>SXGR01295411.1_pt1 | contig 12899 bp, 10 predicted proteins | sample 3174711 | NCBI WGS metagenome assembly SXGR01 (sample SAMN11356860, study PRJNA531348) | freshwater metagenome | isolation source: freshwater sample F1-60 | place: China: Fuxian Lake, Yuxi | collected 2017-12-25
ACGGCAACTATCGGAAGTAGGCGCAGAAAACTTTTTTTCTTCGCATCATCCGTATGCATGAACAGAAGAAACAATGCCGCGAAGAAACACACAGCCCACACGTACGTCCATGCCCAGAAATACACATAGGGAAGAAGAGCAAGAAGGAGACCTGCAACGACTGCCCGAAGTAACGTGGGAGTGCGTGAGAAACGAATGAATGAGAGGAGTGCAAGAAGCGCAAGCACAAGGCTCCACCCCGGATGTATAACGCGCGAGACGACATGCAGAAGAACGAAGTAGTACGTCGAGGTCACGAGAAGCGACAAACGATGCGAGAAGCCGAGGAGAGAAAAGAGGCAATAGAAAAGGAAGAACGATACTCCGGTCAGGACTGCACTGATGATGACCGCAAGTGGCGGTGCACTGAGACCGGTCCACGAAAGGAGCGTGCCCACTACCGCTTCCATCCCCGCATCCTGCATGCCGGTGATTCCGCTCCCGATGGGCGTGATACCGTTCCCCGCTTCTTCCGGATGTCCGGTGAGCGCACGCTCGAATCGGCTGTAGTAATTCCCGAAGTCTTTGTCGCGGATCACCGTGAATCCCTGAAAAGACGGATGAAACGTATGAAGGACGTACGGAAAAATCGCGAGGAGTGTGAAGAGCATCGCGAAGAGGAAGACGATCTGACGCTGACGGGGGAGAAATGTTGCAGACATAACGAACCTTGGGGAGTGTAACAGAGACAGCTCTTGTATTCTCAAAATAATCGGAGGAGAATTTCTCTTAATATCCTTCCCAAAAAAAGCGTATGACAAAACCCATCAATACGATCATCGTTCTCGGAATTGTTATGGTCGGTATCGCAGGAAGTATGATTCTGAGTCAGGGTTTCCAAGATACAGCAGGGGGTCTGAAAGGCGATATCACGACTTCAATGCCAACTACTTGGACTTGTGCAGATAAATGTGTCCCGACTTGTGCTGGAGTTGGTCATTCACCTTTAACAGAAGCTGAAACGATCCAATGTGCTCAAATCTGCGGTCACCCAAATACTGCGGTGCCCCCTTGTTCCCCTCCTTGCCCAACATCGAACCCTTATTGTGCTCAATGCCCGGCAAAGGTGAAATTGGTTTCGGTACCTCTGCCCGCTGATACCGCTGCTCCTGGTAACGTACCACCAGGCACTTGGACTTATAACTGGACTGCTGTAGGAAATTCTATTGATGCTACTAAAGAAAGATTGCGGCAAGTGGTTTTCGATGCTTGCAACAATATGGTGGATTGGAGTCTGCCAGCGAACAAACCCCCTCCTTGTGATAATTTCTGCAATGAGGGAACACTTACGAAAGAGGTACACAATTTCACAGTATCGAATTCGAGGTGCATAATGGGGTCTGGCATGCCAACGATGACAACTTGCTGGGTAAAATTAGACAGAACTGCTACGAAGTGTAAGGCAGTGCGTCAATGCAACAAAAAACTCACCTAAGTCTCTTTTCTCATCGCTCACTGCAGCAGTCGGCTGGTTCAACCGCCGACTGCTGCAAATCCTGTCTTTCATCAATCCCCTATTTTCACGTACACTCGGTACATGAGAGCGAAAACGAAAGATCCCATTCTCTGCATCGTCGGCCTTGGCTACGTCGGACTGCCGCTGGCAGCGGCTTTCGGACGAACGGACTGGAAGACGTACGGCTATGACATCAACAAGAATCGCATCGAGACGCTGAAGAAAGGAGAAGATTGGACGCACGAGCTCACGCCTGAGCAATTGAAGGAAACGAAGATCGAGTACTCGTCGGATCCAACGGTAATCGGTAAAGCCAATACGATCATCGTCGCAGTGCCGACTCCGGTGGACGATGCAAACGAGCCCGATCTCTCGCCCCTTGTATCCTCGAGCACGGCAATTGGAAAATATTTGAAAAAGGGCTCGATCGTCGTCTACGAAGCGACGGTCTACCCCGGAGTGACTGAAGACATCTGTGCTCCGATCCTCGAAAAAGAGTCAGGACTGAAATGCGGAAAGGATTTCACCGTCGGATACTCGCCGGAACGTATCAATCCCGGTGACAAAGAACACACCGTCGATAAGATCATCAAAATCGTTGCCGGACAGGACGCAGAAACAACCGAATGGCTTGCAAAAGTGTACGGAAAGATCGTCACGGCAGGTATCCATCAGGCACCGAACATTAAAGTGGCGGAGCTTGCGAAAGCACTCGAGAATACGCAGCGAGACATCAACATCGCGCTCATGAACGAAGTGGCGCGTTTCTGCGACCGACTCGGGATTCGTACGAACGATGTGCTGAAGGCTGCAGGAACGAAATGGAACTTCCTGAAGTTCTCTCCGGGCCTTGTGGGAGGTCATTGCATCGGAGTCGACCCGTACTACTTGGTCCATAAAGCCAAAGAACTCGGGTTGCACACCGAGGTCATCAGCGCGGGACGGAAAATGAATGACACGATGTCGACATTCATCGAGAGACAGATCACGAAAAAGCTTGCAGAGCGCTCTGTCTCCCCTCTCGGAGCGAGAGTCCTCGTCCTCGGACTGACCTTCAAAGAAAATATTCCGGACACGAGGAACTCGAAAATTCATGACGTGATCAGGAAGTTGACGGAATCGGGCTGCGCGGTCTCCGCACACGATCCGGAACTCACCGAGAAGCAGGTACAGGAACTCGGTTTCAAGTACGGATCCATGAAAGACGGACCCTTCGATGTGATCGTCGCTGGCGTTCCGCACACGGAATACGTAAAGAACCTCAAGGAAGAAGACTTCATCGGCGCACTCAAGAAGACCGGCATCTTCTACGATCTGAAATCGATGTGGAATGAAATCGAATTCACGCAGAAAGGCATCGCGTACCTCGCGCTATGAACGGAGTTCTCAAGCACGCTTGGCCTCTGCTACTCCTCGGACTGGCACTCGTGCTGTCTGTTGCAATGAATATCAGAAACTACGACTGGAATATCTCGTCGGTCTTCCACATGGACGACGTTCTGCATCAGAGCCACCCCATGCCGAAGGATTTCGTGATTCTGAAGGTTCCGAGTTACGACGGAGCGCAGTACTACCAGATCGCAAGGAACATGCCTGCGATATTCAACGCCACGAGATGGCATGAACTGACGGAGAAGAATCCGGGATCGTATGCGTACCAGCGCTTCCTTCTGCCACTTTTTGCATACGTACTCGCACTCGGAAGCGAATCCGCTCTCCCATTTGCATTCGTGCTCATCAACATCTTCTCTCTACTTGGCGCATCGTTACTCCTCATGCGTTCGTCGAAATGTAGTCCCCTCTCTGCTCTCGCACTCGGGCTCTGTCCCGCTGCGATGGTTGCGATGCATTTCACGCTCGCGGAGCCGCTGACGATTCTCCTCATCACGGCATCGCTGCTACGAATGGAACAACTGAAGAAAATCGATTGGCTGACAGTACTTCTGCTGTCACTGGTCGTTCTTGCACGTGAAGTAAACATTCTCTTTGTCGGATTCTTGATCGGATACTCGATTCTGAAAAGGCAACCGCTGGACGCTCTGAAGCTCCTTATTCCCGCTCTCTGCTTCCTGGCTCTCCATAGCCTGATCTTCGCTATTTTTGGAAACATTCCTTTCTTCCTCAGCGCTGCCGCCCATCAGTTCCCGGGGAAAGCCGCCTTCGATGTCCTCATCGGAAGCCGCGGCTACAACCAATACACGCTCTCCTCCGTCGCGCTGCTTCTTGGTTTTGTCATCCCAAATCTGCTGTGGACAGGAAGAGACATCTGGAAAACCAAATCACTCAAACTCTTTACGAGCGGCGCCTTCGCTTTCCTCTGTCTCATGCTCATCATGCCCGACTACATCTGGGGATCGATCACGAGCATCGGACGTGTGATCACACCCGTCTATCCCCTGACGATTCTCGCACTCGCAAAACGAGGAACGACCGTCAGCAACATACTGACACTCTCGATCCTCCTGCTTGGAATAGGAACATCGATCGGTCTTGCGCTGCAGGTACATCCATTCGGCATTGCCTAATTTTCCGCTATGCTCACAGTTGTATGCCTCTCCTCACGGTCCTCGTCCCCATCTACAACGAAGAAGCGACACTCGCGGAAGTCATGCATGAGCTGAATGCGGCGCTTCCGGAGAGTGAGATCGTCTATATCGATGACGGATCGAAAGATGGATCGCTTGAGATCCTGAAGCGGGAAAAGAGGCCCCAAGACATCGTCGTCACGAAAGAGAACGGAGGAAAAGGATCGGCGATTCGCGAAGGCCTGAAGCACGCAACGGGAGAGTATTGTGTGATTCAAGACGCAGATCTTGAGTACGATCCGAAAGAAATTCTGACACTCCTGAAAGAAGCGCAAGCACACCCAAAGAGCATCGTCTTCGGTTCAAGATTCCTGACGAAGAACCCCAATATCTACTCGCTCTATCTTCTCGGAAACAAAACACTGACGGCCATCGTCAATATTCTATTCGGTGGCCATCTCACCGATTCATATACCTGCTACAAACTCTTTCCGACCGATGTTCTTCGAAGTCTCCCCCTCGCCGCAAGAGGCTTCGAGCTTGAGGCAGAGCTTTCGGCGTATCCGCTGAAACTCGGACACGAAATTCGCGAGTGCGCGATCACCTACAAGCCGAGAACATTCGAGGAGGGAAAGAAGATTAATGGAAAAGATGCAGTAAAGGGAATACTGACGATGCTCAAAATCAAATTCTCAAGAGTGCAGTAGTCTTGAAGCGATAGATGGGCTAGGCTGCCCCTCACCAATGCGTACCCTCCCTCTCGTCCATCCCGTCACGAAAACCCCCCTCATCCGCGAAGGAAGCGGGTATCGGTGTCCGAAGACGAATGAGTGTTTCCCCGATCAGTACGGTGTTCCCTCCTTCGTACATGAGGAACTTGCGAGCCACATGGATGAAGAGCGCAGCGGGCTCATCAACACCGTAAAAACATTGCTCCGGAAATCTCCGAAGCTCTACGTGTTCCTGATCTTCATGATCAGCCCCGTCTGCTTCACGGGAGTGTCCGCAAAACGTTTCCTGAAGCGCTGCCAAAAAGGGGCTCTTATGCTGAACATCGGATCGGGTGTGCATAGGCCGCATCCCGATATCATCAACACCGACATCTTCTACTACAAAGAAGTCGATCTCGTTGCGAATGCGGAGCAACTCCCGCTTCCGGACGGTTCCGTGGACGGCATCCTCTGCGAGAGTCTTCTTGAACACGTTCCTCATCCGGAGAAGATCGTCGCCGAAATGTACAGAGTCTTAAAGCCCGGCGGGGCGATGTACATCGTGATCCCCTTCGTCTACCCGTTCCACGCCTGTCCGAACGATTTCTATCGCTGGTCGATTACGGGCCTCAGGGAGCTTCTGAAAGAGGGAGAGATCGAAGATATCGGCGTGCGTGCGGGAGCAAGCTCCGCCCTCATGGGACAACTTTGCACATGGTTCTCGATTGTCTTCTCGTTCGGATGGGAACCACTCTACAACGTCCTCTGCCTCCTCACGCCTCTCGTGTTCTTCCCGGTAAAATTCCTCGATCTCCTCTTCGGGTGGTATCCGACGGCAATCCACGGTGCAGGTCAGTTCTATGCGATAGCGAAGAAAAGGTGAGGAAGGTAAACTAGACGCATGTCTCAGCCCCCTCTCCACCGTCTCAGTATCGTCATCCCCGTCTATCAGGGAGAGAAGACTCTTCCGATACTGATCCGCGAGATCGAGCCTCTGACGACGGAGAAGCAAACAAAGAACGGGCACCGGTTTTGCGTGACCGAAGTCGTTCTGGTCCATGATTGCGGACCTGACCGTTCCGACTTCACTCTCGAAGAACTAGCGAAAAAATATCCGTTCGTGAGACCCGTGTGGCTCTCAAAAAACTACGGTCAGCACTCGGCAACGCTTGCCGGCATGGCAAGTGCAATGGGAGATTTTGTGGTCACCATGGACGAGGACGGTCAGCAGAATCCGTCTGACATCGCATCGCTGCTCGATACGGCAGTCTCAAGCAGCGCGCAGCTCGTCTATGCACAGCCGTTGAATCCTCCTCCGCACGGTTTTCTCCGAAACTTCCTGAGCACGAACGCGAAGAGGCTTGCAGCATTCCTGCTCGGCAATCCCGAAGTCATGCACTTCAACAGCTACCGCCTCGTAGACGGAGAGACGGCACGAAGTCTCGCTGCATACGCCGGCAGCGGCGTTTTCCTCGATGTTGCAATGTTCTGGATCACGGCACGAACGGCGCACTGCAAAGTCTCCCTTCGTCCCGAGATGGGTCGACACTCGGGGTACTCGCTTCTTAAGCTCCTCGGACATTTCTGGCAACTCCTGCTCACATCGGGAACGAAGCCGCTGCGCCTCATCACGTTCATGGGCTTCGGATCGGTCGTCCTCGCCATGCTCATCACAATCTACACGCTCTGGGTGAAATTTCACCTCGAAGTACCCGTGCAAGGCTGGGCATCCATCGTCATCGTCGTCGCGTTCTTCTCAGGCTGCATCCTCACCGCACTCGGCATCATCGCGGAGTACCTCGCCGTCACGATGACCATCGTCATGGGGAAGCCTCTCTACACGGTCTCCACGAAACCCGTACGCATGAAGCAGTCATGAGACACGTTTGGATTCTCGGCAGCGGCGGCCTCCTCGGAGGGGAAATGATGAACATTCTTTCAGGGGAGCAGGGCAGTTCGTTGTTTCGGGAATCGACTCCCCTTCCGTGGCTTGAGAAATCCGCGCTCAAAGAAAAACTGAACGAAGCTATGGATGCATTCGCGAAGAGAATAGACAAAAATGATACTTGGGAACTGCACTGGATGGCTGGCAAAAGCATCATGAGCAGCACACGAAGCGAGCTGGAAGAAGAAACAAACATCCTCTCGTTCGTTCTTGAAGCAATCGCATCGCAAGTGACCATGCAAGCGACCGAAGGAACGATCGTCTTTGCAAGCTCCGCAGGCGGGGTGTACGCAGGCTCATCTGATGACAGTATCTCCGAGTCGTCCGCAGTATCCCCTCTCACACCCTACGGAGAGGAGAAACTGAAACAGGAAGAGCAGATTCGGTCGTTTGCAAGCACACATCCGAATATTTCGGTCCTGATCTCAAGACTCTCGACGATCTATGGGCCGAAGCAATCGCAGGGAAAGAAGCAGGGACTGCTCACCCATATCGCACGCTCTATCCTTCGAAAAAAACCCGTCGAAATTTTTGTGCCACTCGATACGATTCGCGATTATATTCATGTCAGGGATGCAGCCGCGCAGATGCTCCTCGCCCTGGCGGAAACTAGGGGAACGAAACACGTCGTCGTGAAAATCGTCGCATCGGAGGAACCGACCACGATCGCGGAGATCATCCGCATCTTCCGTCACGTGCTGCGCATCCGACCGCGCATCATCACGAGCAGTGACTCAAGGAGAAGTCACTACACACGCCGCATATGCTTCCGGTCAACCGTACTACCTGAGGTACGAATGAAGGAAAGAACGAGCCTGCTCTGTGGAATCGCAGAAATACTCGCAAGCGAACGCCTTGCGATGGCAAAGGGGAAATAATACTCGAAAACGCCCGAAGCATCGCGCTCCCTTTGATGATGCTATAACAAGGGGAGCGGGTTGCACCCCGCGGTTCACAAGAAAAAAATCATAGATTTTCAATCGAAATAACTGTAAACCGATCATCGACATACACTTCCTTTCCAATCGCCCTCAGCGCTCGCACTGCAGACGTTTCCTTGTCTTCTTTCTCGATCACCAGAATATCCAACGGATGGAGTTTCAATTTCCGATCGAGCGAAAGTGCATAGTACCGATGATAGGCATCGGCAACTTGAGCGACTTCGCTGTCCGGAATCGCACGCATATCTTCCTTAGCTTCCCGATAATAGATCGCATGGAGCGCACTGCTGAGATCGGAACGAAGATCCTTGGGTAGTCGTTTCTCCGCTTCCGCAGGTGTTATGTCATTCATCCAGAGACGGAAGAAGAGCGCATCCTGAGCACGCTCACGGGAAACCAGAAAAAGGTTTGCGTAGAGCGTTGCATACGCATCGGCAGAGGTATAGATCGGAACATAATCATCGATAAACCCTTCACTTGCTCCTCCAACGACGATTCCTGGCTTGGTGTATCCACGTAGAAATGCAAATAAATCCGCAGTCCCCTGCACCTCCCCCCACTGTTTCCGCTGCACGTGGTAGATGTCCCATTGCTGGAAAAATCCGAATGCGACGGAACAAAGAAGTGCCAGAGACAGCAGTGGAGAGAAAACTTTTGCAGGAACCAGGCGTAGAAGAAGCGCAAAAACCGTTACGAGAAGAACTACACTCGCAAGCGGTTGAATGAAGTACCAGTGGTAGTGATGCGGTACGAGAACGGACCCTGTGATCACCTGCTGATTCAGCGCAAGAACACCTCCGAAAGCGAGAGCGGGCAAAAGTGGCCAAATTTTTGGAAACAAACGACGCGTACCAATCGACAGAGGAAGAAAGAGAAGCACCCACGCACCGAGAACGATGTGCCTTGAAGAAACAAGACCCTGACGCATTGCAGACTCGGCATACCACGGATGATGCAAAATGCTGAGTACATGAAAAAGATATGGAAACCCTCCAAGAAGACAGAGAGCTCCAAGCAGCATCAAATCGTACAGGCGCACGCGGTCCCTACGGACTGCGAAGTATACGAGCAGAATCGACATGGCCGCTCCCATGTATGTCCATGCATACACATAGGAATACAGCATCAGAAGCGTCGTAGATGTCATGGCAAACACTTTCCACAATCTCCGATCCTTCATCCATGAAGAGAGAATCCAGAGTGTTGTAAAAAAGAGGAACACCGGCCACTGCGGATTGATCGGTCTGCTGAAGCGCAGATACCCCGGAGAAAGATCACCATGGAAAATCGCAGGCAGATCCCATGGCGCATTCAGAAGTGCATTCGCAAAGAGGAGTACGGAGACTGCGACCAGCGATAGCCAAGGAATGCTTGTCATTGATGCAAAGGCTCCGACCATCACGATGGTCAGAAGAAATGCAAAGAGGCCCTTGCAAAACACAAATCCGAAAACAGGATCGAGCTGGAGAATCCGACTGATGGTCGCGATCGTCCATTCCGGAAGCGGTGGCTGCACAGAAGGCGTATCTTTCAGATCGGCGTAGTACGCATTGCCAAGCGACGGAAACCCGTCTGCGATATCGCGTACGCGCGCCGCATAGTAATTCTCCGCATCCGTTCCCATGATCTCCATCCCGCGAAACGGGTACTCCAAATCGAATCTCTGCAACGCATGAGGAAGGAGAACTGCGGCTGCAAACAGAAGCCCGAGACCGAAAGTCGCAAGGACGAAGAGCGAACGATTCGAATTCATAGAACGAGAGAAGTGTACTCGGAAGCTTGCCCTTGAGCAGTAGGCAAAATGCATATTAAATAGACACATTATCTATGTGCAGCATCTGTGGAATGACATCGGGAGAAGGCATCGAACGTATGATCGATGCACAAGAGCACCGTGCACCGGACGAGTCCGGTGTGTACCGAGACGGGGCACTCAGTTTGGGAATGGGACGCCTGAAAATCATCGATCTCAAGTCCCCGGGACTCGCACCCTACCGAGAAGACCACTTCGTCCTCTGCTACAACGGGGAGATCTACAACTACGTCGAACTCAGAAAAGAGCTGCAGAAACACGGCTGGGTCTTCACGACAACGTCGGACACGGAAGTCCTCCTCAAATCCTACCGTCAGTGGGGCACGAAGATGTTCGACAAATTAAACGGCATGTTCGCCTGCGCGATCTATGACAGCAAGAAGAAGACATTGTTGCTTGCACGCGATATCTGCGGCGAGAAACCCCTCTACTACTATAAGAAAGGCAAGAGACTGGTCTTCGCTTCCGAGGCGAAAGCACTCGCGAAAGTTCTGCCGCTTGAGAAACGCGAGGATGATTTCTTCGAAGCATTTCAGCACTGCTTCCTCACGACACTCTGGAAGAACGTGTATGAAATTCCTCCGGCACACTACATGCTTCTGGACACCGAGTCAGGAAAAAGCGAGATCGTCGAGTATTGGAAGTTTCAGCCGCGGGACATCGTCCTCAAGACCGCGGATGAAGAACTCGAATATCTGATCAGCGATGCCCTCAAGCTCCGCATTCGCAGCGACGTGCCGCTCGGCATCTACTTCTCCGGAGGCATCGACTCATCGATCCTCTCGAAGCTCCATCCCTTCGATCATCAATACTACTTCGACAGCCAGAAACCCGAGCTCCGAAAAGAATTTTTTAGGAAGATCCCGACGATACTCAAGCATCTGGATTTCCCGGTCGGCTCCTTTGGGTTCTTCGGCATGTGGAAACTCGCGGAGGCGGCGTCCAAAGACGTGAAAGTGATCATCTCCGGCGAAGGAGCCGACGAACTCTTCGGCGGATACGTCCGCTATCTGCCCGTGGCGCGTGAGTATGCTTTGCGCCAAAAATATCCTTCCTACAGCTATCTGTTCGGCAAGCACTTCGGGGCTCCCGATTACGCCACTGATTTCGCTCGCCTCACGTGCCGCAATGACAATTATTTCGAGCTCGTCCGCGAGAAACTGAAACCCTACTTTGAAATGTTTAAGGATCCCGTGAACGCAATGGGTTTCGCCGACTTCAAACTGGTCTTCCCGAGTCTCCTGCAAATGGGCGACCGCATGGCAGGAGCATTCGGCATCGAGAACAGATGTCCTTTCCTCGACAGACGCATCGTTGAATTTGCTTTCAGCTTGCCCGTGCAATGCAAAATAGATAACCTTGAGCAGAAGGTGATCCTTCGGCGTCTCGCAGCGAAAAAGAAGCTCCAAAGCGCACTGGACATGGAGAAACGGGGCATGTCTCTTCCCTACAACAAGTGGAAGAAAGAACCGGGTTGGGATCGCACGCATTACTTCCGCTTTCTGAAGACCGTATGGAACAAGCTCTACCGATGATGCTGAAAGGAAAGAAGGTGCTCGTCACCGGTGCATCGGGCTTCATTGCTTCTCACCTCATCCCAAGACTTTTGAAGGAGGGAGCTTCCGTCACGGGTCTTGATCGACTGCCATGCAGGCTGCTAAAGACATCGGAAAACTTCGAGTTTATTCAGAAGGACATCGAGAATCTTGAAAATGTCGAAGGAATGGACGCCGTCATACACCTTGCATTCGAAACGAGCATCCCCGGCTGCATGAAAGATCCTATTGGGACAACCTATAACAATGTCGATCTCGGCGTGAAGATGCTCGAACTCAGCAAGCGGGGCGGAGTGAAGAAATTTCTCTATCCGTCCACCGCCTCTCTGTACGGAAACCAGCCCCTCCCCTGGCACGAAGGACTCCCGGCATTCCCGAATGAACCCTACTCTCTGCAGAAGTACACGATGGAGCGGTTTTTGAAGTACTACGCGGATAACGGTCTGCCGACGGTGATCTTCCGGCTCTTCCAAGTCTTCGGAGAAAACCAGAGACAGGACCAGGTGCTCGCAAAGTTCTACCAGTGCAGAAAAGAAGGAAAGCCGATTCCCGTGACCCAAACTGCGGCAGCCGGAGGTGGAAGTGCAAAACGCGACTTCGTCTACGCGGGAGACATTGCCGAAGCCTTCTGCATGGCTATTGCTTCGGAAAAAGTCGGAAAGGGAGACATCATCAACATCGCCTCGGGTTATAACTATACGATCCGTGAAATTGCCGAGATCGTAAGTGATAAGATCGAAACGATCCCGCGTCGCAGTTTCGACCTCGATGAGCACCTTGCAGATGTCAAAAAAGCAAAAGAGCTGCTCGGTTGGCAACTTAAGACCGATGTGAAAACGTGGCTTCACTCCTACCTGAAAACTCTATGATCACCCATCTCGACGCTTGCCGCATGTGCGGATCGAAACAGTGCACAATGTTTCTCGATCTGCACGATCAGCCGCAGGCAAATCTGAATTTGAAACCGGATTCGTGGCTCAGAAATCCTGAAATCTACTACCCGCTGCAGGTCTATTTCTGCCATGACTGCAACCTCGTTCAGCTTCTCGATGATGTTTCGAAGGAAGAGCTGTTCTCCGAATATCAATTCGTATCATCGGGTGTCGGCAACACCCCCGTTCACTTTCAGGAATACGCGAAGTTTGTCACCGAGAAATTTTTGAAACCCGGAGATTTCATCATCGAAGTCGGGGGCAATGACGGCGTGCTTCTTGGGGAAATCAAAGGCATGAGGACGCTGAATATCGAACCTGCTCAGAATATCGCACCAATGTCGCGCGCCCGCGGCGTCGAGACGATCAACGATTTCTTCACAAGCAAGCTTGCAAAAGAAGTGGTGCAGAAGCACGGCAAAGCCAACGTCGTCATGGGCAACAACTCCATCCCTCATATCGGTGCTCAGGCAGACGTCATGAAGGGATTCAAAGAACTGCTAACTGACGATGGCGTCGGCATCATCCAAGCCCACTACCTCGGGTACATCTTCGATACACTCGGGTACGGCGACGTATACCACGAGCATATGTCGTACTACGCGATTCGCCCGCTCATACAATTCTACAAGCAATTCGATCTCGAAATTTTCGATTACCAGATGCTTCCTTTCCAGGGTGTCTCGATCCGCATCTTCTTCGGCCACAAAGGCCGTCATCCGGTGCATCCACGAGTTGCAGAACTCGCAAAAGAAGAATTGGCAAAAGGTTGGGACAAGCTGGAGACGTATCAGAAGCTTGCGAAAGACGTCGAGAAATCGAAGAACAAACTTGTTGCAACGCTGAAAGAATTGAAAGCACAGGGAAAGCGAATCGCAGCGTATGGCGCCGCAGCCAAAGGCGTGCCGATTCTCAACTATGCCGGCATCACGCGCGAGATCATCGACTTCTGCGTCGACGGACTCCCTCAGAAACAAGGCCT
>SXGR01131736.1_pt1 | contig 12897 bp, 10 predicted proteins | sample 3174711 | NCBI WGS metagenome assembly SXGR01 (sample SAMN11356860, study PRJNA531348) | freshwater metagenome | isolation source: freshwater sample F1-60 | place: China: Fuxian Lake, Yuxi | collected 2017-12-25
GAGGTCGAGGAGCGGCTGCGCGAGCGGCTCGACATCCCGGTCATGCACGACGACCAGCACGGGACGGCGATCGTGACGCTGGCGGCGCTCGAGAACGCGCTGCGGATCGTGGGCAAGGACATCGCCGACCTCAAGGTCGTGGTCGCCGGTGTCGGTGCGGCGGGCGTGGCGGTCTCCAAGATCCTGATGAACGCCGGGGTGCAGAACATCGTCGGTTGCGACCGACAGGGTGCGGTGTCGCTCGACCGCCCGGACCTGAACCGGTCGAAGCAGTGGTTCGCCGAGAACACCAACCCGGAGCACCTGAGCGGTGCGCTGACCCAGGTCCTGCCGGGCGCGGATGTGTTCATCGGGCTGTCGGGGCCCAACCTCATCACGCGTGAGGACGTCCAGGGCATGGCCGCCGCCCCGATCGTCTTCGCCATGGCGAACCCGGACCCGGAGATCCGCCCGGAGCTGATCCAGGACGTGGCGGCCGTGATCGCCACCGGGCGGTCGGACTGCCCGAACCAGATCATCAACGTGCTGGCGTTCCCGGGAGTGTTCCGTGGTGCGCTCGACGCGCAGGCCCGCCAGGTGACCGAGAACATGAAGGTCGCGGCGGCCCGGGCCATCGCCGCCTGCGTCCCGGCCACGGAGCTCGCTCCCGACAAGATCATCCCGTCGGTGTTCAACACCTCGGTCGCCCCGAGCGTGGCCCAGGCGTGCGCCGATGCGGCCCGCGCCGACGGCGTCTGTCGGCTCTGACTCCTCCGACCCCTCGGTCGGGCTCGGTCGGTTCCTGCCGCCGGCTCACTACCATGCGGGGGTGGACACGGTGGAGGGCGGCCCGCTGAGCGACGTCGGTCCGGTCGTGGACGAGGAGCGGCCGTCACGTCGCCGGCCACGTGGATCCACCGCCGGCGCCCGGCCGGGGTCACCGCTCATGAGCGAGCGGATCGAGCGAGTCGTCGACGGTCGCTGGGCGCTCGCCGAGACGGTGCTGGTCGTGCTGTCCGCGGTGGCGGCGTGGGTCATCCGGTTCGCCCAGGACGACGCCTTCATCACCTACCGCTACTCCCGGAACCTGGCCCGGGGCGAAGGGCTCGTGTTCAACACCGGCGAGCGGGTCGAGGGGTACACGAACTTCCTGTGGACGGCGCTCCATGCCCTGCCCGAGCGACTCGGCTGGTCCACCCCGCTGTTCAGCCAGCTCGTGGGGATCGCCACGATGGTCGGTGCCGTCCTGCTCACCGGCGTGCTGGCGCGACGCCTGTTCGCCACGCGGGGGCTGGCACTGCTCGCTCAGGCGGCGCTCGTCGCGAACGTGACGTTCCTGGGCTACGGGACCGGTGGGCTGGAGACGATGCTCCAGACCCTGCTGGTGCTCGGTGTGACCGTGGCGCTCCTGCCGTTCGGGACCGAGCGGTCGGTCGATCACGGCTGGCCGGTCCGTCGGCTGGTCGCCGGCGTGCTCGGCGGCCTGGCGGTCCTGACCCGGATGGACTCGGCGGTGCTGGTCACGACGGTCGTGCTGGTGCACCTGGTGGCGGTGTGGCGGACCGACCGCGACGTCGACCCGGTCCCGGCGGTCACGGGCGATCGGGGCGCGGCCGTCCGGCGGGCAATCGCCGCCGCCTGCTGGGTCGGCCTCCCGGCCGTGGCGGTGATGCTGCCCTGGCTCGTCTGGAAGTGGGGCTACTACGGATCGCTCCTGCCCAACACGTTCACCGCGAAGTCGTCGGCCAACCCGGTCGTGCCGTTCGTGTACGGCGTCGTCTACCTGCTCTGCTTCTTCCTCTCCTACGCCGCGTTTCTGCTCATCGGGCGGGCCCGCCGACTCGGCCGGTCGTTCCTCGCCATCCCGGGCATGGCACAGGTCTGCTGCGTCGTCCCGGTCTGGTTCCTCTACATCTGCGTCGTGGGCGCGGACTTCATGGAGTTCCGCTTCGTCGTTCCCGCGATCCCGCTGCTGGCGCTGCTGGCGGCCTACCTGGTCGACCCGGTGACCTCCGTCCTGCGCCAGGTGCTGCTGGTCGGCACCCTGCTGGCGTTCTCCGCCGCCCACGCCGTGGCGCCGACGATCCTGCCGTACCCGGTGCTGACCTTCACGCAGATCTCGCACTGGCCGAGCGACTCGCCCACGGCCTGGCAGGCGATGGGCGAGCTGCTCCACGAGCAGTTCCCGGGTGGACCCGACGTCCCGGGCCAGCCGGTGATCGCCGTGGCCCCGCTCGGGGTGATCGGTTACTTCGCGGACCTGCCGACGATCGACATGCTCGGCCTGGCCGATGCGACCGTCGCCCGGGAGGGGGCGACGTTCGACCTCTACTACCCGGGCCACGTCCGCATGGCCACGGTGCCCTACCTGGAGGAGCGCGGCGTCGACCTGGTGATCGGCCAGCCCCGTGTTGTCCCCGCCGATCCCGGGCGCAGCTCCTACCGGCTGTCGGAGGTGACGAACCTGTGGCCCGCCGCGGACCTGAACCTGCTCCCCGAGCAGGCCCGGATCATCGAGGTCCCCGTGACCGACGACCAGGTCTGGCTGCTGGTCTGGCTGGAGCCGAACGAGCGGGTGGCCGAGGCGGTCCGGCGCAACGGCTGGCGGGTGCTGCCGATCGAGCGGGTCTGCGACCCGAGCGACCAGCCCAACTGGTTCGCCCGCGCCGCCGTCGGCGATGCCACCTGCGGCTGAGTCGACTCAGTCGTCGTCGCCTGCTGGCCGGGCTGGGCCGGCGGCCGCAGCCCCTGACACACCGGCGGCCGCTGCCCCCGACGCCCCGGCGCCGGCGAGCGTGAGCCGCATCCGCATGGCCGGCTTCTCGACGAGTCGGTGCGCGACCTCCACCGAGACCGCCAGCAGGGGCAGGTAGAGGAGCAGTCCGAGTCCTTCGGACACCTTCGAGACCGTCTCGAAGAGCAGCACCCCGATCGGCACGTGGAGCAGGTAGATGGCGTAGCTCCGCCGACCGAGCTCGGTGAAGGGCTTCCAGGAGAAGAATCGGGCCACGGGGTGGTCGCGATAGCGGGCGAAGGTGAAGCACATGACGGCGACGCTGGCGGCGATCAGGGTGAAGCCGAACTCGCCCCAGTAGAGGCCGTCCCGCAGCGACCCGCCCTCGGGGACGAGGAACGGGACGAAGAGGCCGAGTGGCTTGACGAACCAGGTCCCGACCAGGAACGTCCCCACCAGCACCGCGGTCGCCACCCAGGCGCCGATGCGGAGCCGCCGTCCCGCCCGCTCGCTGAGCCGAGCGGGGATCCGGGCGTTCACGAACGCCACGACGACGCCGAGCATCAGCGAGTCCGGCCGCTGGTACCAGGCGAACAGCGGCCCGACGTGCCCGGTGAGCCTCGCCAGCCCGATCGCCACCCAGCCGACCACGAACGCAGCGGCGACCCAGCGCATCCAGTTCCGTCGGATCGCCACGATGATGAGCAGCGCGCCGAAGAGGTAGAAGTGCTCCTCGACGGTCAGCGACCACAGGTGCAGGAGCGGCCGGATCTCGGGCGGACCACCGCCGACGAGCTCGGTGTGGACCGGGTGGATGACGTGGTACAGGTAGGTCCCGCCCGCCAGCGCGTCGCCGATGGCCTTGTCCAACAGGTCCTGGTTGTCGGTCAGCAGGTGGACGGCCAGCGCCGCGAGCAGCGTCCCGACGATCACCAGGTACATGAGCGGCAGGAGTCGCAGTGCCCGTCGGGAGTAGAAGCGGCGGAGGTCCACCCGTCCGGCCCGCCGGTCCTCCTCGAGGAGCAGCGTCGTGATGAGGAACCCGGAGAGCACGAAGAACAGGTCGACGGTGCCGGCGAACCCACCGAACGGTTCGAAGGTGGCGTGCACCAGGATCACCATGCAGACCGCGACGCCCCGCATCCCGTCGAACGGCGGGAGGTACCCCAACTTGTCGGCGTTCGAGATGAACGGTGCGCGTCCGGTCGCCGTGGTGCCCGACGGATCGGACACGGTCGGATCCCCGTCGTCGGATCGCTCGTCGCTCACCAGTCCCCCGTCCCCCGGAGCCGCCGGGTTTCCCCCGGAGCCGGCCGGCGTTGCAGGGATTCAGGGTAGCCGGGACGCCCCGGTCCGCTTCCGTGATCGGGACGCGACGGATCCGTGGTGGTCGGGACCGGCGTCGATCCGGTGACCTTCCGCTTTTCAGGCGGACGCTCTGCCAACTGAGCTACCCGACCGGGTGGTCGACACGGTGTCGAACACCGAGCCGACATGGCGGTCCCGACGGGATTTGAACCCGCGACCTCCGGCTTGACAGGCCGGCGTGCACTCCAAACTGCACCACGGGACCACGGCTGTGGCCTGCACCCCCAACGGGATTCGAACCCGTGTTACCTCCTTGAAAGGGAGGCGTCCTAGGCCGCTGGACGATGGGGGCTCTGCGCCCGTCAGGGGAACCGGCGAACCATAGCGCCTCGCCATGAGGCCGACCAAAGGAGCTGGTGCGGCAACGCGCTCCGCTGCTCCTGCTCAGTGGGTCAGCGCCCGGACGGTCATCTCGAGCAGGACACCGAGGTACTGGTAGACGGCGAGGTTGGCGGAGGTCGCCTCGTCGGGGTCGGTCGCCGGCCGTTCGGACTCGTCGACGTCGAGGATGGTGCCGAGCGCCAGGCGGACGTCGTTGATCGACCGCATCCACGCCTCGAGCTCGTCCTGGGACAGCGAGTCGGCCTCGATGGTGTCGAGGACCAGGTCGATCGAGGCGAGCCGCCGCTCGATCAACTCGCTGCCGGCCAGGGCGGCGTACCCGGCGTTGCGTTCGGCGTCGTCGCCGTAGGGAGGTGGGAAGAGTCGGGCGAGCGACGGGTCGTCGGCGAGCAGCAGTTGGCGGAGCTGGCCGACGACGTCCGCCACGAGGCGGCGTTCCTCGGGGCTGATGCCGAACCGGTAGGAGCCGTCGGAACGACGCTTGATCGGGGAGCGGAACACGTGGGGCCTCGGGGTCGGTTGCGGTCGGGACCGGACTCAGTCCTGCTGCATGGTGGCCCACAGGCCGTGCTCGTGCAGCCGGAAGACGTCCCGTTCCGCCTCGTGGCGGGGACCGCTCGAGACGACCGCCTTGCCCTCGTGGTGGACCTGGAGCATCAGGCGCTCGGCCTCGTCCTCGGAGTAGCCGAACAGCTTGCGGAACACGAAGGCCACGTAGCTCATCAGGTTGATCGGGTCGTTCCAGACGATCACGACCCAGGGTTCGTCGAGGTCGACCTCGTCGGTGACCTCGGGGTCGAGGGTCTCGACCGGCGCCGGCGCGCTCACCGGGGGCTCCCGGCTCCGGTGTGCTCCACAGCGCCCGAGCCCGAGCGGTCGACCGGGGTGGATCCGGCGCCCGCCGTGGGCGCCGACAGCCCCAGGTGGAACCAGATCATGGTCGACAGGACGGCGGTGGCCCCGATGATGTGGGCCAGCACCAGCGCCGCCGGGATGCCGGTGGCGTACTGGAGGTAGCCGATCGCTCCCTGGGCCACCACGACGCCGAGCACCACCGTGCCCCGGCGCACCAGGCGGCCATCACCCAGCCGATCCACGCCCGGGGTCCGGACGAGTCGGACGAGGAGCACGACGAGCACCACCAGGAACAGCCACATGTTGATGGAGTGCACCCGCACCACGTCGGGGATGGAGAACCCGAACCGGGGCGAGGCCGCGTCGCCGGCATGCGGCCCGGTGCCCGTCACGATCGGTCCGGTGAGCATGAGCCCGGCCGCGAGTGTCAGTGCGACCCGCGAGAGCCAGAGCTGGTCCGGTCGCACCACCGGCGCCCGCGGTCCGGCGGGCCGACCCGCCCGCCAGGTCAGGACCACGGCATCGGCGACCAGGATCATGGAGAGCACGAAGTGGCCGCCGACGGCCACCGGGTGCAGGTCCACGAGCACGGTGATCCCGCCGAGGACGATCTGGCCGATGACGCCGAGCACCAGACCCACCGACAGCCACACCAGGTCGCGCCGGAACGGGCGCCGCCGGATCGAGCCGAGCACGGCGGCCGCCACGGCGAGCGACACCAGCCCCGTGAACAACCGGTTCAACTGCTCGATCGCCTGGTTGGGTGTCGAGACCGAGACGAAGTCCCCGGGTTCGCAGTTGGGCCAGTCCGAGCAGCCCAGCCCGGATCCGGTCAGCCGGACCGCGGCGCCGGTCACCACGATGGCGACCAGCAGGGCGAGCGCCGTGACGGCGAGCCACCGGTAGGTCCCGGGGCTCACGGTCCAGCGGTCCCGGGTAGGGAGCGAGGTGTGGTCCGCGGGCGACCCGGGGGCCGGCGGTCGATCGGGGCTCGTGCGCACGACCTCAGGCTAGGTCCACGCTGCGACGAGGTCGCAGGCGACCGGTGTGGCGTACGTCCCCCGGCCCGTGCTGGCAGGACTGCGGGTCGGACTCGTAACCTCGGCCCCGGCATGGTCGCCCCGGCAGTCTCCCCGTCCGTCCCGTTCTCGGTGCGTCTCGGAGGCTTCGTCGCGCTCACGAAGCCGCGGATCATCGAGTTGTTGCTGATCACGACCGTCCCGACGATGGTGGTGGCCGAGGGGGGCCTGCCGTCGGTCTGGCTCATGGTCGCAACCGTGGTGGGGGGGACCCTGGCTGCGGGCGGCGCGAACGCCATCAACATGGTGGTGGACCGTGACATCGACGCACGGATGGAGCGGACCCGGAACCGGCCGCTGGTCACCGGCGTGGTCTCGCCCCGGGCGGCACTGGTGTTCGCCCTCGGGCTGGAGGCCGTCGCCTTCGTCTGGTTGACCGCGCTCGTCAACCTGTTGTCCGCCGTGCTGGCCCTGTCCGCCTGTCTCTTCTACGTGTTCGTCTACACGCTCTGGCTGAAGCGGAACTCCCCGCAGAACATCGTGATCGGCGGTGCGGCCGGAGCGGTTCCGGTGCTGATCGGCTGGTCGGCCGTCACGAACGAGGTCTCGGTCACGGCGCTGTTGTTGTTCGGCGTGATCTTCGCGTGGACTCCGCCGCACTTCTGGGCGTTGGCGATCCGCTACCGGGACGACTACGCCGGCGTCGACGTGCCCATGCTCCCGGTCGTCGCCGACGACCGCGCCACGGTGCGCCAGATGGTGGCCTACTCCGTGGTGGTGCTCGCCCTGAGCCTCGCCGTCGCGGTCACGGCGTCGCTCGGCCCGATCTACTGGGTCCCGGCCGCCGTCCTGGGCGGAGCGTTCACCTGGCGCTGTGCCGCCCTCGCCAAGGACGCCTCGCCGTCCCGGGCCATGGGGGTGTTCACGTTCTCCATCACCTATCTGACGGCGCTGTTCGTGGTCATGGCGATCGACGTGATCGTGCGCAACGGCCTGTGACGAACCCCCGGCCGACGGTTTGCTCCCCTGCTCCGGCGCCGCGGTAGTGTCCGCGGGTTGCAGTACCCGGATGCCACCGGGCCACGGCGTATCCGTGCGGTACCGAGCGCCTGTCGGCGGTCGTGCCGGACGTCGGGGTGAGTGGTGGGACAACCGGTCCGGTGGCCGGTTCAGAGCACGAGCGTGAGGGCAGACGACGCATGGCAGTCACCGAGACCAGACCTGTGAGCGGAACCGGGACCTCGTCGAATCCTGACCGGCCCGCCCCGGGAACCGTCGAGCGGCTGCTCGGCGGTGCCGACCACACCACGGTCGGCCGGATGTTCGTGGTGACGGGACTCGCGCTGTTCTGCGTCGCCATCGTCGCCCGGCTCCTCGTCGGCGTCGACGCCGTGAGCGACAACGCCCTCCTGGGTGAGTCCCTGTCCATGGTGTCGAGCAGCGCCCGGGTGCTCGGTCCGCTGTCGCTCGTGGGCGCACTGACCGGCGTCCTCCTCCTCGTGGTGCCCCTGCAGCTCGCGTCGCCGGCGATCTCCTACCCGCGGGCCGCCGTGCTCGCCTACTGGACGTGGTTGCTGTCGTCGATCATCTTCATCGTCAGCGCCGCACTCGACGGTGGGGTCGGGGGTGCCAGCACCGAGGCGGCCCGGCTCGGGAACGTCTCGATGGGCGCCATGATGGCCTCGCTCGCCCTGGCCTCGGTGTGCGTCGCCACGACCGTCCTGACGCACCGTCCGGCCGGGATGGGCCTGTCGAAGGTGCCGTTCCTGTCGTGGTCGGCGCTGATCGGGTCGTCCCTCTGGATCGTCACCGTGGGCGCAGCCTTCGCCCACGTGGTGCTGGGGCAGGTGTCCCGGGCCGAGGCCCCGGCGCTCGCCGAGAACTTCGTGAACGGGATCCTCTGGATGACCCGGGCCCCGGCGGTCTACGTGATGGCGATCCCGGTGCTCGGCGTGGCCCTGGACGTGGTGTCGTCGGCCACGGGGAGCCGGGTTCGGCAGTACGGACTGGCACAGGGGTTGCTCGGGGGCTTCGCCGTCCTGGCCATCGGCGTCTGGGCCCAGGGCGACGAGGCGGTCAACACCGTGGTGTGGACGCTCTACGCCCTGGCGATCGGGCTGCCCCTCGTCGGGATCCTCGGACTGATCGGCGATCTGGCCCGACGGGGTCGGGTCCGCTACTCCCCGGCGCTGTTGTTGTCCCTGGTGTCGGTCCTGTTCGTCGTGGGTGCCGTCGTGGCCGGTCTGGTCTGGGCGGTCACCCTGGCCGGGTCGGGGAACCTGATCGGATTCGACGTCCGCCTGCTCGGCGCGGCCCAGGTCACCTTCGTGGGGGCGTCCGTGCTCACCGGCACGCTGGCGGCGGTGTTCCACTGGTCACCCCAGTTCTGGGGGGGTCGGGCCGCGGCTGCGCCGGCGAACGCCGCCGCCCTGCTGGCGATCGCCGGTGGCGGTCTGTTGTCGACGGTCGTGCTGGTCCAGGGCCTGGTCCAACAGGATGGTGAGGCGACGGCGAACCAGTTCTTCGGAGGGCTGGTCGTCCTGGCCGCAGCGCTCTACCTGCTCGGTGTGCTGGTCGCCGGCAGCGCCATGCAGTCGGCTTCGGCCTCGGCTGCCGACGGCGGCGGAGGGGACGAGGAGACCGGCGACACCCTGGAGTGGGCTGCGGCGTTCCCGGCGCACGGCGACGCCGTACCCGCCGAGCTCCCGGCCGTGACCTCGCCCTACCCGCTGGCCGACGCCCGAGACGAGGAGGTCGCCCGATGACCGAGGTCGCCACGATCGACCTGGACCACGTGAGCCCGGCGCCTCCCATCCGGCGACGGGAGCTGCTGTTCGCCACCGCCTTCGCCTCGGCCGGCGTCGTCATGGTGTTCGCCACGTTGCTCGGCGCCTACCTGGCGGCACGGAACGGTGCGGGGGAGGCGTGGCTGGAAGGGTCCAAGATCCCGCTGACCCAGGCCAACATGCAGATGGCGACGATGGTCATGGCTGCGGTCACCATGCAGTGGGCCGTGTACTCGATCAGCCGGGACGACCGGCTGCACACCTACCTGGCGCTCGGCGTCACCCTGCTGCTCGGTCTGGCCTTCGTGAACCAGACCACCTTCCTGGTCAAGCAGTCGGGGGTCGTGCTGGCCGAACCGGGTGGGGCGCTGTTCTACTCGGTGGTCGGGGTCCAGACTGCCATGGTGCTCGCCGGTGTCATCTACATCGCGCTCATGGGGTTCCGGGCGCTGGCAGGTCAGTTCTCGAGCAGGCAACCCGACGGCATCTCGGCCGCGGCGGTGTACTGGTACGTGTGCGTGGCCACGTACGCCGTCGTCTGGATCGCCGTCTACGTCATGAAGTGAGCGACCGATGATCACTCGTGGTTCCAAGTTCTTCTTCGCCGGGGCGCTCGTGGCGTTCCTGACGGCGATCGTCTACGGGTTCGTCACCAGCGCGTCCGACCAGTCGGGCGTGCTCGGGGTGTTCTCCGACGGCGGTGTCGTCAACTCGATCGTGGGTCCGCTCACCCTCGGGTGGAAGGGCGGCGTCGGTGAGCACGTCGGCTACACGGTGCTCATGGGCACGGCCGCCGTGCTCGCCGGACTCGGTGGGTTCACGACGGCCTTCCGGGACGGTTCGGTCGAGGCGGTGGCGCAGATCACCCCGTCGGGCGAGGCCGGCCCGGTCGCCGTGCCCGTCGGGCTCAGCTACTGGCCGCTGCTCCTGGCCTTCTCCCTGGCGATCGCCGTGGTCGGGCTCGCCGTGGACAGCGCGTTCTTCATCCTGGGCGTGGTGCTCGCCGTGCTCGCCGGCTTCTCCTGGACGGTTCGGGCCTGGGCCGAGCGGGCCACCGACGACCGGGACGCAAGCGTGGAGATGCGTCACACCCTGCTGGACCCGCTGGAGATCCCGATCCTGTCGGTCGTGGTCGTGGCCGTGCTGGCCCTGAGCGTCTCCCGGATCCTGCTCGCCATCCCGATCGCCGCCGCCACCTACGTGATCATCGCGCTGGCCGTCGTCGTCTTCGTCCTGGCGATCGTGCTGGCCAACCGGCCCCATCTGAAGCGGTCGGTGCTCGTGGGTGTGCTCGTGGGCGGTGGGCTGCTGCTCATCGTCGGCGGGATCGTCGGCGGGATCGTCGGCGGCTCGGGCCACGGTGAGGGCCACAGCGAGGAGGGCCTGAGCGTGCAGGGGCCCGATTCGGCGGTCGAGGTCGAGTGGGTGGATACTGGCGCTGCAACGGGTGCAGCCAGGTTCTGACGGGTTCTCTCGGACGGAAAGGTTGGGAATGCCCAGGAAGCAGAAGGCGACCATCGCCGCTCTCACAGGAACAGCGGTCATCCTGCTGGGCCTGTGGCTCATCATCCGTACGATCGGACGACCCGAGGGCAAGCCGCTGAACACGCTGGCCCCGTTCGGTCAGCAGTCCCAGGACATCCAGGACCTGGTGATCCCGGTGTTCTCGGTGGCGGGCGTCGTCTTCGTCCTGGTCATGGTGGCGGTCATCTGGATGGTGGTCCGGTTCCGTGAGCCCGACGGCGCGGTCGAGGGTCAGGACGAGCCGGCCCAGACGCACGGCAACACCCCGCTCGAGATCGGCTGGACGATCGTGCCGGCGGTGATCCTCGCCGTGCTCGCCGTCCTCAACGTGCAGACGCTCCTGAAGCTCGACGACACCGGCGACTCCCCGATGGAGGTCACGGTGGTCGGCCAGCAGTGGTGGTGGGAGTACCGCTACGACATGGACGGCGACCAGGCGCCGGAGATCGTCACCGCCACCCAGATGGTGATGCCGACCGACACCGATGTGGTCGTGAAGATCCAGTCCAACGACGTGATCCACTCGTTCTGGATCCCCTCGCTCAACGGCAAGAAGGACGCCGTCCCCGGCCGGACCCACTCGCTGGTGTTCAACACATCCAACCCGGGCATCTACGAGGGTCAGTGCACCGAGTTCTGCGGGCTCTCCCACGGCGTAATGCGGATGCAGATCAAGGCGTTGCCGCAGGCCGAGTTCGCCAGCTGGGTCGAGAACATGACCACCCCGCCGGCGCAGCCGTCGACCGCCTCGGCGGAGCGGGGACAGGAGCTCTTCGTCGGTCAGTGCGCCCGCTGCCACGAGGTCAACGGCCTGACCCCGGACAGCACCCCGCCGTTCAGCTACAGCGACCAGCCGTCCGCCAGCTACGGGGTCGAGGTGGACTCGTCGCTGTCGTCGAAGAACGCACCGAACCTGACCAACTTCATGATGCGGCAGACCTTCGCCGGCAATCTCCTCGCCCTCTGGGAGGGTGACGCCGCCACGGCGGTCACGGCCGTACCGGGGTCCGTCCCGGGCGCCAAGCCCGACAAGGTCAACATCAAGCGCTGGTTGCGCAACCCCCAGGACGTCAAGCCCATGGATGCCGAGAACAACCAGGGCATGCCCAACCTGAACCTCTCCGAGGACCAGATCGACGACCTGACCGAGTACCTCGTGACGCTCGGTCCGTCGACGACACCCCCTGCGTGACGGTCACGCCGACCGTCGATACCCTGACCCGAACGACCGAGACCGAGGAACCGATCCCATGGCCATCACCGAGGAACGTCCACCGCTCGAGTTGACCGTCGGCGACCTCCCGCCGCTCGACGTCGAGCCTCTGGGGGTGTTCCACCGCCCGCGTGCGACGCACGGATGGGCGTCGTGGTTCACGACGGTGGACCACAAGAAGATCGGCATCATGTACGGCTTCGCGTCGTTCTTCTTCCTGCTCGTGGGCGGCTTCGAGGCGCTCCTGATCCGGACCCAGCTGGCGGTGCCGGGCAACAAGCTGCTGTCGGCGGACCTCTACAACCAGGTGTTCACCATGCACGGCGTGACCATGGTGTTCCTGGTGGTCATGCCCATGGCGGCGGCCTTCGCCAACTACCTGCTCCCGCTGCAGATCGGCGCCCGGGACGTGGCCTTCCCCCGCATGAACGCCCTGTCGCTGTGGGTCTGGCTGCTCGGGGCGATCTTCTTCAACACCTCGTGGCTGCTCGGCGGCGGCGCCAACGGCGGCTGGTTCAACTACGCCCCCAACTCGGGCGTGGTCTTCTCGCCCAGCCACGGGATCGACTTCTACGCCGTCGGCCTCATCATCATGGGCATCGGGTCCACCGTGTCGGCGGTGAACCTGACCGTGACGGTGCTCAACATGCGGGCGCCGGGCATGACGCTCATGCGGATGCCGGTCTTCACGTGGATGACCTTCATCGTCCAGGTGCTGCTGGTCTTCGCCCTGCCGGTCATCACGGTGGCGCTGCTGCTGTTGACCCTGGACCGGATGTTCGGCGCCACGTTCTTCGATGCGTCGGCCGGCGGTGACCCGTTCCTCTGGGAGCACCTGGTCTGGATCTTCGGTCACCCCGAGGTGTACATCATGATCCTGCCGAGCTTCGGGATCGTCTCGGAGGTCATCCCGGCGTTCTCGCGGAAGCCGATCTTCGGCTACCCGTTCATGGTGGGATCCGGCATCGCCATCGGGTTCATGGGCTGGGGTGTGTGGGCGCACCACATGTTCGCCTCGGGCATGGGACCCATCTCGGTGCTGGCCTTCTCGCTGGCGACCATGTTCATCGCGGTGCC
>SXGR01517852.1_pt1 | contig 12897 bp, 11 predicted proteins | sample 3174711 | NCBI WGS metagenome assembly SXGR01 (sample SAMN11356860, study PRJNA531348) | freshwater metagenome | isolation source: freshwater sample F1-60 | place: China: Fuxian Lake, Yuxi | collected 2017-12-25
GGGCCGGAAATCGCGCCGCCGCCGAAGCGACGCTCGCGACGTCATTGCAGTTTTCAATGGGGGAACGGGCAAAAAAACCCAACTGATGCCCAATGCTGGGATAAAACCGCGTCAGCAAGTCCGCGTGTAACCCGTTGAATCAATGGGAATTGAAATTTCGCGCTTGCGGACTTCGACCCCGGTGACGAGGGCAGGGCGGAGAGAATAACGGCTGCGGGTTTACCGCACTTTCGGAGGGCCTGGATCCCAAGGACTTGTCAGAACTGATGAATGGATTTTTGACGCCGCTCACTGAGGTAATCTTTAAGCATCATGGCACCGTCGACAAGTATATGGGTGACTGCATCATGGCGTTTTGGGGAGCGCCACTGGCGAACCCGGAGCATGCGCACGCAGGCGTGGTCGCGGGACTTGAGATGCATCGTGTTTTGAACGAGTTGCAGCCCAAGTTCAAGGAAAAATATAAGCTGGAGATCAAGATTGGTGTTGGCCTGAACACCGGGCGCATGAGTGTCGGTAACATGGGCTCGCAGATTCGCCGTGCTTATACTGTGATGGGTGACGCCGTAAATCTGGCTTCGCGTCTTGAAGGTATCACCAAGGAGTACGGCGCGGACATTATCGTTGGCGAGGAAACGATGAAGGCGGCGCCAGAATTGGTGTTCCGCGAACTGGATCGTGTGCGCGTCAAAGGTAAGGAAAATGCGGTAACCATCTATCAGCCGATTGGCCTGCGAAGTGAAGTGAGCGCAGACACCATCAAGCTCCTGGAAGCGTTCCAGGAAGCGCTGGCTACCTACCGGCGGCAAGAATGGGATAAGGCAGAGTCGTTGCTCAAAGTGCTCAAGGAAACGTCGTATGGCAACAAGCTCTATGATCTGTTTTTGTCGCGCATACCGGTTTTGCGTGAAAAGGACCTTGGCCCGAACTGGGATGGCGCCTTCACATTTGAAACAAAATAGCTTGGCGACGGTCGGTAAAGGGTAGCGGGCTCGCGGTTGAGGCGGTATTTTCGGGTAGCTGCGGGATGTCCTGTCCCTGCGCCGTTCGTCATACCGGAAAACTGTTTCGGCTCCATTCTGTTCTGAAATCCGCTTTGGCTGACTGTTCTACACGTATTAACCAGGTTTTTAACGTGGTCACGCTGGAACTCATTTGGAAATCAGGTACAAAACCAGCGAAATGTGGCGCGCTTTCGGTAAACTGGTTACCTTCGTATTGATCTCGAAGCGTTGAGGCAGAATACCACGGTAAAGGGCAGTTGGTTCGATGGCTGCACAGCGAACGCGCAAGTTATGCTACCGTGCCTGTCTGCACGAGTAACATTATTTACATAAATTTAGTTGCGGGGACGATATGAGCTCAGTACTCCAGTCCAAACCGGTGACTCAGGATCCCATGGCGGAAAAGCTGGGATTCCAGCAGCGGCTTCAGGGACTGACCAACAAGATTCACGCGTCGAAGAATGTCGAAGAAATTCTCATCGAACTGTCGACCGAAATGTGCGGTCTTTTTTTTTCGGATCGGTTGACGATCTATATGGCAAGAGAAGACAAATCCTCGATTATTTCCAAGGTCAAGATCGGCTTGAATTCCTTCAAGGACATCAAGCTCCCGGTCAATGAACAGTCCGTGGCGGGGTTTGTCGCGGTAAACAAGCGCGTGCTGAACATTCGCGATGTTTACGATGATGCCGAGTTAAAGTCACTGAACCCGCAGTTAAATTTTCTAAAGGCGGTGGATGCAAAGACCGGTTATCGTACCAAGCAGATGCTGGTGGCGCCCATAGCGGAGGCCAAGACCCGTGATCTAATCGGCATCGTTCAGATCATAAACACCAAGAGTGGACAGCCTTTCCCCCAGTTTATGGAGGAAGGCGTGCTGCATCTGTGCGAAACCATGGCTATTGCTTTCCGCCAGAAGCAGGGTGCTTCCACGGTGCAGGTGAGGGGAAAGTACGATGCGCTGGTTGCCGATTCCGTGATATCCGGTGAGGAGCTGGAACTTGCTCAGCGATCTTCACGGCGCAAGAATATCGACCTGGAAACGGTGTTGATCGATGAGTTTCAGGTAAAGGTTCCCGTGCTGGGTGCGGCACTGGCCAAATTTTTCGGTGTCGAGTACGAGTCCTTCAAGCAAGGCCGCATCAAACCCCCCGACTTGTTGCGCAATATGAGCCGGGAGTTTTGCCTGACCAATCAATGGATACCGCTGGACGATTCCAAGGATGGCATCATGGTCATGACGCCGGATGTCGAGCGCACGCGTGCCTCGCGCATGGTGGCGAATGTTTACCCGAAGAACAAGATCATTTACCGCGTCACGACGCAGCGCGAATTTGTCTCGACGCTCGATCATATGTTCGGCGCCAGTACAGCATTGGCGGATTCAGGCAACATCGATGACCTGCTGGGTGGTCTTGACGACGATAACGAGGCGGTCGACGCGGGCGGGGATGATATTGCCAGCGCAGCCAGCGACAACGAACTGGTCAAGCTGGTGAACAAAGTCATCATCGACGCTTATCAACAGGGCGCGTCAGATATACACATCGAACCGTATCCTGGCAAAGCCAAGACGGAGATTCGGTTTCGCAAAGATGGTTCATTGATGCCTTACATTCAGGTGCCTGCCAGCTATCGCAAAGCGCTCGCTGTACGCCTGAAAATCATGTGCGATCTGGATATCTCCGAGCGGCGCAAGCCGCAGGACGGCAAGATCAAATTCAAGAAATTCGGGCCACTGGATATCGAGTTGCGTGTAGCAACCATTCCCACCGCGGGTGGTGTGGAAGACATTGTGATGCGTATTCTCGCGGCGGGTGAACCGATACCGCTGGATAAGCTGGGGCTTTCAAAACGCAATCATCAACAGTGCGTGGCGGCAATTGAAAAGCCGTACGGATTGTTTTTTGTGTGTGGTCCGACGGGTTCAGGAAAAACAACCACCCTGCATTCTGTGCTGGGCTATCTCAATAAATCGGACACCAAAATCTGGACGGCCGAAGACCCTGTTGAAATCACGCAGAAGGGTTTGCGGCAGGTTCAAATCAACAAGAAAGCCGGTTTGGAATTCTCCATCGTAATGAAGGCTTTTCTTCGAGCCGATCCAGACATCATCATGGTCGGTGAGATGCGCGACAAGGAAACGGTGTCCACCGGTATTGAAGCGTCGCTCACGGGTCACTTGGTGTTTGCCACATTGCATACGAATAGCGCACCGGAATCCATTATTCGTCTGCTTGACATGGGTATGGACCCGTTTAACTTTGCCGATGCGTTGCTGGGGATATTGGCGCAACGTCTGGCCAAGCGCCTGTGCGGTAAGTGCAAGCAACCGCATCCGGCCACGGACGAGGAAATCAACTCGTTGCTCGACGAGTATTCGCTTGAACTACTTAACACGGAACCGTGGAAGAAAGACGCAAAAGGCGAGCGCGCGAAACTGCTGGAGTTCTGGCACAAGGAGTTTGGCGATACGAATGGGCGCCTGGTTGTGCATGACGCCAAGGGCTGCGATACGTGCGGCGGCACGGGTTACAAGGGGCGCGTGGGTTTGCACGAATTATTGATTGGCACGGATCGGGTCAAGAAAGACATTCAGGAACACGCACGCGTGGCGCAAATGTTCGCCACTGCGCTCGAAGAAGGCATGCGCACACTGAAGCAGGACGGCATCGAGAAGGTTTTGATGGGTATTACCGACATCAAGCAGGTGCGGGCGGTTTGCATCAAGTAATCAGGTCTTGATTCGATGAACGAAAGCGTGCCGGCACTGGATCATTCGGGGTTGACTGATCGGTTGGAGCAGTTGCTCGGCATTGGCGTCGCGCTGTCGCGCGAGCGCGACATCAATAAGCTGCTGGAAATCATATTACTCGCGGCTAAGGAAGTGACCAACGCGGATGGCGGAACGCTGTACCGCATGGACGGCAAGGTGCTGAAATTTGCCATTGTGCGTAACGATAGTCTCGGTATCGCGATGGGTGGTACCACCGGCGTCGAAATACCCTTTTATCCGATTCAGTTGTTTCTCGAGGGTGGCGAGAAAAATACCAAAATGGTGGCGGCGTATTCAGTGCATAGCAGCCAGTCGGTGAATATTGCCGACGCGTACACGGACGAAGGGTTTGATTTCAGCGGTACCAAGGCGTTCGACCGAAAAACGGGTTACGGGTCGCATTCGTTTTTAACCGTGCCGATGAAAAATCATGAAAATGAAATCATTGGAGTTTTACAGCTTATCAATGCCAAGAATCTAGCAAGTGGCAAGGTGCAGCCGTTTTCCGCGTCCGACCAGCATCTTGCCGAGTCGTTGGCTTCGCAAGCGGCCATTGCGCTGACCAACCGGCTGCTGATTAATCATCTGGAGGCGCTGTTTGAGTCCTTCATCAGTCTGATTAACGCAGCAATAGACGACAAATCGCTCTACACCGGCGGCCATTGCAACCGCGTGCCGGAACTGACCATGATGCTCGCTGATGCCGTAACCAAGACCCGCATCGGCCCGCTCAAGGATTTCGCCACGACCGAGCGCGACCGCTATGAGTTGCGCATTGCCGGTTTGCTGCATGATTGCGGAAAGATCACGACGCCGGTGCACGTGGTGGATAAAGCAACCAAGCTCGAAACAATCTATGACCGGATAACGCTGGTGGATACCCGGTTTGAGATCATCAAGCGTGACGCGCAAATTGCGGCATTGCGTGGCGAAATCACAGAAGCGGAGCTTGAGTCGACACTGAGAAATATAGACGAGGATCGAGAGTTTTTGCGCCGCACGAATATCGGAGGCGAATTCATGCGCGACGAAGATGTGGCGCGGGTAAAGCAGATTTCAACGCGTTATCGCTGGATGGACTCCGGCGGCACAGCAGGCGATTTCCTGTCTGAGGATGAAGTAAAGAACCTGACCATACGTGCCGGTACGCTCACTACCGATGAACGTCAGGTCATCAATCACCACATCGATTTGACCATCGAGATGTTGGAGGCCTTGCCTTGGCCCAAGCACCTAACCAATGTGCCTGAATACGCCGGTGGGCATCACGAACGTATGGACGGCAAGGGTTACCCGCGCGGGCTAATGCGCGAGCAGATGTCCGTGCAGGCGCGCTGCATGGGTATTGCCGATATCTTCGAGGCGCTAACGGCCAAGGATCGGCCCTACAAGAAGGGAAAAACCCTCACTGAGTCGTTGAGTATTCTGGGCAAAATGAAACTTGGCCAGCATGTCGATCCCGATTTGTTTGACGTTTTCATGTGGGAGCGCGTGTATGAGACGTATGCCAAGCAGTACATGTCGGTAGAGCAGATTGACGACGTTGATTTATCCAAAATTCCTGGTTACGTCGTGCCGCCTCCCGATTGAATGTTTGCCTTGTGACAAGAATTGTCAGCGTACGCCTAAAATTGCAAGGGACTGTTTTATTTCAGGGTTCTTGAGCTTTTTATGGCGTTTAAATATTAGCTTTATCAGCATGTGTTGAGTTATTACGACCCTTTAGGAGGTCATATATTGGAGTTATTTTAAGTATTTGTTTTTAAAGGACTTTTTGATTTTTTTGTTAAGATCAATTGTTGGCACTTAACTTGCTCCAATGTCTGCGCAAGTCTGATTTTCTTTGTTGTTTATCTGTTTAACCCAAAAGGAGTACTTAATGAAACGTGTTCAAAAAGGTTTTACCTTGATCGAGCTGATGATCGTGGTCGCGATTATCGGTATTCTGGCGGCTATCGCCATTCCGGCGTATCAAGATTATGTGTCCAAAGCCAAGGTCGGTTCTGCGTTGTCGGATATTCGCGGTGGTCAAACAGCGTATGAATTGCTTGCCTTGCAAGGCGATACCATTGACCTCACTACTGTCGGTCTGAAGGCTGCCACGGGTAACTGCACTGCGATCGCCGTGATCGCGCCCGTTGCAAGCGCTGCGGCGCCGGCGATACTTTGCACAATCGCTAATCCTGGCGGCTTGGGTGCCGGTGCCACGATCCAGATTGATCGCGCTGCCACAGGCCTTTACAGCTGCGTTACTTCCGTTGCTACGAAGTTCAAGCCGACTGGCTGCACCTAATCTAGTACAGCTTTGAGTGCGGGCTCTGTTACCGTCCGCAAATCACTGGCAAGACCGGCAACGCCACCTTCGGGTGGCGTTGTTGTATCTGAAGCTTGAAAAAGGAAACCCATGAGTTTTTCCCGCAGAGTATGGGCGTTGTACCTGCTGCTGGCATTGCTGGCAGGGGCGGCTTTGTATTGGCCGTGGCTGCGTAACCCTACATTTTTTGATGATACGCGGTACTTTCAGGGGAATGCCCTGAACGAGATTTTTATTCAGGGGTTTTCGTTCACCACACGCTGGCTTCCGTACTTTGTCACCGCTTGGATAGATCTTATTTTTGACGATAAGATATTTGCGCAACGGGTTTTTAGTCTTGCACTGCACTTGACGACGGCCTATGTGTTGTACGCTTTAATAAAGCAGATCAGCAGCCACGCGGCGCCTCATCACAACAATGAGCGGGCGGCAATCGTAGCTGCCCTGCTGTTTGTGCTGCATCCGCTGGCGGTATATGCCGCCGGTTACCTCATTCAGCGAACGATCCTGATGGCGACGCTGTTTGGGCTGTTGTCGCTAAACACCTACTTTGACGGCCTGACTTCCCGCAAAAAGGGGTACTTTATCTTTTCGGCCCTGTTTTATTTTCTGTCGGCTTACAGCAAGGAACATGCGCTGCTGTTGCCGGCCGCCGCGTTGGCATTAACACCGCTGGCCGTTGCGAGGGAAGCTTTGTTCTCGCGCGAAACCCTGCAGCGAGTCTTACTGCCCGTGGCACTGTACACGCCGATTTTCACGCTCGTGGTGCTTGAAAAGCTGAGTTTGCTCGGACGCCCCTATGAGCCGCTTGTGGATCAACTGCTTGATATCCAGGATGTTTCACAAGACAAAAACACCTTGTGGTTGTTAAGCGTCATGACGCAGGCAGCGCTCTATTTTAAGTATCTGTTGTTGACGCTGGTTCCCAATCCCGACTGGATGTCGGTGGATATGCGAGCCCCGTTTGCCAGACAGCTTGCCGAACCCAAATACATTGCGGCGGTAATCGCGGTAGCAGCCTATGGCGGCGTGGCGGTTCGCTCGCTGATGAAGAGAGGAAGAGCGGGTGTGGCGGGGTACGCGCTACTGGCCCCCCTGTTGATGTTTTGCGTCGAGTTTTCCACCGTTAGAATTCAGGAGCCGTTTGTTTTGTATCGCACGTACTTGTGGGTTCCCTTTTTGTTTTTGCTGGTGCCGGTACTAACCAATGGCATTCAAGGCAGGATTTTCTGGCCGCTGATGCTCGGAATTGCCTTACTTCTGGCCGTGGCATCGACTGACAGGTTGCGCAGCTTTTCCAGCGACCAGGCGATCTGGGACGATGCTGTCAAAAAACTGCCGGATACGCAGACACCGGGTGCTGCCCGTGCCTACAACAACCGCGGGCGCGCGAGGCTACGCAGTGGCGATGCGCAAGGGGCTATTGACGATTGTACGCGAGCTATTGCGTCGTACGACAAATACCAGACGGCATATCAAGTGCGCGCGTTCGCCCATCTGAAACTGGGGGACCATCAAGCGGCGATACGGGATGCGCAAACTGTCGCCAAGCTGTTTCCCCATGACGTCAACGCCTTCACGCTCTTGGGCGTCATGTACCGCGGCGCCGGGCAACTGGACAAAGCCATTGAGAATCTGGAAGTCGCTTGTTCACGCAAATCGTTTACCGCGTGCTATGAGCTCAAGGTAGCCGAAGCACTGCTGACTGAAAGCGGCAATACGCAGAAGCCGTAACCGGACCTTATTGCCTGTTCACCGGCGACCCCGCGTCAATCAAATACGCCACCACATGCGCGATCTGCTCCGGGGTGAGAAAACCGTTTGTACCCAGACGAGGCATATTCGAACACGGCATGAACGCCCATGCGTTGTAGATGCGCTCATAGGTGTAACGTGCGACGGCTTCCGAGTTGCCGCGTTGCTTGCCATACGCCACCAGCGACGGGCCGACATCCCCGGCGTTGACTTCAGTGGGATCCATGGCGTGGCAGTTGGTGCACAGCGCGCCATTGCCGGGCAGCTTTTCCACTTGGCCGTTGACGATGCGCTGGCCGCGTCCGTCGGTCACCAGTTGTGCGCCGGTTTTCCAGTCGCCGCTGAGCTTGCCTGATGCCGGGTACTGGATACTGTCGCGCGCGGTCTTGACCAAGGATGCCGCTTGTTCCTGTGAGAGCTTGGCGCTGCCCTCCGATCCGCCGATCATGCTGCACGCGCGCTGCGACGTATCCTGTACGGAACGGCGTATGAGCGCCGGCGCACCCAGCGTGTGAGCATCAGTAACCATCTGCTCGGTATTTTTGGCTGTGGTTTCCGCATCCGGAAACGCCGCGCAGCCGGCGATGACTAAACCTGCAAGGCCAACCACGCTCGCTGCGGCCCGTGACATGAATTGTGAGACGCCTTTCATCGCCGCACTCCCGGCAATTTGATTTCACCACCGTTGGCGGAATAGTTCAGATAGGCCGTCAGCGCCACTGAAAGATCTGACGCGAACCCCAGGTCAGGCAGGCGCATTTGCCAGAAGCAATCGTAGAGCCGGTGCTGCATGGTGCGTACCGTGCTGTGCGTGCCGCGATAGGCCGGCCAGCCCGTGGCGACGACTTCGCGCATTTCTTCGGCCTTGGTCATGTTGGGCAAGTCCTGCAGGCGGATGCGCTTGCCCGATTCGCCGTGGCAAGTGACGCAGGCGAAATCCAGCGGGCCGCTGCGTCGGTAGAACGCGTATTCGCCGGCTTTGTACATCTCGCGTTCTTTCGCGTGAGTCAGCCGCACATTCATGCGCAGGCCGTTCGATGCTGCGCCCACGTAGCTCACCAGCGCTTCCATGTCTGAATCGCGATCCAGTGTGCCAAAACGCGTGCGAATGATGTCTTCGCGCTTGAAGCCTTGCAGCTCCACCATGCAGGTCAGCAGACGCGATTCCAGGTCCTGCACTTTGTCGGTATCGGCAAAGTAGCGCGGCAGTTGCGCGAATGCGCCCTTGACCACGCCCGGCCCCATGCCCAGATCACATTTTTCGAGCGACGCATTCTTGGGGCCGCGTTTTGCGGTGAACAAACGCTGGCCGCGTTCCACCCACAAATCGCCCGGGTTGTCTTCGGCGAGCATTTTGCGTCCCAGAGCGAGGCCGTCTTCCGGCTTGCTCTGCGCCGTGACCGGTCCGCTGCCTGTTGCAAGCGCCAATGCGAAAGCGCAAATCGCTGCGGCGCGGCTTGATAAATTCATGAATCCTCCCCCTTGATGCGTGTTGCCCGCAATGCGCGGGCACGCTTAATCAGAGCGCGCTCAGCCCGCCGCGACTGATACTTCGTCTGTGCGTTTATCGTTCTTGTTGTCCGTCCAGCTTACAACCACCTTGTCCCCCACCCTGGCGCCTTTGATGCGTACGGCGAACACCGGGTTGCGTGACACGGCCTGGCTCCACTGCCCGTCGTAGACCGGCTTGCCATTGTGAGTGACGGTCATGCTGTGAATAAAGTGCGCGGCGACGAGGTTGCCCGCGGCGTCCCGGCGCTGGCCCGTTTCCATCGAGTGCGCAACCAGCACGCGGATATCGGCCACATCGCCTTTAAGCAGCGCACGAATTTTCATTGGTTCAGCCATGATCTTTCCTAAACGAGTATGTCAGTCGACTTTCAGCCGGGAATCCACCAAGGATCAGCCGCACCCGCCGACGGTGATTTTGACTTCCTTCACCGCACTGAAAAACTTGCCGTCCGCCTTGACCACCGCGCGCACGTTGGAGGTTTGTCCCATTTTGATGCGCACATAGGCATACGGCTCCGCGCTGTTGGCGAAATCCACGGTCGCCGCCAGCGGGAACGGGTTTTTCTCCGCAATAATCGAAATCGATTGCGTGTTAGGTATGCGGCTGACGACCTCGATCGGTACCACTGCGCCGTTTTCAGCGATGTCCGGCGCGGTAATCACGATATCGCGGCTGTCGGCGGCGGCGGATGCGCCCAGAGATTTGACCGCATCGGCCACGCCCTTGGATTCAAAGCCGGCTTTATTCCACACGGCGGCCGCCGCTTGCGAGGTTTTCAGCAGTCCGGCGGCAGCAAGGGTAACGAGCGCCCCCGCGCTGCCACCAAACTTCATGAAGGTCCTTCGTAAGTTATTGTAATTATTCATAAAAATTCCTATTGATGACATCCCGCCGGAGAGACTGCCCAAGGATGCAGACATGAGGCCGAACGCGAATTTTTCAACCCTGGATTGTCAGTAGCCATCCCGCTGAACGCTATACTATAAAACCGTGAAGAGGATTATAAAAATAGTGTTATAAATCAATTACTTACAAAAGCGCATTGGCACGCTTACGGGATTGGACCTGTGCAGCCGATTTTCTTATCCAAGTGCCTGATTTTCCCCCACTTTTTTCGTGTAATGCAATCTCTTCAAGACGCATGCCGCGGTCCACTGCCTTGCACATGTCGTAAATCGTCAACAACCCGGCAGACACAGCCGTCAGCGCTTCCATTTCGACGCCCGTGCGGCCTCGCGTTTCAACCGTGGCAACGCAGTCCACCGCAGAAGCCTTGCGATCCAGTTTGAATTCAATATCCACGTGCGTCAGCGCCAACGGATGACACAGCGGTATCCACTCCGACGTGCGTTTGGCGGCCTGAATCGCGGCGACGCGCGCGATGCCGATCACGTCGCCCTTCTTGGCCGTACCTGCGGCGATCAGTTTCAGCGTCGCCGGCAGCATGCGGATGCGCCCGGCGGCACGTGCAATTCGATGCGTTTCCGCCTTGCCGGCAACATCGACCATGTGTGCCTGACCTTGCGCGCCAAAGTGTGTGAGCTTGTTCATAAAAGAAAATCGCCGCCGCGCCAATGTGTAACCAGACGTAAATGCGTGCAGTAAAGACGAGGAACTTACCGCAAAGAACGCTTATCATAGCATCATGCGTGCACGCTACTTTCTCCTGATTTTTTTGCTGGCGCCCACCGTGTATTTCACCGTGACGGCACAAAACCTGCCCGATCTGGGTGAAGCGGCGCAATCCACGTTCACGCCCGCGCAGGAACGCCAGTTGGGCCAAAGCATCATGAAAGAGGCACGGGCCGACCCTGCGTTTTACGCCGATGCCGAGGTGACCGATTATGTGAGTGCCGTAGGCAACCGTCTGGCCTCGCGCGGCGCCGATACGCGCCAGTCGTTTGAGTTTTTCATGATGCGCGATCCTCAGATCAACGCGTTTGCCATGCCCGGCGGCAAGATCGGCGTGCATACCGGGCTGATCGTGGCCGCGCAAAGTGAATCCGAAATGGCGGGTGTGCTCAGTCATGAAATCGCCCATGTCACGCAACGCCACATCGCGCGCATGGTGTCCAACCAGCAGGCCAATCAGTGGGTGTCGCTGGCGGCCTTTGCGGTGGCGTTACTGGCATCGCGCTCTAATTCGCAAATCTCCCAGGCGGCCATGGCGGCGGGGCCGGCGCTTGCGGTGCAGCAGCAACTGAATTACTCGCGCGATTTCGAGCGCGAGGCCGATCGCATCGGCCTGCAAATGCTTGAAAAAGCCGGCTTTGATCCGCGCGGGATGGAGCTGTTTTTTGAGCGCCTGCAGCGCGCCACGCGGTTGGTGGACGGAGGCTCGCCCTCGTATCTGCGCTCGCATCCGTTGACCTATGAGCGCATCGCTGACATGCAGGGCCGTGCCGCCAATTTGCCGTACCGGCAAATCGCCGATCCCGTCGAGTTTCATCTGGTGCGCGCGCGGCTGCGGGCCGAGCTCGAACCGCCGCGCGAAAGTGTCTCCCATTTTCGTGAAATGCTCGAAGAGAAGCGCTATTTATCCGAGGCCGGCGCGCGTTACGGCTTGGCATCATCGCTGCTGAAATTCAACGACGTGCCTGCTGCGCGCAAGGCGTTTTCCGCGTTGCAAGCGGTATTGAAACAACATCCGATGGTGGAGCTGCTGGGTTGCCGCATCAAACTTGCGGGGGGCGAAGCCGACGCAATGATTTGCTTTCGGGATGTCGCGCAGGCCTTTCCGGGCCACCGCGCGGCGGCCTACGAATTTGCCGAGGCGCTGTTGCAACACCGCAATCCCGCCACGGCGCTGAAAATGATCGAAGCGCGGCTGGCGACCAACAGCGGCGATTTCCGTTTGCATCAATATCAATCGCGTGCCTATGCCATGCTCGACCGGCGGCTCGCGCACCATCGCGCGCAAGCTGAAGCCTACGTGTTAAGCGGCAGCACGGGCGCGGCCATCGAGCAACTGCAACTGGCGTTGAAGGCGGGCGACGGCGACTATTACCAGCTATCCGCCACTGAGGCGCGGCTGCGCCAGCTGCGCCAGCAGGATGCCGATGAGCGCAAGGACAGCGGACGCAAACCGGCAAAGCCTTAATCGCAGGGTCGCGTAGTCTCGTAACTGCGAAACCCCGTAGCTACATCACGAAGCGCAGCAGCACCCCCGCGACGCCACAAGCTGCGATCACCGGAATAATCCCGATTTTGTAGCGGAACAGCGCGATCATCGCGGCGGTGCCGAGTATCAGCGACGGCCAGTCGAATTTCCCGGCGAAGGGTGCGGCTTCGGTCGCCGCCGGCCACAGGACGTGCCACGCAAAAAACACCGCCAGATTAAGAATCACGCCGACCACCGCCGCCGTGATGCCGGTTAGTGGCGCGGTGAATTTAAGCTGGCCGTGGGTGGACTCCACCGCGGGGCCGCCGAGCAGGATAAATACGAAACTCGGTAAAAAGGTGAAGAAGGTTGCCACGGTGGCTGCCACCGCGCCCGCGAGAAACAGCGCGTCAGGTCCGAACAATTGCTTGACCC
>SXGR01040691.1_pt1 | contig 12895 bp, 15 predicted proteins | sample 3174711 | NCBI WGS metagenome assembly SXGR01 (sample SAMN11356860, study PRJNA531348) | freshwater metagenome | isolation source: freshwater sample F1-60 | place: China: Fuxian Lake, Yuxi | collected 2017-12-25
AATTACTTTACGGCCTTTATTTTAGCGAAAACACCCTCCACGGACTCCGTAGGCGGGTTACTCACTACCGTATGTATACTGCCACCCTTATCGCCCAGATAGCGCGGAATCACGTGCGTGTGCAGGTGCGGAATAGCCTGCCCCGCCGCGGTACCGTGATTAATACCTATCGTAAAACCGTCCGGCTGCAGGGCGTTTTTAAGAAGAGCGGTAACGGCGCGAACGGCGGTAAAAAGCGTTCCAACGTCGCCGCCGTGCAAGTCGAGCAAGGTCTCCGCGTGACGCTTAGGAATAACAACTGCATGTCCCGCCGAACGCGGATCGATATCCAAAAACGCTACCGCATGCATATCCTCATAGACAAGCGAGGCGGGAAATTCCTTCCGCGCTATTTTACAGAACAAGCAGTCCATATCCTAGAGCCTTTTCTTAACAGCCTCCACGAATTTCGCAAGCAATACCGTTTCCTGTGCGCCGGTTTTCAAATCGCGGATGATAATCGATTCTTCAAACGCTTCCATTTGCCCGAATATAAGTGCGAGCTCCGCACCATTCTTATCTGCGGCTGCAAGCTGACCCTTAAGAGAATCCTTACCGAGGGATTCCTCGACATGTACGCCGCCGCGACGGAGCGCCTCGATAAGCGAAAGGCTTTTTTTCTTTGCTAAGTCCCCGATGTGGATGAAGTGGACGCGCGGTTTTACCTTCGCCGTCACTGCCGTCCCCTGCTTCGCGAGCGCGACGCCCACGCGCTCGATACCCACCGCGCACCCAACCGCGGGCGTAGATTTTGCGCCCATTAATTCCAACAAGTAATCGTACCGGCCGCCGCCCGCAAGCGCGGCGTCCCAGCCTTCGGCAAAAATCTCGAATACCGTTCGGCTGTAATAATCCAAACCGCGCACCAAGTGGTTGTCGAGCATATACGACAAACCAAGCTCGTCCAAATATTCGAGCACGAGCTTGAAGTGCCCCCTGCAGAGCGTGCAAAGCGAATCTATCATCGCTGGCGCGCCCGCTTTCGTCGCCTCGCATTCTTTTTCTTTGCAGTCCAAAACGCGAAGCGGGTTTACCAAAATGCGCCGCTTGCACGTCTTACACGACGGGCGGCTCTTATAATAATCAACGAGTTTTTTGCGGTAAATCGGCCGGCACTGCTTGCACCCGATACTGTTAATGCGGATTTCGAGCTTAGCTACCTTCATCTCCTCGAGGAAGCGGTGCGCGACGGCGACGATCTGCGCGTCGTATATCGCGTCGCTCTCGCCGCCGATAATCTCGAAGCCCGCTTGGTGAAACTGCCGTACGCGGCCCTCTTGCGGCTGTTCGTGGCGGTAGAGCGGGCCGAAGTAATACAACTTTACCGGTTGCGGAACGTGCGCCATGCCGTGTTCGACATACGCGCGCGCGACGGATGCGGTCGCCTCCGGCCGGAGAACGAGCGAATCATCTTCCTTGGTCTTTAAGAAGTACATTTGCTTTTCGACAATATCAGACGCTTCTCCCACAGTACGCTCAAAAAGCGCCATGGACTCCACGAGCGGCGTGTCGATGCGGTCGAAATTGTAATCCTCACCCAATTCGCGCGTAACCTTACGCAGTTTTTCCCACAAGGGCTGGTCCTTGGGCAAAATGTCGTGCATGCCCTTAACGCTTTGCAATGCCCCTTTCTTGATTTTTACTGTTGCCATATTTTTTTTATAACGCCGGATACGCCTCTTCGCTAAAAACGCTTATGCGATTGAACGGGAACAAGCGGAGCAAGGCACGGCCGATTATGTATTTTTTCCCAAGCGGACCCCATGCGCGGGAATCGTAGCTATTGCCCCGGTTGTCGCCCATGACGAAGTATTCGTCCCCGCTAAGCGTCGTATGCACCGTGCCCGAAGTATCGATGCCCTTCAAATACCTCGACTCTTCGATCCGTTCGCCGTCAATCGAGACAATACTTTTTTCGACATCTACCCGTTCGCCCGGCAACCCTATAATGCGCTTGATGTAAAACGTCGAATTGTCGCCCGGATACCGGAAAACAATCACCTCACCCCGCATCGGCTCGCGGAAGCGGTAGGTAAGCTCGTCTATTATCAAATAATTACTTTGCGAAATGTTCGGCTCCATGGAGGCGCCGGATACGAGAAACGGCTGGAAGAGTAACGCGCGGATACCGAAAACGACGATCGCGGCTATCGCGATAGTCTTCACTATCTCCCACAAAGATACCCAAAAACGTTGCATAGTAAGCCCAGTATACGAAATCAATTAACAATTATCAAATACCGATTTTCAAGCAATGAGGGCTTATTTTAAGCCTTTTAAGTATGTGAAACTTGATTGAAAATTGGAGCTTAAAAATTAGAGCTTGGCTATGGCTTCCGCGAAAACCGCGTCGATTTTCTTACGGTCGGTGGCGGAAATCTTTTTAAGCACCAAATCCTCCGCTTTCTGCCGCTTACGCTCCGCTACGGGCCGAATACCTACGCGCAACCGCCAAAAGCCGTTCGTACGCAAGTGGTCGATGACGTTTTGCACTCCCCTGTGGCCGCCTGCATTGCGGGCGAACGAAATTTTATAACTACCGATCGGGATATCCGAATCGTCCTGCGCTATAAGCAAGTCCGCCGGCTTCAATTTGTATTTTTTAAGGGCTTGCGCAACGCACGCGCCGGATTCGTTCATGTATGCGTCTGTCGTGAGCATCTTAAGATCGCTCTTGGGATGCGCGGAAATAAGCGCCTCCACGAACAAATGCCCCACGTTATGGTACGTAAGGGCGTATTCAGGGTCGGGATTACCGAGACCTATTACCAATTTTATGCCATTCATTGCCTGATAGTTATGGTGGCCGCAAACGAGGATCCGCCCGCGGGAACAGAGGTAATCGCGGAAAGCGGCAAAGAAACTTCTTCTATGGCAGGATTATTCTCCAAAATCCCCTTGAATGCAATAACCCCTTGTTCGCTTGCGGCCGTCCCTTGGACAGCAATCGTGCGGGCGGCAACATCAAGATCCACGCGCAAAAGGGTAACGCGCGTACCGGCGGCGGCATACAAAACACGAAGAATACCGGCGCTCGGGACGGCGCGCGTACCAGCAGAAAGGGCTTTTTCCGTAAGGGTATTGAAGTTGGCGGCTTGCACGGCAAGCGCAGCGACTTCGGCATTGCCTGCCGTAGCGCCCGTTCCATACAAGCTCGCGGCAAGGGAATTTTCGCGCCTGATCATAAGCATATCGAGCGTGAGATAGAGCACCGCCGTAATCGCGAGCACCACAAGAGCTACGGCGCGCCACAAAGAAACGAAGCGGCGTACGTGACTGCGCTCGAATTCATCTTCCGTGCCCACGCGCGCGAGACTTATGAACGTATCGTCTGCACGCGGCACGAGGCCGCGGAGTGCCGCACCTGCGGCGACGCACCACTCCTTACCGAGTGCGGCGTATCCGCCAAGCGAAAACACTTCGAAGGAAAACTCCCCCTTAATCCATTCGGCAGTCTCCTTATCGGACGTCGCATTTATGACAAGGGCTTTTTTGATATCGGCATGGAAGCGCGTGCGATAAAAATTAAGGAACCGGCGGATCGCCGCCCCAAGGACCGACTGGAATTCGGCAAGAGTCACTTGCCCGCCTTGCCCAGTCGAGGCAGAGCCTCCCGCAGCCGACTTGGAAAACGCCTCCCATCCAGCAAATTCCGTAAAGCGCGGCGTACCGGATTCAACCGCAAGGAGCGTCATGCCGTCACCTGTGAGGTTTACGACGAGATACGGCGCCTCCGTACCACTCATATCAGCTGTCGCGGCCAAAGCACGGACAAGAGAAAGCGAAGAAAATTCGATAGCGACGGGCGTAAAGCCCGTCGCGGCGAGGACTGCATGATAGGCGTCTACGACGCGCTTGTCGACGAACGCACCTAAGGCATCGACCGACCCGTCAGCGTTGTGCGCCGCACCGGTCGATTGCCAATCGGCATAAGCGCCATCCCACTCGATGGGCGAAATCATGCGTAAGTTGAGGCGCGCGGCTTCCTCCATCTGCTCGGTACGGGCGGCAGGAAGGGCAAATACCTGCGAATACACCGATGCGGGCGGTAAAGAAACAATAACGGGAATGGCACGGAAGCCCCCTATGCCACGGCGCAGTTCGGCGCACGCAGCACGGAACGATGCCTCATCAGCCACCGACCCATTTACAACCGTACCAGCAGGAAGCGCCACGACCGCGGAATAAGCGACAGCGCCATCTTTATGCAAAAAAACGATACGAAGCGCGTGAGCACTGACCTCGAGCCCCGCTATTACGGAGCTGGGATTTACGATAGAAATCAACTGCTCAAAGCGGGATTTCATTGGAAGACGAAAGTGTTACTTTTCCCGAAACGGGATTAATGGATATCACCGCATCAATACGGCGCGAAACACCGTTTGCGGTACCGACAGATTGTATGAGAGACGTACTCCCCGTGCGCGCCACGCAGACGGCAACGGAAGAGCCGTTAAGCGCAAGAACGTACGTAGGCGACGTGTACGCTGAGCACACAGCGGGCGACCACGCCGAATCGCGCACGAAGCGGCGCGAAACGTCTTCGATGCCGGCGCGGGCGGCAGCTAAGGCGCGCGTTGACGTGCGTATCAGGTTATTCGATCTGCTTAAGACCACGCCGACCGCAAGCCCCGCCATACCGATAGCGAGAAGCACGGTACCCATCATGATGACAGTAGGCAAAAGCACGGCGCCGCGGGAAGACATACGATTAATATAGCAGATTAGGCTTCTAGGCTCTAGACTTCTAGACGACGTTGCCCCCGTCAATCCGGCTTTTCCTAATTCCCTAGAGCCTAGCGCCTAAAGTCCTATCAAGGGCTCCAGTTAATGATAATGTCGTCTATCCGGAGTCCCGACGGGCCGTCGGTCGAAAGGGATACGCGATAACGGATATATCGGCGATTCTCCACTTCGACGCCGGTCGTGACGTACCCCGATGCCGCGTTTTTCGATAATTTCACGGGACTTGCGGACGAAGGATTTACGTCGAACCACGTACTTGCGGCAAATACCGTAGACGTTGCGCCCGTAAGGTCACTCGTTGCATTTGCCGTCGCTATCTGGAACTTAACGGACGTGCCCGCGGGCTGATTGCCCTGCCACGTGAGCGTATTAAAAAGTCCTGTAGACGTTCCGATATCGAAAATGCTCGACGTGAATTCCGCAGCCGTCGAAGCCGCGCCGGCGCCCGTTTGCGTCTTGTAGTTCGACGTGCCGCAGAACCCCGGAATTAAAGAATCGTAATCGTCGCAATTGAAATTGATCCAGCCAACAACGTCGTTCCATGCCCAGCCGTGGAAATAGCTATTAATATTATCCCCCGCCGGCAGGACGCTTACCCGATAGGGCGTATTCGAGGGCGCGCCGGTCGTACCCGACATACTTATCCAACCAATAAGGTCGTTCCATGCGAAGCCGGACAAAAGACCCGTGCCGTCGTTTACCGTCTTGAAGTTGCTCGTAGCGCACGTATCACCGCTCGGCGTCGTCGCGCAATCGAACATGATGGCGCCTATCGAAGAACTCGCATGCCCCACAACCGTCGAAGTACCCACGTATACCGTGAGCGTTGACGTCGGCGCCATATCTATCCACCCGAATACGTCGTTCCATCCCCATTTCTCGTTCTGCTTGTTTTGCATATTGATGTTGGTGGCAGCATACGTAACAGCACTGAAAATAAACATGCAAATCACGCCTACTGAAATGCAACGCCTTATTTTTTGTTTAAATATTTTTGATTCAGGATTCATAATACATGATTCAAGAATATTGTATTTATCATATACGTACGAGTTTCGTATTCATTAATCTTGAATCATACATCATGAATCCGTCGTTACTTGCCTTGTATGCGAAGCGAGCCGGGAATACCCGTATAATCTAAACTCGGAGTCGTAAGGCAAAATTGCGTAGGGGTAACGCCAACCGCGATTACCGGATTAATCAACGGGCATGTCGGGCCGCCTATCCAATCCGTCTGCACGATCGATTCGTTGCGGGTACGCGCAACATAGCTTTCTATCACTTCGGTGGACGTAGCGCCCGCATACCGCCACGAGGACGTTATCGTGATCTTTTTAGTCGTCGGGTCGTCCGTGCCACCGGACGCGACGATCGTGTCCGTAGCGCTCCGTACAACCGGATCGACCGTCAGGTACTCCGTATACGTTATGCCGTTTACGGTCGAAGTAACGGCGCCCACGGCAAGCGTAAAGCCGCCGGTGGAGGTCGCCACATGGTACTGCGTTCCTGCTACCGCGGTACCAACCGTAGCCCACGAACCCGCCGCCGCCTCTACGGCAGAATCTGCGGCCTTCTTCGCAAGCATCGCACCCGTTTGTGCTACCGGATCATTCGCCCCCAAGCGGACGAGAAAACGCATGATACCGAGCGCCATCATCATCACGGTCACGGCAAGGCCGAGGGCGACTAACAGCTCTATAAGTGATTGCCCGCTATTCGATCTTGCCATTGCAATAGACGCGCACCGACGTACTCGCGACCGTTATCGTAGAACTTACGGTATTCGGACAACCGGCGATAATCGCATTGCCGGACAGCTTATCAAATACGATCGTGGACGAGGATGCTGGTTCGGAAAATACGGTCGCGGCGCCCAAGTACGTAACGGACGACGTCGCATAGCCTAGGAGGGCGGTCGAAGACGCGCTAAAAAGCACGTACCGGTCGCGCCCCGCAAGATTATCAAACCGCACGCCCCAATACCTGCCTTTTTCCTGCGAGGCAGACCGTTGCGCGGCATCCCGTAAAACCGCCGCAAGCGCGCGCATGGCAATCTTCGGCTCCTGCATACGATAAAAACGGATAAGGGAAAGCCCCCCGCCGAGAGACGTAATGACGATAAGCACGATGACGATCATGAGTTCTGCATAGGAAAATCCGGCCCTGCGGGAAATCCGAAACTCGAAACTCGAAACTCGAAACAGGAAGAAGTTTTTTATCTTTATAAACATGTTCGTTATTTTGTTTCGAGTTTCGAGTTTCATAGTTCGAGTTTTACGTCTAGAATTGGCCGATTAATTGGTAAATCGGGATAATGACGGACAATGCGATGAGCCCCACGATGCCGCCGAGCACGATAAGCATTAAAGGCTCGATCAAGGTCACCATATTCTTGATGGACGAATCGATTTCCGAATCGTAAAACGTACCGAGTGTACCGAGCACTTCATCCAAATGGCCGGCCTTTTCCGAAACGCCGATAAGGGTCGTTATGACGAGCGGAAACGCCGCCTCGCGCCTAAAGGCGTCGCCCAACGTCAGTCCGCGCGCTATGCCCTCGCGCGCTATATGCTGGAGCGCCGTTTCGAACGCGTAGTCGCCCACGGCGGTAGCCGTAAGCTCAAGCGAATCGATGATAGGCAATCCGGCACGGAGGAGCGACGACAAAGTGGAAGCGAACCGCTGTATGGCAATGCGCTGGAGCACGCCCCGCACCACCGGCACGTGGCGCAGCCATGTAAAGAGGTACGCGCGGCCGATAACGGTACGGAAAAAGAAAACCCAGAGGAATGCGGCGGATAAAAGCCCCATGATACCGAGCGGCAGGATATTGTCCGAAACGAATCCGGCAAAAATAAATACCCATGCAACGAACCCCGGCGGCGTAAACCCGCCGGACTTGAAGACTTCGGCAATGCGCGGCAAGGCGAACGTCACGAGGAACGCAACAATACCCAAAGACGCGACGAAAAGGATGGCGGGGTACGTGAGCGCGGAAACGATACGGCGGCGCAAATCCTCCTTCTTCACAAGCATGACACTTAAGTTCTCAAACACCGATTCCAAGTTACCCGAAAGCTCGCCCGCTTTCACGAGATTCACGAATACCGGCTCGAACTGCTTAGGATACCGCGCGAACGTCGTATAAAACGGCTGACCGCGCTCGAGAGACTCGCGAATTTCCATAAGGAGCGCCTTCATGGCGGGCTTTTCGAAATCCGTTATCAAAATATCGAGCGCACGGAAAAGGTCGGTACCGGCACGGAGCATCAAAGCAAGGTACTTAGTAAGGAAAATGATATCCGTGGCGCTAATGCCACTATGGAAGAGCCCGCCGCCCGCACTTGCAGGCAATACGGAAACGGGCCGCAGTTCACGCTGCGCCAAAAAACTCAAAACCGCGCCCTGGCTTGCGGCCTCGACGGTACCCCGCACGGTCTTCCCGTCCGACTGCATCGCGACATACGAAAACTTCATTACTTAAAGTATATCAAAGAAATATAAAAGACGTGCTTTCCGTTTTGGAAAGCACGTCTTTAACGATCACCCCTCACACCCATTCTTTCAGGGGAATTTTCTGACGGAGCCGGTATCGCACGAGCGGAATCAAAATACTTATCGGTGCAATGAGCATATACAAGGGTAATGCGTAATTCGCGATAGTATGCTCCGTAATCGCGAACATCCCGATTCCGTACCCGACACCGAACATCGCCCATGCGAACGGCCGTTCTTTTTCAGGATACAATAAAACGAAAACCAGAGTCGGAATAGCAGCGCACGCATCCGCAATAATCGCGAAATACAGGGCATACTGAGAAAGCTCCTTGTTTTCGCGCACGAAAACCCACATCACGAGAGAAATAAAGCAAAACGCCGAACACAGATATTCGAACGATTCGAAGGGCTTCCGTTGCGCCCAATTCTTCAAAACCCATACCGCAATAACAAGGGGATTCACGAATCCCGCTACCGCAGGCCATATGTTCGCCTCCGCACCGGAGCTCCGATACGTCAGGAGAACGACGAGCCCGATCATCGTCCATAAAAGCCATGTAACGGGATTCGGCTCTATAACACCCTGCATGACCCGTATAAAATACGGAATCATGCTTAAGCATACGAGAAAACCAGAAACTAATCCTATCGTTTCATGCGACACGGAGCACCTACCTTTCAATAAAGTTGAGCTATTCGAAAGCCAGTTTTCAAACCAGCCCTATGCCAAAGTACGCTCCGCCATTAATACCATTTTTATCACTCCATCGTCAATATAAACAATAATATACGGTCGTATATTATTGTTTATATTTAAATTCTTTTCTTCTTTTTTCTTTTAAAGAGACGGGGATTTTACGGGTGCTAGGAATAACGATGATACGCGGAAAGGACGGCGTGGATATACTTGTCGGGAACATCTCGGAGACTAAGCGGCTCGGTGCCCGATTTTTATCGGGCCGCTTAGTTGAGAGCGAGTCCCGATGCGCCGCCGGAGCGTATCGAGGACGTTTCCCGAAAGCATATGCGCGCCGGCCGGCCAAACGGAAGGTTATTCCCTGATAACCCGCAAGATCTCCTCGATGGTAGTCATGCCCCTCTCAACCTTCCTTAGCCCGTCCTGAAACATCGTGACCATCCCCTCCTTGCGCGCCTGCTCGTAGATCAATTCAAGCGCAAAGCCCTGCGTGGCTATAATGCGCCGGATATCCTCGCTTATGGCAAGCATTTCGAAGATGCCGATACGCCCCTTATAGCCGGTATTGTTGCACGTCGGACACCCCTGCCCCTTGAAAAGCAATTTCGGTACGGCGACACTTTCTTTTAACTTCAATGATGTAAGTTGCTCTTGGATTGAAGCGGCGAGCTTCTCGTCCGGCTTGTACGAAGTAATGCAGGTAAGGCAGATTTTCCGCACCAACCGCTGGGCGAGAACAACGTTCAAAACGGCAGCGGCAAGGAACGGCAATACTTTTAAATCAAATAAGCGCGGTACGGCGGACGGCGCGTCGTTCGTATGCAAAGTAGATAACACCAAGTGGCCGGTAAGCGCGGCTTGTACGGCGATATCAGCCGTTTCTTCGTCACGGATTTCACCGACCATTACGATGTTCGGATCCTGACGGACGATTTCGCGGAGCCCCGTGGCGAACGTAATGCCTTGGGCGGGGTTTACCTGCGTCTGGTTCACGTACTTCATGTCGTATTCTATCGGGTCCTCGATAGTGACGATATTCACATCCGACCGGTTCAAAAGATTCATAAGCGAGTAAAGCGTCGTCGTTTTACCGGAACCGGTAGGGCCGGTGACAAGCAACATGCCGTAGGTCTTTTTCGAATTCTCCTTGAATACAGCCGCATGGTCGTCGAGCATGCCGAGCTCTTCTAAGGACTGCGGGCGCGCAGTGGCAGACAATAAACGCATGACGATTTTTTCACCGTAGAACGTCGGCATAATACCGACACGGATATCCACCGCATCAGCTCCCGCCTTATAGCGGAAGCGGCCGTCCTGCGGCTTGTTGTGCTCGTCGAGCTTTAGACCTGCGAGGAGTTTTATGCGTGCAGCAATAGCGGGATGCACGGCACGCGGTATGCGGGCGATCTCGTGCAATATGCCGTCCACGCGATAGCGCACGAGGACTTCGGTATCAAGCGCCTCGATATGAATATCCGACGCACGGGAGGATATGGCGTAGGAAACGATCGTGTCGACGATCGCGACAATCGGCACTTCTTCAGCCGCTTCGCCCGCGCCTTCGTTTTTTATACGCAAGGATGCCGCGATATTGTCCTCGATTATTTTTTTGAAACTGTCGGCGGACCGGCGGCCGTAAAAGGTGAAGCCGTAGTCCATATCTTCGCCGGAAACGAGATACGGATTTACGGAACCCTTCAAGGCACGTTTCAGGTATTCCACGGCCTCGAGGTCTACGGGATTTTCCATTGCCACGTCGAAGGATCCGTCCGCGTTCTTTCCAAAAACTATTATCCGCTTACTGCGCGCTATGTCCTCTGCAACGAGCTGGACAATATCCTGCGGGAGGGCGCGGCCGACGAGCGTCGCACGTTCAACGGCAAAAAATTTCGCAAGCAGATCGAAATAATATTTTTGCGTAATGACGTTCCGCGCAATAAGGACATCCGAAACGTCGCCGCCCATACGCGCGGATTCTTTTTCCGCCGCGTCGAAAACCTCCGCCGTAACCGCACCGTCACGAACAAGCAGGTCTTTCAATTTTTCCTGCGGGATGGCTAACATCCCATCAGTATACTATATGAGCAACTGCGCGTACCACGCGTACTGCTTCAGATAGGCGCCAAGAAGCACCGTAAGAACGGCGCATGGAAGCCAAAAATAATAAAATGATACGCGGGTATGCGGACCGTACGCTAAGGCGCATATGAGCGTTGCTAAAAAATACGCTGTAAAAACGAGAAGTAAGTAAAAAATCCATGCCGGATGCCCGCTCACAAAAATCCCCGTGGCAATGAAATACGGCTCTTCGAGCTCGAAGAGCATACCGCCGCGGCGGGCATTCAACCATTTTGCGCCGGCGAAAAAAACCCACGCAACCGCAGACGAAAGGACGTATGCCAGCCAAAAATGCACGAATGCATACTGAATAAAATATCCCATGCCGTGGTACGGCGGCAAAAGACGTGCAGCGCCGAGAGCATCCGCATGCCATGCAAGGAATTGCGCGCGGCTCAAAGAAAAAGCATATACGGCAACGCCAATGGCTACCGCCCAAAAACTACGCCGCACCCAGAAAAGCGCCTTCGTATGCATAATTCTTATAATCTATCCGAATAAGACTAAAAAAAGAACCCCTTTCGAGGTTCTTTTTTACGTAACCGCTAACCGAAGCTAGAGATTGACGTTCGTACCGACTTCGAAAAGAGTGGATTGGTTGCCGCCGTCTGTCGCGACTACGTTGTCTGCCGACGAGGAGCTGCCGTACCGTACGCTTTCCATTGCAGCTACGAATTCCCACTGGTTCGCACCGTCGGGCGTGTAGCTGTAGAAATACGTGCCGTTGTTCGTCGGGTCAAGCGGCCATGCGCTGATAGCCGGCGAGGTGCCGAGAGCAACCGGAACCCATCCCAAGCCGTCAACCGTCGACGTCGCGATCGTGCTCGAAACCGTAAGGTTAGGCGTGTGGCGCGTCAAGCAGTCCTGCGTCGCCTTATTCTTGTAGCAGGTGCCGACAATGCCGAGGCTCGGCTGGGACGAAGACGTCGCAAGCATCAAGCTCATCGCGGAATTCATCTGACCGAGGTCAGCGATACGCTGCGAGTCGCGGGCTTCTTGGAAGATCTTCACCGGGTTGATTACGAGGATGACCGTGGTCGCCAAAAGCGCGATAAGTGCGATGACGATGATCAGTTCGATTAACGTAAAACCTTTTTTGTGTAGCATTCTTTTTTTCTTGTAACGACCTTTCGACTATTTATTAGTATGTAGATAATCATACGAAACGTTTTTTAGGAGCGCAAGGACTGCTTGTGGATAAGCCACTATACACTGCGCTCTAGACCCGCAAGAATTCCCGCACTTTCTGCACGAGGACGTCAATCGGCGTATCCGCTTTTACCAAATACGCGGCGGCGCCCAACTCCCTGCCGCGCGCGATATCCGATTGCTGACCCAAATTGGAAATAATAATAATCGGCGTACTCCCCGCCTGCGGTTCGGCAATAATTTTCTCCATTACTTCAAAGCCGGAGGCTCCGGGCAAAATAATATCCATCAAGATAAGGTCATGCGGCGCCTCCTTTAATTTTGCTATCGCTTCGTCGCCGCTTACCACCCAGTCAATATCGAAACCTTCCTTGATAAAACGGTTTTTCATTAACGACCCCAAGAACTGGTCGTCCTCCACGAGCAGGATTTTCTTCATACCGCCATAATAGCATACACAAAAAAAGACGCCGTATTCCACGGACGCTTTTCTGAAAAGCAATTAGAAGAAATAAGACCTTTCTAGTTGTCCCAATAAAATCGTGACTTACAGGCTCCACGATCAAAACCTTGTATCTCTCCAAAGTGACCCGTGAGGGTGTTTGGTTTTAATTAAGTAATCCACGAGCAGCTTCCGCTACCCGT
>SXGR01528074.1_pt1 | contig 12890 bp, 7 predicted proteins | sample 3174711 | NCBI WGS metagenome assembly SXGR01 (sample SAMN11356860, study PRJNA531348) | freshwater metagenome | isolation source: freshwater sample F1-60 | place: China: Fuxian Lake, Yuxi | collected 2017-12-25
AAGCCTGTAGTCCAGGAATTTCTGAAAGTCATTCCCAAAGAGAGATGAATCCTTACTTGAGGGTAGGAGATGGGACTCAAGAATTGAGGTCAGTTCTTTTTCATCGTTATCACAGATATCTGACAGGGACTCGCTCGACGACCAAACTACTTTTCTTTCATGTTGTTATGCATCGATTTGGTTGTTAGGGTCTTGGTGTTTAGGGGGTAGTCGTGGCGATTCCGAAAAATCCACCAGATTGGATCACTTGGTTTCGCGAACTCGGCTCACTGACAGCAACGATTCCATTTCAGATTTCGCCAGGTAAAGCACCTCGTATTATTGTCTCAGTACCAACGGGTCAATTCACAACATGGATGATCGTTGCCGGTGCGTTAAGCATTGCGCCACCTCCTTTGGAAATACCGGAAGTTGATACGTGTTACGCAACGTGGAGTCTAGTTGACGTTAAAATGAATGACTGCACATTTGCCGCAACTGTAGATCCCAAGCGAATCGTATTTGTTGATCATCCAGGGAGAAGCGCGCCGACAGATTCGTGGCCAGTAAAGGCAACTCCGGAAGGAACTCCCAAGAACCGTTCGGGGGCAGCTCCCGGCCCGAACTTGCGAGATAGACTTCGCAATCTTCCGGGGTTAAAAAACAATTGGTACCTTTGGTACGCACGCCGATGTCTGTCGCCAGTTGTAATCATTGGTGACGGACGTGAGTATCTGCAGAATCAACGTGAAGAACTTCTCGAAAAAGCTCCGCAATGGTTTACCGACGAGGCTCGTGCTTTGCTTTCAGAGGACTCACAACAAACAAGCAACCCAGATCGAATGTACTTTCACCCATTCATGGTGCTCCACGCATCGGCAGGGGACTCAAAACCATGGTTACGTGCGATGCAACCACGATTGGTCATCATCACTTCTTGGTCTTCATACACACGCAAGCACCAATCACTTTTCGCGGGAGCACCGCACATAATTCTCACGAACCGCCGAGTCGCGAGCGCCATCGACGCCTCCTCATTCCTATCAATCAGTGAGAAGTCGGAATTCGAGACAGATCTTCTCAGTAAACTTACCCCCCCACATGGTGTTTTCCTTAAGTCGTTTAACGAACAGGTGCTGTTCGATCAGGGGGACTTGACTGGCGGCGATGAAATGGATATCGAGATATGAGTCGTGACCTAAACGAAACACTTCGCCGTTTTGCCGCTGCCGAACATTATAAGTTGAAATATCGTGGTTTGGAATGGCCAGAGTTCGAAGCCTTCTTAGGCTCGTTGAAAGAACTAGAAGGAATTTGCGACAAACTCTCACCACCACAAATTGTTAGCAATTGGCTTAAAATTATTCGAGAGGCTAGACGTATTATTCGGTCATCCCCAACAAATCCTGGCTACCATGCCTTACAGCTAGCGAAATTTGTTGATGTCGACACATCATCCTTTCCGCCTGAAATTGAAGCAAGGTTCACTGATTGCCAATTGAGCGTCACATCTCTTTTACTTTCAGATGTACACCCGGCGTGGGATCACATTGAGTCACTGCTTTCAGCAGCAAATGCATCTAATACGGAAATAACGATCAATGCCTTGGTGACCAAAGCTGCCGTTCCATTCGTGGAAAAGATTTCTAAGCACCATGGATGGAAACTCAAAGTTCTCGACCTGACTGCTGCAAAACGGGTAGACATTGCTGACCTTGCACTCATTTTTGGTTCGCCAGAATTTCACACTTATTGGAACGACGACTTTGACACTTCCTCTCGCCAAATTGCTTGGCTCTTCAATGCACCGATCGCTGATGAGACCCATGTGCTCACTTGGCCCGGAAGCTTTAACTTCGATGCTGAACGGTACGTTGCCTGGGAAGGCGCATCTCTTCGGGGAGTTTCTGTCAGTGGTTCTATAAGTTTCAGGATCGACGTGAATCGTTTGACCGAGATATCGCCAGGTTCAAGTACTCCGCCACCTATTGTCGATGCATCAACAGGCTACATAGAACCCGTACAAGCAACGCCAATCAAGTTGACAGACAACACTTGGGTTTTTCTGTCAGACGATGCCGGACCACGAGCTAACTATCTCGACATGGATGACTTCGACATCATCGTTCGTGAAGCGAAGAATCTGAAAGAACTAACTCCGGGTACCGTCCTCGTCCTTAGAGATGGTGAAGCAGGTCGCTCATTTTTAGAAGATGAAGCAGCTAATTGGATTGAAGAAAAACATGGCGGAGCTCAACAAACAATGTCTTTCGCTGTCCGTGATCAATTTCGAAGTGCAGTTCAAGAACTTGGTCGGGATCAATTCGCACTGAAGCGACTAAAAGACCAGGGACTAGATGAAGGCCAAGCACGCCGTCGACTCCGGCTCGCCTATGACCCACTCCATATTGCACCACAAGACAGTGCTGAGTTTGCAGCAATCTGTGCAGCGGCAAACTGTACGCTTACTGAAGATGATGCAGCGCATCTTGTCATTTTACGTACGGCCTATCGTCAAGCAGGTCACCGCGCGCGAGATCGCTTGGAAAAAGCAATAAAGGCTGACCTGTTCTGGCAAGTGGAGGTAGAAACTCCAGCGCAAGCACGAATTGAAATTGCTGGTGTCGGTTCAACTATACTTGCTCCAATTCTCGCGGTCTTGCCAAAAACAGAGCCAGTGCCCATTTCTCGACTTGGCCATATAGAAAAAGGAGAATAAGAAAACAAATGAAACCAGCAGATGTTCGCAGCGAAATGATCAAAGGACTTCAGCGTCGCCTGATTGGTCCACTGTCGAATACGCCAGCCGAAACAACATGGCCGGGCGAATTTGTTCAACCAAAAATTGTTGATGCAACTTTCGCGGAGCCAAAAAGCTACCCCACTGGTCCATGGGTTGGACCAAACGGTGAAGAAGTCCTTCCTGATCCACCAAAGAATGTTTATGTTGTCGGAGCACTTGGACCATCAATGCTGCGTTCAGCTATGGAACAAGGGGAAGAAGCCGGGGACAAACTTCTTGAAGAAGCCGAAGTTGAAGTGAACAATGATGGCGAATTTGGCGACATTGATATTTCAGAGATACAAACAGACGGAGATGGTGACGAAGACGCCGAAGTTGTAGAAGACACGGAATTAGGCACCGAACAAGAGAGCATCGGTGTTAGTATTCGTTTGAGTAACGACGTCAAGACATTAGAAGTCCACCTTAATGGAGGCGCGTACAGCGAGCTCACTGTTGCACAAGCCAACCGCGCATGGTGGATACGACGAGACGTCTCCTTCGTGGCCCAGTTGAGCGCAGATGTTTCATCGCACCAAGACTTCTCTGATGGAGATATCGATGTTCAAATTGGTATTGATGTTCGCCACGACGACCACGATACAAAAGTGTGCACAATCTGGGCACGCAACAAGGGCGAACGCACAGAGACATTTGTTGAAGCTACAAAGAAGACAATCTTCCAGGTTCGTCTTCATGCAGATCTTCCCACAGAACCAAAACCGTATGCCCCATTCAGCAATCGCCTGACGAGCAGCCTCGACCTCTTATACCAAACGGTCACACTGTTCTCCATTGGCCACGGATGCGACTCCAAGGTGGAGCAAACTGAAACTGGGTTCCGTGTCTCGAGCGTTTCGATGCCGATTGTCAAAGTGAATGGGCTCACCCCTGACATCAAGAAGGACAACATCCTGTACGCCGTGGGAATGGATGACCTCGGACAGATGAACCCAACTGCTATTTCGGCTGTCAATCGGATTATCGCGGACTATAGGTCGTGGATCAATTATCGTGAATTAGAAATCCCCGCGCTTGACTCATCGCTTAAAGCAATCGGAGAGGGCCATCTAAACGAGTGCAAACGTTTCCTTTCTGACATCATTGCAGGCTGGGAACTAGCCCAATCGAATCGTGACGTTGAGCAATGTCTTCGTGATGCAAGTACCGCAATGAGTCACCAGCGAGTTGGCGCAGGTGCCGCGACACGCGCTGTTGAGTTTGCTGCAGACGGGACAATTACTGTGTCCGGAACTAATCCGCATCTATCACCTTCGCCACAATCACAATGGCGACCATTTCAAATTGCCTTCATACTCGCCAGTCTACCGAAGACTTTTAATGAAAACCACATCAACCGAGATGAAGTAGATGTCATCTGGATGCCAACCGGCGGCGGAAAGACCGAGGCATACCTAGGCCTCGCAGCTTTTGTCATTCTTTGGGAAAAGCTCCGTCAAACAAAAGCCGGAAATCCAAATGTGCAAAACACCAAAGTCCTCATGCGTTACACATTGCGCTTGCTCACTGTGCAGCAGATTCAACGTGCAACGTCACTGATCTGCGCATTGGAGATTGCGCGTAAGAAAAATACAAAGCAATACGGTGAATCGGAAATACGTATTGGTGCCTGGTTGGGCAACAAAGTAACTCCGGGCACACGGAAAGAAGCAGTCAAACAATTCCAGACAACGCTCAAGAGCGGCAAAGACTTGACCTTCATCACGAAGAAGTGTCCATGGTGTGGCACCCAAATGGGTCAGGTACTCAATAACCAGATCGCTGGTTACAAAGTCGAACCGATAACCAAAGCAATCTCTCGTGTAGTAGTCTTCTGCCCAGATTCAACTTGTCCCTTCACGATCCACAAAGTGAAAGGAGCTAAGGGTGAAGATCTGCCGCGTGGAATACCTGTGTACGAAGTTGATGAAGACGTTTATTCGAGCGCACCCGATTTTGTTGTTGGCACTGTTGACAAAATGGCGCGTATTAGCTGGAAGCCAGAATCACAGCGACTATTCGGCCTGAAGGAAGGGGTTCGTAAATTTGATCCCCCACGTCTCTTCATCCAGGACGAATTGCATCTCATTGCTGGTCCACTCGGAAGTATTGACGGCGTATTCGAGGTCATGCTTGAACAACTCTGCAAGGAAAATGGTGGGCGCGCACCAATCTTGGTTGCCGCGACAGCAACTACTAAGAACTACCAAGACCAAGTGAAAAATCTCTACGCGCGCCGAGCTCGAGTAATACCGCCACCTGGACTCACCATTGAAGATTCCTTCTTCGCAGTCAAAGAACCTCATTCCGATGGCAAGATCTACGTTGCTATTTGCAGCGGCGGCCATTCGGGCGCCCCCAATCTTCAAACCAACGTCCTATCAATACTTAGTCATCAAGCACCAGCACTTGAGTCCGCAGGCGCGGACCCTGACCCGTACTGGACAAACGTCACCTTCTTCTCAAGCCGTCGTGCCCTTGGACTCTTGACGTCTGCCGTAGCAACGACTTTGACATCACGACTGAACTACATGAATGCGCTGACTGGTATTCGAACAGGGAGCTCAGACCCTGGAAAAATCCGTCGTGCCACCCGTTACATCCGGCCCGTGCGCGAGTTAACAGCTACATCTAGCGAAGACGTTGGCAAAGTTCTGTCAGATCTCGAGAAAAAAAAGACGGAGGACCACGCAGTCGACCTCTGCTTTGCTACCTCAATGATCGAAGTCGGACTTGACGTCTCTCGGCTTGGCCTAATGACTGTTATGGGACAGCCGAAAAGTTCTAGTCAATACATTCAAGTGACCGGTCGCGTAGGTCGCCATCATTCAGCACCTGGTTTAGTAGTAACAGTTCTTAACTCGCGAATAGCGCGAGACCGAGCACACTACGAAGGTTTTACTGCATGGCACGAACGCCTCTATGCCTCCGTTGAGAGTGCCAGCGTTACTCCATTCACCACACGTGCCCTTGAAAAAAGCACACCCTCGGTACTCACCGCAATGTGCCGCATCATGGGCGCGAAGGGCAACCCCGCCGAAGACACGAAAATCCACTGGGCCAACGCTGTTGCGGTCTTGACAGCACGAGCTAACCATCTTGGAGGAGTTAGTGCGTCAAATCTCGCACGAGTTCTTCGCAGCTTGCATCTAGTGGTTAACGACCCTCAGGTTGCCGCAATGAAATGGACCACCGAGGACGATAAAAAAGATAAAAAAGTTGCATTTGCTATCCCAATGGGAGCGACAAACACACCATATTTGCGACCTCATTGGCGGATTCTTAATTCAATGAGAAGCGTCGACCAGGACGCTAATATGAAGGCATTCCCTGCCTCTGCGCCAGCACCAGCCGGCGGATCATCAAAACCTACACCTACTGATGAATCGATAGAAATATGAGAAAGAACAATTCCTGGGCACTAACACCCGTCAAGAGAAGTCACCTCATTTCAACAAATGGCGTCGGGTCGCTTGTCAGACTGCGCAACGGAGCCACTGGTCTTGTTGCTGGCCTACGAAGTTGGATACACACCATTCCTGTTCCCGTTGGCGATCAACATTTGCAAGACACTGCACGACAAACATTTCTCGAGCAATACAAAGTACGCGACCCAGAACTTGAGTCTGCATGTGGAGTTTCGAAGTTCTATCAACCACCTCGTGCATCTGAATATGAGAAATTACTTGAATGGCAAATTCCTGTGATTGTTTTCCCACGCTCAGGAATCTGTGAAAACTTCAGATGCGGAGCCATCGGACAAAAGATGGAAGATACCGGCCTTGATGCTGAGTGCAAGTCATGCGACCCAGTGGCTGCGGGAAAACGCAAACGGCTACACCGTCAGAAGCAAGCCCCAATCTTCTTGGTGTGCCCCGACGGACACATTGATGAAGTCGTCTGGGACGCCGGATTCAAACACAAAGACGACTGCCTAGGTGGTCCACTAAGCGCGATTCTCACCGGAAGCATTCGTTCGCCACGTGTGAAGTGTGTAAGCTGTGACGGGACTGGAAAAGTACCAAAGTCTCTGCCCTGCACCGGTGCCCGGCCATGGATCCCTGGCATCGCTAACGAAAAATGCCAGCGAGAGATGTTTGTTGTCGACCGCACAAGCGTGCAGGTTTACTACCCACAGATCAAAACATCAATCCACGTACCTGCAAAGAGCGGAATCAACATTGCAATTGTCGACTGGATTTTGTTTCACATGCCGATCGAGTTACTGAACCCAAACGATCAAGCCAACATGATCTTTATCAAAAATAGTTTGACCCAAGCTGGATTCAGTGTCGATACTGCAGACACCAAGCTTCATGTTGAACATATCAAGCATGTCACTTCACCTAAGTTCATAGCAGTCCCTTGGGATTTTCTTAAAGCCCGCACACACGAACTCAATGTGATCACAGATGAAATTCCCAATTTCATCAGTCCAGATTATAAGCTCCTTGAATTTCATAATGCAGATCTGTCCCAACTAGATAGGGAACTGTTTGGTAATGACGGTCTATTTTCCAAAGTTGTTGCAGTGACTCGACTCACAGAGACTCGTGTGCAGGACGGTTTTGTTCGGTGGGAACCTCGCGAGGTCTCATCAGATGCCGGCCACACCCTTATGTGGGGCCACCACCGAACTGCTGACTCGTGGCTTCCCGCCTATCGTGCACACGGTGAAGGAATCTTGTTCGTGCTGAACAAGAAACGCATCACGAAATGGGCGTCCCTTTGTGGAATGCCCAACCCAATGAACGATCTCTTGGAACCAAAAAAACTCTCCTACCCCGGCGTACTTGCACACAGCCTTGCTCACCTCATCATGACTCGCCTCTCTCATAACTGCGGCTATCCACTCCCAAGTATCAGCGACCGTATTTACGATCTCCCTGATGGCCGACATGCGTTCCTTGTCTACACAGCCGAAAGCGACATCATGGGAACTCTCGGTGGACTTGTTGAATTTGGTGAGGGTCCGAAACTCGAAGAACTTGTTCGAGAGTCACTACAAGACGCATTGTGGTGCTCACAAGACCCTGTGTGCATTGGTCGTGTTGTCGATTCCAGTACCAAGCGCGCAGCCTGCTGCCATAAGTGCCTATATTTACCAGAGACATCGTGTGAATGGATGAACTTATACCTTGATCGTGCAACAATCATCGGAAACTCTGATCGTAAACTCAACGGAATCATACAAAGATGATCACTGTCGCAACATGCCTAAGACATGCTTCTTGGGGGCTACGAACATGTTCGTGGCGTTGTGTGCTGCGATACTGGCCAACCACCAGAGACGCTCGACGTTGCGACACCCCGAACTCGTCAACAAGAGCCAACACAGCCACCCGTTTCTGGTTCGGGGTCACCATTTTCACCCCTAAAAATTCGATAGGGCGACCATCCTCAACATGTCGTTATTGAGTTCCTTCTCAGCGAGTAACCGCTTCAACCTGGCGTTTTCTTGTTCCAATGTTTTGAGCCGTGCCACATCATCAGGTTGCATCGCTCGATACTGGCTACGCCACCGCTGATACGTCTGATGTGAAATCTTCAAATGTCGCAACACTTCAGCAAGCGGAATATTCTCCGCCAACAACCGGTCCGCTTCACGCAGCTTGCGAACAATCTGCTCAGGTGTATGTCTGGTCCGTTTCATATCCATCCTCCCAACCCCATTCTTGTGGGATTACTTATCTCATAGGAGATGGACCTATTTCAGGGGGTCAGGACACGCCAGTCTTGGCGCTCACGAATCCCAACACCACTTTCGTTTCCGCCTTGGTCGCACACTTACCGTTTTGAGCATAATGTAATATGTTTGTTTTTTGTTCACACAGACCGTCACAGTTTTTGTTGACGACGCAGCAATGACTCCAATACCACCACCAATCGTGACACCAACCAAAACACCGACAAGAAGTGACACCTTTGCTTCAACAGCAAAAAAGGTTCAGACAGCGCCTTCCTTGAACCCGATAAATCGGAGTACTCCACCGATTGACGCAGATCTTGTCAATACAACGTTAGCCATTCGCGATTTCTCATCAGCTGATTGAAACATGTCATCCAGACGACTAGGACGAGGGGCAAATCGGACGACTCGAGTCTTATCAATATCACCATCAAGCTGTACCAGAGTTTCTGCCCGTATAAACTGGACCACTGGCTCTGCATCCGGAGCCAAGACAACATTCTTGAGCAAGCGATTCACTGAGTCATTATCAGACCAATATTCGTTAATCAACTGTTGGCGAAGAACCGCTCCCTCGTCTGTATCAACAATGTGATAACGACTATAGATGCCGTATTTCATGAGACTGCTAATGTACTTTTCCAATGGAACCGCGGCTTCCTCTGTGATCTTGTGCGCGATTCCATCTGCATCCCCACCCAAAAATGCAAATGCATAGGACTCAATCGGCTTCTGAAGAATTTTTACAACATCAATGCGGAGAATATCGTTGACCAATGGAAGATTTTTAAAAATTCCAACTTGAGCACCGGCAGCATTAGAGCTTCGAATTGCTGGATTACACGACCAAACGAATGACTCTATTCCCTGACGAGTGTTCCCATCAATCAATAGATCCTGTAAAGTTTTCATCATGTCTTCGAGACAATTCTTTAACCGCATAATTGGCTCCATTGCAGCACGCCGAAGTTTGTTCAACACCCAATCATTAAGGACTGTTTTTTCAACAAATGCTCTTTGGGAGTTGACAACGCCCTGTAGTTGGTGAATTTGAAGTTGATTGCCCCATCGCCTTATTCGTCCAGTTGCATGCGAGAGCAAATACGCGCTGAATGCCAGGAAAAACAACAGCGCTGCAACAACCACTTCAGATACAGAGTCCCAAGATTTGCCGTCCTGGAACGTACTGCCGATAAATTCCAAGTCCCAAATATCACCTATCGCGATAACCGTCCCAAAAAAGAGAAAAAGTCCAGCCGTCATCATTGCCCAACTTTGCAGGAGGCACCTAGCAAGAAATACAGCCAACCACATCCGAAATCCCTTCGGGACCGACGACTGAGCATCTCTCAAAATAGCAACTTTCGGTCCTAGAGAAAATTCCGAATAAGCTTCGCTAATCTCTCCCTTTGATTTTGGACGCAACCGTTCTAAGGATTTATCGATTCGCTCAAGGTACGGGGCAATCGAATGGCCATCTCGGAGGCCGTTCACTACAGATTTCACAACGATGTCAAAGAAAACACGAATTTCTCCTCTAAGTGTTGAACGGTTGGCATCGTCACGAAAAAGTCTGATTCCGGCGCCCTCCACTATGTGTGTTTCATCATTTCCAAAGCCATCACTTGCATCTACTTGATCAACTAATTCAGTCCATACTTTCTCAAGATTATCAATTTTGTCTGCGGTATTGGATGCACTTTCAATTTGTCTATTTGGGAATAATGCAATTCGCTTGACCACAAGCCGGTTCGATTTGACTGCAAAATCATTCAAAACCTGATTAATGGATTTCAGTGCCGCTGAGTACCCTTCGCTAAGCGACCCGGTGTCAGTAAGAATATCTGACTCAACTGAGTCCCCAGCAAGTACTGCAGGAATCTCCCAATTGATTGGGCGTCGCTCAAGTGCACCAAAGCCATCCCCGCCAACTATTCCCTTACCTACTTCTGTTAGGGCATCTGAAATCGCAGGCGTTGGCACTGTGCCGAACCAAGCTTGCCGAGTGCCGACGCTAAAAGCTTGATACGGCAAGTTCTTGGTTTGCTCAAAAACCTCGGAAAAAACTTCTGGGTTAATGAGAGCATCCGCAACGATGTCGAGTGCGTATGGTTCACCCGTCGCATCAGGCCAAACTGCCAAAGCTTGAGGATTCATGCTGCCAGTCGCAAAATACAGCCCAACTTCATCCTCTATTATCAAGAATCGAAGACTCTCGGAGTTAGATCTTAATACCTCAGGAATCTGTACCGCTTTCATTGCCTTCGCGATGGACTCGCCATTGGTAGTTGCAAGCACAATGACTTTCAATGTCAAAGGGTCTTCTAGAAGTTTTTGATACCAACCTTGGTGCTGGACAAGATTCTCAAAATTATCACAGACCAAAACTTTGAACATGTCGACAACACCAGAGTTGGTGTGGACTATGGCTTCTCGAAGATACTTAAGGACAGGTCCTTCCAAACTCCCTCGAACGCGCAGGTCTAGAAGAGTTACATCTTCTTCAATAATGGGGCTTAAAACCATGTGCATTCCTACATTCCTATAAGGGATTGGGCTACGACTTAAATAGCGTGAAAGACAGCTGCGCGACGTTCCTCTTCTTCTTTAATTCGTCGATGTACATCGGCATCTCTTGCAATAATCTTAGGATTTAGTTCTGACTTCATCTTTTCTGATGCACCAGAGATGGCGTAAGCACCCGCAATACACCAGAATGAGAGTCCGCTCTGTAAATGCGGAGCCAGGAGTGCCTCAGGAACGTCGCGTTCCCAGAATTTATGTACAGCCCTATGATAAAGAATCGCATCTTCAGCCAACCCTGCAGAAATTTCCGAGATTGCTGGCTTGCTCACCCTAGATTCAACAATACACATGAATTCCTCAAACAATGCCGACGGAGCAATCGCACCAATGTTGTCAGGTTTTGTGAAGTCCTCAACTGCTTTTAGACACTTTGGAGAATAAGTACCAAACCATTTGATGACATTCGGAACATCTGCATCGGAACCAGTCCCACTCTGCACAACTGCCTTCTCAAATGAAGTAAACAACGAAGCCCAAGGAGATGCACCATGAACAGATGTCAAGCGAACATCCATATACGCGTCGGTGCTTTCCTTGCGAATACGAAGTACCTCGGGGGAGTTCAAATCACCAGCAATGATAGAAATATGCCCGTCGTACAATGCCCCTAAGAAATGGCGAAGAATCAAACGGCGCCCCGCATTATCAGTGAGATCCCTAAGGTTTCGATAACCAACTCGTTGACGCCAGTGAAGTCGGTCCGTCATAGCAGACTGTTCGTTCGCCGAGATCCATAATGACATCAACTCACGGACTTCAGCACTATCTAATAGGCCTTGCCCTACAACATTGATTGTTGCAGTTAGTGAGTTTCCATCAGGATTTGCGGCCCATTGGAAGATATCTTTCGCAATATCGGCATGACCTGAGAAACGGTCCTGGAAGACAAAATTTTGAATCATGGTTTGTACTGACAAATCTCGATTGCCTGGGTATGTAACCAATACCCGTGGTTTACCCCCTTCAATATTAGGTATTACACCATTGGGAAGCAACGCAGCAAGAGTTGCACGAAGCTGATCCAGATCTTGTGGAAGACTCCCAGCGTCGGCTTCCGCAAGTCGCTTCAACAGATCACCGAGAGATGGAAGGATCTCGGCCAGTTGCGTTTGGACTTCCTCGCGAACTGGGTCAAGCAAAGTCTCGACAAATCGACCCTTATCGCTGGTCCGCTCCATCACTGTCAACGCGGTATTCCAATAATTTTGTTCGTCACGACGCATAAGCGCAGAGACCAAGGAAGCATCGTCTTCAACAATGAGATTGAGTCGCGCGCGTAATTTTGCCTTTACCTCGCGCACCATCAACTCGACAGTCTGCCCCATATCACCTGCATCACTTGGCAGGAACTCGACAACACCCAAAGAAGGCTGCTGTAGCTGGACAACCTCACGTTTCAGCGCGTCTTCGGCGTCTTCGGCTAATTTTTTCAGTACGTCATCAAGTAAGTTAAATACTTTTGATCCTTCTTCGACAGATGAGTCCCACTGACTCTTGGAATTCGCCCACAGTGTCCACCATTCATTCTGAATATCTGCAGTGAACAATTTTCGTTGTGCATCTAGCCAACGTTGAAGATCACCGGCATTAGGACGACGATTAAAAATGACGCTCCAAGCCCGATTTTCTTTTACAGAGAGTTTCGCTGGCGGAGCAGATGTTCCAGGTGACGAGAGCATGGAAGCTGACTTACGACCAATCTGAATCGCTTCTGGAAGAGTGCGGTCAGAAAGACTGCCTAAAGTAAATTTAATACCGTCGTAGACTTTGAATTCTTTGATTTCAAAAATTCGGCTCCTAATTTTTTTCAGAATTTGAGCCTTTGCAGAGGCAATGGCCGAGTTTAGTTTGACT
>SXGR01293351.1_pt1 | contig 12889 bp, 11 predicted proteins | sample 3174711 | NCBI WGS metagenome assembly SXGR01 (sample SAMN11356860, study PRJNA531348) | freshwater metagenome | isolation source: freshwater sample F1-60 | place: China: Fuxian Lake, Yuxi | collected 2017-12-25
CTCGCCCGTGGCGGCGTCCACGACGTCGACGAGGATCTTGATACCGTCTTCGGTCGCGACGGTGAGTCGGTGCGCGCCGAACTCGCCGGTCGCGAGCCGCACCGCCACGGCGCCCTCGACGCCCGCGGCGAGACTGATCGGAACCGTAGGAGCCTCGCTGCCGGCGACCGAGAGCACGACCCAGTTCTGGCCGCTTGGGACCGCCACGCTGGTCTGGACCTGCGTGCGCCGCGGCCGCACGATCACGCGGTCCACCGCTTCGAGATCCAGATCGAGTTGCTTCAGGGCACGGATGCCCGAGGCAACGAAGTCGAAGTCCCAGCTCCCCGCGTCGTCTCCGACGAGCATGCGCTTGAGCTGGGAGAGGACGCCTTCCTGGAGGTCCTCCTGGGTGATCGCGGACGCCTCGCGCGCGGCGATCGTCGCCGCCGCGAGCTGGTCGTCCAGGCTGTCAGCCCGGCGGATCGCGTTGTAGCGGATGAGCTGCCGGGCCATGGGCTCCCTCCCTCATGGCTTACGCCCGGCGTGCGGCGCGGGCCTCGGCTCGGGTTGTCCGTGCCTGCGGAAGATCGGCCGTCGTGAGATCGCCTGCGCGGACGGAGACGTCGTAGGGCTGCGCGACGTTCGGCTCGGCAGCGCGGGCGCGCTCCTCCGCCTTCTTCTTCTCCGCGGTCTCGAGGCGCTGCGCCTCCTCCTCGGAGCAGACATCGAAGGCGAGCGGCGAATCTTCGTCGCCCGGCACCTGGTGCACGGTCGCGAGGTACGCCGCCACCTCGTCGGCGACCTTGTACCAGCCGCGGGCCTCCTCGAAACGAATCGAGAAGGCGGTGTACCTCCGGATGACGTGACCCCTCTTGGGATCGTGGGGCTTGAGTCGAACCAGCTTCGCCATGCGCCTTCTCCCTCGCTACGGGGCCTTGGTCGTCTTGAGGACGACGGCCGCGAGCGCGTTGACCTTCGCCTTGAGCTCGTTGAGGAGTGTCTGCTCCGCCGCGCCGTAGGCCGCGCCGGCATCTGCCGCAGCCACCGTGGCCGGCTTGAGCGCGGCGAGATCGTCGGCGATGTCCCGCAGAGCGTCCGCCAGCGCGGGCTTGCCCGCCGATCCACCGGGTTGAAGGTTGGCTCCGCCGCTTCCGAAGTGCTTCGCGATCGCTGCCATGGCCTACGCCCCGACCTTCACGTTGATGGCCTTCACGGCCGCCGTCTCCTCCGCGAACTTCACGTCGAAGCGCAGCGTGGCCACGATGATGAGGACCCCCTCCGAGACGAGCTTGTCGGTCTCGACGCGGATGTTGCGCCAGATGCCGATGTTCACGTTCTTGGGGTCGGTCAGAAGGATGTTCGTCGCGTTGTTCCCCGCCCCGAGGTTCTCGGGGAAGAGCGGCACGTCGACGACCGGAACACCGGAGTAGGCGACCGGCTCGTCCTGCTCGAGGAACTTGTCGCCGACCACCGTAGCGCGCTCGGCGAGCGAGTCGCGGTAGTCGATCTCGGAGTCGACCGACGTGAAGAAGCGCATCTCGCGCTTGTTCCGCAGGAACGCCGAGGGCATCGACTTCAGCATGTCGCGGAAGATGCCCTTGTTCGTCGACTGGTTCTGCGCGTCGACGATGTTGGACGTCGCCTGCTTGAGCAGGCCGTTGAGCTTCGCCAGAAACGGATCCGGGCTCGCCGTGTCGCCGCGGATGATGACCTCGTCGATGTCGCGCGAGATCGCTTCGGCCATGAGCTGCATGATCGTCTGACGGAGCTGACCGCGCTCGATCGAGTCCTCGAGCACCTCGTTGTTGAGGCGCACCTCGGCCTTGAAGAGCTGCGCGTCGAGCTCGACCTGCGAGAGGTCGGGCTTCGAGCGGTCACCGGTGGGCACCGCGGCTGCCTCTGCGCCCGCGCGAAGGATGCGTCCGGCGAAGCGAATCTTCTCGATCAGCTGCTTCGGGCTCTTCATCGGGACGACGGTGCCCTGCTTGAGGATCACCGACTCGTCGATGAGGATGCGGATGAACTTCTGCGCCTGTGCCGGCTGCAGGAGCCCACCACCCGTGGTGAGGTCCGCGAGAGCGAGGTCCGCCTTCTCGAGGATGGTGCGGTTATCCAACAGTCCTGCTGCGAGTCCCATGAGGTCTCCTTACTCGTCGAAGAACGACACTTCCTTGCGGACCTTGTCGCGGCTGATCGGGCGGTTCATGTCGAGCGGCCAGGAGATGTCCTGGGGCTCCGTTCGGCGGCCACCTTCGACGGGAATGGCGTTCGAGACCCCGCGCGCGTGGCGGATGCGGCCGAGCTCCTCCTCCTGCCGCTTCACGACCCGGGTCAGCTCGCCGATCCCAGACACGAGGTCCGCGAGACCGGGAACCGCCGGCGCCTGCGAAGACGTCGCGTCGCGCTTCTCTACCCCCGACTCCGCAGCACCGGCGGTAGGACCCGCGGGCGCCTCCTTGGCGTCGGTGAGCTCCTTCAGAATGTCTGCGAGCAGCGCGATCGCCTTCTGGAACCGGTTGAGCCGGTCCTTCGCCATACGGGCACCCGCCTTGACGACACCCTTCTTCGCCGCCTTGCGCTTGTCGACGCCAGAGAGGATCTCGGCGATCGCCTCGAGCTCGGTGCCAATGTCCTCGGGCATGGTGGCGTCGTCGCCCTCGTCGGGCTCCGTCGCATCCTTGATGCTGTTCGCGAGCGCCATCAGCCGCTCGAGCGCCTCGGTGAGTGCGCGCAGGAGCGCCTCCTTTACGGGCGCCGCAATGATGAGGTCCTCGGCCTTCTTCCGCTGCTTCTTCTTCCCAGCGGCGTCGTCGTCGGCGTCCTCGGCGGCCTCGTCGTTTGGTGCGCTGCGCGCCTTCTCGGTGTCTTCGGAGTCATCCGCCTCGTCGTCTGCCGGCTTCTTGGCCTTCTCCTCGTCGACCGTCTCGTCGGCCAGGGCGGCCGCTGGCTTCTTCTTCGCCTTCTGGATTGCGCTCGGCGTATCCGGCTTCGTGTCTGCGTTCGCCGTGCTCTCGTCGGCCATTTCCGCGCTCCTTTTCACGACGAGGAACCGTCGCTGGTTGGCCGCGCGATCCACGAGCGAGACCTCCTCCACGACGATGTCGCGCAGGCGATGCACGCCTTCCGCTTCATCTCCGCTGCTGGCTGCCTTTGCACTCGCTTCGTTCATCGCGACCCTGAAACGCAAAAGCCCCAGCGAGACCGTGTCGGTCGCGCCAGGGCTTGATGTCCTCAACAACCCTTGGGTGCTATCTGCACCCTATATGGCCAAGTCTATGGAACTTCCATATCAGTGTCAAGCATCGTCCAGCTCAGGCAGCGGCGCTGCGCAGGTTATGCCGAGCTCGGCATAACCTGCGAAATCCGGAGTCCGACGTAATGCCGAGTAGCGCCTTCAAGCATCCAGAATCGTTCAGGGCTGCCGAGGATCACTCGGCATAAAAGCAGGTACACCCATGCCTCCACTCGACCACGGAGGCAGGGATGAAGAGACGACCGACCGACACATTTCAGGGCTCCCAAAACCGCAGGGGCGCGCCGCCGCCCGACTGGCAGCAGGCGACAGATTCATTCCTCGAATTCCGTCGCGTGCATCGCGGCGTCTCGGACTCGACGCTGGATCACTACCGCGCGCTCCTGCGCCGGTTCGCGGAGCATGTCTCGCCCGCAGGGACGACGGTGCGGCCCGACGAGATCGAGGCGCGCCACATCGACGCCTTTCTCCTTCGTGGGCGCTCGCTCGGCCGCGACTGGGCCAGACATGCGTCGAGCACGCTGCGCGTCTTCCTCCGGTATCTGGCCCTGCTCGGCCATGTACCCGCAAGCCTGGCGTCGCAGGTGTCGCGCCCACGGATGTATCGGCTCGCCTGCCTACCGCGCGCGTTGGAGGAGAGCGACCTTCGCCGAATGCTGCGCTCGGTGCGGCGTCGAGATCCAGGCGGCCGGCGCGAGTACGCGATCCTGATGGTTTTCGCCACATACGGCCTGCGCGTCAGCGACGTCGCCGCCCTGTGCCTCGATGACATCCGCTGGCGCGAGGGCTCGATCGCGATCCAGGTCGAGAAGACCGGACGCCCTCTCGTTCTGCCGCTGACCGATCCGATCGGCGACGCGCTCACCGACTACCTCCAGCGCGCCCGGCCACATTGCGACCGCCGCGAAGTGTTCCTCTCGTTGGAGAAGCCATTCCTTCCATTGACGAAGGGCCAGATCTCCAGACTCGTTCGCGAGGCGATGGACCATGCCGGCGTGAAGCTCCGCCGAGTAGCCTCGCACGCCTTCCGGCACGGCTTCGCCACGCGTCTGGTCCGTAACGGCGTCGCCCTCGATACCGTCGCGGACTGCCTGGGGCACGCCAGCAGCGCCACGACCTTCATCTACACGAAGCTGGCTGTCGAGGACCTGCGTTCGGTCAGCCTTGATCCGCGGGAGGTGATCCCATGAGCTCGCGCTTCGACGACGCCGCCGAGGCGGAGCTTCGGGAGGAGTTCATCCAAGGCCGCAACATCCACAACGTCTACGGGCTTCGCTCCAACATCCGCCGGTCCTGCCTCGCCTTCCGGGAGGAGTTTCCGGGAGATTCGATCCTCAATCATACGCACACGATAAAGTGGGTCCGGCCCTGGAATGCCCGGCTCGGTGAGTGTGTCGTGACCACGCGCATCAGCCGGCTCTGGAGTCTTTACGAGTGGTGGGCGTGGCTCTTCGACCAGCGCGTCCTCGACGACAATGTCCTCGAGTTTGTCGCCTGCGAGAAGCTCGCGATTGACGCGGTCCCGTCCCTCACGCTGCACTGCAACCTCCAGCGCCATTCCGCCGAGTACGTCGGCGGGCTCGCACGCGTCTCCGCCCGCAGCCGTGACAGCTACGCCGTGTGGCTCAAGCGGTTCAACGTCTTCCTCAACCGGTTGCCCGCGCCGCCGGTCTTCGAGGCGGGCAGCAAGCTCCATCTCGGCGAAGACGTGCTCGCCGCCTGGTTCCGTTATCTCTGCGGGCGCTACGAGCGAATCACCGTGCTCCAGTCAGCCAACGTCCTAAATGGGTTTCTTGAGGCGCTGGTTCGGAAGGGCGTGCTCGCCGAAAACGTGCTCGAGCGGCTGCGGGGAGAATTCCCGGTTGGCAAACGGCTCGGCGTTGCCTACGCGCTCGCGGCCGACGACCGGGCGGCGGCCCTGCGCGCGCTCGCGCGGCAGCCCACGTTCCAGAGCAGATTCGCCGAGCACCTGACCAGCTTCCTCGCGCTCAAGCGCGCTGTCGGCTGCTGCTACCCGCACGCCACCACGGTGCTGCGCGACTTCGATCGCTTCATCATCGCCCAGAGCGAGCAGGGGCCGATCACCGCGGCTCTGCTCGCGGGGTGGCGCGCCTCGCGCCCAAAGCTGAGCGCTGCCAGCCATCGGCTCCGCTGGAGCGTGATGCACCAGTTCTGTCTCTACCTGCGCCGGTACGTCGCCGACACGCACGTGCCCGATCCCCTCTTCGGGCGCATCCCGATCCCGCGTCTCAAGGCCAACATCGTTGCGCCGCCTGAAATGCGCAGGCTGCTGGACGGCGTGGCTGTCGTCGCAGCGGGCTCCCGTTGGTCGCTGCGGCCACACACCTATCGGACGCTCTTCGTCCTGCTCTACACGACCGGCCTGCGCATCAGCGAGGCGCGACGTCTCCAAGTCGGCGACGTCGACCTGCGGCGGCGCGTGCTCACGGTTCGCGAGACCAAGTTCTACAAGTCTCGCTTCGTTCCGTTCTCCGATGGGCTGCTCCCGATCTTGCGGGACTACCATCGTCGCCGCTTGCAGCTCGTCGGCAAGCCGACACCTGAGGCTCCCTTCTTTGTCACGCAGTACGGCGGCCACTACCAGAAGACTGCCGTCGGCACCGTTTGGCAGCGGCTGGTGCGGCACACGAAGCTCGGTGGCGGTCGGGGCCAGGGGCCGCGCATCCACGACCTGCGTCACAGCTTCGCCACTTTGCGTCTCGCCGCCTGGTACCGGGAAGACGCTGACGTCGCAGCGAAGCTGCCGCTGCTGTCGACGTATCTCGGCCACACGACCATTGCCGCCACGCAGCGCTACCTCACCATCCTTCCGGAGACGCTGCTTGCTGCGAGCGAGCGGTTCCGGATTTACGGCGGTCCGCTCGTCGCGGCCGCGGGAGAAAGCCATGCACTCGCCTGAGACCCTGGGTCGCCAGATCACATTCTTCTTCACCGACTACCTGCTCGGCCAGCGCGGCGCGAGCCCGCACACGGTCCACAGCTATCGCGACACGTTCAAGCTCCTGCTCGGTTTCGCGGCGCGCCGCGCCGGCAAGAAGGTCGCTGACCTCGCGCTGGTGGACCTCGACGCGCCGGCGGTGCTCGCGTTCCTGGAGCACCTCGAGGGCGAGCGGGAGTGCAGCATCGCCACGCGCAACGTCCGGCTCGCGGCCATCCGCACGTTCTTCCGCATCGTCGCGGCCAACGTCCCGACCGCGTTCGAGCAGTGCCAGCGCATCATCGTCATCCCGATGAAGATCGCGCCGCGCCGGCCCATCGATTACCTCGAGCGCGATGAGATGGAGGCGGTGCTCGCCGCCATCGACCGATCGAAAGCCGGTGGCCTGCGCGACTACGCCCTGTTCGCGCTGATCTACAACTGCGGCAACCGCGTGCAAGAGACCTTGGACCTCAACGCGTGCGACCTGCACCTGTCGAAGCCCCTCTTCGTGCGCCTGCGCGGCAAGGGCAACAAGGAGCGCGTGAGCCCCCTCTGGCCCGAGACCGCCGCCGTGCTTCGTGATCTGCTGGCCCGGCGAGGACTCGAGCCCACGAGCGTCGCGCCCGTCTTCGTCAACCAGCGCGGAGAGCGTCTTGGCCGTGACGGTGTCGCCTACCTCCTCCGCAAGCACGTCGACAAGGCGGGAGCGCGCACCTCCTCGCTCAGCCGAAAGCGCGTCCACCCTCACTCACTCCGACACACAACGGCGGTGCACATGCGCCGCGCGGGCGACGAGCCCAACGCCATCGCCGCTCTGCTCGGGCATTCGCAGATCACGACGACCGAGCGCTTCTACGGTCACGTGGACCTCGAGGAGAAGCGCAAGGCCATCGAGGCCAACCCGCCACCAATCGGAAAGACACGTGGGCGATGGAAACGGCCCGAAGTTCTCGCGTTCCTCGAAAGCCTATGAAGTCACGGGACCAGCTGATCACGAAGCCATTTCTTGAACTGCTGGTTTCCGGATGCCTCTCGAAGCGACTTGCGAAGGGCACCGAGCTCGAAATCGATCGAATACACGACGAAGTCGTCTGTGACTGGCATTACCGACTTCCAAGGGACGGACCGAAGCGAAGTGGCGACACGGTCGAGGAGACCGCGCCCAACGGACCACTTGTTCTTCATCGCAATTTCTTGGTTGGCCTTGTCGCAAAGCAGCAGCAACTTCTTGTCGCTCAAAGACAAAGGACCACGATCATAGTGTTTGTACTCTGCTGGGTTCCAGAGCAACCATTTGGCGTCTTGTGGTTTCGATGAAAGCCACTCGTCGCGCTCCCGGGCGAGTCCGACGCCAATGGCAGGAGGCAGCATGTCATTCCCCTCGCCGTCGTAAGCCAGGACGAGCGAGTACGCGGGTTCCTTCAACCCGAGCGCGGCGACAGATTTCGGAATCTGCGCAACGAGCTGTGCCTCGAGGACAGCAACTACCTCCTTGAGCGTCTGTCCCTTGATTGGTCGCTGGAAGATCGTGTGCAGTCGGGATTCGTGAGGGTCCCACTCGGTGATCTTTGCCACCCGCCCGAGGTCGTCCCAATGGACCTCGAACCAGTCAGACCATGTCTGACGTTCGGGACGAGGATCATCCGGTTGAAGAACATCCCGTTCGATTCGAACGATCTTGTCGTCGTCGTAGAGATAGCGTTCAGCGGAACCCCCGTGACTGCCGCGCATCGTGAGCGAAACGATTCGTTCCCCGGAGAATGTCGCACGATGAACAGCGATGGGATCCTTGTCCGGCGAATAGTCGAAGCGGACCCATTCGACCTTCTCTGCCGAGTACTCGTAGAAGGTTTCGTAGAACCATCGCTTGTCCCCTCGCACGATGCCAGCGTAGCTCCTCTCGACAACGGCTCGATCCTTGGCATCGACGCCGTACGCGACGTAGCCCTCCTTGATCGTCTTTGGTTCTGCGGGAAGACGTTTGCCACGCGAAAACTTGTGGCGCTCAAAATAGAACGGCTCAAGCTGTCGGTCGCTCGAAGTGAGCCATTCCCACCGCTCGACCTCTGCCTCGGCGGACTTCTTGCGCCGGGTATAGTCATTCTTTGCTCGCTTGAGCCAGCTCAGTAGTTCGTCCTTCATGGGGCCCCTCTCCGGCCCATGTGGTTACAATGCGCTCGCCAGCTGGCGCAACCACTACTTATGCCGAGTGATCTGCGGGGGTCTTGAGTGCTACCAGGTGCTTGGAGGCGCCCCTCGGCATTACGTCGGACTCCGGATTTCGAAGCGCGCTCCCGCCGATGCTGAACCCCGTCAGCTCGCCGGCTTTGATCTGCTGCCAGAGCTCCTCGTCGACGACGCGCACGGCGAGGAGCCAGGTGCCCCGCTTGATGAGCGTGCCATCGACCTCGAACTCGGCGGGCGCGAGGTACGACTCGAGGATCTTCACCTGCTCGCCGAGGATCTCTCGGTGCATGAGGCCGAGGTTCCGGTACTCCTCCATGAAGTGGTGCGCGGCGTCGCGCACCTCGGCCGCGGAGTAGACGTCCTGCTGGGCGTCAACGCGTTCGGGCTCGAGGACGATGCCGAGCACGTAGCGCTCCTCGCCGGTCTTGAGGAGCGGGATGCGCTTCTGAAGCGCCGACGCGACGAGCGTGTCGCCATCGACAGGGCGATCGTCGAGCCATTCGATCTCGTCGTGCTTCTGCACCTTGAAGGAGGCGACGAAGAGGCGGCTTCGTTTCTGCCACTTGCCGGCGCCACGTCCCTCGGGGATTCGCATGCGGAACGGACGCCCGATGGATGCGAGCGCCTTCCGCGCGTCCGCGGAATCGGTGTACGCGATCACGAACTGTCCCTTGAGTTTCGAGACGGCGCCGGCGATCTCCTCTGGCGGAATGCCGTCGTCCATCTCCCACTCGCCGGCGTAGGGCGGGTCGATGAAGAAGAGCGTGTCCGGCGAGTCGCAGTCGGCGAGTGTCTTCCTCCAATCCTGGGTTACGAGGCGCGCGCCATCGAGTCGCTTGTGAAATTGCCAGAGGTCGTCGAGGTCGTAGGTGTGCCCGTCGTGGATCGTGGCGAAGCCGCTCATGTTCGGCTTCGCGCCCCAGCTGCAGAACCGGCCATAGACATGCCTCCAGAAGCGCTCGGCGTCCGAGCTGGGCTCCGTGGCTTTCGCCCGCTCGAAGCCGGTCCGCGAGACTCGCCATGAGAAGCGCTTCAGCGCCGCGAAGGAGCGGGCGTCCAGCTTCTGAATGTATTTGAGCGCGAAGACCACCTCGGGATCGGCATCGGCGAGGACCTCCTCGGACGCCGCGGGCTTCGAGAAGAAGACGGCTGCGGCCCCGCAGAACGGCTCGGCGTAGCGCTTGTGCTCGGGGAGTCGCTCGACGAGCCGCCGCGCGTACTTTGCCGAGCCACCCCACTGCTGGAACGGGATCATCCGTGCCTTCTCTACGTCACCGGCCGCAAACACGCTGTCGGAAGGGTCATCCATCTGCGCGCGCGGCCACTGGGCCTTCGCCAACTCGCGGAGCGGATCGCTCGCGCGGATGAGGGCGCTCGCGATCGAAGGCGCTGCCTCGGCGAGCGCGGGCGCGAGGCTCGTGCCGAGCTCGACAAGGTCGCGGGCGACGTTGGACCTGCCGGCATCGCCGGAGGGTTCGAGCCGCTCGAGCTCCATCGCCAACGACACCACCTCGCCGGGCGCCTCCGGGGTGTCCGCCAGGGCGCGTGCCAGGACCCGAGCGCGATCGATGTCGTCGCCGAGGCTGTCGTGCACATCGAGGACGCTTTCGACCTCTTCGAGGGTCCACACTTCGTCGCCGCTCCCGAGCGACTTCTCGGTGATCGCGTAGTTCGCGATGAGGAGCTGGGGCAGGGTCTTCGGGCCACCGACCCCGCGCATCGCGCGGATGGTCCGAGGCGGGCGGATCTTCCGTACGTGGAAGCCCTTGGTCTCGAGTTGACCGCGCGTCCCGTACGTAACCAGGAACCGGCCCTTGATGCTGTCGAGCACCTTACGAAACTCGACCTCGTCGAAGGTGTCCTCGCCGACCTCGACGTTGTGACCCGGGTACGGCGGGTCGAGGAAGAAGAAGGTGTCCTTGCCGTCGAACTCCTTCACGAGGTCGGCGTAGTGGGCGTGCCGGACCGTCGCCGCTCGGACGCGGTCGCGATACTGCTCGATGCGCTCGATGGTGCGTGCCTCGACGCCGTCGGCGTTCGGGTTGAAGCTTTTGCCGCGCATCTTCCCGTACGAGAAGTGGGAGAGGTAGAGGAAGCGGTACAGCTTCTCGACCTTGCTCCGCGGTCGCGCGTCGATGAGCTGCTTGAAGGTTCGCTCGCGACCGATCCAGTTCTTCTTGCGTAGCGTCTCGAGCTCGTCATCGGTGAGCGTCTTGATCGCCTTGAACGCGGCCGCGATCTCCGGATCGGCGTCGCCGAGGACTTCTCCCTCTGCGGGCTCCTTCTCGAAGAACACCGCCGCGCTTCCGGCGAACGGCTCGACGTACATCTTGTGCGGCGGGATCAGCTTCACGAGGCGGGCGGCGAGCCGCTTCTTCCCGGCCGGAGAGCCCCAGACGGTCTTCTGCACGTCCGCCGCGATCGCGATGTTCGGTAGCTCCATCTGTCCGTCCTCTCCGTCCTTTGTCGTCCGCGAGTTGGCCGGGACGACCCTCGCTTGGCCCTGCGGGTCGGCATCCCCGTGCACGAGCGCCACGAACGCGCGCGCCTTCTTGAGCGCGGCGTCTACCGCCGGCGCAGGGGCGCGCGCCTTCTCGACGAAGGCCTGTGCTCGGCCGAGCGTCGCGGCGAGGACGTCCGCGCGCGTCGTGATCGGATCCCGACGCCTGTTCACCTCATGCCTCCTCGGCGCGCAGCCCCTTCGGGTCGTCACCCCAGGCAGGGGCGTCCTCGGCCTTCCTCACGCCGTCCCGGAACTCCCGGGTGTTCATGTCGAACGGCCAGGCGACGCCGTCGCCCTTGTCGACTGCGGACTTGGCCGGCACCGGGGTGGTCCCGCCGCGGAGTGCCGCCAGCTCTTTGCCGATCCGTGAGAGTGCCTTGTTGAGATCTTCGGCGTTCTCCGCGACCGCGGAGCTGCCGAGCGCTGGCTCGGCGGCTACGGGCGAGATCTCCTTCTCGGTCTCGTCCGCCGCGGCGGTGGTCTCCTCTTCGAAGACCTCCACCTCGATGCCCTCACTCTCGCCGTCGACGAAGGCCTGCTTCGCCGCGTCCACCGTGCGCCCGAGCGCGCGCAAGCGCCGCTCGGCCTTGGCAGGCGCCTCCTTCGCGGCCTTCTCGATCTGCGCGAGCGCGTAGCTGAGGAGCTTGTCCGGCGTCATGCGCTCGGTATTCACAGCCGACGTTGCCCCCTTCAGCACGCGCTCGATCGCCTCGGTCACCTTATCCAGCACAGTCATCGCTTCCATGTTGTTCCTCCTGCCGGCATCGCCGGCGTCGTTCACTTGGCTTCGTCTTCGGGAATCCAGACCTGCCTCTCCTCCGGGCTCCACGGCACGCCGTCGAGCTCGCAGCGCAAGTAGCGCGGCAGGTGATCGAGGATGCGCTGCAAGCCCCAACCGAGATCGCCGCGTAGGCGGCGTACGAGACGCTCGCAGAGGACGAACCGGCGTCTGACCTCTGCTCCCGTCATCGTCGAACCGTCCGCGCAAAAGCTCTCGGTGAGCGTTCGTTCGATCGCGACGGTCACGCGCGCCACCTGGTCGTCCGATACGAGGTCGAGGAACGCGCCCACGTCACACCTCCGCCACGATGGTTGAGCGGCATCGCCCATGAATGGGCGGCACCGTGACGCCCGCCGCCTCGAGCTGCACAGGGGAGAGCGCCCGCGAGTACTGACCGACCTCGTCGCGCGCGCCCACGGCCGACTCCTCCACCTGTGCGACGGCACGCCGGCGACCGCCGCGCTCGTAGAAGAGAACCTGGTTCCCTTCGCGGTCGGCGCCGACCTGCACGAACGGCTGCACATCGCGGACGGCCTCCGGGTCGCGCGCGCGTTCGACGTCGCGGAACCGATCCATCGCACGCTCGACGGTGAAGACCTTGCCGTGCAAGAACCGGCAGACTTCGCTGGTCACCTCGTCGAGGACGGCGTCGAAGCGGTAGCGTTCGATGCCGGCCTCCCCGAAGGCGCCGAGCTGCGTGTACGTGCGCGCCCGGTTCGTGAAGACCATCGACACGACCTCCCAGTAGTCGCGGCTCTGGTCGAAGGCCTCCCGCGCCATCGCACTCGAAAGGTCGGCCACGATGTCATCGCGGCCAAGCCCCCGCTCGACGCCCGAGGCCACAATGTCCTTCGCGCGGCCCGAGAACTCTTCGCGGCGGCGCCCGTACTCGTCGCGGACGAAGTTCCCCTGGCTCTCTCGGACGAACTTCGCCACGCGCTCGTCGCTGCGGGTCATGTCTGCGCCGATCCGGAGTCCAAGCCGACGGACGGTCGAGCGTCGCGAGCGGCCGACGACGTTCTCCGCCTCGAGTTCGAAGATCTCGTCGAGCTGCGGCAGCACCTGATCGTCGACGGTGCCGAGTGCCTGCTTTGCGGCGCGGATGACTTGGTCGCGCGCCTGCGGGGCGAGGTTGGGCCAGTCGACGTCGAGCCGGTCGAGGGCCCGCCGGAGCGCAGCGTCCTCCGCAGGGCGCGCCACACCGCGTAGCGTCCGCGAGAGCCGTCGGACGATCGACATGAA
>SXGR01296428.1_pt1 | contig 12889 bp, 10 predicted proteins | sample 3174711 | NCBI WGS metagenome assembly SXGR01 (sample SAMN11356860, study PRJNA531348) | freshwater metagenome | isolation source: freshwater sample F1-60 | place: China: Fuxian Lake, Yuxi | collected 2017-12-25
GACCACGACGACGTGCGCAACGAGCTCCAGGCGCGCCTGTCGCACCACCTGGTGGACGAGTTCGAGGACACCGTTCCGGTGCAGGCGGAGATCCTCCTCCTCCTCGCGTCGAACGACGGCCGGGAGCGCGACGCGTCGAAGGTCGAGGTCACTCCGGGCAAGCTCTTCGTCGTGGGGGATCCCAAGCAGTCGATCTACCGCTTCCGCCGCGCCGACGTCGCCCTGTACGAGGCCGTCAAGCAGCGCCTCGTCGCGAACGGCGCGAAGCTCGTGCACCTCACGACCAGCTTCCGGGGCGCGCCCTCGATCCAGCGCGCGATCGACGCCGCGTTCGAGCCGCTCATGACGGGCGAGGGCGGGCAGGCCCGCTACGTCGGGCTCTCCCCTTTCCAGCCCGAGCCGCCGGACCACCCCACGCTGATCGCGCTCCCCGCGCCACGCCCGTACTCGGAGAAGACGGGAAAGCTGAGCGGCTACTACGCCAGCGACTCGCTCGCCGACGCCGTGGGCGCGTGGATCGACTGGGTCGTCCGGAAGAGCGGCTGGACGGTCGCCGAGGCGGGAGAGCGCGTGCCCATCGCGACCCGGCACGTGTGCCTGCTGTTCAAGCGGCTCGTGAGCGGGAGCGACGACCTCACCCGACCCTACGTCCGGGCGATGGAGCAGCGGCGCCTGCCCCACGTCCTCGTGGGCGGCAAGAGCTTCCACGAGCGCGAGGAGGTCATCGCGCTCCGCTGTGCGCTCCAGGCGATCGAGTGGCCCGACGACGAGCACTCGGTCTACGCCACGCTCCGCGGCCCCTTCCTCGCCCTCGGCGACGATCAGCTCCTCGCCTTCCGCGCGGGGCGCGCGCTCAACCCCCTTTCGCCCCCCGACCCTGGCGCGCTCTCCGAGCTCCTGCGGCCGGTCGCCGGCGCCCTCGAGCTCCTGCGCGAGCTCCACAAGCGCCGCAACCGCCGCCCCATCGCCGACACGATCCGCCTCTTCCTCGACGCCACACGCGCGCACGCGGGCGTCGCGATCTGGCCGGCGGGCGAGCAGGCGCTCGTCAACGTGGTCCGCGTCATGGACCTGGCGCGCCGGTTCGAGGCCTCGCGGGCGACGTCGTTCCGCGCGTTCGTCCGCAAGCTCGAGGAGGACGCCGAGCGCGGGGGGGCCGGCGAGGCTCCGGCGGTCGAGGAGGGCACCGAGGGTGTGCGGATCATGACCGTGCACAAGGCGAAGGGCCTCGAGTTCCCCGTCGTCGTCCTCGCGGATCTCGCGGCTCCCGCCTCGCCGCGCGAGCCGTCGCACTTCGTCGACGCGACCCGGGGGCTCTCCGTCACCACGCTCGCGCGGTGCGTGCCCCACGAGCTCGCAGAGAACGGTGCGCGTGTGCTCGAGCAGGAGGGGCACGAGGCTCTCCGCGTCCTCTACGTGGCGGCCACGCGCGCTCGGGAGTTGCTCGTCGTCCCCGTCGTGGGCGACGGGCGGGTCGAGGGCTGGGTCGACCCGCTCCACCGCGTGGTGTACCCCAGGCCCGGCCGCGCGCCGGTCGCGCACATCCGCTGCCCTCCGTTCGGCCGGGACACGGTCTCGTACCGGCCCCCGAAGGTCGACGCGTTCGCCCAGGCGAACGCTGTCTCACCCGGGGAGTACGCGTTCGAGGCGCACAAGGTCGTGTGGTGGGATCCCTCCGTGCTGGAGCTGCAGAAGGAGGACACGACCGGCCTCCGCCAGCAGCTGATCCTGGCGGCGGACGACTCCGGCGTCGCGGCGAAGGAGGGCGAGGACGCGCATCTCGCGTGGACGACACGGCTCGAACGCCTGCGCACGGAGGGGGCCGAGCCCGGCCTTCGAGTGCGTACGGTGACCGAGCGCCGCGAGGGTGACCTGGCCATCGACACCACCGGCGTCCGGATCGAGCGGACGGGCGTCGACCGCGTGACCCGCCCCGGCGGGAAGCGCTTCGGCGTGCTCGTGCACGCGATCCTCGCGGAGATCGCGCTCGAGGCGAGCCGCGGGGCGATCGAGCGCATGGCGAGCGTGCAGGGGCGCGTGCTCGGGGCGTCGCGGGAGGAGGTCACCGCGGCGACAGAGGCCGTTGCGGTCGCGCTCGAGCACCCGGTCCTCACGGCGGCCCGGCGCGCGCGTCGCGTGTGGCGGGAGGCTCCGGTCAGCACGCGGGATCCCGACGGGGCCATCACGGAGGGTGTGATCGACCTCGTCTACGAGGACGACGGTGGAATCGTCGTCGTCGACTTCAAGACGGACCAGGAGATCGACCGCCACCTCGGCGCCTACGCGCGCCAGGTCGCGATGTACGGCGACGCGGTCGCCCGCGTCCTGGCGAAGCCGGCCCGCTGCGTGCTGCTGCAGGTGTAGGGCCGCGCAGACCGCCCTCAGTCGGCCTTCGCGTCCGCGACCACTCCTGCGTCCGCGGAGCCCGAGCCGGAAGCCGCGCAGATGGAGATCCTGCCTCCGACGCTCACGAGCTGCCCCGTCTTCGCGTCGCGCTCGAGGAACTGCGCCGCCAGGCACGACTCGCCACCCGCGCAGGCGCGACCCGGGATGGCGTTGTCGCAGTACGGGGTGCAGACGCCTGTGGCGCCCGTGGCGAAACAGATGAGCCCCTCTCCGCATGGCGCCTGGGGTCCGAGGGTGGCCGAGCACGCCTCCCCCTTCTTGGCCGCGCCCACGGGCAGGCAAGCGTAGCTCTTCGACGCGTCCAGCCAGCACGTGGTGCCCGCTCCGCAGTTGAACGGGTTCTCGTTGCAGGGACGCGACGCCGACGTCGGCGACGAGCACGCCCCGGCGGTGACGACGAAGAGCGCCGCGGCGGTGGCGAGCGGTGTGGCGAGCGGAGTGATGCGCACGGTCTTCTCCTACTTTCTCTTGCTGTCCGCGAAGAACAGGCCCAGGAGCTTCCCCTGGAAGATCTGCGTCGCGGTCCGGTTCATCTCCTCGTACACCTTGTCCTCGTTCCCTTGCTCGTTCTCCCGGAGGACGCTCAGGGCCGCGTGCCGAAAGAGCTGAGGCGGCGCCCACTTGAACGGCTCCGGATCCCCGGGGACGACGAGCTCGACCTCGTAGATGAAGTAGAGGCCCACGTACGTCCCGCGCGGGTTCTCGCTCTCGTACGAGTGGGTCGACCAGTCCGGGCCGTGCGTGATGAGCAGGGTGGGTATGGAGAACGTCTTCGCGTCTCCGACCTCTTCCCCCTTCGTGAACACGAGCAGCTCGGGCGCGATGCCGCGGAAGGCCTCGGCCAGATCCTTCGTGAGGGCCTCCTCGCGGCGGCCCTGCTTCTTCGCGTCGAAGTGCCTCGACGGGTGCGAGATCTCGCCCGTGTACGAGGGGGTCTTCGCGATGAAGTCGTCGGCCTGGTGAAGCGACCGGAGCGGGCGACGCCGGAAGCGGATCTCCACCTTGCCGCCCTCCTTCTCGGCGTACGCGAAGAGGCGCTCGATCGTGGGCAGGACGGAGCGCTCCTTGCCCGAGGCGGGGGCCGCCTTCGCCTTGTAGGCGTCGAGCGCGCGCGCGTAGACGGCGTGGACGGCGGCCGACAGCTCGGGGCCGATGCCGTGCGTCGGGTACTTCCGGGCGAACTCGTCCAGGGCCGCCTTGGTCTGCTTCGCCTTCGCGCGTTCGAGCTCGGCGAGCATGGCGCTGCGGAGCGCGATGTCGACCTCGTCGCCGATGTTCGAGCGGGGGTGCTCCTCCCGGAACGCGAGCAGCGCGTCCGGCGTCCCGGCCGCGATCGCGATCTGCAGCTCGGCGCGCGGCAGCCTCGTCGAGCGGACCTCGTCCGCCCTCCGGTAGCCACGGACCAGGTAGGCCGTGTAGGAGTCCACGTCGTTCGCCGCCTCCGCCCGCGCGTACATACGCCCGTCGGAGATCGAGTTGCGGATCGCCCACGTGGCCGGACCGAGCACGACGGCCAAGGCGAGGGGGATCGCCCAGGTGAGGCGTGCCCAGCCCGGCGTCGTCTCGCGGTACGAGTCCTGGGGCCCGACGGGGCTCGAGAATCGAGGGTTGTGGAGGGGATCGAGCTCGATGATCTCGTTGGGATCTCCGCGCTCGAGCACGCCGGGCGCTTCGGCCTTCGCCTCCAGGATCGCGCGCGCCGCCCCGGGCGCGCTCGGTAGCACGAGCGCGTCGCCCGCGACCGTCAGGTGGACCGCGTCGCCGCGCTGCTCGATCGACGAGACGTCCCCGATCGGGTGGACCAGGAGCCGCTTCGTGCGGGCGTCGACCACGCACAGGGGGAACACGTACACCCCGACGCGGTACGGGAAGCGCCTCTCCCGCCCCTTGTGGGCGAGGAACGACACCACGCCGTAGGCGGCGCCGAACACGACGAGCACGTACGCGAGCACCACGAACACGCCGTGGATCGCGGCGGAGCTGCCGAGGTCGCCGAAGCCGATGGTCCACAGCGCGAGCAGGAGCACGACGCAGGCGGCCGTGAGGGCGACCCACAGGTAGGTGGACGGGGGACCGCCCGGGCGGAAGGCGAGGGGCCGCGGCGCGAACGCAGAACCCGCCGACTGCACGAACCGGTCCTGCACAACGCGGGTCAGCTTGTAGAAGTCGACCGGCTCGGCCATACGGCCAGCATCCTATTTCAAGTAGCGGGGTTTGTCCTCGATTCCTGCTCGAGGGGCCCCACCAGCGCGCCGGCGAGCGCCACCAGACCGCTGAGATCCTCGACCGCCCCGCCGAGGTGCGGCGTCGCGATCGCGTCCGTGCCTCTCCCGCGGAGATCGGCGAGCAGGGACCGGTCCCGCCCGGCGCGCCGGCGCTCGTCGTCCGCGAGCGCGGACAGCTTGCTCCAGCCCGACGCGACGGGCCCGGAGGTTCCCACGACCTGCACGAGATCGGGGTTCTTGAGGCCGCGGGTCTGGGCCCAGCTCCGGTTGAGGATGTACCCGCCAAACGGCACGCCGAGCTCGTCGATCTTCGCGTGGAAGAAGCGCGCCTCCGCGAGCGCGGACGGCTCCGGGCTGGTCACCAGGAGGAACGTCGCCTCGCTGGATGTGAGCAGCGTGCGGACGGCCTCGGCGTGCGCGCGCATGCCTCCGAACATGCCGGAGAACGCGCCCAGGAACTCCTGGAGCTCCTCGTGGAAGCCGGCGCCGAAGATGCGCGTGAACACCGTCGAGATCAGGGACGAGGCGGCCGCGCGCAGCGCCCCCCGCGACGGCAGGAACATGCCGACGACACGCTCGTCCAGGAACCCGGCCAGCTTGCGCGGCGCCTCGAGGAACTCGAGCGCGTTCCGCGACGGGGGCGTGTCGAGCACGATGAGATCGTACCGCCTGTCCTCGGCCAGCGTGTAGAGCGCCTCGGCCGCGGTGTACTCCTGCATCCCGGCGACGAGCTCGGACACGTGCTGGTAGAGCCGGTTCGCGAGGATCAGACGCACGCGATCCTCGTCGTGCGCGAGGCGGCGGACCATCCCCTCGAACACGACCGTGGGGTTCAGCATCCACGCGTGGAGGGTGCCCTGCCCCGTCACGCCAGCTGCGGCGAGGCGATCGGGAGGGATCGGCGACGGCGCGCGCGCGCTCTCGGGGATGCCCATGGCCTCGGCGAGGCGCCGCGCCGGATCGATCGTGAGGACGAGCACGTTCCTCCCGAGCATGGCGCCCGCGAGGCCGAGCGCGGCGCTCGTCGTCGTCTTGCCGACGCCCCCTGCGCCACAGCACACCACGACCCTCTTGTCGCGGACGAGCGGCTCGAGGAACGACGCGAGGCCCGCGCGCGCGAAGGGCAGGTCGACGGGCCGCTCCGGATGGGACGGCGAACCCGTCACGGGTCACCTCCGAGGATCTCCGTCAGGTGGACGGGCAACGCCGGCCCTTCCTCCCACGCCTCCGCGAGGGTGATCCATGGCACGGAGATGCCGCGCGACAGCCGCTCGAGGGCCGCGCGCGCGCGCTCGATGCGATCGAGCGAGCGCATCCCGAGGAGGGGTCCGACGGTGGCGGCATGGGCGCGGACGGCCTCCCGCTCCCCCGGGTCGAACGGATCCACGGGGACGCGGTTGAGGACGAACCCCGCCAGTGGGATCTCGTGCTTGACGAGCCCCGCCGCGAGCTCGAGCGCCTCGCTCACCGGCAGCGTCTCGGGGAGGGTGACGATGACGGCGCCCGCCTGCGCCGGATCCCTCAGCACGCGGAGCCCCTCCCTCACGGCCTCGACGATGGGTCCGCCGGGGATGATGCGCAGGATCGACGCCGGTATCTGCGCGAGCGCGAGCGCGTGGCCCGTCGCCGGGAGGTCGAGGAGGATCGTGTCCCACACGTGACGTCCGCCCGGGAGCCGCTCGCGCTCGAGCTCGAGCACGCGGTACAGGATGCCGAGCTCCGGGAACGTCGGGGCCGCGAGCAGGAAGCGCCGGATGACCTGGGACCGCATGGCGGCGTTCGCGAGGACGTGGATCTTCAGGCTGTCGCGCAGGAACGCGTGGTGACCGCGCGTGGGCTGGAGCACGACCGTCGCGATCCCAGGCAGCACCTCGACGGGCTCGATCGCCGACGTCCCCTCGCCCGTGAGCGCGGCCATGAGCGGAGACGACGTCTCCTGATCGGCCGCGATCTCTCCGCAGAGCACGCGCTTGCCGGACGCGGCGAGGAGCCGCGCGAGGGTCGCCGTCACGGTCGTCTTCCCGACCCCCCCCTTCCCCGTCACCATGACCGCGCGCAGGCCGGCGATCCGTTCGAGCAGCGGGGACACGACGCGATCACAGCACATCGGGCGCGCCGAGAAAACCCCGCACGGAAGACCCGTACGCGCTACCCTCCCCGCACCATGTCCGACGAGCCGAAGAAGGACGATCCGGTCGAGCTCCGATGCCCGAAGTGCAGGGAGAAGGTGACGATCCCCCGGGAGCAGGCCGACACCGCACTGCACGCGCGGTGCTCGAAGGGCCACGAGTTCGAGATCGCGCGCGCGATCTGACCGGGGCGGGACAGGCCGGTGCGGCGGGCGTCGATCCAGGCGGGGTTTCTCGCGGCGCTGTTCGTCGCGTCCGGGGAGGCGCGCGCCGGCGATCCGCTCGCGGGCCAGGGGCTGCCCATCACCACGAGCGAGTACACCGTCGACCTCTTCCAGGGCCCCGTCCTCGCCTCCAGCCGCATCACGGCCCTGGCGGGCGCAAACGCCGCCCTCGCGATCGGCGCCGAAGCGCTGTCGACGAACGCCGCCGCCGCGGCGGTGCGCGCCCCTCACTCGGACGCGAAGACCGACTGGGACATCGCGATGGGGGTCAGCTTCCCCGGGTCGATCCTGGGGTACACGATCCCGCGCGGCGCCAAGGGGAACGACTTCGACAACAACGGAACGGCCGGTTTCAAGTACGACAACTTCTTCGTCCTGACGCCGGCTGGGCTGGTGCAGGAGGGCCCGCTCGGCATCGGCGCGAGCATCGTGTTCCAGCAGTATTCCCTCGGACACCCTCCCGGAACGAACGACACGATCAGCTCGGTGCGCCTGCGCTACGCGACCGGCCGCCTGCTCGCGAGCTACGCGTTCTTCGATCATCAACTGTACGCGGGCGGCGGCCTCCGCGGCGTGCTGCTGGCGCTCGTCGAGAACGAGGCGGAGTCCCCGCTGCTCACGATGGCGGGCGCGGGCGTCGAGGGGGGGCTCCTGTGGGCGCCTCACAAGGCCCCGTTTCGCCTCGGCTTCACCGCGCGAAGCCCCGTCTCGGGGAAGGCGGCCACCGGCAGCAAGGTCTCGGCCGACGACAAGGGGGACCTCAAGCTCGGCAACATGTTCATGCCGAGCCGGATCTCGCTGCCGTGGGAGCTCGAGCTCGGGCTCGCCACGCAGATCGGGCCGCGCCCGCTGAACCCGGGCTTCGTGGATCCGCGCACGCTGCCCGAGGAGGAGGTCGCCGCCGAGGTGCACGACGCCAAGGAGCCCATCAAGGCGGCGCAGGCCCGCGTCCTCCGACGACGATACGCGGCGCTGCCGCGCAGGAAGCTCCTCGTGTCCACCGCGCTCCTCCTCACGGGCACGACGGCGAACGCCGTCGGGTTCGAGTCGTTCCTTTCGCAGTCGGTCGACAGGTCCGGGGAGTCCTTCAGCGTGACACCGCGGCTCGGCCTCGAGGGAGAGGTGATCCCCGACTGGCTACAGCTCCGGCTCGGCACGTACCACGAGCCGACCCGCTTCGCGCAGTCGACGCCGCGCCTTCACGGGACGTTCGGCTTCGATCAGCGGATCTTCTCCTGGAACCTCTTCGGCGTCCTCGACGAGGCGGTGCCGCTCCGCGTGGGTGGAGCGATCGACGTGGCGCGCAGCTACTTCAACTGGAGCGTGTCTGCTGGCGTGTGGCACTGATCTCTCAGATACCCCCGACCCCGAACGCCTGCTCGAACGCGACGAAGAAGTTCACGGGAGCGATCTTGCACGGCACGCCCGCCGTCGGGCACGCCGACTGCCGGCGGTTCAGCGGCACGCCGAGGTCCACGCGGAACACGACGCGGTTGAGCCACGGGATCAAAGTCCTCAGGCCGATCCCCGTCGACTGCTTCGCGCGCGCCACCTCGAAGCCGTTCATCGCGTCTCCGACGTCGTAGAACGCGACCGCCCCGACCTGCATCGACAGGAGCCGGATGGGACGGCTCCGCAGCTCGAGGTTGTACACGATGAGATCCTTCCCCGCGTAGAAAGAAGACGGGTAGCCGCGCAGCCGGTCCTCGCCCCCGAGGCTGCTCTGGCGGTTCAGGTAGTTGCGGTAGCGGTTGCTCGCGGTGATGTCCATGACGACGCGGCCGGCGGGCGTCTTCGGCGACACGAGCTTGAGCGAGCCGACCACCGACGCGTCCGTCACGGTGTCGTCGTTGGCGCGCGACGCGGGCTTGTCGGTCCCGAGCTGGTACTCCGCGCCCGTCTCCACCGAGGCGCGCGCGAGGCCGTCGCCCATCGGCAGCGTGTACTGGCCGCCGACCGATCCGCCGAGCACGTTGCGCGCGGAGCCGATCGCGGTCAGCAGAGGGTACACGCTCGCGGTCAGCACGTGCCCGAGGCGGTAGTCCTCCTGGAGCGCGTACGTGAGCACGTCGGTGATGCTGTGAAACCGGGTCTCGTACGAGCGCCAAGTGAGCGACGGGCCGACCCTGTCCTCGGCCACGGGGATGTTCCGGCGGACGAACTCGGCCTGCGCCCGCAGATCGAGCGCGGAGAGATCGAAGGTGGAGATGCTCTGGGTGGAGAGATCGAAGCCGAGCGTGAGGTCGTTCTTGTAGGCCCAGCCGAACGAGCGCGTCACCGCGGCCGTCGCCGCCGCGGACCGCGACCGGTACTGGATGGGGATGGCCTCGCGCTCGGGCGTCGACGCCGCGTCGAAGACCGCGAGCCTGGCGTTCGAGTACCTGCGCGAGATCACGTTCGTCCACCCGACGCTGGTGGCCCACGCCCACGTCGCCGACGACGCGAACAGACCCTGGCCGACGCCGACGCTGCCCGCGGATCCCTCGAGATTGCCGGACCGGCGGTTCACGACGACGTTCGACGTGGCCGACGCGCCCACGCGGGTCAGGCCGAAGCGCGGCACCTTGTACGCGGCCCCGAACGTGTACGACTCCGGCAAGTAGTAGAACCGCGTCTGCGCGACGTGGTGAAGCCCGAGCAGGTTCGTCTCCTGGGGCGTGAGGAGGAAGCTCTCGACACCCCCGGCGCTGGCGCGAAGATCGTAGCTGAGACGGAGGCTCCAGAGGTCCTTGGTCACGAAGAGGAGCTTCACCGTCCCCGGGCGCGACCCCTTCACGGCCGTGTACACCACCTGCGCGATCTGCGGGATGGCCCGGATGTTCCGCGCCGTCTCCTGCACGGCCTGCGTGCGGTAGAGATCGCCCTCGCGAAACAGCATCTCGCGGCGCACGATGAAGTCACGCGTGGTGTAGTGGATCGCGTTGCCGAGGTCCTTCCCCACGCGCAGCCCCGCGGCCATCGCGGTGTCGAGCTCCGTCTCGCCGGTGACGAGCTCGAGTCGCTGGCCGAAGGCGCGGCGAGGGATCGCGCCGGCGACAGCGTCATACGGGATGTCGCGGTCCTCGAGCACTTCGAAGCGGACGATCTCGATCTTCTCGACGACCTTCCCGTCGGGCTCGGGTTCGACGACTCCCTTGATCTCCGCGAGCCCGCGCCGGAGGCTCTCCTCCTCGTACTTCGAGAAGACGACGGCGTTCGGGGGGGGCGCCTTCGGAGCGCCCGCGCGCTCGGCGTCGTCGGCCCATGCAGGCCAAGCACACATGAGCACACATAGGCTCGGAATGACGCGCCGCACCGGCGCATGCTATCGTGTTTTTATCCGACCCACGCAAAAGAGACGGGCAAATCCGCGGGATTGAGCTAGCGTCTCGCTCGCGAAAACGGAGGACGATCCAGATGTCGATGTCGAGCTCCCACAAGCGAAAGGCCCTGTACTCCTGCCTTGGCGTGTCCCTCCTCCTCGTCGCGTGTGCGACGTCGAGCAGCTCGGACGACGGCTCGAGCGGCAGCTCCGGCAGCTCCGGTACGAGCGGAACCTCGGGCACGAGCGGAACCTCGGGCACGAGCGGAACCTCGGGCACGAGCGGAACCGCCAAGCTCGACTCGGGGAAGGGCACCTCCGGCACGTCGGGCACCTCCGGCACGTCGGGGACCGTCGACGCGGGCAAGGCCTTCGACGCCGGCACGACGCCGCTGTGCGCCGACTCCCCCCCGATCCTGTTCGCGAAGCTGATCGCGAACCAGAGCGCGCCGCCGTGTGACGCGACCTGCGCCGCCAATCCACTCAAGTGCTGCCTCGACATCTTCGCGACGCTCGGGAGCTCGAGCGGCACGAGCGGCGGGGTCATCGACGCGGGTGCGATCGGCGGCGGCACCGGCGGGCTCTGCGTCAACAAGTCCTTCCCGTAGCGCCTGCGCCGGCCCCCCTGGGCCTCCTCAGCGCTGTCGTCCGGTCGTGATCGCGGCGATCACGCCGAAGTGGTCGCTCGGGAACATGCCGTCGATCTCCTGGTCGAAGCACACGCGCGCCGCGAGCGGCTCGCCGCGCCCGGCGTGGTCGGGCCCGCGCGAGAACACGTAGTCGATCCGCCGATCGGGCTCGCGGCCCACGAGCGCAAACGGGTTGCGGCGGGCGAACGTGGTGCCCGGCGTCCCGTCTCCCGCCACCGCGAATGAATCTGCAAAGTACACGCATCGGCCGCCGAGGCCCGTGTAGCCGCGCATGAAGCGGATCTCGTCGGACGCGGGCTCCGCGTTGAAGTCGCCCGCCACCACCGGCGGGAAGCCGGAGATGGGCGCGACCTCGAGCATGATCTCGGCGATCCGCCTCACCTGCGCCTGTCGAACGTGCCCGTGGTGCAGCTTCCAGTTGAGGTGCGTCACGAAGAACGGCAGCCTCCCGATCGGCGCGTCGATCTCCGCGAAGACCAGGCAGCGTCGCTCGTCCGTCTCCAGCCACGGCAGTTCGAACGACTCGGTGCGGAGGATGGGCCAGCGGGACAGGATCGCGTTCCCGACCGGGTAGGGCTCGCCCTCCGCCTTGCCCCAGGCCGTGTGGTAGCCGAGCCCGTCGGAGAGGAGCCTCGTCTGGTCGAAGGAGCCGTCGGGCAGGACGAGGACCTCCTGCAGTCCGATCACGTCCGGCGAGAGCGCGGCGAGGGCCCGCCGGATCCGGGGTAGCCGCTCCTCCCACGGGCCGAAGCGGTTCCACGTGTTGTACGTGGCGGCGCGAAAACAGCCGGGGATCGGGCCGACGAGCGGGTTCATGTCAGAACCACTCCGAGAAGAAGCGTCCGATCTCCTTCGTCGCGTACGCGGGGACGTCATGGCCGACGTTGACCGACTCGCAGTACGTGACGCGGTACGCGGAGGGGCACGTCTTGCCGCGCTTGCACTCGGCCGGCGTATCCTGGACGAGGTCCTTCGTGCACCCGTTGGCCGCGAGCCAGAAGTCGCGGGACTGGCGCGCGCCCGACACAGGCAGCGCGTCGTCGTTCGCGTCGTGCGTGATCCAGATCGGCACGGGGCCTCCGCAGGTCGAGACGAACGGACCAGGGCCGGCGACGGGCGCCGCCGCGAGCAGCGCCTTCCTCCGCAGACACGCGAGCTGGTGCGTGAAGTTCCCGCCCGAGCTGAACCCCGTCGCGAACGCGGCGCCCGCGCGGGTGCAGTAAGCCTTGCCGATCGCGTCCACGAGCGCGTCGAAGAAGAGGAGATCCTCGTCCCCGTCGAGATCCCAGCGCGTGACGTAGCCGCCCGAGCCGTCCTTGTGCGTCCGCTTGAGCGCCTGCGGGTACACGTAGAGGGCCGGAGGCGTGTGCTTGTGGACGTCGAACCAGTCGTGCATGTGCTGGGGCGTGGTGTCGGTCGCGCCGTGGAGCACGAAGACGACCGGGTACGCGCGCGTCGCGTCGTACGGCGCCGGCACCGCGAGGTGGTACACGCGCGACTTCGCCTTCACCGTCAGCGTGATCGGCGCGAGGAGCCCGGTCTTCGTGGCGGGCTTCCCGCAGCCCGCGGAGAGCGCAAGGGCGGCGGCGTCGGTCCCCGGGACGCCGGCGTCGACGGGGGGGGGAGCGGGCTCCACGGTGGCGCCCCCGTCGTCGGCCGCCGGGGACGCCGACGTCGCCGGCGCGGGCGTCGGAGCGCCCGTCGAAGGCGACGAGCACCCCGACAGGCACGCCAGGGATGTGGCGATGGCGACGATCCCGCGGGCGCTCACGCCTCGGTCGACGCTTCGGCCTTGGCCTCGTCCTTCGCGGCGGCCTTGGCCTCTTCCTTCTTGACCGGCGCGCTCTTCTCGGCGGCCTCGCTCGCGGGGCCGGCTTCGCTGACGATGCGCATGCCGTAGAAGGACCGGTACACGAACACCATCGAGACCACGAAGAAGACCACCGACAGCGAC
>SXGR01118572.1_pt1 | contig 12885 bp, 10 predicted proteins | sample 3174711 | NCBI WGS metagenome assembly SXGR01 (sample SAMN11356860, study PRJNA531348) | freshwater metagenome | isolation source: freshwater sample F1-60 | place: China: Fuxian Lake, Yuxi | collected 2017-12-25
AAAGGGAGAGGGGGCCGGACACGCGGGCAACGGAGACGGACCTTGAGCACGAAATGGATGACCTGGAATGAGCTGCCCTGGGTGGCTCGCGGCGAGACCGGAACGGCGGTGCAACTGTGCGATCGTTTGATCCAGGCCGCGTTGAAAAATGATTCGGTGGCCGGTTACTTGCAAGCGGGACTCCCCGAACTCACCACGGAGTTCCCCGCACAATGGGTCGGCGTCTGGAAGCGAACTCCGCAGTGGGAACTTGCCGCCGAACATGGTCGGCACACTTGGCCGCAACCACCTTTGCGATTCTTCGACGACGTGATCGAGCGCGAGGCGGGCGGATGTTGGCCGAGCGTTTTTGAGTTGGACAGTTGGACGCTGATCGGCCTGCCGCTGCCCGTATCATCCGAAGGGCAACCGCGAGTTCTCGTCTTGGCGGGGCGACGTCTGACTGCCGACGAATTGCCGATCATCCTCGCCGTCGGACGAGTGCTCGGCTACGGCTTGTCGCTCTGCGAACGGATGTCGCGGCACGTTCGCCGAGCTGACAAATTGCGGAACACGCTCGCCATCGCGGCGACATTCGCCGGTGCACCGGACACGACAACGCTACTCGAAGCGATCGCGCAGGCAGCGACGAAGTTGCTCGATTGCGACCGAGCCAGCATCTTCATTTGGGATCGCGAGCGGCACGAAGTCGTGGCGTGTCCCGCACTCGGCGTCGAAAGTGGTTCGCTGCGAATCCCGGACAACGCGGGCATCGTCGGTCAGGTCATTCACACGGGCGATGCGATTCGCGTGGACGATGCGTATGCCGACAGCCGCTTCACGAAGGCGGTCGATAAAGCAACGGGCTATCGCACACAAACATTGCTGGCGGTCCCGTTGCTCGACGCCGAAGGCAAACGGATCGGAGCGTTCGAGGGGATCAACAAGAATCGCGGCCTGTTCGACGCCGACGACGAGGAATCGCTGACCCAGCTCGGCATTCAAGCGGCCGTCGCGTTGGCCAGTACGCGCGAGCGTGAGAACCTGCTCCGCAGCCATCAGCAGATGACCGAACAAGCCGCGTCGCAGGTGCAGATCATCGGCAGCAGCGGCGCGATGCAGCAGTTGCGAGCGACCGTCCAACGGCTCGCTCAAACCGACTTGCCAGTCTTGATCCTCGGCGAGAGCGGCACGGGAAAAGAAGTCTTTGCGCAGGCATTGCACTACCACGGCACGAGAGCCAAGCAGTCGTTCATCGCCGTCAACTGCGCGGCGCTGACCGAGACGCTGCTCGAAAGCGAACTGTTCGGACACGAAAAGGGTGCCTTCACCGACGCTCACACCGCTCGACAAGGGAAGTTTGAACTCGCCGAAGGGGGCACGATCTTTCTCGACGAGATCGGCGACATGAGCCTCAAGGGCCAGGCCAAGCTGCTGCGCGTGCTCGAACAAAAAGTCATCACGCGCGTCGGCGGTTCACAGACAATCCCGATCAACGTGCGCGTCGTCGCCGCGACGAACGCAAAGCTCGCACAGCTCGTTCGCGAGAAACGCTTCCGCGAAGACCTGTATTACCGGCTGAGCGTCGTCACGATGGAGCTTCCTTCGCTCCGAGACCGCTCAGACGACGTGATCCCACTCGCCGAATTCTTCCTCGAAAAATTCAGCCAGCAAGCCAAGCGACCAGCACTCAGCCTTTCGGCCGAGGCGAAGAAACGGATGCAGGCTCACGGCTGGCCCGGTAACGTCCGCGAGCTTCGCAACCTGATGGAACGTGTCGCGTTCCTCGCCGCTGGCCCGACGGTCCAGGCCGAGGACATCGCCTTCATTCTGACCCCAGAAAAGGATACGTTCCTCGATACCGCTTCCGACTTCGGCTTGGCCGACGCGACCAACAAGTTCCAACAGGAATACATCCGCCGCGCGATCAAGCGAGTCAAAGGCAACATGTCCGAGGCGGCTCGCCTGCTCGGCCTGCACCGCACCAACTTGTACCGCAAGATGAGCCAACTCGGCATGCAGGAAGGCCGGATGGATATCTTGAGTGACACACACAAGTGAGTCTGGCGAGCCGAACGGCGTCAGCCCTCGGACCTGCGCTGGCAAAACATTGTCCGGGGGCTGACGCCACCCGGCTCACCAGTTCCGATCGTTTAGGAGATTTTGAAATGGACCCCGTTGATCTGCTCAAAGATTTAGTCGCCATTCCCAGCGTGAACCCGATGGGCCGAGATTTGTCCGGCCCGGAATTTCTGGAAGGCCGCGTCAGCGATTACCTCGAAGGAGTCTTTCGGCAACTCGGCGTGCGGTATCAACGTATCGAAGTCGCTCCGGGCCGAGCGAACGTCATCGCGCGGTTCGATTCGCCGAACGCGAAAACGACCGTGCTACTGGATGCTCACCAAGACACTGTCCCAACCGACGGCTTCCCCGATCCGTTCAACCCGGTCGTCCGCGACGGCAAGCTCTTCGGCCGAGGAAGTTGCGATGTGAAAGGGGGCATGGCCGCGATGCTCTCAGCATTCGCTCGTCTGGTGAGCGAGAAGCCAGCCGGCGCACCGAACGTCATCCTGTCTTGCACCTGCGACGAAGAATCGACGTCACTGGGAGTGAACGATCTGACGACGCTCTGGACCGATCCCAAAAGAGCGGGTTCGATCATCGACCGGCAACCGGACATCGCGATCATCGCAGAGCCGACTCAACTCGACGTCGTGGTTGCGCATCGCGGGGCGACTCGTTGGAAGATTCGGACGACCGGCCGAGCCTGTCACAGTTCCGCGCCACACGAAGGAGTCAACGCGATCTACAAAATGGGTCGAGTCCTGACCGCTCTGGATGAATTCGCCGCGAAGCTGCCGACGATGATCCCCGCACATCCGCTCTGCGGTTCGGCAACGCTGAGCGTCGGCCGCATCACCGGTGGCATCAGCGTCAACACAGTGCCCGACAGTTGCGAGATCGAAATCGACCGCCGAGTCATCCCCGGTGAAGACGGCTGGGACGCCATCAAGCAGGTGCAGCAGCACTTCGCCGCGCGATTGGATTTCGAGGTCGAACACCTGCCACCGTGGCTGGTCGGAGTCTCGCTGTCCGATGAGCACAACGGCCCGCTCGGAGACCGGCTCATCGACTGCATCTCAAAGATCGCCGGACCACGCAAAAAAGTGGGCGTCCCGTATGGCACTCACGCCTCGCGCATCGCCTCTGCCGGAGTCCCCTCCGTCGTCTTCGGCCCCGGCGACATCGCTCAAGCCCACACGGTCAACGAGTGGATCGACATCGGCCAACTCCGCCAAGCGGCGGAGGTCTATTTCGCGTTCTGCAAGAACGTGTAGGTCAGCCTTTCCAGACTGACCCGATCAAGAGTTGACGCCGCTTGTCCATTCGAGTCAGGCTGAAAAGCCAGACCTACGAATGCCCCGGCTATTCGTTCAGCCGCGATTGACGGTCGCGCCACTCGTAGACCGGCCCCTTGAGAGATTTCACATGGTCTTCGAGGAAGCCGATCATCGCCTCTTCGATCTTGAGGCCCTTGCCGAGTAAGTCCGTACCACGCAGCTTCACCCCCTTTAGCTCGCCGTAAAAGAATCGCTCCTCGTTCTTTTTGTCCGCACCCTTTTCGGCTTCTTTCTCCTTAGCCGCTTTCTTCGGTTCCGGTTTCGTCTCGGCTTTCTTCTTGGGAGTCTCGGTTTTTGCCGGGTCGCCGCCGAGGAGTTGGAACAGCTTCTTGGCTTGGTCTTTGTCCTGCGTGTCGCTTCCGCCGACCACAACGAATGCGGCCATTGGCGTGGACTTCAATTGCCCCGCGATTTGGTGAGCCGGCACCTGTGGCAGCGTGGTTTCCGGGGACAGAAAAATCATCGCCTGAATGTCCTGGCCACGCGGCGTTTTCGCAGCCAGATTTGGTGCATCGTCGTAGGGTGCCTTCGCCCAATCCGCTGCCGCGAACGTGATGGCGATGGCCGCACTCATTGTCGGCGCGATGATTGCCATCTTGCGCATGTTGAGATTTCCCTTCTGATGCTCCTCGAAGATGAATTTTTTGACAGCATCCATGTCGCGAACCATCAGCGGATAGTCCGTCGGTTTGAGATCGCTGCCGCCGGCCGCCTTCTTCGCCTTGTCTTTGTCCGGAGCAGCCGCTTTCTTCGGATCATCGTCTTCCGCGCCCGGCTTACTCTGCCCGTGCTTGCGAAGGTCCACGGCGATGACAGCGAAGCCCCTCGCGTTCAATTGCTCAGCGAAGCCTTTCGGAGCGGTCCAAGTCAAACGGCTCTCGCCTTTCATGTGGAGCAACACGACAACCGCCGCTTCTTTTCCTTCCGAAGATCTGTAATACGTCAGCCGGAGCGGCCAGCCATCGGCGGGCGACTGAATCGTCTTGCCTTCAACCTTCTCTTCTTTCTTCTTGTCCTGAGCCACCGCCGCCGAACCGAAAAAGAAGGCACCCAGAGCCAGCAGTCCCCACCAGCAAGTCGTCAGAGTCGCCTTTCCGGCGTTCAAGCTTCCATGTGTTGGTCGAATAACAATCATGTTGTCGAGACCTTTCAATGCGGAAGGCCATTGCCGCTCAAGACATGGCCAGACAATTCGTCAACGGCAGCCAGTTTAGAACTGAGTCCGAACCCTTTCAATTCGCTTCTGAAACCGCGATGTTTTCGCGGCTGAATGGCGAGGGACGCTGCGGCGGACAACGACGTTCGCAAAGCACCGCGACAAAATCCACATCCGTGATTGGGTTGCCAAGAAAGGTTGACGCTCATGTCTTTGAAAGTAGTCGTGACTTCATTGCTCGGCGATGCCGGGCCGCACTTTGAACTCTTGAGTAACGCCGGTTTTGAAACGGTCGTCGTGGACCGTAAGCTTGATTTGAATATCGAAGACAACATGATCACCGCGTTACGAGACGCCGACGCCTGCATCGCCGGCTCCGAACCAATCACGGCGCGAGTCATCTCGTCGTGCCAAAAACTGCGAGTCATTGCTCGCACCGGTGTCGGCTTCGATGCCGTCCACCTCCCCACCTGCGATCAAAAAAGGATCGTCGTCGCGACCACGCCCGGAGTGAACCATCACGCTGTCGCCGAACACACGATCGCAATGCTGATGTCGCTGGCTCGCAACCTGCCACAGCGCGACCGCGAAGTTCGCCGAGGCATCTGGGAGAAAATCCCCACCCCGCGAGTCATGGGCCGCACACTGGGTCTGGTCGGCCTTGGTCGCATCGGCCGTGCTGTCGCAACTCGCGCACGCGGATTGGGACTCAATGTGCTGGCATTCGATCCGTTTCCCAATCGCGAGTTCGCTGAGCAATGGCAGGTCGAATTTACTTCTCTGGACGACCTCTTATCTCGATCGGACTTCGTGTCGCTGCACCTTCCAATGGATCAATCGTCGCGGCACCTCATCAACGCCGACTCGCTACGGCGAATGAAGAGAGGTGCCATCCTCATCAACACCGCTCGCGGCCCGTTGATCGATGAGGTCGCTCTGTACGACGCTCTCAAGTCCGGCCACCTGCGAGCCGCCGGACTCGACGTCTTTCAGAAAGAACCGCTGCCGCTCGATAGCCCGCTGCTAACGCTCGACAATGTTTTGACCTGTGGCCATCTTGGCGGACTGGACCACGAATCCCAACAGGGAACGCTCAGCATGGCCGCTCAGGTCATCATCGACCTGAAAGAGGGCCGCTGGCCAACCGAGTGCATCCGCAATCTACCGGGCGTCAAAGACTGGCGCTGGTGACGACAGACGGACAATCGTCATCACCAAGAAAGGTCTTGTCCAAATTGTTTGCGCAAAGTAGAAGGCACACCTCGCCCGGAGGTGGTGGATATGTTGCGTGAAGGACTCATTCTCGCAGGAAACGTTGGGGTACTGTCAATTGCTTTGGCAATCTTGAAGTACCACTGGAATCGAAGGCGGCTCCAACGATTTCGTGGGATCCTGCATATCATTGGCCGGGATTTATTCGTGCCAGAGGATCTCTCTGAAGATGAGTGGAAGGCACTGGCTGCGACTTACATGCACGATTCGGGATTTGCGGTCGAGGAAATTGAAAAATGGCTGATGATTGGTGTGCTCATCGCCAAGGCCGAGATCGCGCAAGCACTCCGAAAAGTTCAGGAGCAGTATCATGGAAGAAACCTGGAAACGGGCAAAGGAATTGCTTGACTCGGAAGTCAACGACGCACAGCTTCGCCGACGTAGATATTCAAGACGCGCAACTTACTTCCTTGTGCTCTTTACGCTGAGTGTTGTGGGGGCGATCTGGTGGCAACAATTCGATCTCATTTTCGTTTCCACGATTTTCTTGGGAATCAGCGCGATCCTTGCTCTCATGGCAAGTGACGCCAACGGCTTGTCACACGAAATTGCTGGTCGTAGTTGGAGTACTCCGATCCCACGATTTCCCAAACGCCCAGTGTCTTCTTCGGAAACAGACGGCAACTCAGTTCCCTCCGGAAAACTTCAGCCTACACCTGGAGGACTTGGAGCAGCCCGGTCAATGCACGAGGACGAACTCGCTGGAGTTTAGATACGCCCACAAGGCGTCTTGCCAGCCGGCCGAGTTCGTGCGTGACGTCGTTCCCTCGTGGACCAACCGTCGCAGGGCTTGTAGCTCTTTCGGAGTCGGATACCGAGTCAGCGTGGCGAGGCACAAACGTCGGATCTTCTCAGCCTCGGGGTCGCGACTGCTGATGAGCTTTTCGAGCAGCGTGCCGCGGTCCATGCTGAGAGCCTGCTGCGTGAGTTCGCTGTTCATCATCAGTAACGCCTGAGTGATGCTGCTCTCAAACGTGATCGACTCGTCGTTTTCATCCGTTTGAAAAGCGTGGACGAATTGTTGCAGCCACTCGTGGCGGCGGCGGTCATGATCGCCGGTGGCCAGCGGTGTCTTGTCCGCTCCGGTCGCCAGCAACAGCGAGTCGTACAACTGCTCGGCGGTCATGCTTTTGACGTAGACGCGGCTGAACAGCGGAGACGCACCGGTCTCAGGGTTGTCTTGCTCGTTCGATTTCCCAAAGCGACTGCTGCGTTGGTACGAATCGCTGAGACAAATCCAGCGGATCAGTTGCTTGCAGTCGTAGCCGCTGGCGACGAACTCGCGGGCGAGATGATCCAAGAGTTCCGGATGGCTCGCTGGGTTGTGCGGTCCCATGTCATCGACCGGACGAGTAAATCCGCAGCCGAAGAAGTGATCCCACATGCGGTTCACGAACGCTTCGGCCACCTGTGGCTTGTCACCTGCGGTCATCAACTTCGCCAGCTCATGACGGCGGTTCGTGTCGGCGTCTTCATTGATGGCGTTGCCCTCAAACCTCGGATACGCAACCAGTGCTACTCCTCGCCGATTCTCAAAGTGCGTCGGGCCGCCAACGTGTTTCGTCTCCAGCGCGGAGGCTTGCGACTTCATCTTGCCTGCGGCATCGCTGCGATCCACGCGGGCCACCTTCGTCTGCTGGAAGAAACTGTTGAATGACCAAAAGGCGTCTTGCTTCCAATCGTTGAATGGGTGGTCGTGACACTGCGTGCAACCGATCTGCCGGCCCAGGAAAATCTTCGCCGTGATCGCCGTGGCCGGAACCGCTTGGTTATTCAAGTGGGCCAACAAGAAATTTGTGGCACCGTTCTGATCGAACGAACCTTCGGCCGAGATGAATTCACCGACCATCTCGTTCCACGGACGGTTCCTCGCGAAGCTTTCTCGCAAGTACTTCTGAAGCGCGGGACGATTGACGTCACGCGAGTCCGATCGGCCGATCAAAAGGTTGGTCCACACAACCGTCCAATTGCGGACGTAGGCCGGATCGTCGAGCAGCGTGTCGAGCAGCTTCTCTCGTTTGCGGAGATCGCGATCGGCCAGAAATTTCTCAGCGACATCGACCGGAGGAATGTGTCCCACCACGTCGAGATAAACTCGCCGCAGCCACTCGGCGTCGTCGGCCAATGGTGACGGCTCGACCCCTTGCACCTTCCAACCGGCAGCGAGGTGCTCATTGATGACGGCAACGATGCTCTGCACCGAACCATCGGCTTTGCCCACCGCATTGCTGTTGGCTGGCCGTTGTGGGGGTGCATCACTCGCGACGACGTTCGGCTTGTCCGTGGCGTTCAGATCGCGCGGACCGTCTGTTGTCCCAGCCGTCGAATTCTCCGATTTCGGACGCTCGGTCAGCATGACCGGTTGGCTCGGTGATGGTTCTTCCTGGTTTCGCGCAACGGCCTCAGATTCGACGTTGTTCGTGCGATGTGGTTGAATCGCGTTTCGTTCACCGTCTTTGGCAAGCTGAGGCTGGTCATTGTTCGGTACGAACCAACGGCCAGCGGAAAACGAGAACGCGGCAATCACGGCGACACAGGCGGCCAACACCAGTAAGCGTCGATGACCACGTTTTGCGGCTGGCTGGACGGCGTCTGAATCCGACGCAAGTCGCGGCGAAACCGCCGGCTCGAAATTGGCCCCGTCAGTTCCGAACGCCGTATTCCAGTGCAGCGTGCCGTGCAGGTCCAAGTAGGCCAGGTAGGCTCGCCGAGCATTCGAGTCGCGCAGCACGAACTGCTCAAGCCGTTGCGCACCGGCTTGGTCGAGCCGGTCTTCGCACAACGCTTCGAGCAGCTCGAAGAATTCTGGCGACAAGTTGGAGATGTCTCGCGGTGTCATGTGGTTCTCGTCGCGGCGGTCAGCCGGCGCGTGACGCAATCAAACAGAACTTTACGGATGCGGCCGATCGACTGATAAACCGAGTTGGCCGGCCGGCCCAAGTGCTCGGCAACTTTCAAACCGTTCTCGCCCGGAGCGTAGCGAGCTTGAATCAATTCCCGGTCGTCCGCTTTCAGGCGGCGAAGACATTCGGACAACGCCTCGCGACGTTGTTCAAGCTCATCGCTCAACTCGATCGCCTCGGCGGCGACTCGTGAGATGAACTCGTCGCTGAATTGCAGACGGCCGGCTCGTTTCTTCTCCCGGTATTTGAGGATCTCGTAGGTCGCGATCTTTCCGGCCCAAGCGAAGAAGCTTGTGCCGAGCTGAAACTGATGGAACTTGCTCCAGATGATGACGTTCGTATCCTGCAAAATTTCTTCGGCGTCGGTCAGATGACTGACTTGAGACAGGATGAACAAGAACAGTCGTCGTTGGGATTTCGTGAAGAGCTGCACGAACTCCGCATTCGGCACCTGCTCCAAGGAGCCGGCATCTTCAGCAGGTTCTGGTGGGTGCGGCTCGGTCATGTCTTCAAAAGTTCGAGAATCGAAAACCGGTTACGAAAACGGGGGCCAAGCGGCCCCCGTCTTGAGTCCGTTCAGAGACCACTTGATTAGCCGATGAGTTCCGGAATCGGAGTGCCGCCGTTGGCAATCTTCATCGGACGGCCACGCTTCGAGGTGTGAACCGTCGTCGTCGGAATGCCCAGGGCATGACATGCCGTGGCCCAGATGTCTCCGGGGAGATACGGCTTGGTCTCGCAGGTCAGTCCGTCCGCGTCGGTTGCTCCGACATGCGTACCACCCTTGAGGTTGCCGCCGCCGATCATCACCGACCAGCTTGCCGCCCAGTGATCACGTCCGACGTCTTGGTTGATGCGCGGGGTGCGTCCGAACTCGCCCATCCACACCACGACGACGTCCTTGATCATGCTGCGTTCCTTCAGGTCGGTGATCAACGCGGAAATCGCGGTGTCCATCGACGGCAGATTGCGGTCCTTGAGCGTGTTGAACACGTTCGCGTGCAAGTCCCAACCACCCATGCCGACTTCGACGAACGGCACACCGGCTTCGACCAAGCGGCGAGCCATCAACAGGCCGCGACCGAACTCACCGCCAGCCCGCATCATTCCGCCTGTCGGAGCACCCGCGTTCGTGTAGCGGTCGATCGTCTTCGGGTCTTCCTTGTCGACCTTGAAGGCTTCCATCTGCTTCGAGGTCATCAGGTCGATGGCCTTCTTGTAGACGTCCTTGTGGGCCTGCGGGGCTTCACCGCGCTTCGACGCGATGAAGTTGTCTTCAATCGTGCCGAGCATCGCGAGTCGCTGTCGGAATCGTCCCGCGTCCATGCCGTCCGTATCGGCATTTTGGATGCGGCCTTGTGTGTTCACGACGAACGCGGCATTCGACATGCCCAGGAAACCCGGGCTGCCGGGATCGCCACCGATCGAGACGAACGACGGGATTTCCAGTTCCTTTCGCTTCGATCCGAGCTCATGGCTGACCACCGAGCCAAACGTCGGATGCACGACGGTCGGGTTCGGCACATAACCGGTGTGCATGAAATAGCGGCCGCGGCCGTGATCAGCTTCACGAGTGCTCATCGAACGCACGACGTTGAGCACGTCGAACTGAGCCGCCGTCTTCGGCATGTGCTCGCTGATTTGCGTACCGGCAGCCGTGATCGGCTTGAATTCGCCGCCGTTCTTGCTGCCCGGCTTCAGATCCCAAATGTCGATGGTCGGAGGTCCGCCCCCCATCCACATCAGGATGCAAGCTTTTTGATTCTTCTTGACGGTCTCCGCGTGAACTTGCAGGTGCTGCATGAACTGAATGGCGGGGATCGTGGCCGCGCTGGCGGCCATGTGACGCATGAAGTGTCGGCGAGTCATGCCGGCGGGAATGAAGCTCATGGAATTTCCTTTCGAAAGGTTGGGTGATTCAAAGATTGCAGACTTCAAATCTGCGATTTCAGTGGATGAAAATGAACTCGTTGGAGTTCAACAGTGCCCAGAACATGTCTTGGTACGCAGCCAATTTGTCCGAGTTCGCTCGGAGCAAGTCTTGCGCACCTTTGGCTTCCCTTGGATTCGGAGTACGACCGAGTGCCGTCAAATAGAGGCGACGAATTCGATCGGTGTCCTTCGGAGTCTCGGCCAGGATCGTGTTCAGGAAGCTTCCCTTCTGCGCGCTGATCGCGTCCTTCACGAGATCGCCGTTCATCATCATCAGGGCTTGCGGGATCGACCCGTTGAAGGTCGTCGATTCGTCCCCTTCATCGGTGCCGAACGCGACCACGAACTGCCGCAGCCAGACTCGCTTCTTGTCTTCAGCTTGCTCCCAACTAGAGCGGCCGGACTTGTGAGCGTTCGTCGCCACGATCAGCGAATCGTAAAGTTGTTCGGCCGACATCGACTTCAAGTAGACGTGACTGAACATGGCCGAGGTGCCGGCCGCCGGGTTGTCCTTCTCCTCGTTGGCTTTCGAGGCTTGACTGGTGAGGTTGTACGCCTCGGAGTTGCAAATCCAACGGACGAGTTGCTTGACGTCGTATCGCGACTTCACGAACTCACTCCCCAAGCGATCGAGCAAATCCGGATGCGATGGCGGATTGTGCGGCCCCATGTCATCGACCGGCTTGGTGATGCCGTAGCCGAAGAACTGACTCCACATGCGATTGACCATCGCCAAAGAGACCAACGACTTCTCGCCGTCGATCATCAACTTTCCGAGCACTTCGCGGCGATTGACGTCCCAGCCGTCTTTGTCTTTTTGGGCCACGTCGTCCACGACATCCTTGCCGAAGTACCGCGGATATGCGGCTTCAATCAGGCCATTTCGCTTCTCGTAGGTGACGTGGTCAGCGACGCCGTCGCGACGCTTCAATTCGGAGTAGTCATCGACCATGCGGCCCGCTTTCGCGTCGTACTTCCGATGGTCTTCCTTCTGCAACTGGCGGAAGAAGTTATTGAACTCCCAAAACTGCCGCTGCTGCCAATCGTTGAACGGGTGGTTGTGACACTGCGTGCATTGCACCTGCATACCCATGAAGAGCCGCGTGGTCTTGGCCGTCGCGAGCACTCCGTCGTCCGGCATCACCATTTGAGCCAGCAGAAAATTGACCGCACCGTTTTCCTCGAAGTGCCCTTCGGCGGAGACGATATCCAGCACCACGTCATTCCAGGGACGGTTCTTGGTGAACGCTTCGCGGAGAAATTTCTCCATCCCTTTGCGGCTGACTCGCTGGGGAGTGTCTTGGCCGATCATCAGGTTGGTCCAGACGTTCGTCCAATGGCGGACATAGCCGGGATCGTCGAGCAGTTTGTCGATCAGCTTCGATCGCTTGGCCTTGTCTTTGTCGGCCAGGAACTTTTCGATTTCTTCCATCGGCGGCACATGGCCGACGATGTCGAGGTACACGCGGCGAATCCACTCGCCATCGCCGGCAACTTCTGATGCTTCAATTTCGTTGTCGGTCCAGCCTTGGCGGATTTGCTCGTTAATGAACGAGATGAGCACGTCGGACGAGCCAGTCGTGAATTCTTCACGCTTTTTGCCGACTGGCTTGGCGTCCGCGGCCGAAGCTTTGGACTTCGCGTCTTTCGATCCCGATTCCTCCGCCGTGATCGCGACGGAGGCACTGATCGCGAGGGCCAGACTGGCCGCGCCCCAGCACACAAACCGACTTCCGCTCCACGTTCGCATCATTCGAGTTTCCCCCATCAAGAGCTATTCGCGCCGTTTGCTTGCGATGAAAGCCGACGTTAACTTCAAGTCGTTCTGGCTGTCTCTCGAGTCTACGGCAGGACAATACCTGAGTCACCACCACGAAGTTCGCGACAATCTGTCTCGTTTTGAAATTCACCCACCCAACGGGACGCCAATTTACCGGCCTAACCCTCGTCCTGGAAGCCAGTTGAGCCACTTTCTACGGGCTGCCGAAGGAGCCTGCGATGACCTCCCCTGCGATCCTTTCTGGCCGAGTCGCCGTCATCACCGGTGGAGCCAGCGGAATCGGACGAGCCACCGCACTCCTCTTGGCTCAGCACGGTGCCCGAGTTTTCGTGGGGGATTATCGCATCAGTCGAGAAGCCGAACAGTCCCTGGCGACGCTGGGCTTCCAGTCCTCGGCCTGTGACGTCCGCTATGTTGCTGATTTACACCGCTTGATTGATCTGGCCGCGACGATCGCCGGCC
>SXGR01527797.1_pt1 | contig 12885 bp, 13 predicted proteins | sample 3174711 | NCBI WGS metagenome assembly SXGR01 (sample SAMN11356860, study PRJNA531348) | freshwater metagenome | isolation source: freshwater sample F1-60 | place: China: Fuxian Lake, Yuxi | collected 2017-12-25
AGCCGCCGATGCCGATCGTCATGCCGCTCTCGACGTGGGAGACCGCCTCCTCGAGGGTGGTCCGCTTGTCGCGCGCCGCGCTCACGTCCCGGCCTTCTTCGTGCCGGCGAAGTCATCACGCAACTCGTCGGAGACCCCGGACAGGTTCAACTCGAAGGTGAACCCCTGCTCCATCCGGTAGCTGGAGTTGACCCGTTGGGTGTCAATGAGATTCAGTGCCTCCTTGGCCGCCCGGATCACCCGGGTGTCCTTCTCGGCGATGTCTCGCGCCACCCGCAGCGCGGCCTCGTCGAGATCGGCCCGGGGCACCACCTCGTGCACCGAGCCGAACTGGTGCAGGGTGGCGGCATCCACCGTGGCCGCGGTGAAGAACAGCCGGCGCATCATGTGCTGGGGCACCAGCCGGGACAGATGGGTGGCCGCCCCCAGTGCGCCGCGCTCCACCTCGGGCAGCCCGAACGTCGCGTCATCGGAGGCGACGATCACGTCGGAGTTGCCGACCAGGCCGATGCCGCCGCCCACGCAGAAGCCGTTGACCGCTGCCACCACCGGAACCGCGCACTCGTAAACCGCCTTGAAGGCGGCGAAGCAGCCGCGATTGGCGTCGATCAGCGCGGTGAAGCCGGAGGTGCGCTGCATCTCCTTGATGTCCACGCCGGCGTTGAACCCGCGGCCCTCCGCGCGCAGGATCACCACATGGGTGTCGGTGTCCCGGCCGGCCGCGGTGACGGTATCGGCGAGTTCGAACCAGCCCCGCGACGGGATGGCATTGACCGGCGGGTAGTCGACCGTCACCGCGACGATGCCGGGTTCGACGGTGACGGACGTGATCGTCATGGCACTCCTAAGCAAGCACTTGCTTGGTAGGCTAGCACGGTGGATCTGGATCTCGGCGGCCGTGTCGTGCTGGTGACTGGCGGTGTGCGCGGGGTCGGTGCGGGGATCAGTGCGGTGTTCGCCGATCAGGGCGCGGTGGTGCTCACCTGCGCCCGCCGCCCCGTCGACGGGTCGCCGTATGAGTTCCACCCGTGCGACGTCCGGGATCCGGAGGCCGTCGCAGGGATGGTCGACGACATCGTCGAGCGACATGGCCGCCTTGACGTGCTGGTGAACAATGCCGGCGGATCGCCCCACGCCCTGGCCGCCGACGCCTCGCCGCGCTTTCACCAGAAGGTGATCGAATTGAACCTGCTCGGCATGCTGCACGTCTCCCAGGCCGCCAACGCCGTCATGCAGACCCAGGCCTCCGGTGGGTCGATCGTCTCGATCTCCAGTGTCAGCGGTCGGCGGCCCTCGCCGGGTACCGCGGCCTACGGGGCGGCCAAAGCGGGCGTCGACAGCCTGACCGCCTCGCTGGCCGTCGAATGGGCCCCCAAGGTCCGGGTCAACGCGGTCGTCGCCGGGATGGTGGCCACCGAGCAGGTCGAATTGTTCTACGGCGACGTCGACTCCCAGGCGGCGGTGGCGGCGACCGTCCCACTCCGGCGCCTTGCCCGGCCCGACGAGATCGGCTGGGCCACCGCATTTCTGGCCTCTGACGCCGCCTCCTACATCAGCGGGGCAGCCATCCCCGTACACGGCGGCGGGGAGCCGCCGCCGTTTCTGACCGCGTCCAATGCCAACACGAAGGAGACTCGATAGATGGGGTTACTCGACGGACGGGTAGTCATCGTCACTGGTGCCGGCGGTGGGATCGGCCGCGCGCATGCGCTGGGGTTCGCCGCCGAGGGTGCGCGGGTGGTGGTCAACGACATCGGGGTCGGTCTGGACGGATCGCCGGCCGGCGGGGGCAGTGCCGCCCAGGCCGTCGTCGACGAAATCCGTTCCGCCGGAGGCGAAGCCGTCACCAGTGGTGCCAATGTCGCCGACTGGGAGCAGTCGGCCGGACTCATCCGCACGGCGGTCGACGAGTTCGGCCGTCTCGATGTGCTGGTCAATAATGCCGGCATCGTGCGGGACCGGATGATCGCCAACACCAGCGAGGAGGAGTTCGACGCCGTCATCGCCGTCCACCTCAAGGGCCACTTCGCGACCATGAGACATGCCGCGGCGTACTGGCGCGCCCTGTCGAAAGCGGGCGAGCAGGTCGACGCCCGCATCATCAACACCAGTTCCGGCGCGGGACTTCAGGGCAGTGTCGGCCAGGGCAACTACAGCGCCGCCACGGCCGGCATCGCGGCGCTGACCCTGGTTGCCGCGGCCGAGATGGGTCGTTACGGCGTCACCGTCAACGCCATCGCGCCGTCGGCGCGGACCAGGATGACCGAGACGGTGTTCGCCGAGATGATGGCCAAGCCGGACAACGGCTTCGACGCCATGGCTCCGGGGAACATCTCGCCATTGGTGGTGTGGCTGGGCAGTGCGGAGTCCGCCGACGTCACCGGCCGCGTCTTCGAGGTGGAGGGCGGCATCATCCGGGCGGCAGAGGGCTGGCAGCACGGGGCCGAGGTGGACAAGGGCGATCGCTGGGAGCCCGGTGAACTCGGCCCGGTGGTGCGCAGCCTGCTGGCCCAGGGTCGCTTGCCGGTACCGGTATACGGATCCTAGTTCCGGGACTACGGGTCGCAGATCACCACCGGAATGACCCGGTCGGTCCAGGACTGGTAGTCGTCGAAGCTGGTGTACATCGCCGACATCTTCGGCCAGTAGTGCGCCCGTTCTTCCTCGGTGGCGTCCCGGGCGGTGAGGTGGAGCACCTCGTCTTTGATCTGCACCGAGACCTTCGGGTCAGCCTTGAGGTTCAGGTACCACATCGGATTGTTCGCCGCCCCGCCCTGTGAGGCGATCAGCACGACCCGGTTGCCCTCCCGCAGGAACAGCAGCGGACTGACCCGCGGTTCGCCGGTCTTGCGACCCGTCGTGGTCAGCAGCGCGACGGGCGCCCCCTGCAGGAACTTGCCGCCGAGGCGGCCATTTGTCTTCTTGTAGAGCAGGGTCTGGGCGCGCGACATCCACTTGATGATGCGTTTGGTCTGCGGGGAGTTCAGTCCCTTGGGTGGCGGCTTGGTGGACATCACTGCCTCCTGACGATGGTGGGCGCAAATCTAACCCGGATATGGCGGATCCGCCCGTCCCCGTCGACGACGAACGTCTCGTCGACATGTGCCGCGGCACGGCGCCCGGCCAGCGCGAACCTGGTGAGTACGGTGTAGCGGGCTCGGACGTCGTCGCCGGCGACGGTGAAATGCGGTGCCGTGGTCGCTGCGATGATCCGGTATTGGGGACCCCGGGAAAGGCTGCGGCGCAGGTGCTTTCCGGAGAAGCCGTTCTTGAGTCCCTGTTCGACCCGGGTGCAGTCCGAGGCGAAGGGGACCGATCCACCGTCGTGGGTGACCAGCGCGTCGATATAGGCCTGTGCGGCGGCGATGCGCTCAGCGTCGGCGGTCAGGGGCAGCGGATTGTCTCGCTCCTCCTCCGCCTCGTTCCTCGGCGGCATCGTCGACTCGACTAGATCCGCTCGATGATGGTGCCGGTCGACAGCGCCCCGCCGGCACACATGGTGATCAGCGCGGTGCTCTGGTCGGTGCGCTCCAGCTCGTGCAGTGCGGTGGTGATCAGTCGACTGCCGGTGCTGCCCACCGGATGGCCCAGCGCGATGGCCCCGCCGTTGACGTTGACCTTGTCCATATCGGCGTTGTGCACCTGCGCCCAGGACAGCACCACCGAGGCGAACGCTTCGTTGATCTCGACGAGGTCGATGTCGGCCATCGTCATCCCGGCCTTCTCCAGCACCCGGGCGGTGGACTGCACCGGACCGTCGAGGTGGTAATAGGCCTCGGAGCCGACCAGGGCCTGGGACACGATGCGTGCACGTGGCCGCAAACCGAGGGCCTTGGCCTTCTCCTCGTCCATCCACAGCACCGCGGCCGCGCCGTCGGAGATCTGCGACGACGTGCCCGCGGTGTGCATGCCGCCGTCCAGCACGGGTTTGAGCGCAGCCCGACCCTCGGCGGTGGTGTCGCGCAGGCCCTGATCGCGACCGACCAGGTGACGTTCGGCGGTGGGCTGCTTGTTCTCGTCGATCACCGGCGCCTCGATCGGCGAGATTTCCCGGTCGAAACGCTTCTCGTCCCAGGCGCGCTTGGCCTTCTGCTGGGAGACCAGCCCGAGGTGGTCGAGATCGGCGCGGGTGATCCCGCGCCGCTTGGCGATTCGCTCCGCGGCGGTGAACTGGTCGGGCATGTCGATATCCCAGGACGCCGCCCGGATCTTCGCGCGGTCCGGCCCGGCGTTGGCACCCAGCCCGACCCGGCTCATGGCCTCGATGCCGCAGGCGATCCCGACGTCGATCGCGCCGGCCGCGATCAGCCCTGCGATCAGGTGGTTGGCCTGCTGGGCACTACCGCACTGGCAGTCCACGGTGGTGGCGCCGACCTGTTCGGGCAGTCCGGCGGTCAGCCACGCGACCCGGGTGATGTTGTTGGACTGCTCGCCGTACTGGGTCACGCACCCGCCGATGACCTGCTCGACCTGCGCCGGGTCGATCCCGGCCTTGTCCACCAGCGCCTTCTGGACCGCCCCCAGCAGTTCGGTGGCATGCAGGCCGGAAAGCCAGCCTGAGCGTTTCCCGATCGGGCTGCGGGTGGCTTCGACGATGACGGGATTGCCCATGTCGCCCAGGCTAGAACACGTTCCAGTACCCTGACAAGCGAGGTTGCCGCCATGCCTTTTGTCTGCGGTGGAGCCGTGTTTTACTGGCACTAGATCACGTCATATTGAGGAGTTCGTCATCATGCCGTCGCCGCACCTGCCGTCGGGATTCGATTTCCTGGATCCGGACCGCAACGTCAAGCAGTTGCCCGTGGACGAGTTGGCCGAGCTGCGCCGGATCGCGCCGGTCTGGTGGTGCGAGCAGCAGATCGGCAAGGGCGGGTTCAACGACGGCGGCTACTGGGTCGTCACCAAACACCGGGATGTCAAAGAGGTTTCCCGGCGCAGCGATGTCTATCAGAGCGGGCCCAACACCGCGCTGCCTCAGTTCGCCGACGACATGAAGCGCGAAGACATCGACATGCAGAGCGTCATCCTGCTCAACATGGACGGTGAACACCACGACCGACTGCGGCGGATCATCTCCCGCGGTTTCACCCCGCGCGCGGTGGAACGGCTTCGCGACGAGTTGACCCAGCGGGCCGAGAACATTGTGAAGACCGCCGCCGCGGAGGGGTCCGGGGACTTCGTCGAACAGGTGTCTTGCGAGCTACCCCTGCAGGTGATCGCCGGGCTCCTCGGGGTGCCCCAGGACGAGCGCGCGAAGTTGTTCCGTTGGACCAACGAGATGACCGGCAACGAGGATCCCGAGTTCGCCGACGTCGACGGCCGCGCCTCATCCATGGAGTTGTTGGCTTATGCCATGCAGATGGCCGCTATCAAGGCTGAGAATCCCGGCGACGATATCGTCACGGCGCTCATCAACGCCGACTTCGCCGGTGAGAAGCTCTCCGACGACGAGTTCGCCTTCTTCGTTCTCATGCTGGCCGTGGCGGGCAGCGAGACCACGCGCAATTCCATCACTCACGGCATGATCGCTTTCCTCGACAACCCCGACCAGTGGGAGTTGTACCGTCGGGAGCGTCCCAAGACCGCCGCCGACGAGATCGTCCGCTGGGCGACTCCGGTCACCGCATTCCAGCGCACCGCGGTCTCCGATACCGAGCTCGGTGGCGCGCAGATCAAGGCCGGCCAGCGGGTGGTGATGTTCTACCGCTCGGCCAATTTCGACGAGGACGTGTTCGACGACCCGCACACATTCGACATCCTGCGCGACCCCACCCCGCACGTCGGTTTCGGAGGCACGGGCGTGCACTACGGCCTCGGCGCCAACCTCGCCCGGATGACGATCGACCTGATGTTCAACGCGATCGCCGCCACCATGCCCGATCTCTCGCAGATCGGTACGCCGGAACGATTGCGGTCCGGGTGGCTCAACGGCATCAAGCACTGGCAGGTCGACTACACCGGATCCGCGTCTACGTAGCCAGTATCGCCGCCTCTGTAGCGGCCAGTACTGCACCAAACCCCTAGACCAGGAGGAGGATTCGGGTGGATTTCACTCCGGACCCGCAGCAGCAGGCTGTCGCCGATGTGGTGAACGCGGTCCTGGACCGCGACAACAGCTGGGAGTCGCTGGTCTCCGGTGGGGTGACCGCACTGGGCGTTCCCGAGCGACTCGGCGGTGACGGGGTGGGCCTGCCGGAACTCGCCACCGCGTTGACCGAGATCGGCCGGCACGGCACCATCTCACCGGCGCTGGCCACGCTCGGGCTGGGCGTGATTCCGTTACTGGATCTGGCCCGTCCCGATCAGCAGGACCGCTTTCTCGACGGCGTCGCCAAGGGAGCGATTCTGACCGCGGCTCTCAACGAACCCGGTGTCGCACTGCCGGAGCGCCCGTCGGTCCGACTCGTCGACGGAGTGCTCAACGGTGTCAAGGTCGCCGTCGGATATGCCGCGAGGGCCGACTGGATGCTGGTCAGCACCGACAGCGGCGTGGTGGTGGTGTCGCCGAATGCCGACGGGGTGCGGCTCATCAAGACCCCGGCCTCGACCGGGGCCGAGGAGTTCGCCGTCGAGTTCACCGACGTCGACGTGGACCCAGACGCGGTTCTGGGCGCCGACGTCCACCGGCTCAACCAACTCGCGCTGGCCGCCGTCGGCGCTTTCGCTGCCGGCCTGGTGGCGGGCGCGGTCCGGCTCACCGCCGACTATGTCACCAACCGACACCAGTTCGGCCGGCCGCTGGCGACCTTCCAGACCGTCGCTGCGCAGTTGGCGGAGGTCTACATCGCCTCTCGCACACTGGGTCTGGCCGCGACATCGGCGGTGTGGCGGCTGACGGAGGGGCGCGACGCCGATGAGGACCTCGACGTGCTGGCCTACTGGCTGACCTCGCAGGCGCCGCCGGCGATGCAGATCTGCCACCACCTGCACGGCGGCATGGGCATGGACATCACCTACGACATGCACCGTTACTACTCGTCCATCAAGGATCTGACCCGCCTGCTCGGCGGGCCCGCGTACCGTCTCGACCTGGTTGGAGCGCAATGTACATAGAACTGACCCCCGAACAGCGGCATCTGCAGGCCGAACTGCGCCAATACTTCTCCAGCCTGATCTCCGCCGACGAGGCGACAGAGATGGAGACCGACCGGCACGGTAAGGCCTACCGTGCGGTGATCAAACGGATGGGGTCGGACGGCAAGCTCGGTGTCGGCTGGCCCAAGGAGTACGGCGGTCTGGGCTACGGGCCGATCGAGCAGCAGATCTTCGTCAACGAGGCCGCCCGGGCGGACGTACCGCTGCCGGCGGTCACGCTGCAGACCGTCGGGCCCACGTTGCAGGTGTACGGGACCGAGGTGCAGAAGAAGAAGTTCCTGCCCGCGATCCTCGCCGGCGAGGTGCACTTCGCGATCGGCTACTCCGAGCCCGAGGCGGGCACCGACCTGGCCGCGCTGCGGACCTCGGCGGTCCGCCACGGTGACGAATACATCGTCAACGGGCAGAAGATCTGGACCACCGGGGGCCACGACGCCGATTACGTCTGGCTGGCCTGCCGCACCGACCCGGAAGCCGCCAAGCACAAAGGCATTTCGATCCTCATCGTCGACACCTCCGACCCGGGCTACTCATGGACGCCGATCATCCTCTCCGACGGCGCGCACCACACCAACGCGACCTACTACAACGACGTCCGGGTTCCGGCCGACATGTTGGTGGGCCAGGAGAACGCCGGTTGGCGGCTGATCACCACCCAACTCAACCACGAGCGGGTCATGCTCGGTCCGGCCGGCAAGATCGCCGGGTTGTACGACCGGGTACACGCCTGGGCGTCAAAACCCGGGGGGGACGGGGTCACCCCCGTCGACCGCGACGACGTCCGTCGCGCGCTGGGCGAGATCAAGGCGATCTGGCGAGTCAACGAACTGCTCAACTGGCAGGTCGCCGCCGCCGGTGAGACCGTCGACATCGCCGATGCCGCCGCCACCAAGGTGTTCTCGACCGAACGGATCCAGCGGATAGGGCGGCTGGCCGAGGAGATCGTCGGCAAGTACGGCAACCCGGCCGAGGACGAGACCGCCGAGTTGCTGCAGTGGCTGGACTCCCAAACCAAGCGCAGCCTGGTGATCACCTTCGGCGGCGGGGTCAACGAGGTGATGCGCGAACAGGTGGCAGCGGCCGGCTTGGGCGTGCCCCGGGTTCCGCGGTAATGGCTGTCGACGATATCAAGCAGGCCGCCGAGCGGATCAAGGCGGCGGGAAAGAGCAAGCCCCGCAAGGGCCGTCACGTCGTCAACCAGCCGATGATCGACCATTGGCTGGACGCCATCGGCGATCGCAACCCGATCTACGTCGACGAGGCCGCCGCCAGGGCTGCCGGGCACCCGGGTGTCGTCGCGCCGCCGGCGATGATCCAGGTGTGGACGATGGCCGGTCTCGGGGGAGTGCGCGCCGACGACGATCCGCTGGGCAGGATCCTCGGGCTCTTCGACGAAGCCGGCTATATCGGTGTGGTCGCCACCAACTGTGAGCAGACCTATCACCGTTACTTGCGCCCCGGCGAACAGGTCAGTGTCACTGCGGAGTTGACCGATGTCGTCGGCCCCAAGCAGACCGCCCTGGGTGAGGGCTTCTTCATCACCCAGAAGATCACCTGGTCGGTCCCCCGCGAATCCGGCGATGACGAGCCGGTGGCCGACATGATGTGGCGGATCATGAAGTTCAAGCCGGCTGACGCCGCCGAATCATCATCTGTTCCCGATGATCTCGATCCGGAACTGCTGATGCGCCCGGCGGCGTCGAAAGACACGCAGTTCTTCTGGGACGGCGTCGACGCCCACGAATTGCGGATCCAGAAGCGCCCCGACGGGACGCTTCAGCATCCGCCGGTTCCGGCGCTGTGGCAGGACAAGTCGGCCGCAACCGAGTACGTGGTCGCCCGCGGCACCGGAACGGTGTTCAGCTTCGTCGTTCACCACGCCCCGCAGGTTCCCGGACGGACCCTGCCGTTCGTCATCGCCCTGGTCGAACTGGACGAGGGGGTGCGGATGCTCGGGGAACTGCGCAACGTCGACCCGGAGAAGGTGGAGATCGGAATGCCGGTTCGCGCAACCTATATCGACTTCCCGGCGGGGGAGAGCGGCCCGGCGTGGACGCTCTACGCCTGGGAGCCGGCCTCGTGAGCGCGCCCACCATGGCGGTCGGGACCAGGCTGCCGGAACTGGCCCTCTACGGCGATCCGACCTTCATCGTCTCGACGGCGATCGCCACCCGCGACTACCAGGATGTCCATCACGACCGGGACAAGGCCCAGGCCAAGGGCTCCAAGGACATCTTCGTCAACATTCTCACCGACACCGGTCTGGTTCAGCGCTACCTCACCGACTGGGCCGGCCCGACGGCCGTCATCAAGAGCATCGGCTTGCGACTCGGGGTGCCGTGGTACGCCTATGACACCGTGACTTTCCGCGGCGAGGTCACCGCCGTCGAGGACGGGGTAGCCACCGTGAAAGTCGTCGGCAGCAACAGTCTCGGCGACCACGTGATCGCCACGGCGACACTCACCGTAGGAACCCAGGCATGACCGGCGAACTCTCCGGTAAAGCCGCCATCGTCGGAATCGGCGCCACCGACTTCTCCAAGAACTCCGGGCGCAGCGAGTTGCGACTGGCCGCCGAGGCGGTACAGGCCGCACTCGACGACGCGGGTCTGACGCCCGCGGATGTGGACGGCATGGTGACGTTCACGATGGATTCCAACACCGAGGTCGCCGTCGCACGGGCGACCGGGATCGGGGAACTGAAGTTCTTCTCCAAGATCCATCACGGTGGTGGTGCGGCCTGCGCGACGGTGCAGCAGGCGGCCATGGCGGTGGCGACTGGTGTCGCGGATTGCGTTGTGGCGTATCGGGCCTTCAACGAACGCTCCGGGATGCGATTCGGCCAGGTCCAACTACGCCTGATTCAGGGCGCCGACTCGACCAGCGTCGACAATTCCTACGGCTACCCGCACGGGCTGTCCACCCCGGCCGCACAGGTCGCCATGATCGCCCGCCGCTACATGCATCTGTCGGGGGCGACCAGCCGCGATTTCGGCATGGTGTCGGTGGCCGATCGCAGACACGCCGCGAACAATCCGAACGCCTACTTCTACGGTAAGCCGATCACCATCGAGGAGCATCAGGCGTCCCGCTGGATCGCCGAGCCGCTGCGGTTGCTGGACTGCTGCCAGGAGACCGACGGCGGAGTGGCCTTGGTGGTGGTCTCTGCGGAACGCGCCCGCGATCTCCGGCATCGCCCCGCGGTCATCGAGGCGGCGGCACAGGGCTCCAGCCCGGACCAGTACTCGATGACCAGCTACTACCGCCCCGAACTCGGGCTTCCCGAGATGGGTCTGGTGGGGCGGCAGCTGTGGTCGCAGTCCGGCCTCACGCCAGCCGACATTCAGACCGCGGTGCTCTACGACCACTTCACCCCGTTCACTTTGATTCAGTTGGAGGAGTTGGGGTTCTGCGCTGCGGGCGACGCCAAGGATTTCGTGGCCGACGGCGCCATCGAGATCGGCGGTCGGCTTCCCCTCAACACCCACGGCGGTCAGCTGGGTGAGGCCTACATCCATGGGATGAACGGGATCGCCGAGGGCGTCCGGCAGTTGCGCGGCACATCGGTGAACCAGGTCGACGGTGTCGAGCATGTGCTGGTGACCGCCGGCACCGGGGTGCCCACCTCAGGGCTGATCCTCGGCTGAGGCACCCGATTCCGACGGCCAGCCGGCTACCGGACGTCGGGAGTGATGACGACACCCACCACGGCTTGCAGCCATGACAGAATTCCGACGAAACCGGCCGTGGTGGCGAGTCCGACGCCGGCCGCGATCGGAAGGCCGATGGCGTTGATCAGGCCCCCGATCAGGTCGCCGTCGATGATCTGCTGGATTCCCTCCAGGAACACCGCGACACCGTAGGCCGGGAGGACGGCGGCCACGGCGTTCACGATGTCCGCCGTGGGCAGCAGCGCTTCGTAGAGCGAGGCGATCGAGCCCGATATCTGTTCGGCGACCGCCAGGACGATGTCCTGGACGGCCGCGATGAGACCGCCGGCTGTCGGCAGTGCGAACGACAGCGTCGGCAGCGAGATCGCCGCCATCTCGCGCGCGATGGACCCGCCCGGACCGAAGTCGGCGATGAAATCGCCGATCCCCTGCCGGACCCCGTCCACCAGCTTCCCGAGGACCTCAAATGGATTGACGTCCGGGAACAGGCCGAACGGCACCAGCACATTGGCATCGGGCTGGGTCGCCGAGGCGAACCCGTGCGCCGGATCGCCGTAGCCCAGGTCGACGATCACCTTCAGAACCGGCTGGATCAGGTCGGCGATGGGATTGCCGATGAACGGAATGGCCCGCAGCGGCTGCAGCAATGGCAGGTCCTCGGTGGGCATGAAGTAGTAGTTCTGCGTCGGTGAGGTGGTCGGCAGTGGGATCGCCTCTTCGACCTCCTGCTTGGTCAGGCAGAAGCTCCTGCACGTCGGCCCAGGCGTGTATTCGGTGTGGACGTAGGCGATCCCGAAGAGGGCATTGACAACCGACAGCAAATTCAGGGGATAGCGCGGGAAATCCGCGAAGCCGTCGTATTCACGTGCGTAATTCGTTGTGGGATAAGCGTTCTCGGGTGTCGGGCCGTAGAATGGAATGCCCAGGCTGGGCAGGTTCAGATCAGGGAAACGCGACAGGAAGCCCCCATTGGGGTTTAGTTCGTTGCCGACGTAGATGAAGCTGATCGAGTCCTTGAGGCCGTCGGGAATGGCCGGCGGCGTCGGGTCGTCGTTGTAGGGGGAGGTCGGGGAGATGTAGCCGGCCTCCAACAACGATCCGATGATGGCGCTCTGCGAGTAGCCGAACACCGTGGTGGTCGTGCCGTCGGGCAGCAGTGCGAGGGTGTCGGACAGGATCTTCATGCCCTGGTCCACCGAGGTGTCCAGGGGCAGACTGTTGACCCCGGTGATGGGGTAGAGGCCCTCGGGGGTGAAGACCACCTGGGGCGTCTCGGCGCCGTCGGGGCTGTTGGGCAGGACGTAGTAGTCCATGACGGTGCCGACATAACGCGTCGACGGGATGGGCACGCCACTGGGTCCCAGGATCAGGGGCTGGGTGGCTGCCGCTGCCTGGACCGCTGCGGTGGGCGTCACCGCCGGCGTCTTGCCGATGGCACCTTCGCGGCGGGTGGCGGCCAACACGGTCCATTCCACCGGCGAACCGACCGGCGCGGTGGGGGCGCCGTCAGCGATGGTGTTCGCCGCCGGGTTGGCCGCGGCGCGCACCACGCCCGACACCGGTGCCGATGTGGAGGGTGGGTCGGCTGTGACCGGTACGGTCGGGATCTGCGCCCGCACACGGGATGGTGTGCCCGGCGACGCGGCCGTGGCGCCGGGGCGGCCTACCGCAGGCCCGGCTCGGTTCGCGGTGCGCGGGGACAGGGTGCTCGGGCCACGCCGGGTCGATGCGGAGGGCCCCGTTGACCGGGTGTCCGACGCCGCGGAGGACCGCTGCGAGGCCGCCGAGGAGGTGTCGGGACCTGTCGAGTCCGCCCATGCCACCGCCGAGTAGTTGAAGGCGGCGGCTCCCACCCCGAGGGCGACGGCCAGTCCACCGACCCGGCCAACGGAATATGCGGCACGCATGGAGACCCCTTCGTCGGTCCAAAAGCGTCTCCTGTGGGGAAACTGAGCGAATGGTAGCCGCCCGTTGGCTATGCGGGAACGAATTCGACCTCGGACAGCACGGTGGCGTTGTCGCGCGCCGGTGCGGTGACGACACCGACGTAGCGATCGCCGTCGCGCCACCCGTTGACCCTGATGGTCTCCCCCGGGAAGACCACGCCGGCGAACCGCGC
>SXGR01206682.1_pt1 | contig 12882 bp, 11 predicted proteins | sample 3174711 | NCBI WGS metagenome assembly SXGR01 (sample SAMN11356860, study PRJNA531348) | freshwater metagenome | isolation source: freshwater sample F1-60 | place: China: Fuxian Lake, Yuxi | collected 2017-12-25
GGGGCCGCCTGTATATCACGCGCGCCCAGTCGGAATTCTACGCCAAGGGCGTCAAGGAGCCGGTGATTGTGAAGTCGCCTCGCGATCAGACGATCGATCACGTTGAAAACTTCCTGTCCTGCGTCAAGTCGCGCAAGCTGCCCAATGGCGATGTCCAGATCGGGCATCGCTCGGCGGTGGCTTCGCACTTGGGTAACATTGCGTACGTGCAGAAGCGCCGGCTCAAGTTCGACCCGGACCGCGAAGAGATTCTGCCGCTCTAGCCGGTGCGGTAACGGCGACACTTCGGCTGTCGACTCCGTGCAGACGCCCGCCCCAGGCGATGGGCATGGTTCTAAGATAGAGCGATGAGGCTGGCCAGCATTCTGCTCTTTCTATTACCTGTGATCGTCCCGGCCGATGAACTGACCGACGATCTTGCCGCCCGCCGCGCCAAACTCATGGCGGCGCTCGGTCCGCAAACGGCGCTGGTCATTCAAAGCGCGCCCGAGAGAGTCTACTCCCGCGACATCGAGTACGAGTATCGCCAGCTGTTCATCGAGCCGGGCGATCCCGCGCGGGAGCACCGCGAAGGGCGGCGCCTTACGGCCAAGCAGGCAACCGAGGCAAGCGGTGTCGAAACGGTGTACCTAAACTCGCAGCTCAACCAGTTACTCGAATCCATCCTCGACGCCAAGCCCTTCATCCCGTTGCCAGCAGGTTCGCGTCCCGCCGCCTTCGTCCTGCAAGCGGTCACCACCGGTGAGGCCAAACTTGCGATCGTCCTGAATGAGTCCACGCGGGTCGACGGCCCCGTCCACCCTGTTCTTGCCTTCGCCAATCGTCTGCGTGACCGCTTTCCGGGCATCCAACTCCGCAACGTCACCACACTCGTTCATGGGCTGCGCCAAGTCAAGACCCCGTACGAGCGTAAGATCCTCACTCGGAGCGTGGACATCTCAGTCAAAGCGCATCTTGCCGGCATGCGAGCTGCCCGCCCCGGCGCGCAGGAGTACGCCGTGAAAGCCGCCATCGAACAGGTCTTCCGCGATTCGGGTGCATCCGGCTGGGGCTATCCGTCCATCACCGGCAGTGGCCCCAACGCCACCATCCTGCATTACGCAGGCGCCGGACGCCGCATGGACGCCGGCGATCTGATGCTGGTCGCCGCCGCCGCCAACTATCTCTTCTATACCGGAGATATCACGCGGACCTATCCGGCGGGCGGCAGGTACTCCGAGTTGCAGAAGGACATCTACCGCATCGTCTTCGAAGCGCAGGAGGCGGCGATCAAAGTGGCCAAACCGGGCGCGTTGGTGGGCGATGTTCACCAAAACACGGTGGACGTAATCAAGGCGGGGCTGTTGCGTCTTGGGCTTATCACCGACCCCAAGGGAGACCAATACCGCACCTGGTACACGCACGGTTCTGTGCACTACCTCGGCATCGATGTGCATGATGTCGGCGACCGCTTTGCGCCCCTTGCGCCGGGGCACGCCTTCGTGATCGAGCCCGGAATCTACATCCGCGAGGACGGACTCGACTCATTGCCGAAGACTCCGGAGAATCTCGCCATGATCGAAAAAGTGAAACCGGTGTTTGAAAAATATCGCGGCATCTGGATCCGCCTCGAGGATTCGTTTCTGCTGACCGAAACTGGCCTTGGCAACCTGTCTGCGCGGGTTCCACGTACCGTTGACGAGGTTGAAACGTATCTCGTCAACGTGCGCAAATAGTTAGCCCTCGCGGTCTGGTACCAACGGTCCCGGACCATGACTTTTGGGCTAAAACAGGATTTGCCCTATCCGTTTTATCGGTGGAACGTCCCCACAACTCCATAGTCGCTTGGGATCGGCTAGAATATAGTTAGGTCCGGCAGGGTCCTGGCGAATTTTTGCTGGATTCTGAACGCGATCCGTGTTAGATAAAAGGTGTAGGTAGCCGCTGGCAAGGGGCCAGAGGGTGCCTGTCTTTCCCAGACTGATCCAAACCGCTTCTCCAAGAAGAATCCGGTTCCGCAACAGGATCGAGAAGTGTTATGAATGCTCTGTTCTTTCCAAGTGAATCTGATTCTTACCTTGCCTCACAGGCATCGCATCCTAAGGAGTGATCGCTCGCCATATGGACGATGATCGCAAGTACAAACAAAGGGGTTATCAGGACACCGGCCACAACTCGGGTGGCTCGGTCGGTCGAGAGGATCGCCCCCGTCAACCGCAAGGTCCTCGTCCTCCACTGGACATCACCGGACCGCGTCTGCCCCGCATGGTCCAAGCGGTGACGGCCGTGCGTTGCTGGAACTGCGCTACCACGCTCCCAGCCAACGTCGAATTTGACGCCAACTGCCCGAAATGCAACTCGGCGCTTCACTGTTGTAAACAGTGCGCTCACTTCGAGCCTTCCACTCGTTTTCAGTGCTTGAAGCCAATTCCCGAGCGCCTCGCTTACAAAGACCAAGTCAACCAGTGCACCGCCTTCTCCTCTCGCGTCACCGTCGCACGCGAAGGGAACATGCCAATTACCGACGGTGCCAATGGCGGGGCGCCTATCAGCATTCCTCGTTCATCGGCCGACGCCCGCCTGGCGTTTGATAACCTGTTCAAGAAGTAGGTTATGGCGGCGCGAGTTTGAACTTGGCGCCGCGCGGCCTGAACGCAACGCCGCCCGGGAGACCGCTTGATCACTGACCCCACACCCTTGCGCGAAGTCGTCGAGGCCGAAGGCCATCTTATCGACTCGCACATTATGGAACGTATCTTCGATACAGTTGTCGAGTTCGAAGGCCGCTTCGAAGTCGAGCGCTTTCACATCGGCCGCACCAACTCCGAGCCTTCCAATCTGCGTCTGCGCATTGAGGCGCCTTCGGCTCCGGCGATGGAGAGAATGCTCGGCCAGTTGCTCGGGCTTGGCTGCACGCCGGTCGACGTCTCGGACGCAACTCTTGAAACCATTACGCGCGATTGCTGTGCGCCTGGCGATTTCTACTCCACCACCAATCACCGCACCATGGTGCGCCACAACGCCGCTTGGATTGCTGTCGAAAACCAGCGTATGGACGCCATGATCGTCGTCGGCGAAGGCCGTGCCTGGTGCCGGCGCTTGCGCGATCTGCGCGTGGGAGACCGTGTTGTCACTGGCATGCGCGGCATTCGCGTGGTGCCTGAATCCAAGGAGCGGGATCGCCTCCATTTCGCCTTTATGTCCAACGGCGTCTCCTCGGAGCGCCAGGTGGAAACGGCCGTGCGGCAAACGGCTGCCCTGCTCGCACAAGCGCGCCAGCAGGGACAACGAATTGTTGTCGTGGCAGGGCCCGTCGTGGTCCACACCGGCGGCGCCCGGCACTTGGCGGCCCTGATCCGAGCCGGGCTCGTTGATGCGGTGCTCGGTGGCAACGCTGTAGCCGTGCATGACATCGAAAACGCGTTGCTCGGCACCTCACTCGGCGTTCGCCAGGCCGATGGCCGCCAGGCAGAGCATGGCCACCGCAATCACATGCGCGCGATCAACGCCATCAATCACGCGGGCAGCATCAGGCAGGCCGTGGAATCCGGCAAGCTCGCCTCGGGCATCTTCTACGAGTGCGTCACCGCCGGCGTCCCATTCGTACTCGCCGGCAGCCTGCGCGACGATGGGCCGCTGCCTGACACGATTACCGACATGAACGCCGCGCAGGACGCCTACGCCGAGCAGCTTCGGGGCGCCGGGCTGGTGCTGTGCCTCGGCTCCATGCTGCACTCGATCGCCACCGGGAATATGTTGCCAAGTTGGGTGCGCATCGTCTGCGTCGACATAAACCCTGCCGTCGCCACCAAGGTGAGCGATCGCGGCACAGGCCAGGCGGTCGGCGTCATCACCGACGTGGGCCTGTTCCTTGAACTACTGGCTCGCCACCTGCCCACCGATACTTCTACTACAACCGGCCATGCCTGAGTACAGCGAAGATCACGCGCGCGCCGGCGTCAAGGCGAAGCTTCCTGAGATCGAGTGCTGGGAGAATCAATATCGCGGCTACGAGATTGTCATCTCCACGCCCGAGTTCACCAGCGTCTGTCCGCGCACCGGTCTGCCCGACCACGGCACGTTAACCATCACCTACGTGCCCGACAAACTCTGCCTTGAACTCAAGTCGCTCAAGATGTATTTGCTCGCATATCGCAACCTCGGCATCTTCCAGGAAAATATCGTCAACCGCGTGTTGCGCGACATCGTCGCTGCCGCCAAGCCGGTTTCGGCCACCGTGCATGGTGAATTCACTCCGCGCGGTGGGCTCTACTCCAAAATGACGGCGACCTTCAACAACAACAAGAAGAAGGGGGGGACAGCGTAGTGGGGCGGCCAATCCTGGCTGCAACCGGCTTCCCAGCCGGCTTATGGAGGAGCCACCATGCCTGCTAACGAAGATCCCAAACTCGCCGAACTCACTGCCCTAATTGACGGCATCCGCGACAGTGTTCGGCGCCGCCACCCCATCGAAGCCGTCTCGTCCGGTGTCACCGTTGATCTTCCTGACCTGCTCCCCATTCTCCACGCGCGCGACGCGGCCTATGCCAAAGCCGCCGCCATTGGTCGCGTAAATCCTCGCCGCGGTGGTCCTCTCAACGCCGTCATTCAATCGCTGAAGCAACTCGTCAGTCGAGCCCTCGGCTGGTTCGTGCGCGATCAGGTTGAATTCAACCGCGCCTCGGTCGCATCCACCGAAGCGATCCTCTCCGCTCTTCAGGAAACCAACCGCGCTCTGCGAGATCTCGCCGGTCGCATTTCGCAGGTCGAGGAACGCGTCGGCCCGCTTGCGCGCGACCAGTCTGACCTGTTAGCCCACTGGCAAGCGTGGCGAGGCGAATGGGAACGCAAGCTTGCCACCAACGAGATGCAATTTTTCCGTGGCCTCGCCGACCTCCAGGGCGCCTACCATCATCGCGCGACACTGATAGAGGCGAATCACCGCGACTTGGTTGCCGCCCAGCATCGTGACTTTGCAGGAGCGCTGGAACGCGCCAACCTCGATCTCCAGCGCCGCTTTTTGGCTGACCTTGAGCGCATCCGCCTCGACTACGAAGGCATCATCCACGGCGAACTCCGCGTGGTCCGCCAGCGCGCCGGTCTCCTCGCCGCTCCGCTGCCGCCCGCGGCTCCCGCTCCCGCCCAGCCCGCTGTTCCGGCCTCGTTCACCGAGTCGTTCGACACCTGGAAGTTCGCGGAGAAATTCCGTGGCCCCGAGGCGTACGTGCGCCAGAACCACCAGTTCTACCTGCCCTACTTCACCGGCCGCCAAAACATTATAGATCTCGGTTGTGGCCGAGGCGAATTCCTCAAGCTACTGCGGGAGCATGGCATCGCCGCGCGCGGCGTCGAGTACAGCGAAGAACTCACAGCCTACTGCCGCCGCGGCGGTCTCGATGTCGCGCGCGCCGATCTCTTCGAGTTCCTGGCCGCCGCACCGGAGCGATCGCTCGACGCCATCTTCTGTTCCCAGGTAGTCGAGCATCTCGACCCCTCGCGCCTTCCCGAACTCATCCGCCTCGCCCACTCGCGCATTACGCCCGGCGGTGTGCTCATCATCGAGACTCCCAACCCCGAGTGCCTCGCCATTTTCGCCACGCACTTCTATCTCGATCCCACGCACACGCGCCCGATACCCCCGGCGCTGCTCGCTTTCTACTTTGAGGAATTCGGTTTCGGTCAACTCGAGACTCGCCGCTTCGCCCCGGCCACCGAAGCCACGCCCGCCCTCGCTTCGCTCCCCGAAGACCTGCGCCAGGCCCTCTTCGGAGCGCAAGACTACGCCGTCATCGGCAAGCGCTTGAATTAGCCGGGAACCACCCCAAGCCGGCCACCTGCCGCGCGCGGTCTGTATCATGCTGCCTGTATCATTAGGGAAGAGGTAGCATGTCCACGCTCGGCCAGCCCAACTTAACCTCATCACCTCCGCCATCGCCCTCGCCGGTTCTGAGGGCGGCGCGTCCTGGGTCTTCGAAGCGGGGGATTTGGTTTCCCGGTGGCGTGCTGTTGATTGGCGGATTTGCGGGCTGGCTTTACCTGGGACGCCCGAGCGGCGAGCAGACCCAGCAGAGTGCAAAGCAGACTTCGATCAAAACTGTCCAGGTGGCTAAAGGTCAGTTGAGGCAAACGGTCCGGGTTTCCGGTCTGACCGCTTCGCGTTCCTTCGTCAACGTCATCGTGCCGGTTCAACGCGGGCCCGAGTCTGGTCCGATGGTGCTGTTGTTTTTGCTGCCGTCCGGAGCACGGGTCAAGAAGGGCGACCTGGTGGCTCAGATCGATTCCAAGTCGGTCGAAGATCACCTTGACGATATCGCCGACGATATTGAGCAGGCCGACTCCGACCTGCGAAAGCGTCAGGCCGAGCAGGCGGTGGATCTGGAGAACTTGAACCAATTCATCCGGGCCGCCAAGGCTGCCTATGACAAAGCGGTGCTTGAGGCCAGGGCCGGCGAGATCCGGACCGAGGTGGAACAGGAATTGCTCAAGCTGACAGTCGAGGAAACCGCCGCCCGGTACAAGGAAATCCAGGCCGACACGCAGTACAAGCTGGCTGGATATGCCTCCGAGATCAAGATTCTGGCGATCACCAAGACCCGGCATCTTCGCCATCGAGCCCGCCATCAGGCCGATCTGGTTCGCTTTAAGATTTTCGCGCCCATCGACGGTCTGGCAGTGATCCAGCCCGTGTTCCGCGGAAGTGAAATGGCGACGATCCAGCTGGGCGACCAGCTTGGACCGGGGCAACTTTTCATGAAGATCGTCGATCCCGCCAAGATGGTGATCGAGGGTAACATCAACCAGACCGAAAGCAGCGCCTTCCGATTGGGTCAAAAGGCCGATATCCGGTTCGATGCTTATCCGGGGCTGAGCCTCGCCGGCGAGGTGGATTCGATCGCCGCGCTGGCCATCAAGTGGTGGCGCGAGAACTTCTACATTCGCAATCTTCCGGTGCGCGTCCAAATCACCGGTTCGGACCCGAAGTTGATTCCTGACCTGTCGGCGTCGGCCGATGTGCTGATCGCAAGCATCGAAAACGCCACGCTGGCGCCGCTAGGAGCGGTTCACTCCGACGCCGGCAAGGATGTCGTTTACGTGCTTTCGGCCAATGGCGCGTTTGAAAAGCGCGTCGTCGAAGTCGGCGCCCGGAATAACACACATGCGGCGATCAAGTCCGGTGTTGAGCCTGGCGAACAGATTGCACTGGAAAAGCCTACGTCGACGCAAGCTGCCGCCGCTTCATTGCGATAGTAGTGAACCGTCCGGCAATCGCAGCAAGACGGCTCCATTGACCTCGTCCACCGCTTGCAGCCCCCAATCCGGAAAGTCTTCGGCCAGCGCGCGGGCAAGCCCATGGTGGTCCGGGACGGCACGATACGCCAGAACCCATCGGAATCCTTCGTGGCCGACGTAGCGCATCGCCTCGCGGCGAAGATTCAGACGCACCTCGGCACCTCGTTCGTGGTCTGCTTCCAAACGAGCGGCCAGTTCGACGGCGAGCCCGTTTTCGTCGACCCCCGTCGCGCGAACCACCGGAGCAGTCTCGCTGCCCGGACAAATCAGCTCCACCCCATCTGAGTCGATCGGCCCTTTTATTTCGACATACATGCCGGCAACGCGCGGTTGCCAAGTGCGCCACCCGGAGGTGCGATTGCGATCGAATGCCCACGGGGTCTCCCATGGGTTAGGATTGGCGTCGAGCTCCCAGAGACGGCTCGGGAAAACGACTTCGCCACCTTGCTGCAGCCGAATTTCCTGAATGCTCCATGGGTCATGGCTGGGCTCCAGGAGTTCAAAACGAATCGCGCGCAGCCGGCGGCGCGGCCAAGCGGCGCTTAGGCTCAGGAATTTGACAGGTTCATCGGAGTGCGCCAGGAGAATTGCCGCCAGCGCACGCCGCGCTGGCGTGTATTGCCAGCCCGACAGGAGTTCGGCCCCACCGGCATAGGCGCGCGGGGTTTCGCCCAAGTCGAGCACACGCGCGCCAGGCTTGACGTGCCGCTCGACCATGGCCGCCACCGCAGTCTCGGGTTTGATGCGCGCCAGGTATGCCGCTTGAGGCTCAAGGCGCAGCGCCGCGCGCCAAGGTGCTTGGCAAGGTAGACGCCAGGCGCCGGCGGGAACATACCGGTCCAGCACGGCGGGCCAACAAAGAAAGGCGTGCGTGATCGCCAGGGCCCACGCTGCTTTGGATGGCAGCACCGACACGACGGCCAAGCCAATGAAGATCGCCGACGGCATCAGGAAGCGCGTGCCGGCATTGAGAAACCAACCTGTCCCGGAGACTACGGCAGCCAGCACGAGGAGCCAGGCATGATCAGAGCGGCTGCGGCGGCGCAGCGCCAGGAGCCCTAAGGGCGCCAACAGGAAACCCGGGCCCAACAGGCCCTGCGCGCGTGCGCCCCCTACCGTTGACTCCCACCAGCGCTCGCGCCAGGGCACGTCATACGACCGGACATACTCGACCAACGCCGCCACCTGTTCGGGGTGAAACGAAGGGCTGGGAAAAAGCGCCGTCAACAAAGGCGCGAACGGATTGCCCGTCAGCCACCAGGCGTGCGCAAGCCAGGGAGCTACCATGGCGGACGCAAGTCCAAGCCCGAGCAACGCTCCTTGGCGGTCGCGGTTCGGCTGGAGTTCCCTGACCAGGTAGATGCAGGCCGCCAGCGTTACAACGGCACCCGGCATTTTGATGGCGTAGCAGAAGCCAGCCGTTAGTCCGGCGCGCGCATGTTGGCCTTCCAGCAGGAGCCAGAAGGTGGCCAGCGCGTAGAACCCCGCAGCCGCATCCACATACGCCGAGGCGCCAGCTATGCCCGTCACCGGCGAGGCGAAGTAGAGCAGCGCCGCGGGGCCGCCGTCGAAGCCGAGCCGACGGGCCACGGCGATAATCAAAGGGAGCGAGGCCAGCAGAAAAACGAAATGCACGAGCGTCGCCGCCGTCAGGCCGAATAACGCCGCCGCCGCCAGGAAGAGAGTCTCGAGGCCATGCGGCATTGCGTCGTAGACCCCGGCGGCCGGTCGCGCCAGGCTTCCTGTGCCAAGCCACTCGACGGCGAGTCCGAGATGGTAGCCGATCGCATCGGGGGCGGTGGGCGGAGCAAGCGCGTGAATCAGATAGAGGATGGCGAAAGGAGCGAAGACCAGATCGGCCGCCACGAGTTCGGGCCATCGGCAGCCGCCGCGGCAAATCCAAAGCGCGAGTGACAGGACCAGTAGAGCCGCCACCAGCCAACCGGTTGCCCAGCCAAACCACAGTAGGGCGAGCAGCAGATGACTCAGCAGCGCCGCCCCGATGGCGAGTTCGATCGTCTTGGGCAAGCTCTCATTCTAGAGCGAGTCGAGGGTTGCGAGCCAAGAGCGTTCCGGGCCATATTATGGCGCGACAATGACCGGCAATGGGTTGCTTTGAATCGAGGAGCCAGTGACCAGGACCAGCCGGCCTTCGGCTGCTGCGTCTACCGTGCCGCCAGGCAACTCAAACAACATCTCGGCGGGATTGATCGACACAATTGGCAAAAAGCGATCGCCCAAACGCAAGGCCACACCCTCGAGTTGGGTGGGCGGGGGCGCGCCTTCGAACTCGACCGGCGCAACGGACTGACCCACCGAAAAGTCGGCGCCGCGCAACAGGTATCGGCGTCCAGACCGCAAGGTTTCAACCCGCTCCCCGGATTCGGGATCGTGGATCGAGTCAAGTCGGGGATTGGTCACCACGCGCAGCGGCGCGGTGAGCAACGTAATGGATTCGGCCGCCCGCACGAACAGGGCATAGGATCCTGGCACCGCTTCCGATGAAACCTGGATGGTCTGCCGGACGAGTTGAGGCGCGCTGGCCGGCGACGAAACGCTGCCGGTGCGCTGTACGGCCGTCTCGGGAAAGAGCAACTCAACCGGCAAGCCAACCGGGGTGCGCGTGAGCGCGAAGCGATAGTCTAGGCCTCGCGCCAGATCGACGCGCGACATGCCAGGGTAGAGCCCGTTAGCGACGACGCCCACCGAATCGACGATTGGCTTGCCGCCGCCGGCCGCCGGTGAAAGGTTCACGTTCACATCTTCCCGCGTTTGGCCGGCGGCGATTGAGACCGCGGTTTCGAACGCCACAGCCGGACCATCGGCCGGTTCGGCCACGACCAAATACTCGCCGGGAGAGACCAGCAACCGGTAGCTACCGTCTTCGAGGCTCCATACTCCGGCCGGCACCCGGCCCGACGCGTCTATGGCAACCACGCGCGCCCCGGCGACAGGCGTTCGGGCAAGCTTGACGACTCCTTGAATCGCCGAAACCGGTTCGAGCGGGTACAGTCCGGCGAGCGTCGCCAGATCGTCCTCGGCCAGCCGCCTAACCGCAAACAGGCGTGGCGCACCGGCCACCGGCTCCTGTCCGGCTTCGCTCGTCATCACCGACTCTGTTAGAAAGCTATGGTCAAGCCCCAGCGTGTGTCCCATTTCGTGCATCATGATGAGCCCGAGATCGTGGGTGCCTTCCAAGCCGAGCGAAGAGTGACGTTTGTAGGGATTGAACGCCACCGACGCGCTGGCGATCGCGCCGTCCTCGGTGAAAGAAAGAATGGTACAGGTGATGAAGCGCTCTTTGTGGCATACACCTGTGTCGAAAGGCGCCGGATCGGTAAAGGTGACGATGTTCACGCCGGCACTCACCGAAGTGGCGTCGGTAAAGTCGAGATCCAGTTCAAGGTTGGCGCGGCCCGGACGCACCCACGATCGTATAGCCTCGAAGATGGCGGCGTGCACGCTCGCCGCACTCTCGCGCCCGTCCACTCCGGTGCCATCGCCGGCGTCCCAGTACACGGCCCGGCTAACCCGCAGGGTTACCTTGCCGTCCTTCCAGAACAGGTTATTGCCGTTGCCTTGCAAATGGCTGCCCGCAAAGAGAAAGAGAGCGCAAAGAGCGCAAAGAACAGCCATCGTGGCGACCCGAGGTAGAATCCGCATGAGAAGCTTATCGCCACCGTCCACGCCAATTCTCTCCTGGTTCAGCTTACGCCGCCATGGTTTCCGCCCTATGCCCACCGGATTGGCTGGGTCGGCTTCATGGATACAACCGGAGCGGCCGCGAAGCGCTAAGATAGCGGATTCAGAGCTTATCTTCATGAATCTCACTCGCAGAGGCTTTTCCCAAACCCTACTGGCCGCGGGCGCCACCGTCTTGACCGCTCCCGGGGCGGCGCGGATCAATCCTTATTTCAACGGCGTCCGGATTGGCGCACAGAGCTACTCCTTCCGCGACCGCAACATTGGCGCAGCCATTGCGGGCATGAAGGAAATAGGGATTGGGACCGTGGAAATGTGGTCGGGCCATGTCGAGCCTGCCGGATTGAAGCGTGAGGACCAGCGCAAGTGGCGCGTGTCGGTCGACCTAAACGAGATTAAGGCGGTGCGCCGCAAATTCGATGCAGCGGGGATTGAGCTCAACGCGTTCAATTACAGCTTCCGCGACGACTTCACCGACGAAGAGATGGACCGGGGCTTTGTCATGGCCAAGCGGCTGGGGGTCAAGGTGATCACAGCCTCTTCCAACGTGTCGACAGCCAAGCGCATCGACAAGTTCGCGGCCAAACATAAGATCCGCGTCGGCATGCACAATCACTCGCAATTGGTAAAGAACGAATACGCGCGGGCCGAGGATTTTGCCGAAGCCATGAACGGCGCGAGTGAGTATATCGGCATCAACCTCGATATCGGCCATTTCTCGGCAGCTGGGTTCGATCCGGTGGAATATTTGCGGCAGCACCACTCCAGGATCGTCACCCTTCACATCAAGGACCGCAAGAAGGATCAGGGCGAGAACATGCCGTTTGGCGAGGGCGACACCCCGATCAAAGCCGTCCTGGCACTGCTCAGGGAACTGAAGCTGAAGATTCCGGCCAACATCGAGTACGAGTACAAAGGTGCCGATACGATCGTGGAAATGAAGAAATGTCTGGCCTACTGCAAAACTGCGGTGGGCGCCTGAAGCCTGGCATGGAAGCCTCGCTCAACAGGCCGGGAAGGCCGTCGCCGGGAGTCAGCCGATGCACTCGAGAACGTAGTACTTGCGCCCGTCAGGCTTCATAACCTGTGCGGTAATTTGCCATTCTAAGCCATCGATCAGATAGACGCGCCGATAAGAGTCGTAGGCGACCCCGTCCTGCTTGTCGATACGCCAATCCTCGACTTCCCGTTCATCACCGGGAGACCACACGGTCCGTATGACGTTGAAAGGATTCATCGAAACTCCTTACGATCGGAAATTCAGTTGCCAATCGAGATGTGCCAGCCTGGATTCCTCGTTGGGGTAATTGAGGTATCCGATAGGTACTTCTCCTGATTTCTCGAAGAGCCAACGGATGATAACTTTGATTCAGGTTAACACCAACACCCCGTAATAGGGAGAGGAGCAATAGAGAGATGAAGAACGTAACGAACCTGGTTTGGAAGCTGCGGATCTGGAAAGACACCCGTGGTCAGGACCTTATTGAATATGCTTTGATGGCGGGCTTTGTGGCCGTCGCCGCCGGCGCGATCATGCCGGGCGTGGCCACCAGCATCAGCACGATCTTCAACAAGATCGCCGTGTCGATGTCGAGCGCGGCCAGCCAGGGCTCCTAAGCTCTGGTTTGGCTCTTGGCGAGCCAAGCAAGCCGGTTGAAAGGCAAGGGTCGAGGCATGAGCCTCGGCCCTTGCTGTTTTTAGCGAGCATGTTCGACAAGCTCGGTGCGTGAAAGTCCCCTTGACAACCTGATGGAAGTTGAAGACATAACGAAGCGAAAGGGCGTCACAGCGAAAGGGTCTGATGTAGGAAGCGGGGTGAATGGGACATTTCTATCGAGGCCTGACACACGGGACTTCCCATTCTTGATTTGGTCCTCGATAATAGAAGAGAGGTAACAACTCCCTGATGCA
>SXGR01200161.1_pt1 | contig 12878 bp, 7 predicted proteins | sample 3174711 | NCBI WGS metagenome assembly SXGR01 (sample SAMN11356860, study PRJNA531348) | freshwater metagenome | isolation source: freshwater sample F1-60 | place: China: Fuxian Lake, Yuxi | collected 2017-12-25
GGCCGGCCCCGGACCCACGAGGCAGTTCCATGAACCATCCGCTTCCTGATTGGTCACGAGTTCGCGGCTCATGCGGTCCCAGTACCACTGCCACATCTCAGGCTTGTCGTTACCGGCCATGAAGAACACCTGACAACCGTAGTAGTGCCCGTACCAGTAGAAGTAGTGGCCTTGCCGGCCACCGAAGTGCCGACTGAGTTCGCTCATCTCGCTCTTCAGGTACTGCAAGCCGGCCTCGATGAGTTGGTGTTCGTAGGTGCCGGAGTGATAGAGCGAGGCGATGCCCGCACTGGTGAGAGCGAAGGACGTGCGCGAGCGGTCCTTCTCCTGGTACTTGAAGCCGCCGTACTCGGAGGAGGCGGGGTTCTTGTAGGCGCTGCGCATCACGTAGTCGCAGGCGCGGTCGATGACCGTCTTCGGTACGCGGATGCCCTTGTTGCGCGCCGCGCGGAGACCCATCACCTGACACACGGTGATGCTCATGTCGGATTCGCTGGAGTAGAGGAGGTAGCGCCAGCTGCCATGCGCGTTCTGCGACTTCACCGTCACGTCCACCGCGCGCTGAAGCTTCTCCTTCAAGTCCTCGCGGTGGGTCATGCCGTAGACCTCGGCGAGGAGCAGCATGGCGAAGGCGTGGCTGTACATCCGCGAGCCGTCGCGATTGATGAACCCTGTTTCGGGGTCCACGCATTCGAGGACGAAGTCGATGCCGCGCTGCACCACCTCCGCGTACTCGCCACGGCCGGGCAGGTGGCCACCGGAGAGGAACGCCATGAGCGCCAGTGCACTCACACCAAGATGGGGCTTGCCGGAGTTCGTGGTCACGTACTCCGAGTTGAGCTTGTAGCCGATGTTTTCGATCCAAGCGCCGGTGGTCTTGTCTTGCGAACGGCGCAGGAAGGCGAGCCCCTTGTCCACGGCGCGGCGCACGCTCTCTGGATCGGCTGGGCCTTGAGTGGCGCGTGCGGCAGTGGCAGCAGGGGCTCCTGCCTTCTCAGGCACGGCCTCAGTGGAACTGTCCACGAAGAGGACGCAGCAAGTGATGAGTCCGGCGCCGAGAAGGCCTGCCGACCCTTGGAAGAAGCGAGAGTTCACGTCGATGCGGAAGAACATGGGTGGGACGCGGCTGCCGCTGCGCTGTGCAGGCCATCGCGCGGCGACATTGTGCCACAATTGCCCCCGCTTCCCGGCGGCCGCTCATCAGCACCCCAAAGTGTACCGGAGTCTCGTCGTCGCAGATTCTCTTGGAATCGTCATGATGGCCCTGCAGGAAAAGCGTGTTGCGCGAGCAGTACTGGGCTTCAGTTTGCCGTGGTCACTTGGCGGGGCGCTGTTCGGGCTCATGCTGAGTGCTGCATATGGGGGTGGCTTCGGAGACTTGTCAGCTGTCGCGACGGGCGTGGTGCTGTCCAGCGTCGCCGGATTGTTCGTCCTCATCATGAGCATGTCCTTGCGGCTGGTGCTCCGGCTGAATCATCGGCCCGATCACTTTGGGCTGGCGCTCGGCTGCGGATGCGTGGCGATCGGGTGCGGGTTGCTCTGCCTCTACGTTGAGCTCGGGGGCATAGCGATGTTCTCAGCCATGTGTATCGCCGTGATGGTCTTCCCGTTCTGGAATGGGAAAGACGCTCCATCACAGCAGCCACAGAGCGGGTGAGATCCTCTCGGCTATCTCTTGTTGGCGGTCCTCACACGGAGGGGGTGCTACTTGCCAGCCGGCGCGCGCCAGCCGATGAGTTCGCGACCGACGGCGGTCACCAGTGTGCCCGCGGCCATCTGCATGCCCGCATCATTGGTGTAATTCGGATGTGGGCCGAGTTCGGTGGTGCCTGTCACCGCACCGGTCTCTGTGTCGAGGTTGTAGAGAGTTGATGACGGCACACGTGTGCCGCGGCTGTTCGTGCTGCGGCGAATCAGAACACGCGAGCCTGCGGCGATGACGCGGAGATTCAGGTTGGTTCCGGTGAAGTCTGCGCTGGACCAAGGCGAATTGCCGTTGGCGAGATCCAGCACCTTCACGCGTTCGGTGAATCCGCCGCCCGTGCCGGGGCGTGGTGCGCTACGCAGCGACTGAAAGAGGCGGTTCTCCACGAGCAGGGGCTGCGCGCTGGTGGCGTCGTTGCCGAGAGGGGAGGTGGCAGCTGTGGTTCCGCGCTCGAGTTCGAGCACTGTCATGCGGCGGTTGCGTCCGTCGCGCTCGGTCATCTGATAAACGAGGTGGCGGCCGTCGGAGCCAGTGGTCATGCACATGCCGCTCCCGGCGACATGCCGCCAGCGCTCGCTCTTGGTGCGAGGATCGAAGGCCGTGAAGATGTGCTCTGCAGTGCTGCGACGATCGGGTTGTGCGGGGCCGCCCTGATGCAGGACCACGAGCCCGGACTTCGAAAGGAATGCCGAGGACTGCAGGGTCTCGAGGGGCGGGATTTCTGACACGGCAGAAAGCGTGAGGCCGTCAAGGACAGTCGAGTGCGGCGCACCTGCGGTCTGCACCAACACGAGGCCCGCATTGAATTGCAGCATGCCTTGCTCGGTCTGGCCCACGGCGAGGTTCAGGAGTTCCGTACCCGAGCACCAGTCGAGCGAGAGGAGTCGCAGTGCTGCGGCGCGATCATCGGAACGCACCAGCACATGCACGATTCCGAGGGCTACGCCAGCGCCGAGGAACTGGAAGCTTTCCTGCGGACATTCCCATTGCGTTGCGCCGCTGGAGAGATCGACGCACGCCAAGACACCATCATGGTGCAGCAGCACGCGGCCATCAGCCACATGGGCAGACGAGTTGAGGCTTGTCACCGGGCGGGACCACAGAATCAACCCCTTTGCAGCATCGACCGCACTGAGCTGACCATCAATGAACGCGAGCACGAGCTTGGCTGGCAGGGGATGGCCATTGGTCGTGAGAAATTGTGCGGGACTGTCTGCATCCTCCCGGCCGATGCGCCATGCGGGGACGAGGTGATCGGGCGGTGCATCAATGGTGTGGCCAGCTGGACCGAGCTGCGCGAGGAATGCAGCTGTGACTTCCAATTCCTCTCCGCGCAATTGAACGGATTCCGCGACTTCGCGCGCGCTGTCCGCGAGGCCCGCGGAATGGAGGAGTCCGGCATGGCGGAGCCTCGCAGCTGCCGTCGCGTTGCCGCTGGCGACGAAGCGTCGTTCATTTTCGAGTACTGCCGCGGCTGCCTTGCCATTCTTCACGAGCAGATCAATGAGCGCGTCACGTGCTTCGGCTGCGACTGCAGCTTCAGGCCACTCCTCGAGCATGCGGCGCAGCGGAGCTTCATCCGAGGAGCCGCGCGCGCTTGCGAATGCGGCCCGGGCATCCGCTTCCAGAGCGGAATAGGCCGCTGGGCCACAGGCTGTCAGCAATTCACGGATGCGCCGCGCGGCGACTTGTTGCAAAGGTTCGCCATTCAGGATGCGCCGACCTTGGGTGCTGCGCAGTGATTGCCAGCGCTGCAATGCCGTCGGGGCGTCCCCCTGTGCGTGGGCGATTTCGGCCGTCACGAGTCCCGCGAGCAGCGCCGCGGGTGCGGGCCCGTCCGGCGAGTTCTTGTCGAGCAGATTCTGCAGCGCGGTTTCGGGAGTGATGGTCACCGCGTCCCCGAGCGCACGGAGTGCTTCCGCGCGGGCGAGTGCGAGTGCCCAGGACTTGGCGGCTACAGCGCTTTCGAGTGCGGAACCAAGAACCCGCGCGCGATCCTCCATGCTCCCTGCGTGCGCGAGTGCGCGTTCGTGGCAAGCCTCACGCGAGACGCCGTCCGGGATGTCGGCGGCTGAGGCGCGCGCGGCCGCGAGCCACGCATCCACGAGCGCTCGATGAGCCAACGCGACGCCGTTGGCATCTGCGGCCGTTTCCGAACCCTTCAGCGACTGTTCGAAGGACTTGATGGCACTCACATAATCAGGGCGGCGCAGTTCAAGCTCGCCGAGGCGGAGGTGCTGTGCAGGTGTCGCGGACCCGGCGCGCACAGCCCGCAGGAGCCGCGCTTCCACTTCCTCGCGGTCGAAATGGACGGAAATGGTCTCTTCGCCGGCGATGACAAGGGTCTCATCCGCCAGCACCACGTTGCCGACAAGGCCGCGGTCCTTCGCTTCATGGCGTGCGAGCAGCGCTCCGCCGTCAAGGTCGTGCACATGCAGAGCGCTGCCGCGGCTGCGTGGATCTTCCACCGGCACAACCACCAACTTGCCGTGCACCGCAGGGCGCCCTTCGATGACACAGCGCGCGCCGCGGGCGGGGAGATCGACGCTGCGCCAGCGCAGTGCGCCCGTTTCCGGCGTCATGGCCGCCAGCACCTGACCCGCAATGAGGAGCTGTCCGCCATGAATGCCAAGGAACCATGTGTTCAGTGAAGAGAGGCTGCGCCGGGTGGCGTTGAGCGTGCGCACCGTGCCGTCGCGCTTGTTGCAAGCGATCACCACCGGACTGTCCGTGGGCGCCATGAACACTTCGTCGCCGTGAACGGCTGGCTCCTCCGGCAACCAACCCGGGTGGCGCTCATAGGTGACCGGGGAATCCGTCCCCGGCATGGGCTCTTGCTCGTAGGTACTCTCCCAAAGAATCGTCCCCGAGCTTGCATCCACGGCGAAAGCAACGCCCATGCAGGTGCTGCCGTAGAGAACGCCATCCACCACGGCGAGAGGCAGCGGCACCGCTTCCTTCACCGGATTGCCGAACATGTTGAGTTCGAGTTGACCGGCGCCGAGCCATGTGCGCCACAGGATCGCGCCGCTTTCGCGGTCGATGGCGAGCGCCCAGTGATGGAATACACCGAGCAATGATGTGCCTGCGCAAAAAAGCGTGTTGCCGCGAGCAACGGGAGGATGGACCACGCTGAGGCGCCTCAGGAAATCCTTGTCCGATGTCGTGCCTGCGCCGGGCGCGTGATGACTCCAGAGCACCTTGCCGTTCGTGGCATCGACTGCGACGAGCTTCCGGTTGGGGATGGATTCGATGGTGTCGAAGCCTTGCCATGCGCGCTGGCGGCGGCTGCTTGGCTGTCCTTCGAGGGATGCCACGAGGATGTTGTCATCAGCCAGAATGCGGAATTGCAGATTACGATTGCGACGCCCTGAGAACTGCGCCATGGGACCAGAGACTGGAGGCCACAGTGCTGAGCGTGCCGTGATTCCGCGCGCGACGAGGTGCAAGCCGTCGTTCCAATAGATGTTGGCACCGTGAACCACCGGCAGGACCGGGAACACGCCTACGCGTGCATTCACCTCGCGCCCTTCGAGCACGAAGAGCTCGCGCGCATCCGCATTAAGGTCGAAGGTGTCAGCCCACACGCGCAGACGCGCCGCCGCAGCAAGTGGAGGCTCCATGTGCGCGGGCTCAGGAGTCGCGTGCACCGACCCTGCAAGTTCCGTGAACCACTCCGCAGCCGGGCGCGTCGCAGCGCCGACGCGCAGTGACGGGCGAGGCTCGCGCTCGAAGGAGCGGGCCAGTTCAGCGAGGTCCGCACTGCGGCCAAGGCCGTGCAGTGCGAGGGCTTCTCGTGCGCGGACGAGCAAACGCTCCGCTGGCGGCGCGCCTGCCGCTTCGAAGTCCACCGTGCTGCTCCGCGCTGCATCAAGGGCTTCGCTGAAGCGCCCTTGCTCCAGCAGGATATCGAGCAGCGTCAGTGCCGCGCTGCGCCCGGAAGGCGTCAAGATCCAGCGTCGCGCTGCTTCACGCAGCGGGCCGAGAGCGAGGTGTGAAGCGCCTTCTGCGAGCGCCGCCCGAGCTGCGGGTTCCTGCATCTCGGTGTAGAGGGTGAGGTCTTCCGGCGGCCGCGCACGAAGGAGCTCAAGCACATGCGCGCGCACGCTGCGAAAACGATCTCCGGGGACCACCGGCTCCGTCGAGCGTTCATCCCGTGGCCCGGCTGCCGTCTGGATCACGCGCCCGCCCAACTTGTCGATGAGTTGCTGCCACTGTTGCAGCGCGGCGCGCACATCCTTGCGGTCGAGGAACTCCTGCGCCTTCAAGAGCCCCTGCGCCACCACAGGATCATCCGGCACCGTGGCTTGCGAGAAGTACCAGTCCTGCGCGGGCAGAAGCGCGACCATGCCGATGACCAAGAGTGCTCCGAAGCGCATGCGTGGCCCAATCTATCAGCGCATGTATGGCGGTGGCTCATGGCGATGGGCAGAGCGCACCGGGCGGTTGCGGCGTCATCCTCGCGCTGCGGAACGCGCCGTTCATGTTTCAAAGACCAACTCGGATGCACGTGAGCGGTCTGGCCTGAGAGTCACTTCGCGCCATGCACGCGTGATGCGCCAACCCCCTGTGTCAGGGTAGTTGCCGCATGGAGTGAGGCACCGCGGGGACCCAGCCCGACAGGAAGTCGGGCTGGGCGCGGTGCTGCCCGCCCTACGGGCCGGCTCCCCCCATGGGGGAGCGGTTTTCGGACACGCGCTTTGGGGGCGGTAGGAGTTGATCGTGGATCACTACAGCATTGGGTTTCGAGAGCGGATGGTCGAGCGTCTGGCCGGTCCTGATGCGGTCAGTGCATCGGCTTTGTCGAGAGAGGTCGGAGTACCGCAAGCCACGCTGTCGCGATGTCTGCTTGCTGCGCCTACGCTCTTGGTCATGCACCCGAACACCCCACGTCGTCAAGAAGCACAGAGTCCGAGGCAGTGGAGCGGCGTCGAGAAACTCCAGATTGTGCTGGAGTCGGCTGGAATTGCCGAAGCCGAGCTGGGTGAGTTTCTGCGGAGGAAGGGTATCCACGCGGCGGACCTCAAGGCCTGGCGCGATGCAGCGAGCGAAGCGCTCGACGGTAGCCACAAGGCGGCGAAGGCGTCGGCAGCCGCAGCATGTCGGATCAAGGAACTCGAGCGCGAGCTCGCGAAGAAAGAGAAGCGACTCCGGGCTGTGAATGCCTTGCTTGAGCTTCAAAAAAAGTCCGCGAGATCTGGGGGGACACGGACGAGCCCACACCGCCGGGGAGCGCGACATGATTCTGCGGATGCTGGCGGAAGCGCGGGAGAATGGCGGCATGCAGAGTGAAGCCTGTGCTGTGCTCGGGATCGACGCGACGACGGTGCAACGCTGGCGGAGGTTTCCGGGCAGAGCCGATTGCCGAAGCGGACCGCGCGCAGTGCCGTGCAACAAGCTGGCGCCTGCGGAACATGCTGCGATTCGGGGCCTGATGACGTGTCCTGAGTATCGCGATCTTGCGCCGAGCCAGATTGTGCCGAGGCTGGCGGATCGCGGCCTTTACGATTCCTCAGAATCCACGATGTATCGGATCCTGAGAAAGGAGGGGATGCAGCATCATCGCGAGCGCACACATCCGCCGCAGAAGAGGCATCGGCCCCGGGAGCAGCGAGCGACTGGCCCGAACGAAGTGTGGAGCTGGGACATCACCTGGCTGCGCTCGCCGATCAAGGGGATGTACTTCTATCTCTATTCCGCGATGGACGTGTGGAGCCGGAAGATCACCGGCTGGACGGTGGAGGAGCGCGAGAGTCCGGAGCACTCTGCACGATTCCTGGCGGCTGCTTGCGGGCGGGAGGGAGTCGCGTCCGGGCAACTCGTGATCCACTCTGACAACGGTGGTCCGATGAAAGGCGCGACGCTCGTGGCCACACTTCGCGCGCTCGGCGTGGCGGTGTCATTCAGTCGGCCGGCAGTGAGCAACGACAATCCGTATTCGGAGTCACATTTCTCCACGCTGAAGCGTCGTCCGGACTTACCGGACGCGGCATTTCAATCGCTGGAGGATGCACGCAAGTGGGTGGCCAGTTTCGTCCATTGGTACAACCGCGAGCACCGCCATAGCGGCATCCGCTTCGTGACGCCAGAGGATCGACACAGCAGGCGCGAAACCGAGTTGCTGGCGCGACGTGAATTGGTCTACGCGAAAGCTCGCGCCGCACATCCAGCACGCTGGTCGCGAGCGACGCGGAACTGGCAACCAATCCTCGACGTGGTCCTCAATCCAGCACCAACCAATCAGCAGGACTGCGTCGCATGAGTCACCAACTTCATGCTGCAACTATCTTGACAACTGCCGCCAACGGGCTTCCGGTTGCTCGCATCGTGCGCATCGCACCGTCGAGTGCGAACTCCATGCCCCAGCATCAGGCAACAGCCGATGCTCCCTTGAGGGAACACGCGTGTCGCTGAGGGAACAAAGTACGGTTTTGCTCAGGCTCCGAGCTAGCCGCCGCGCACGTGAAGGCCAAACTCGCCAAATAGATGTGGTGCAGCACCTTGCATCTATTCTTGGCATTATCGGCACCCGCCGCGTGACGGCTGGTCACTCTCGGCACGCTGATTGCTTGTCAATTCAGACATGAATTCCTCACCCCGGGTATGTCACGCACGCCTCAGACTCGCCACGTCGCAGACGAGATCGGCCACGGCGTGCAGGACCATGGCCGCCGTGGCTCGAGGCCGTCAGGACTACCATTCTGATCAAGGAGCAACTCAATGAATAGCATGATGCGTTTGATGTGTAGTTCCATGGTCCTTGCGCTCAGCTGGCTGACGCCAGTTCTGATGGGCCAGGCGCCCGTGCCTGCGCACCCTACGCTGGACACTCCCAAAGAAACGACTGTGGCACCGACGTCTGCGCTTTGCATCTGGGAAGTGGACTCATCAGACATCACGATCCAGGATAATGCGCAGAGCGGACCTCATTCTACCGGGAATGTGCTGTTTTCGTCGTACGATTACGCCTTGGCGTGTGAGCGTGGAATGGAGGTTTGGGGCAGCGCCTACGCTCAGGACGAACTCCTGCTCAATGAAGCAACCGCTCAAGTGCTTTCAGGTGGTGATGGCGTGATCAAAATGACGCTGCTTCCCGGCTGTGCCAGTCCATCACCGGTCATTTCGCTTATCTGGAAACCCAAGTTCAGTCTGTTGGCGGCGGTGATCGCAGATGATTCAACAGCGACCAGCGCAGCCGCGATGACGGGGAAGTGCCCCGAACTCGGGATTGCGGTCAACATTGGCGCGGTAGTGGAACAATCCACTCCCGCGCAGGCATCAACCTTTGGTACAGGACTGCTCGCAATTCCAGGCATTGCTGGTCCGGTGGTTCACGGATCAGGCGAGGGGGAAACGGCACTCCACCGTTCTGCGTTCGTGACGGCCGGCGCGGCCATTGCAAACGCCATATGCAGCTTCAGTGGATTCGTTGTATGCAGGGTGCAGGCGAATGGCAGTCCGTTCGACAGCGCGTCGTGCGAGACCAGGTGCGATGACTCCAAGGCGGGATTGGATCTTGATGGAGTGTGCACGAGCTGTGGAGCACACGCGTATGTTTTGTACGGTTGGTACTAGTCTCCCAGCATGCGGCGTGAATGGATGCAATCATCATGAACAAGACAAGGTGGGGTGTTGTCGTGGGTGTGGTGACGATATCGATCGCGGCCATGTTCTGGGTGCAACGCGCTGGCGAGGTAGTTCAGGAGTCGACCGGATCAGTCACGCAAGCGGAAGAAGTGCACCGACCGTCAGTTCAATTGAGAGAAGCGACTCTCAGAGAGCCTTTCAACACGCATCCGCGGATGCTTGTCACGGACTCTGCAGGAGCCGCAATTCCCGGAGCAGAGATTTGCGATGCAACGGCGGCGGACCGCATGGTCTACTTCACGAACGATCGTGGAGAGGCGTTACTCACAGGATGTGCAGCGGGAGTCAGGCGCTTCTGGATTACGCGTCATGGCTACATCGGTGTTGACTCGAACATTGCCGTTGCGTCACAGGAAGTCGTGCGCGTCACGCTGTTGAAGTTCGCGAAGATGGCAGGCACGGTTACGAACGGACGCGGGGAACCAATTCCCGACGTTTCAGTTCAACTCAAGTACGAGGCAGAATCCGAGCCGAAGTGCCGGTTCATGATCACGCCCGACGACAACAAAGTCGTCCTTCGGGGTGCAGTGTCCCGGGCAGATGGTCGCTTCGAGATGGCACGCGTGATCCCCAATAGAGCGTTTGCAATTCATGCGTACCACCCGGAATACGGCCGCGCAACCATTCCGATGGAAGCACTCGAACCGGAAACAACAACAACATCATTTATCCAACTGCCTGACCATACCGGGATTCGTGGCGTAGCCGCGTTGGAAGCGTCTCGTGAAAGCGCGGTGGTTCTGCATGTGCTGCACAGAGATCCAGAGCGCCACGTTACCGAGGGGATACGGGTGGTAAATGCTGTGGATATGGAGCCGTTTGAGTTACGAGATATTCCTTCTGGAGTGACTCTGATCGTCGCGATGGCCTCTGATGTTGGGCGAGCGGTCGTCGCTACGGCGCAGGTGATTGTTGAGAAAGGCAGAATGGTTGACGTCGGGACACTGAAACCTGCGGCATCGGTACTGCGTATCCGATGTGAAGGGGTGCCACTTGCGATGTCGAGGCAGGTGAAGATCAGCGTCCAGGTGCTGGACCCTCCCAAACCCATGACGTACTTGCCTTGTCACGTTGTCATCTCCTGTGATGAGGCAGCCGATTTCGCGATCGTGGGATTGCCCGTTGGCCGAGCGCTTGTCGATGCGATGGTGTTGGAGCCATCTTCCAGAATGCCTGACATGCTCTACAACAGTGCTTCGGAGCGAGTGACGCTTGATGGGGACACCCAAGTCAATCTTGTAATGACCCGAAGGAGGCCACCGACGAACCTGGTGGTGAACCTCGATCCGCCACCCGGGATAGCGAAGGAGATCCTGTCGGCATTTGTATGGATCGAGGACGAAACTGGCGTGGTAAACGCATTTTCGAGAGCTGCTGTGGGTCATTCGCAGTTCCAGTTTCAGAGCTTGTCTGCCGCAAGAGTCACGCTGCGTGCGGTTGCGCAAGGCTACACTCTGACCCAATCAGGGCTTGAGCTTGTGCCTGAGCAGATAACGACGATCAATGCGCGCGGTTGGTCCGAGGGTGCGGCGTGCCATGGAATCGTCGTTGACGAAGCGGGAAACCCCGTCGCTGCAGCATCAGTGGCATTCACCGTGCCGACGAGAGAGTCTGGGCAACAGCTCTGGCGCCCTCTGATCCAGGATATTTCAACCGACGTCGAAGGAAGGTTTTCAGTGGGTGCATTACCGCAAAGCAAAGGGCTGCAAGTGGCCGCTTGGACAAGCAATGCGCGCTCGGATCCGCATCCGCTGAGTGCTGGTGCGGCGTCGGGCATTGTGCTGCGGCTCAAGAAGGTACAGAAATAGAGCATCACGCTGGGAGAATCATCATGCCTGTGCTGAGAATGGACCGGTTCAGTTTGCGGTGGCTTGGCGCATGGCTGTGCATTCTCGTGGTTGCAGGGCTGACTGTTTGTTGGCTCTTCCTGACTGAGACAGCGAGTACGCCAGTCGACTCAGACGTGGAGGCAGGAGCTGGACCAGTGATCCGCGAGGATCCCACGGCGCCCACCAGCGCACCGTTCACGGCAGCGGATGTGGACCGCGCGGCGCCTATCCTGGTGGCGCCATTTCGCGATCCGAATCCTGCTCGCACGGAACGGATGACTGTCCGTGGGTTTGTGTTCGCAGAGGGAACCTATCCATTACGCCCTTTGAGCGGCGTGAGCGTCCTCTTGAAGGAGGACTCGGCCGACAAGGCCTGCGCTGAAGGCGAGAGCAAGGCCGATGGCTCCTTCGTGCTGGAAGTGGATTGGCCCGTCGACGAGCCCGTACAGCCCGACAGACCATTCACCATCCTGCGCCTCCGGGCGGAGAAGGAAGGACTGGTCGCGTGGCATCGATCGTCGGTGCGCCTGCCGACCCACATTGGTTCTTACCCGGATCGGACCTACGACCTGTTTCTCTGTTCACCCATGGTCTTGGCTGGCAGCGTGGTGGATGCACTGACGGGAGCCCCCATTGCTGGTGCCAGAGTTGCGCAGCAGGGAATGGACCCCAGCCTCTCCTTCGCGCGCTCCACGACGGATGATTCTGGGAGATTCGAAGCCTGCGTGGCGGACGAACCCGCGGGATCCCTGAATGTGGATGCCGCGGGCCACTCAGGTGTGCATGTTGCGTGGGCCAAGGTCACAGCGGCTGAGCCTCTCGTTATCCGGTTGCCGCAACCGCATCAGATCCCGCAGGTGCATGGCAGAGTGGTTGGCCCGAATGGCTCGCCACATTCAGGCGTTCGCGTCGGTTGGCGTTTCAAGCCACCGCTGACTGATCCGCCCGCGGAGGCGGAGAGGCTCATGCGCCAGCACCTTGGCTACCTGGAATCCGTTCATGCGAAGCGTGAGTGCGTCACCGACAGCAACGGGAGATTCTTTGCGGCCCTGCCTGCCTTCGGGAAATGGACGGTCATGACTCGCGTGGGGGACATGACCGCGTCGCGTGTCATCGACGTGCGGGATGCTCGCACGTACTCATGCGAATTGACGCTCGAAGTGCGCGCGCTCACCGTCCGCGGCACCGTGAGAGCGAAGTCGGATCAGCGACCCATCGCAGGTGCGAAGATCAGCATTCGCGGCAGCATGGTGATGTCTACAGCGGACGTTGTCAGTGACAGCAAGGGAGAGTTTCACACGGCCCCGATGGTGTATGCACCCGGGGCGGAGTTCCGTGCTGTGGTCCACGCGCCGCAGTTCCCAGCCAAGGAACTGACGTTCAAGCCGCCTGAAGGCGGAACCGAGGTCGATATCCCCATCGAGTTGGACGCTCCATGCTGTATGCGTGGAATCGTCATTGATGATCTGGGCAAGCGAGTCGCTGGCGCGACTGTCCAGGCATCCGGCGGAGGCATCACCGCAGAGGGTGTGACGGACGAAGCCGGACGCTTCGAGATCGGGCATTTCCAGAGCGGGATCGGTGTGCGCGTGGCAGCGAGCCTTGCAGGCCATGGCTCCTCCGTCGAGCAGGGTGTGGCCCTCACATCTCCTGGCGAAGTCAAAGACCTCGGAACGCTGGTACTGCGCAAGCGCTGA
>SXGR01225131.1_pt1 | contig 12877 bp, 25 predicted proteins | sample 3174711 | NCBI WGS metagenome assembly SXGR01 (sample SAMN11356860, study PRJNA531348) | freshwater metagenome | isolation source: freshwater sample F1-60 | place: China: Fuxian Lake, Yuxi | collected 2017-12-25
CGAACACGCTTGATTGGTGTATAAATTGCGTCAATTGCAATCATTCCAACTGGAAGTTTTTCACCGCCTCTGTTTTCTACAGGAGCATAACCACGACCCTGCTCTACACGCATTTCCATTTCAAACTTTACCTTTGAATTATCAAGATTTGCAATTACTAGTTCTGGATTTACAACCTCAACATCGTTTGAAGCAGCAATATCGCCAGCCTTAACAACACCACCGGTTTTTTTAAGCGTCAGCGTAACTGGCTCTTCATTTGGATTACGGAATCGAATTTGCTTGATGTTTAATATAATTTCAATAACATCTTCTTTCACGCCCTTGATAGTTGAAAATTCATGGCTTACACCTTCAATTTTCACTGCTGAAATAGCGCTTCCGGCTAGACTAGAAAGAAGAACTCTGCGAATTGAGTTTCCTAAGGTCATTCCGTAGCCTGGGTAAAGTGGCTCTACGGTGAATTGAGCAGCATTGTCAGCTGTCTTTTCTTCTTTTAATTCTGGTAAGTTGATGTCGTATAACATGGCTCTCCTTATTATTTTAACGTGAATAATATTCAATAATTAATTGCTCTTCGATCTCCTGATCTTGCTCCTCGCGTAGTGGCAAACCAGTAACTTTGGCGCTGAACTTCTTCTGATCGAAGCTTAGCCAGCTTGGCAAAGTTTGGTTAGGATCCATACTATCTTTGAGGGCTACAAAATAAGCAGACTTTAAACTTGCTTCACGAACAGTAATTTCATCGGTAGGTTTTACAATTATCGAAGGAATATCTACTCGCTTACCGTTTAACAAAATATGTCCATGGGTAACAATTTGGCGGGCTGCTGGACGAGATGGTGCTATACCTAGTCGATAAACAACATTATCTAGTCTTCTCTCTAGTAACTGTAGAAGATTTTCGCCCGCTACACCTTGCATTTTTTCTGCCTTACCAACGTACTTACGGAATTGCTTTTCTAAAATTCCGTAAAAACGTTTTACTTTTTGCTTTTCTCTAAGCTGCAATGCATAATCGCTTGGCTTGCTTCTTCTAGCCTGTCCGTGTTGACCCGGTGCATAATTACGTCTAGTTAGGGCTTTTACAGCTTTAGGGTGTGTGTGAGCACCTTCTCGACGAGCAATTTTGGCAGCTGGGGTTAGATTTCTTGCCATTTTATACTCTCCTTGCCTTTCGTGGTCTACAGCCATTATGTGGAATGCCAGTTTCATCCTTAATTGATGTAACACTTATTCCAGAACCTTGTAGAGCACGGACTGCAGATTCGCGTCCACCGCCGATTCCTTTAATAACTACTTCCACACTACTCATGCCAACATCTTTACATGAAGCAACTGCCTTTTCTGCGGCTATCTGAGCAGCATATGGAGTGCTTTTACGAGAACCTTTGAATCCAGCAGAGCCTGATGAAGCCCAGCTTACAACGGCACCCTTATCGTCGGTAATAGAAATAATTGTATTATTAAAACTTGAATGAATATGCACTATACCTTTTGGTATATTGCGTTTCTGCTTCTTTTTTCTGGTTTTGGTTGCTGGTTTACTCATAATATTCCTTAAGTTTTAGCTGCTGACTTTTTCTTACCACTTCCCATGGTTACTTTTTTACCACGCTTGGTTCTGGCATTAGTCTTGGTTCGCTGCCCACGACTTGGAAGACCCGCACTATGACGTAAGCCTCGGTAAGCTTTGATTTCTTTGAGTCTTTTGATATTTCCAGTTACTACCCTGGAAAGATCAGCCTCAACTGTAATATTTTTGTCTATGTATTCACGTATTTTAGTAAGCTCTGACTCTGGCACATTCTTAACTCTTTGGTCACCATCGATATTAAGGTTTTTGAGCATTTTTTGACTCGTGTTAAGCCCAATTCCATAAATGTATGTAAGAGCAATTTCAAGTCTTTTCTCGGTAGGAATATTTGTACCTGCTATACGTGCCATGCTTAGCCTTGCCTCTGCTTATGTTTAGGGTTTTCACAAATAACCCGTACTACTCTTTTTCGTACGACTACTTTGCACTTTGCACACATTTTTTTTACTCCGGCTCGAACTTTCAAAACTATTCTCCTATTTATGTCGGAAAGTTATCCGACCCTTAGACAAATCATAAGGCGTCATCTCTACAGTAACCTTATCACCCGGTAATATCTTGATATAATGCATACGCATCTTCCCAGATATATGGGCTAAGATTTCGTGCCCATTTTCAAGTTCTACCCTGAACTGAGCATTAGGCAGCGCTTCAATTACGCTACCCTCGACTTCGATTACTTCCTTTGTATTTGCCATAGATTAAAGTTACAAGATGTAATTATAGACGAGATTTACCAATCTGTAAAGAGTTTTTCAGAATAAAATAAGATTAAAAATTAATATTTTTCGTAAGTTGCCATTAGAGCCAAAGATTGGGCCTGCTTAACAGTTTCTATAATTACTGCGACTATAATCAATATACTAGTTCCACCGATTGTTACTGCCTGAGACGTATTAAACACTGTCTGCATCACAAACGGCAAGAGAGCCACTATACCAAGTCCTAATGAGCCAGTGAAGGTTATGCGGTTAATGATATTTTTAAGATATTTTGAAGTCTCCTCGCCGGGCCTAACTCCAGGTATGAAACCGCCCTGTTTTTGCAGGTTTTCAGCAATCTCATCTGGTTTAAAGATAATTGCGGTGTAAAAGTATGTAAAGCCAACAACCAAAACAAAGTAAAAAATTGCGTAAACCCAGCTGGTGGGCGAAAACCAATTGGTTAGCTTAGTTGCGGTTGATGCCAGCCAAGCAGTCTGTGCGTTGGCAAAAAGTTGCCCCAGAAAAGTCGGTACCGACAAAAATGCCAAGGCAAATATGATTGGAATCACTCCGGCGGTAATTACTCTTAGAGGCAAATGACTATCAACTCCGCTATATGCCTGAGCGTTCGAGAGTCGTTTAGCATATGAAATCGGAATATTTCTTTGACCCTCATTCAAATAAACTATAAAAATTACAGAAGCCACGGCGGCCAGCAAGATAAATATTAAACTTGTAATCTTACTTGGATCCGACTGCACAAGCGCAAATTGCGATGCAAAACTTGAAGGCAAGGTAGCAACAATACCAAACAAAATAATCATTGATATACCATTACCTATTCCCTTTTCCGTAATCAACTCCCCTAGCCACATTAAGAGCATAGATCCTGCTACTATACTTGATATAAGAATAACCCATTCAAATATTGTTGGAGTTCCTATTAGATCGATTCCCGTAGACTGAGTGGACAAATTACGAACCAAGAAAACTGTGGCTACAGCCTGTATGATCGACAATGGAAGCGTTAGCAAACGAGTATAATAATTGATTTTTTTTCTGCCCTGCTCGCCTTCTTTAGACAGAGCTTGAAGCTTGGGCACTACTTGCGTTAATAACTGAATAATAATAGATGCATTAATATATGGACCAAGTCCCATTAAAAGAATAGAAAAGTTGGCCAATGCCCCACCAGAAAAAATATTAACAAATCCTAAAAGAGAACTAGACTGAAAAAGACTTTTTAAAAAGGTCTGCAGCTTTTCACTATCAGCAACCGGCACTGGAATCTGCGAAAGAAGACTATAGACAACCATAACCCCAAGCACCACCAGCACTCTCTTTCGTAGTGCGGGGTTCTTATAAAGCTGTCTTAATACCTCTTTGTTCATTTACCCCCGATTCTTAAAATTATTTAGCGGCTTTTTCTGCTTTTTCAGCCTTTGGCTTAGCAGTTACAATAACTTTACCACCAGCCTTCTCAACTGCCTTAACTGCAGATTGTGAAGCCTTATCAACTGTAATACTAGCTGCGACTTTAATTGTACCATTGCCAAGTAGTTTTACTGGAGAATTAAGTCTACGAATCAAGCCAGCTTCTTTTAATACTTCAGCATTAACAGTCTTTTTTCCCAAATCTTCGATATCGTTTAAGTTAATAACTTGGTACTCAACTCTAGCTAGAGGAGTAAACCCTCGTGACTTTGGAAGGCGCATTGCAAGCTTTGTCTGTCCACCCTCAAAACCAGGCTTAAACTTACTGCCTGTGCGAGAGTTTTGGCCCTTAGTTCCGCGTCCTGCGGTTTTTCCCTGGCCAGCGCTAATCCCACGACCTAGTCTTCGAATCTTAGTCGATTTAGATGTATCAAGTTCATGAATCTTCATTAGTTTGACTCCTTAGATTTTTTGACTGATGCAGCTTTTAGCTGTGCTAGTGCCTCAACAGTGGCATATGAGTTGTTAATTTTATTTGTAGAACCAAGTGATTTGGTAAGAACATCTTTAACGCCTGCGGCTTCTAATACAGCACGAACAGCTCCACCGGCAATTACACCAGTACCTTGTGAGGCGGGCTTCAGAAATACAACTGCGCCTCCAGAACTTACTTGGATTTCATGAGGTATTGTTGTGCCATTAAGACTGAACTGGATCATGTCTTTTTTGGCTTTAGCAATAGCCTTTTGAATAGAAGTTGGAGCATCGGTACCTTTACCTACACCAACCCCCACCTTACCTTTATTATCCCCAACCACAGCTGTGGCTCGGAATCTGAAGCGACGACCACCCTTAACAACGCGAGTAACGCGATCTAGGGCTATAATACGCTCGTCAAACTCAGGCACTTCTTGGTTTATTCTATTGTTCATATTTTTTCTGTCCATTTTAGAACTCCAATCCTGCTTTACGGGCTGCTTCAGCAAAAGCCTTTACACGGCCGTGATAAATTTTACCACCTCGATCAAATACTACTGACTTAACTTTGGCTTTCTTGCCAAGCTCTGCTATAGCACTTCCAAGCCAAACTGCCTTATCAATCAGTGGTTTTTTAGCCAGCTCCCTATTTGATTCGGTCGAGACCGAAGCTATTGCTTTACCGTTAACGTCATCAATTAGCTGGGCGCGCATGTGCTTTAATGATACCGACACGCATAGTCTTGGTCGAGCTTCAGTACCAGATACTTTAGCGCGAATTCTACGAACTGCTTTAATATTTCTCATTCTGAACCTCCCTTGGCGGCAGCTTTACCAGCCTTACGTCTTACGTGTTCACCAACATACTTTATACCCTTGCCTTTATATGGCTCTGGCTTTTTGAATGCGCGAATGTTAGCAGCGGCTGCGCCAACTAACTGCTTGTCATGGCCAGTTACTTTAATAATGTTCTGATCTACAGATAGGGTAACTCCTTCTGGGGCAGTATATTCGATTGGGTGAGAAAACCCTAGGCTCATTTCTAGAACACTCCCCTTCATAGAAGCTCTAAAACCAACCCCATTAATTTCAAGCTCCTTGGTAAATCCTTCAGAAACACCAACAATAGCATTAGAAACTAAAGTTCTAAGCAAACCAAACTGCTTTTGAGTGTCAGCATTCTCTACTGACTGGCTAACTATAATCTGATTATCCTGTTTTTCAATCTTAAGACCCTTAAGGATTTTGACTTGCAATTCACCTTTTGGCCCTTTTACGCTAACCATCTTTTCATCGATAGTCACTTCTACGCCTTCTGAAATATTTATAGGTTGTCGTCCAATTCTACTCATCTTAGTACACCTTACAAATTAATTCGCCACCCACGCCTTTGGTGCGGGCCTCTTTTCCGGTCATAATACCTGCTGGGGTGGACATAATCACAAGTCCGCGACCCGTCCTTACTGAAGGGATTTCAGAAACTTTGGCATAGATTCTTCGACCTGGTTTGCTTACGCGAACCAAACTTTCTGGTTGGTTTTTACCATCAAGATTAATGATTAAGCTCTTAAAGCCGCTTTCTTCAGTAACTTTAATTTTGCCAATATAGCCATTGTTTTGCAAAATTTCAGCAATTGAAGCCTTAAGCTTTGAGTGTGGGATAACTACTTCCGACTTGCCGGACATAATTCCGTTTCGGATTCGAGTTAGCATATCTGCGATTGGATCTGTTGTCATCATAATCTTATCTCCTACCAGCTCGACTTAGTTACACCAGGAATCTGCCCTTTTGAAGCATATTCGCGGAATGTTATTCTACTTAAACCAAATTTACCTACATAACCTCTAGGTCGACCTGTAATTTCACAGCGGTTACGTTGGCGGTTAGGGTTGGAATTGCGTGGCAATTTAGCCAGTCCTTCCAAATCACCTGCCGCTCGAAGCTGAGCGCGCTTGTTTGCGTACTTGGCCGCTAATTTTTGTCTTTTTAATTCTCGTTGGATCATTGCTTTACGAGCCATTATTTCGCTCCTTTCTCGAACGGCATACCTAGCTTTTCAAGCAATAGCTTGCTAGCTTCAGCATTTCCGCCACTTATTACTATTGTTGCCTGCAATCCGTGTATAGCCTGTGCGTCTTCGTAAGATATTTCTGGAAACACGGTTTGGTCGGCAAAACCAATGCTATAATTTCCGCTCTTATCAAAGGCCTTGGTACTAACTCCTCGAAAATCCCTAACCCTAGGCAATACTACAGATATAAGTCTATCCAAAAAGCTATACATTTGCTCGCCACGGATAGTTACCTTGGCACCAATTATCATGCCTTCACGAAGCTTGAAGCTTGCGATGCTATGTTGGGCCTTGGTAGTAATTGGCTTTTGACCAGAAATTTTGGTTAGAGTAGCAACTACCACATCCAGGTGCTTACTATCTGCAACGGCCTTACCAACACCACTATTGATAACGATTTTTTCAATCTTAGGGATTTGGTGGACATTAGCGATGTTAAGCTCATTTTTGAGCTCTTCGCGTACTTTTTCGTTGTATTGTTTAAGCAATCTGTTCATGACTATTTCTTCCCGCCTTTAGTTTCGGCTTTTTTGGTTTCTTTTTTAACTTTTGCATTCTTAAATTTTGATACTTTATAGATTCGTTCTTTTTTGCCCTTGGCGCCAAGCTTATACCCAATTCGGGCTGGCTTTTTGGTGGTTGGGTCTACTACCATCACCTTTGATGCATCAAGGGGCTTATTTATTTCAATAATTCCACCCTTAGGGTTAACCTGACTTGGTTTGGTGTGTCTTTTTACTACATTTACACCTTCCACAACAACCATGTTGTTTTCCGGCATTACTGCTAGAACTTCACCCGTCTTGCCTTTATCTCGCCCTGCAATAACCATTACAGTATCTTTTTTTATAATCTTCATTAGAGTACCTCCGGAGCTAGAGAAATAATCTTCATAAATCCACGTTCACGCAACTCACGAGTAACTTGCCCGAAAATACGTGTTCCACGTGGTTGGTTGCTAGCATCGATAATTACTGCAGCATTTTCGTCAAATCTCACGTTACTGCCATCTTTACGGGTAACTTCGCGCTTAGATCGAACCACAACTGCACGTACAACTTCTTTTTTCTTGACGGTGCCATTTGGTGTTGCAACCTTAACACTTGCTACAATTACATCGCCAACACGAGCGTAGCGACGCTTACTGCCACCAAGAACTTTAATACACATAATTTCCTTGGCACCAGTGTTATCGGCAATTCTTAATCTGGACTCGGGTTGAATCATTCGGCCACCTCCGTCTTAGATACAGCTTTTTCAATTACTTTTGATAGATTGAAGTGCTTGTGTTTGCTGATCGGTCGAGTTTCAATAATCTCAACCATATCGCCCATTCCGGCTTTTCCTTCTTCATCGTGAGCCTGGAATTTGGTAGTTACAAGATAAGACTTCTTGTAAAGTGGGTGTGACTTGCGTCGCTCCACTGCAACTACAATAGTTTTATTCATTTTAGTTGATACAACCCTTCCTTGTAGTGTTCGACTCATGACTGTTCTCCTTGTGATGTTTTTGCTTGTTCAGACAAAATGGTTAAAATTCTTGCGATTGTACGCTTTAATGATCTTATTTCACGAACGTTTTTAACTTCTTTAGTTCGGTAATCAACATTAAGCTGAGCTAGCTTTGCTCTACTATCGACTAGTTTCTTTTGCAATTCTTTATTGGACTGGTTTCGTAATTCTTTAGCTTTCATCTTTTTCTCCAGCCTGTGCTTTAACTATAAACTTAGTCTTTACAGGCAATTTATATGCTGCAAGTCGCATGGCTTCTTTGGCAATATCCTCAGTTACACCGTCCATTTCAAAAAGAATCTTACCGGCCTGGACTTTAGCAACATAGTGATCCAATGCGCCCTTACCAGAACCCATTCGAACTTCAGCTGGTTTGCGAGTTACGGGAGTATGAGGGAAAATTCGAATCCAAATCTTACCACCACGCTTGATATAACGAGTCATTGCACGACGAGCCGATTCGATTTGTCGAGAAGTAATACGCTCATTTTCAAGAGCTTTCAAGCCAAAGCTACCAAAGTTTATTTCTGCACCACGAGTAGCAACTCCGGCATTACGGCCTTTCTGGGATTTTCGGTATTTAGTTTTTCTTGGCATTAACATAATACTTCTCCTTAACCCTTATAAATCCATACTTTAACACCAATCACACCAAAGGTAGTCTTAGCTTCTGCGGTTGCATAATCAATATCAGCCTTGATGGTGTGTAGTGGGATGCTTCCTACTGCAGCGGTTTCGCGACGAGCCATTTCAGCGCCATTCAGTCGACCCGACACACTAACCTTCGCACCCAATGCTCCTGCACGAACAGCGGCTTCGGTGGTGCTTTTGATTACTCTACGGAAAGGCAAGCGACGCTCCAACTGTGAAGCTACATTTTCGGCGACGATTTTGGCATTCATTTCAGGGTTTTTAACTTCTTCAATGTTTACCTTAAAGCTACCATCGATAAGTTTGGCTAGATCTTTTTTAAGTGCTTCAACTCCAGCTCCACTACGGCCAATTACAACACCTGGCTTAGCAGTATGAATTGATACTATAAGCTCATTGTTTGAGCGTTCAATTTCAACCTTGGCGACTGCAGCTCTAAATCCAAGTTTTTCTTCAATCAATTTACGAATACGGATATCCTGTGCTACTGATTTGGCAAAAGTACGGGTATCAAACCACTTTGATTGCCAATTCTTGGTATAGCCTAATCTAAATCCGGTTGGGTTAATTTTTTGTCCCATTACTTCAGTCCTCGCTTTTTGTTAGTAATTTTAGTTGTTACTTTTGGCTTAGTTTCACTCTTAACTGCAGGCTTTTTGGCTTCAGTTTTTGGTTCTTCTTTACCGCTGTCCAAAACTATTCTCAAGTGTGCCATCGGATGCTCAATTTTACCGTAAGCTCCACGTGCTCTTGGGCGACCACGCTTTAGCTTAGGACCTTGATCAACACGAATTTCATCAATTTGAAGGGTTGAGCTATTAAGGCTGTAGTTGTTTTCAGCATTAGCAATTGCGCTTTTTAGTCCAGCAGCAATCATACGGGCTGATTTTTGTGGCATATTCATAAGTAACTCTTGGGCATCTAAAGCTCTCTGACCACGAACCAAATCAGCTCCTAGGCGGAGTTTTTGGGCAGATATCTTTAGATACTTAATGTTTGCTGCTACTTTCATACTACTTTCCTTCGGCCTTTGCTAGTTTACCACCGTGTCCACGGAATTTACGGGTAGGCGAAAATTCACCAAGCTTATGGCCAACCATGTTTTCAGTAATCAAAACTGGTGTGTGGACCTTACCATTATGAACAGCGATGGTCTTACCAACCATTTCTGGGCTAATAGTGCTAGCACGTGACCAAGTCTTAATGATGGTCTTATCATTGACTTCTAAAGCCATGATTTTGCGAAGTAATTTAGGGTCAATAAATGGTCCCTTTTTGCTTGATCTACTCATTATTTTCTTCCCTTTCCACGGCCACGAATAATCATAGCGTTGGTTGATTTACGGCGTCTGGTCTTAAGACCCATAGCAACTTTACCCCAAGGAGTTCTTGGAATACGTCCTGGACCACTTAGCCCTTCACCACCACCCATTGGGTGATCTGATGGGTTCATGGCCTTACCGCGTACCGATGGGCGTCGACCCATCTTGCGCTTACGTCCAGCGCTACCAATGGTAATGTTTTGATGGTCGGCATTGCTAATTTGACCAACAGTAGCCATACATTCAATGTGAACCAAGCGAACCTCACCAGAAGGAAGTTTTATTTGAGCCCAATTACCTTCTTTTGCTGCAAGCTGAGCACGAGCACCAGCGCTTCTTACCAATTGGCCGCCCTTGCCAGGATGCATTTCGATATTACATATAACAGATCCTGCTGGAATATTTTTTAGCTTCAATCTGTTACCAGCTTTGATTTCAGCCTTTTCACCAGAGCTAATTTTTTTACCAACTTTCATATTGGCAGTTGCCAAAACGTAAGCTTTTGTTCCGTCTTCAAATTTTACAAGCGCGATATAAGCAGTTCTGTTTGGGTCATATTCTAAAGCGATAATTTCAGCATTATTAGCAGCTGCAAATTTAAAATCAACCATTCTATAGGCACGCTTAGCACCACCACCGCGATGTCGTGTAGTGATTCGACCCTGGTTATTTCGTCCGGCTCTCTTGGTTATTGTCTTAGTTAATGACTTTTCAGGCTTCTTTTTGGTTAGGCCTGAGAAATCGGCAACACTCATGTTGCGCCTTGCAGCTGTATTTGGTTTTAGAGTTCTAACTGCCATTACTTGGCCTCCTCATTAATTTCAAAAACGGCAATTTTTTGACCTTTTTTGACTGTTACATAAGCGCGCTTCTTGTCTTTGCGCTGACCTTCAACACCTTTGAATTTCTTGACCTTACCCTTAATAATAAGGATACGAACTTGGGTAGCATCAACCTTAAACTGGTCTTTTACAGCTGTGGCAATTAATGGCTTATTGGCTCTAGGGTTTACATCAAACATATAAACACCTTTAGCTGCCATGGTCATGCTTTTTTCAGTTATTACTGGCTTAAGTGTGATAGGTGTCATTTCTTATCTCCTAGCTTTTCAGCTTCTTTACGTGCAGCACTCTTGGTTTTACCTAGCCACGCTTCTAGCTCTTTTAGGCCTTCGGTGTCAATTAGGATTGCGTCAGCATCCAAAATTGCAGCCACGTTAAGTTGTTTAACAGATAGCATCTGAACTCCAGAAATATTGCGGGCCGATGCGATAAATTTAGCATCTAGCTTAGGGGCGGTAATAAGTACTGAACCTTCTGCACCAATTTTATCAATCATTTCAACGATCTTCTTGGTCTTAAATTCACTAGCTGAAAAAGCTTCAACTACTTTAATTTCTTTAGCCTTCAAGCTTAAAGCTTGCTTAATGCTAGAGCGAATCATGCTTTTTGGCATGTCCTTAGAATAGTTTTCATTGCCGGTTGGACCAAAAGCTACACCACCGTGTCTCCATATAGGGTTACGGCTTGATCCGAATCGAGCGCGACCAGTACCCTTTTGCTTCCATGGCTTCTTACCACCACCAGAAACATCACCACGGTTCAGAACCTTGGCATTGTTAGTTCGGATATTATCAAAGAAGCGGTTATAGGCAACTTTAAGCTGATCTGCATTGGCTTCCACTCCAAAAATGGCCTTAGGAAGTTCTACTTCGCCCTTTTTAACACCAACTTTGGAATAGCTAATTGCTTTCATTATTTCATCCCCTTAATCATTACGATACCGCGACGTGGTCCAGGTACACTACCAACAACTGCAATAAGATTATTTTCGACATCAACCATAGCAATCTTTTGATTTTTAATGGTTACCTTTTCATGGCCCATTTGGCCAGCCATTTTAATACCCTTAAATACGTGCTGTGGGTAACCGGCACCAATCGAACCTGGAGCACGATAATTGTGACTACCATGAGTCTTAGGGCCACGGTGGAAATTGTGGCGCTTAATAGTACCTGCAAAACCCTTACCTTTAGACACGGCTGAAACAACAATTTTTTCGCCTACTTCGAATAGGTCTGCGCTTAGAGTATCGCCAACCTTTAGAGCTTCAGCCTGTTCTTCGCCTTCAGAAAGCTCAACTACGGCATCAGTTCTTACTTCACGAAGAACATTACCTTTAGCACCAGATTTTTTTACCTGACCAGCTTGAGTCTTAGAAAGCTTCTTAGCTTCGCCGTAACCAATCTGAACAGCATTATAGCCATCGGTTTCAACAGTTTTTAGGGCAGTAACAACACAAGGACCAACTTCAAGAACAGTTACGCCACTGCGTACACCATTGGCGTCAAATATTTGAGTCATTCCAACTTTTTTAGCTATTACTGCTTTCATTAAAATCCTTGGTTATTAAATAATAAAACCTGAGTAAACAGATTGGTTTCTTGTTTTGCAAGACCTGATCGCTTCTCAGTTTTTTATCTGCCAAAAGTATTGATAGATAAAAGTCAGGCATTATTGTATCAGATAAGCACCTGATATGTCAACAATTATAAAAGGCGCCCTTGGGCGCCAATTATAGTACTAATTAAGAATTACTTAATTAGAGTGATTCCGCCAATCAATGGAAGTGGCTTTTCTTCGCCATTAACTACATTGATGATACCCAAAATTGCAAAAATGGTTGGTACTAAATAGATTAACCAAGCAAAGATGAGAATGAAGTTTAGATAAGGTATGAAGGCCAATATGAATGAGCCTACGCCAATTACGATTGCAAATAAAAGATTAGCTAAGCCCTGATTAGCATGGTACTTAACAAATTTGCTTTTTCCGCCAGCTGCAATTGGAATAATTACTAATATTCCAAGGTATGCTAGCACTCCCATTAATTTATCGTTGTCATTTACGCCTGATTTTTTCGCCATGATTCCTCCTAATAATTATTTAATTCGATTAATATTATAATCTTGATTAGATTTTATTATGGTTATGCTAAATATGCAACATTCCTTTGAGATTCACTTTTTAAGGTTAATCTTTTGGATGTATCTTATCTGCCAAGTCTGGCCTTTGGGCTCTAAGCTGATTCCTTTCGGCGGAGGTGAGGC
>SXGR01533882.1_pt1 | contig 12877 bp, 7 predicted proteins | sample 3174711 | NCBI WGS metagenome assembly SXGR01 (sample SAMN11356860, study PRJNA531348) | freshwater metagenome | isolation source: freshwater sample F1-60 | place: China: Fuxian Lake, Yuxi | collected 2017-12-25
GCGTCCAGCGTTACGTTTGGAAGCAGAAGCTATTCGCGATTCCCTGCTCAGCGTAAGCGGTCGCTTAGATCCGACTCTGTTTGGGCCAGCGATTGAAGACTTTAATGTTCCACGTCGCAGTGTTTATTTGCGCGTTCGCCGCAGTGAATTATTTCCCTTCCTCATTCTGTTCGATGCCCCAGAAGCAACTCAAAGCATTGGTGATCGCGGAACGACAACGCAACCAACGCAAGCGCTAGCGATGATGAATTCTCCCCTCGTCCATCAAACGGCTGAGGAGTTGCGCAAGCGCGTATTTACCAAAGGCACATCGCCAACGGACGCCATTATCACGATCTATCGCGTGCTCTTATCCCGCGCACCGACCGATGTTGAAATGAACAAAATGATTTCATTTTACTCGCATCAGAAAACCATGATTTCAGCAAATAATAAGAAAACAGTAGATGAAGCCGAAACGCTCGCCATGAGTCGCGTCTGTCAGGTGGTGTTGTGTTTAAATGAGTTTATCTATGTCGATTAATCCATCGGAGCCCGCCAAGATGTTTACTCGTGATCCCCATTCCGGACTGCACTTACCCTCGCGCCGTAATTTTCTTAAAAGTGCGGGTATGGGTTTCGGATCACTGGCATTAGCCAGTCTACTCAATAATCATGTCACCGCTGCCGAGCCAGAAAATCCACTCGCAGAAAAGAAACCGCATTTCCCAGCCAAAATTAAAGCCGTCATCTGGTTATTTATGACCGGAGCACCATCGCAAGTTGATACCTTTGATTACAAACCCGAATTACAAAAGCGTCACGGCGAGGAGCTTCCAGGCAGCGATCCAAATACCGGGTTCTTTAAAACCAGCGGTAAATTAATGAAATCGCCTTTCGACTGGAAGCAGCACGGCCAATCTGGTTCATGGGTCAGCAGCTTATTCCCTCATTTATCAAAACATGTCGATAAAATGACGTTCATTCATTCGATGTTTCTGCGCTCCAATAATCATGCCCCTGCCAGCATTGAATTAATGTGCGGCGGGACCGTACCTGGGCGTCCAGCGGCTGGTGCGTGGACAACCTATGGACTGGGAACCGTCAATCAGGATTTACCGGCCTATGTTGTCATGCATGGCAAGCGACCACGGGGCGATAATCAAATTTGGTCGGCTGGATTTTTACCAAAAACTTTTCAAGCCATGACTCTAGATGCGCGGCGACAAGAAGCCGTCGACGATATTGCCCGAGCGGAAAGCGAAAACGATGCACAGCAACGGGCATCGTTAGATTTATTAGGTGAATTAAATGGCAAACACGCACAAGATCGTGCACACCAAGGTGATTTACAGGCGCGCTTACGGAGTTTCGAATTAGCTTATCGGATGCAAACCGCCGCCCCCGAGGCGCTAGAAATCAGTAAAGAAAATGCCGCGATGCAATCGTTATATGGATTGGATCGCAAAGAATGTGATCCCTTCGCCCGGCAATGTTTACTTGCTCGACGACTCGTTGAACGAGGTGTGCGCTTTGTCCAAATATTTGCTGGAAAAAATGCGAATGGAGACGGCGCCGTCGATGACGTGCCGTGGGATGGACATAATAATATTAAAGACAACCACATTTCCTGTGCCGCTGCCACCGATCAACCCGCAGCGGCGTTGCTTGAAGATCTTCAACAACGCGGATTACTCGATTCAACCTTGGTTATTTGGGGCGGAGAATTTGGCCGCACCAGTGATTCACAAGGCGCACTGGGGCGCGACCATAATCCACATGGATTTACCATCTGGATGGCTGGCGGTGGATTAAAGCCAGGCATTCACTACGGATCGACCGATGAATTCGGTTACAAAGCCACGGAAAATAAAGTGCACGTGAACGACTTACACGCCACTATTCTACATCTGCTCGGACTAAATCATGAAAAACTGACCTATCGTTCAAGTGGCCGTGATTTCCGCCTGACCGATGTTGGCGGCCATGTGATTAAAGAAATCCTTGCTTAATGAATGCACCTGACGGAGAGGATTTCTTTCTGTGATAGCAACACCTGACTTCCCTAGCATTATCACGCTGTTGTCGCTGATTCTGGGCAGCATAAATTAGCTAACTGATGCCATTCGTGGTCAATATTTCGCATCAATAATGCACAATCAAAGGTAACCGAACCGGCAGGGAATAAGGTCGCATCAGAAAAATAATTCGATTCACAGCGCTCAATGTCCAGCGCCTCGACTTGCCATTGCTTGCAGCGCAATTCCATGCCTTCCAGTTGCTTAGTATTCGGATTTGGCGAATAGCCCATCGCTCCTTCGGCAAAAAATTGTGAGGCCGTGTCTAAGTTAGAAAATACCGATGCTGATGGCAGTGTTTTAGTCACACTGCCTGAAACATGGACACGAATAAGACCGTCTTCGCTGGACATCGCGACATTCACCGTCGTGCCAGATGGCGAGGAATTCATAGCGGTGGTAAACCGCGCAAGATGCTGCACTCCAGGAAACATTTTTCCGCCCATCATGGCATTTATTCGTGAGTCGGTATCACGCCGAGGAACGTAAACCCCATGCCTAACTTGGCCGTGGTCATCCCATTCTACCGCTATGCGATGGGCGGCATTTTCTGAATTCAAACCAAAAGGCATGGGAAAACATTGGGGTTTAACATCGGTTAGCCGAATTAAACAGATTCCACCAATCGCATAACCATTTATTAATCGTGGACGAAATGGTGCCGGTAAATGCCGCGCCATCACCGCTGCCTCAATGCGATAATTTGCTAAAATACGGCGTTCAATCATTCCGGTAATCACGGGGATTTGCATACGTACCTTTGCGAACAGAGAATGAGCGATGCATGTTACCATAGGCTCATCATCGCCATGAGAACTTAACTTTCTCCATGACCGAACGTGTATGTTCACCATGCATGTCTATCGCTCGTTACGACCCTAGATGTCTTAATCTTTGATTTTACCTGCGGACTTTAATCCATAGCGTTTACTTTTAGTTAATAGTATCGTTCTTGGTTTGAGCGATCGTCTTATTTTTGTTGTAGATAATGCTGGAAATATTTGTGCTTTTTGGCGCAAGGTTACCTGATGCAGAAATTATAATGCAACATACTGTGCCGCACGATCGTACGAGTTTACCGAATGTCTCTATCAGACGACGTGAACGAATATCATAGAATCTAAGGACGTGCTATGCATTTGTTGTCGAAATCTTGGCGGATGTTGAATTGCGCCAAAACATTACTGCTCCTTGGTTGTCTGCCGTTGACCGCAGTTGCGGTGGACACAAACGCTTCCAGCAATGGTTCAGGTAAAGCTCGTCCGACGCCTGATTTTACCCGTGACGTACGTCCTATTTTATCGCAGCACTGTTTTACTTGCCACGGTCCTGATGACAAATCACGCAAAGGCGGATTACGTCTAGACCAGCGTGAATCAGCGATGATTCCCGCTAAATCTGATGCAATTGCCATCGTGCCTGGGAAGCCTGAGGTTAGCGAATTAATCAAACGTATTTTGACTCACGATGAAGATGATTTAATGCCGCCACCGGCAACCAAGAAACCACTGAGTGATAAAGATAAGGATATTCTACAACGTTGGATTGCAGGCGGTGCAGAGTATCAACCACATTGGGCATTCGCTGCGCCGGTGATCCATCCTTTACCAACCGTGCAAAACCAAACTTGGTCAAAAAATGAAATCGACCGATTTGTTCTCGCGCGTTTAGAAGCGGAACATTTGCAACCATCATTGGCTGCCGACCGTCCCACGCTCATTCGACGGGCATCGTTGGATTTAATCGGCTTGCCACCAACACCGGCGGAAGTGGATGCTTTCGTCGCGGATACCAGTCCACAGGCGTATGAGAAACTGATTGATCGATTATTAGCATCCGCGCACTACGGCGAACGTTGGGCTCGGCAGTGGATGGATTTAGCACGATATGCTGACACGAATGGTTACGAAAAAGATCGTCCACGATCAATGTGGCCATGGCGTGATTGGGTCATTACGGCGATCAATGACGACATGCCGTTTAGCGAATTTACCATTAAACAAATAGCTGGGGATATGTTGCCCAATGCAACGCAATCAGATCGCATCGCGACTGGTTTTCATCGCAACACCATGATCAACGAAGAAGGCGGCATAGATCCACTAGAATTTCGTTTTCACGCCATGGCTGACCGCGTAGCCACCACCGGAAAAACCTGGCTCGGCCTTACGACTGGCTGTGCGCAATGTCATACGCATAAATTTGATCCGGTTACCATTACTGAATATTATCAATTGATGGCGATGATGAATAATGCCGACGAAGTGGTGATGATGATTGAACCAAGTGATTATGCCGCACAAAAGAACACCGTCGCCAATAAAATTGAACCCCTTATTCCACCGTTAGCCGATCAATATCCCGTCGATACACGCGTGTGGTCGCAAGCAACAAAAATCACAGCCGTAACGGCAAGCGGAGAAACCGCTTCCGTCGCAACTGATGGTACAATTACATTAAACGGGCCAAGTGCCGCTAAAGACACTTACACCATTACCATCGAAACCGCCTCCACTTCATTAGATTTTGTCCAATTAGAAGCATTACCAAATAAAAATAATCCACAGGGTGGCCCAGGCCGATCCAGTGGCGGCAATTTTGTCCTTTCAGAATTTTCACTAACGACGACTGGACTAAGTGGCGATTCACCAGCCGAAAAACAAATCATTAAAACGTTTTCCACAGATGGCGAACAAAAAAATTACGAAGCCAAATTGGCCATTGATGGCAAAAAAAATACCGGTTGGGGCATTGCCGGCGCGGGTAAAATTAATGCATCAAAAACCGCTACTGCCACGTTAAAAAAGACCTCTCACCACGACGGCGGCATGCGCGTGGTCATCACTTTAGAGCAAAATTTCGGCGAACAGCATACGCTTAGTCAATTTCGATTACGTTTGGGGTATCAAGAGGACAGCAAATCCACCGTCGAGGCACGTCGCGCCAAAGCGGAATTGGCCTTTCAGGAATGGCTCGCTGATCAACGAAAAAATGCCGTCCATTGGCGAGTACTGACTCCCGTATCGGCAACCTCAGAAACACCAACGTTGACCATACTCGACGATGGATCGGTCTTGTCTTCTGGCGATATTACAAAAAGAGACATTTATGTAACGAATTTTAAACAGGACCTAGCTGGGGTAACGGCCATTCGTTTAGAAGCCTTAACGCACGACAGCTTACCGAACCAAGGTCCTGGTCGAGTTTATTACGAAGGACAAAGCGGTGATTTTTTGCTCACCGAACTGCTCATGTCGGTGAATAATGAACCGATTAAATTTGTGCGTGGTGCAGAATCTTTCGCGGCAAGTACTAATAACGCCTCAAAAATAATCGACGGCGAACCGCTCACTGGTTGGACCATTCGTGACGGCACCGGCCAATCGCAAGCGGCGCTCCTGGTGTGCGAAAAGCCCCTCACGGCTGGATCAGACGTGCGCATTGATCTGGTATTTGAACGCTATTTCGCCTCTGCCTTGGGACGTTATCGCTTTTCTGTCACCACCGACCCAGCGCCTAATGATATTAATTATTTACCGCCAGATATGGCGGAACTGGTTCTGCGCGACTCCGCTAAATTGGATAGCGCGGGGATCGAACGCCTGCGTCGTTATTGGCTCACGATTGCTCCTGAATTGGAAAAAGCGCGGAAAGAAATCGATTCACTAAAAAAATCCTTACTCGCTCATCCGACTTCTTTAGTGTTCAAAGAGCGACCCACCGACCACGTTCGTTCAACCTTTATTCACAATCGCGGTGAATTTTTACAGCCGACAGACCGTGTCGAACCAGGAATATTTTCTGCCTTACAGCCACTCTCTGCTGGCACTCCACGCAATCGCCTTGGATTAGCGCAATGGTTAGTCGCGCGTGATAATCCACTTACCGCACGAGTGACCGTCAATCGCTGGTGGGCGACGATATTTGGTCGCGGCCTGGTACGGACGATCGAAGATTTTGGCTATCAAGGAGAAGCACCGAGCCATCCTGCTTTATTAGATTGGCTGGCCGTAACCTTTATGGAGGAAGGCTGGTCGATGAAGCTTTTACACAAGCGCATTGTTATGAGCGCGACCTATCAACAGTCATCGCACTTATCACCTAAGCTCTTAGAGCGCGATCCGAAAAATGTCTTACTGGGGCGTGGTCCACGATTCCGCGTCGAAGCGGAAGTGATTCGCGACAGTTTATTGACGGCCTCTGGATTATTATCATCGAAACTCGGGGGACCCAGTGTCTTTCCGCCACAGCCTGCCAGCGTGACCTCTGAAGGCGCGTACGGAAAATTCGATTGGAAAATTTCCGAAGGCCCGGATCGCTATCGTCGTGGTTTATACACCTTCATGAAACGCACCGCGCCTTATGCCATGACCAATGCTTTTGACGCACCCAGCGGCGAATCATGTGTGGCACAACGTGAAGTTTCAAATTCACCGTTACAGGCCTTAATTCTTCTCAATGACACCGTCGTTATGGAGACTGCGGTTGCCTTAGGTCGAAAAATTACCAGCGCTCCTGGCGATGATACCACGCGCATAACCGCTATTGTACGTCATTGTTTGGTGCGTTCTCCAACCGCGCAGGAAATATCCACGATGACTTCCTTTATCGCTCGCCAACGCCAACGTTTTGCAAATAAAGAAATCGATCCACTCACGTTAATTGGAAAAGCCGATGACAACGCCGTGGAAATCGCGACGTGGACAACACTGGCGCGTGCAATGATGAACACCGATGAATTTGTGACCAAGGAATAATATCATGAGCTCAATCCATCATCGTCCTGCGTCCGTCCTCGCTACTCGGCGCCAATTGTTGAATCAAACCGGAGTGAACCTTGGGCGTATTGCGCTTGGTTCCCTCTTACTTGGTGCCACGCCTCCACCGTTAATGAGCAGCGATAAACCGGCTGGGACCTTAGCTCCACGCAAGCCCCATTTTCCGGCCACGGCTAAGCGCGTAATTCATTTATTTATGGCTGGCGCTCCTAGTCACTTAGATCTATTCGATTACAAACCAGAATTAGTTAAGCTAGAAGGACAACCATTACCTAAGTCTGTTATTGGTGACCAGCGATTCGCTTTTATTCGCGGTGATGCTGCGGTTATGGCACCACAATTTACCATTAAACCGCGTGGGCAAAGTGGATTAACTATTTCCGATATGATGCCGCATTTAGCCAAAGTCGCAGATGATATTTGCCTAATTAAATCCATGCGTACGGACCAGTTTAATCACGCTCCAGGACAAATTTTTCTCAACACTGGCTTTTCCCAACCGGGACGCCCCAGCTTGGGTTCGTGGGCGGTGTACGGTTTAGGCGCTGAAACAACGGAATTACCCGCTTATGTGGTCATGTCCTCGGGCAAAGGCGTTAGTGGTGGTTCCGCCAACTGGGCGAGCGGCTTTATGCCGACACTCTACAGCGGTTGTCGTTTCCGAAATCAAGGTGATCCGATTTTAGACACCTCAAATCCGGCTGGAATAGATGCACAATTACAGCGCGAAAGTATTGATTTAATTAGCGGATTAAATCGCGCTCATTTAGACCTGGTCGGTGATCCGGAAATTGCCACCCGCATAGCCAATTACGAAATGGCTTACCGCTTACAGTCTAGCGCACCGGAATTAATGGATTTAAAAACCGAAACCAAAGCCACCATGGAATTGTATGGTTGCGAGGCGGATAAACCATCCTTCAACCGTTCCTGCTTACTCGCGCGACGAATGATCGAACGCGGAGTCCGCTTTATTAATATTTATCACGAAGGCTGGGACGCCCATTCTGGCTTAGTAGACAACCATAAAAATATGTGTGAAGAAACCGATCAAGGCGCAGCGGCATTAGTTGCCGATTTGAAGCAACGTGGGCTTTTAGATGACACCTTAGTTATTTGGGGCGGCGAATTTGGTCGTACGCCAATGGTCGAAAATAATCCGGTCTTAGGCCGATCAAAAGGTCGTGACCACCATCCACACGCATTCACCATGTGGATGGCTGGCGGCGGACTCAAACGCGGGTTCAGTTACGGTACCACTGACGACCTCGGCTACCAAGTCGTCGACAAGCCCGTCCATGTCCATGATTTACAGGCTACCGTTTTACACCTGCTCGGTTTCGACCACGAACGCCTGACCTACCAATTCGCAGGCCGTGATTTCCGCCTAACCGATGTGCATGGGCATGTGGTGAAAGATATTATTGCGTAAAAAGCTGTTTTTCTTTTACTTGTCCCTTAGTTTCTCTTCTTTCGTTGGAGACGGGAAAAGCATGTAACGCATTGGTTATTCCTGGTATTACCTTTGCATGCATTCCCTTTTTTCACTCAAGTCCCCGTGTTTTCAGCTGTTTTCGTTGAGAACAGCGCTGCGGCAGAGTGCTGTTCTCTGGTTAGCGTGCTGCCTTGGACCGTCACTACACGCAGTCGAAAACCACCAGGTCAGTGGTGAATTTCTCAAGCAACATTGCCTGTCATGTCATTCGTCGACTAAGAAAAAGGGTGATGTTGATCTAGAGAACTTACCCATTCCTGGGACCAATGCCGATAGCGATCATCGTTGGGACGCCATTCGTCAGGTTTTGGCTGAGCAAGAAATGCCGCCAAGTAATAAACCGCAACCGACTCAACCAGAACGTGATCGGATCATTGCTTGGATTGATCAATTATTCGATGGCCCTAATGGTGGACTTCCCACTGATCCTGGTTGGGTCAGTGCGCATCGATTAACGCGTAACGAATATAATCGAACCATTCAGGATTTACTTGGTGTCGGTGGAAATCCCGCTGATTTATTTCCCGCTGAAAACGACGGCGGGTCAGGCAGCTTTGATAATAATTCTGATACACTCTACGTTTCACCATTGCTGATGGAACGCCTGCTTGATCTGTCGTTATCTTTAGTGACTAAAGCAAAACCCGAACGCCTCGGCATAGTGACCCCAGCGGCATCACCCGACGGTATGAGCCGTGTCGAATCTGAACGCCGAGCGGCAGAACAATCACTCGCTACTTTTTTACCGCGCGCTTGGCGCCGCCCTGTACAAGACGATGAAATTCAAGCTCACTTAACCATTTATACCCAGGCAATTGAGCGCAGCCGCCTCAATCATCAAGATGCTTTAAGGCTCTGTCATGCCGCGGCACTGACCTCGCCAAACTTTCTATTTCGCATGGAGCACTCACAGCAAGGAAATCAACCGTACGTATTAAACCCGTATGAAATTGCTAATCGACTGTCTTATTTCTTGTGGTCATCAATGCCCGACGAAACATTGTTCCAGGCGGCGAAAAATGGTTCGCTAGCTAAACCAGAAGGCATTTCAGCACAAGTCACTCGCCTACTCGCTAGTAACAAATCACAGGTTCTACCAAAACAATTCATGGGCCAATGGTTGGGCACCGACGACTTGACTCGCGGATTCGGTCCCGACGAACAATTTTTTAAAAAGGTCTACGACCACAAATTGCGGAATGCGATGATTGAAGAGCCGGTCGTGTTTATGAGCGAACTCATCAAAAACAATGGGAGTTTAACCGAATTAATCGACTGTAATTACGTGTTCGTTAATGATCTTTTAGCTAAGCATTATGGACTACCGGAACAAAAAGATGCTAAATTCGTTCGTGTTGAGATTGCCAATGGTCAACGAGGTGGATTGATTAGCATGGCAGGCGTATTGGCGATTACCTCGCGTCCTGCTCGCACCAGTCCGGTGATTCGCGGGAAATGGATTCTGCAAGAATTACTCTCGTATCCTCCGCCACCACCTCCGCCGAATGTTCCGCCTCTGCCAGAAACTAAAAACGACAAAAAGGATCTCACCACCTTGCGCCAACGTTTAGAGCGCCATCGGTCGGATCCCGCTTGTAATGGCTGTCATCAACGAATTGATCCACTCGGTTTTGGCTTAGAAAATTATGACGCCATCGGTCGCTGGCGCAGCATGGGCGATCATGGCGAAACGTTAGATACCGTGGGCACCTTACCCAACGGCGAAACGTTTGATGGGCCGCAGCAACTAAAAAAATTACTCGTTGCACGACAAGATCGCATCATGCAAACCGTGGTCGAGCGTCTACTCTCCTACGCTCTCAGTCGTGGACTAGAGCGGCATGACCGCGCTACCGTGCGTCAAATTACCAAAAATATCGCTGCCGATAACTACCGCGCACAAACGCTCATTCGCGAAATTGCCCTCAGCCTGCCATTTCGCTATAAACGTAATCCGACCATAGCCACATCGCCAACTTCCCAGGCGACGAATTAAATTGAGGACCAACCGATGAGAAATTCCTCCTGGAGTATTCCCCGACGCACCTTGCTGCGAGGCCTTGGGGTTGCTGTCGCATTACCGATGCTCGACATCATGGCTCCGTTAGAAGCATTGGCTAATGAGCCAAAAAATGCCACTAACCCAGGCTTCATCGCACCGAAAAAACCGGTGCGGCTGATGATGATGAATCTACCCTGTGGTACGTATCGCAAAGAATGGGGCGTCGATGAACCAGGTCCAATTGGTACCTTTAAACCAATGCTCGAACCGCTCCAGGCATTTGCCGCAGATATTACCTTGTTCTCAAATTTGATGAATAAATCCGCGACCGCCGATTCGATTGCACATTACGCCAATGAACAATTATGGACGAGCACGGTGGTGAAGAAAACGACTGGCGCTGATCTCAACGCTGGTGGCGTTTCAGTGGACCAATTAATTGCGCGACAAACAGCATCAGTAACGCGTTTTCCATCTATTAATTTGGGAATGATGGCTCCCGTCAGCGGTACCGACAGCGGTTGGTCACGCGTTTACAACAATCAATTATCTTGGAGCACACCGACCACGCCGGTACCGAATGAAATAGATCCTAAGCGCGCCTTTGGTCGACTGTTTCGCAATGCTGGTGGAAAAGATGCCGTTGCGTCTGGCGGAATTGACATGGGTATTCCAGAAGATGCGCGAAAAAGCGTGCTCGATAAAGTCATGGCTGATGCCAGTGCCCTACGCAATAAAGCAAGTGTTGCAGACCAGCGAAAACTCGATGAATATTTAACCGCCGTGCGCGATGTCGAACAACAAATTGAGCGAGAAATTGCTGCAAACACAAAAGAGCGTCCGCTTGATCCCGCAGCAACGCGTGCGGTTGGCGAATTAGGTGGCACTTTATTAGCCTTCGATGGACGCGATCACACCAAACGCCTGCGCCTAATGCTTGATCTCGCTGTGCTGGCGTTCTGGACCGATTCAACACGAGTCGCAACCTTTATGTTTGGACATGAACGTAATGATCTCAATTACTCGTTCATTGATGGAGTTAAGTCTGGTCATCACGAATCCTCGCATCACGGAGAAAGCGCGGAAAAACTTGATTATTTCCGACGCATTAATCTCTGGCACGCCGAACAAGTCGCTTACCTGTTAGAGCGCATGAAAAATCTTAGCGAAGCCGACGGAACGTCGATGTTAGATAATAGCCTCGTATTCTGGGGCGGAGCACTCAACGACGGTAATAATCATGGACGCGAAAATCTGCCCATCCTACTTGCTGGAAAAGGCGGTGGCGGCATTAAACCTGGACGTCATCTAGAATTACCAAAGAAAACTCCACTAGCGAATCTCTATCTATCGCTATTCCCACACCTCGGCGTCAAAGCCGCTTCATTTGCTGATTCAACGGGAATGATTGATCAGCTGACAAGTTCATAATACCAATTCCGAGTCAACATTGCCAAATTCGAAAGAAGAGTAACGGTAACCCATTCTTTCCTTATATCCGGCATGCTTGACTCAGAATTCTTACCGTACAAAACACATTGCAATCGACCATGCGATGCAGCAGCGCCGCCGCTGTACCGCCATATTCCCATATTTTTCCTCCCTTTAATACTTTAATGTCTGTCACTCTTTCGATGATGAACCACCCCCTCCGTCTACCGGAAATCGCTATAATCAACCCTTTCCTGTCCTGCTGCGCATTGACCTTGCTTGCCCTGTCGCTGTCAGCTGGCGAAACCCCGGTGCGCGTGCTGATCTGGGATGAACAGCAGCCAGAGCAAAAACAGGCGTATGGCGACAAGTTTCTCGGCGAGACCATCGCAGCGCACCTCGCCACTCGCCCTGGATTTAGCGTCACCTCGGTCGCACTCAGCGCGCCGGAGCAGGGTCTGGATGAGCCGACGCTGGACCGCACCGACGTGCTGGTCTGGTGGAGTCATCGCAAGAATGGCGACGTCGATAATGCTCGCGTCGAACGCGTCGTCAGTCGGGTACAGGCTGGCCGTTTGTCGCTGATCGCTATCCACTCTGCGCACTGGGCAAAACCTTTCGTGCGCTTGATGCAGGAGCGCGCCAAGGCAGACGCAATAGCACAGCTACCCGAAGCCGAACGCGCTACGGCACGTTGGACTTTCACCTACAAGAACCCGCTCGGTCAGATGGTGAAGGCCGATGCACCGCTGACCCCGGCGGTGGAGAAAAAAGGTGAGGAATGGCAGCTTGCCTTACCACGTTGCATCTTCCCGGCTTATCGCGCCGACGGCGCACCAAGCCAGGTCTCGACGCTGATGCCCGATCATCCTATCGCCAAGGGATTGCCGGCGATCTGGGTCATTCCGCAGTCCGAAATGTATGGTGGCCCCTTCCACGTGCCCAAGGCTGACGCGGTCATCTTCAGCGAACGCTGGGATAAGGGCGAGAGCTTCAACTCTAGCGGCAGCGTCTGGCAGGTGGGCAAGGGTCGGGTGTTCTATTTCCGCCCAGGGCACGAGACCTATGCCATCTTCAAACAAGCACAGCCACTGCTAGTGATCGAGAACGCAGC
>SXGR01283112.1_pt1 | contig 12876 bp, 15 predicted proteins | sample 3174711 | NCBI WGS metagenome assembly SXGR01 (sample SAMN11356860, study PRJNA531348) | freshwater metagenome | isolation source: freshwater sample F1-60 | place: China: Fuxian Lake, Yuxi | collected 2017-12-25
CGAACTCCTACCGGTGGGCGGAGACCTCGGCCGGAAACGCCACCCACGGATATACCGTATTCGATTTGGACCCTGGCACCTACAGCCTGCAATTTGCATCGATGACGGAAGGCAAAAACTCTTCCAACTATGCAATCCAAATCGATGTCGTCGATCTGTCGATGAACCTCAGCAATACCGCGCCGCAGGGTTACGGGATCGCGAAAATCGCTGGAACGGATGATCAAGTTTTGTCCGGCACCATCGACGGAAAGCGGCGGGATCAATTTCCGTTGGGCGCGGGGGACTTTGGCTGGGGCCAGGGAATTTACCTCCCCTTGGCGCCGTCCTTTCGAGTGGAGCTTCCCAAGAATGGCGTGTTGGTGTACCTGGACACCGACCACGATTTCATCAGCGGTGGCCTGTTTCTGACCGAGAGCCAAAACGCCAAGGTTGAGCCGAAGTCCTGGAACCTGCTCGGACTCGCGCCCGGGGAATGGAGCTTCTACCCCACCACCCAGCAAAACTCCGACGTTCGCGGCGACATCCACTACTCCCTTCGCGTCGTCGGCACCGACCCCAAAGAGCTCTCCCTTCCAAAACAGTTGACGCAGAACCCGACCGCGATCGACCATCTGGTCAATACCGCCGTCGATTCGGAAGTGGCTGTCCAAGGCCAAGGATGTAGCCCGGACACCACCCGCGCGGATGCGCCGGCAGCGCACATCACGCTACCGGCGGGCCTGCGCGCTTCCCAATGGCGGCTGCACCGGGGCTGGGGCACGGGAGTGTACGTGCAAGACGGCACCGGCCGCGGTTGGTGCGACGAAACCCCCGCTTTGGAGGCAGGTGAACTCTGGATCTATCCACTTCGCAGCGGCGGAAAGTTCGGCCCTGAGGCGACTCATCCCGATGGAGCGATCTACGCGGACATTCGCGTCGAACATATGGATCTGCCGCGCGATCCAGCCTGGAGAGAGGTGGTGGAGGTATCGCCCGCGAAACGCACCTGGGTCGCCGTCAAAGGCGATGAAGCCCAATCCGAGCGGAGCTCCGGCACGGTGGCGGGACGCGACGCGATTCCGCAGTGGGCGGTCGGCGCACTCAGGATCACCGAGCCCACCCGCGAATTGATGGCGTTGCCCGCGCTAGGAGAGCAATCTCAAATCCTACTCAAGGGCCCCTACAATGCGTTGAATCGCCCGGCCGAACACTTTGGAACCTACGGGGTGCGCGACTTGCTCGATCCAGGCACCTACCAAGTAATGGCCGCGACCTTCGACAATCCCGAGTTCGTAGCCGCCGGTGAGGTATGGTTCGGGTTTGCGGACACCTTCGCCGCGTCCACCGCACCAGCGGCGACTCCCGCCCCCCAAGCATGGGAGCAACGGGCGTTGAGTCAACACATTCCCCGATTGCCGGCCACCTCGGTGCCGTTGTTCGACGTGCGGCTGTTTGGGTCCGCTCCGCTCAAGCTGTTCGTGCATCCGAAAACGAACGTGGGCGTCGATGTTCTGGCATCGTACAGCTCCAGCGAGGGCTTGTTGGCCAACGAGCCCCTGTTGGTGACCGGTTACAATTCGGCCAACCAAATGGCTCACGTCGTGGCCAGCGACGGAGCGCGGTTTGAGGTCCCGGTTCGGTATTTGGCGCCGGGACTCCCGGCGACCCTGGCCTTTCCCGATCACGTGCGAAACCTCGAGATCACGGATCGCAACCTCGAAGAGGTCGCTACCGCCGAGGATCAGGCGTTGGTCGCCTCCCTTCGCAAGAAACAGCAAGCCTTTGACGCCTGCCAGGATCGGGTGTGGTCGAAGTACGATGTGCCAGGTTCCGCCTGGGATTGGTCGATTGTGACCTATAGCGACGGCAGAGTGGTGGGCTCGGAAAACCTCGGGGAGAAAGCCTCCGATGAAGCCTGGAAGACGTGTGGAGGCGCCGGTTTGACCGCGACACAGGAGCAGGTGTTTGCGGATGTGGAGCGCCATTTGAAAGTAAAGATACTTGACGAAATCAAGGCCGTACGGACGCGGTTGGAGGCGGGGAAATAGGACATCGTTTGGGACTTGGTTCTTGCCTCCACTGGGCCTCACCAGCCCAATTTCAAAGCACGTTGACGCTTGTTACCCGAACCCAGAAACTCGATCAGCAGAGATAACGCACAACAACAGGCAAGGGAGACAAGCATGTTCGCGAAATTGGGAGCCCTCGGAGCACTGATCTATGCGATCTCGATCGTTAGTCTTACCTACTTCTCTGCGGAAAGGTACGACATTCGGGAGCTAAACATCCCCATGGCCGTTGGGATTACGCTGTTGGCCATCGGTTGCCTCGGCCAGCGGCTGGGCTGGATAGCGGGGTTTGCTGCCGTCTTAGGTATCCTGCCCAGCATCTTTCTCGTAGGCTCTGCACTCGTTCGAGTCCACGAGGTCGCCACTGCGGTCGCGTCGTTCCTCAGTATCGTCGCATTCGGGCTCTGGGGCCTTCGGGCACGGCGCGCCACGGCATTGTCCGCAGCGATCGGCGGGGTCCTGGGGACCGTGGGAGGGCTGGGCGGCGCAGGTTTATGGATCCTCGCCATGATCAACACCTCCGGCCGATTCCCCTTCAACGACACAGGAGTCACCGAGCTCATCTGGACCGCGACAACGTTGAGTGCCGCCTCCGCGCTGACGTTGGGTGGTACCCTGCTCCTAGCGCCGGCCGGTTCTCGTGAACCCGTCGCGAGTTCCTAGATGCACTCCCTCGACACCTCCGACATTCAGAGCCTCGAGAGCATCATGCACACGTGGTTGATGGCGCGCTATCCGCGCTTTCAACTCTCCGAGGTATTGGTCACGATCACCGAGGACCCCGTCCCCAGAGCCGCTGTGCTCGATGACGCCGAGGACTTTCAGTGGCTCCGCAAGACGAACGGCCTTGGCCTGGAGATCACCTTCCTTGGCGGAGCCGTGGGGTCGACCCCCGCGGGTCTGATGGTCCGGTCCGCCACCTTCCGCATTTCCACCGTCGACGTGATGGATCCGTTCAGCCAACGTGTCGACGAGATGGAGGAAACGATCGCCGAGCTTCGCCGCACACCCAAAGGTTGGCGCATTTTCCAACTGCTCACCGACGCCCAGCGTTCCGAAATCCGAACGATGCGTAGCCGTTTCCAGGGTCGGCCATGAGGATCGGCGACACGCACCGCTTTGCGGTGGAGCTCGGGAATACCCTCACCACGGACGATCGGCTCCGCCAAGTCGATGTTTGGGCGGCGGGCCAATGGCTGACTTGCGTGGACAATGTCGTGTTCGTTCCCCAATTCGTGGCATCGGTGCAAGCCGATCTGCGCCGGCTGCGATCGGGATTTCCGCCTCCGTTGCCCTTTCCTGCTGTCTCACCCCAGGACACCCACGTCTTGTTGGACGACTATGAGAAGCGGTGCCCTTTCACCTTTATGGGGTGGGGCCCTACCGCAGACAATGTTTGCGCAAATCTGTTCCGCGACGGCGATTCCCTGGTGCTCACCTGTCATTTTTGGTCGTTGGGCGTCGGAACGGAGGTGTTCGTGGCAACCATCACGGCAGATGAATTGGCGTCGATCCTCGAACAGCTTTTGGCGGCGTTGGGATTTGAAGACCATTCCCCCAGATTCGCGGAACGACGATAGAGCAGCAATTTCCGTTTTTGTTTCTCGCCAGTAGCCACTGGCGGAGGTCAGCAACTCCTGCCGATAGAGGGTTGCACGACAGAATGTCGAACAGTCGGCACACCTCCGAGGCCGCCCGTGATCGAATGCGTTGATCGTCAAACAGTGTTTTCGAAATATCGTTTCCTCGCCTCTCTCGTTCGTGAGTCCCAGGACGCTCGTTCGTACGTCGACGAAAATGCGACCGATGAAGAGCGCCATAAACTTGAACAATGGAGAACTCGCGCCTGCGACCGTCTACCCATACAGCAACACGTGTGGTGCGAAAACCTCCTGCTGGAGCAACGGTGCCCTCGCATCAAGGACTTCCCCCGTGCCCTTTCCGACTCTCTATCCAAGCTTTTCGGCGCACTGAACCTTCCAACCGTCTGCTTTGTGCCGGGTTTGAGAACACCATGGTTGAGCAACCCCGATACCTACCCACCGGTACGGGCTGCGCAGTCACAGGTGCGATCTCTTTTGCCCACCGAGCCCTTTGACGGTGGACTGGTCGTCGATCTGGCCTCCCTGTCAGAGATCGTACCTTTCGTCTTCTGGACCGCCCGATGCTGTGGCTCGTTCCCCGAGATTTATGTTGGTGCACCCGATTATCCCAGTGTCTTTTGGATCTGCAAATACGGAGTCCTCCATGCCGAAGTGTACGACGACCGAACAGCGTCCCCGCTCAAACGCCACGCAAGCGAGGTTGGGCTGATGGAGGTAGCATGCTGTACCGACCGATTTTCGGAATCCAGCGCCATCGAAGGCCGCACCATTCAACTTGACTAACCAAAAACGACCAGCGTCATAGCTTTTCTTTCACACGAATGGGCCCGGTTTCATTGGGCAACCGCAGTACCCCGACGCAGTCATACATTCGGGTGATCGGAAGTCGTCGCGAATCCAATAGCGAGGCCTTCCGGATTGTTAACAGCGTTATTCAAAACCCGTATCAGCACCTTGACATCCTGAATCGAATCGCTGAATGCTTCCACTCATGATGACTCTCTTTTCGCACAAACCCTCGATGCCCCATGCGTGGCGAAACTGGCGGGTCCTCGCGGCGGCAGGGGCTGCTCTGATGAATGCGTGTGGCGATCCGCCCCCCATCGTGACGTTCCTGGCGGTTGAAGGGGGGCTTCGCGGAGAACACGCCTCAGTTCGCCCTTTGCTGGAAATGTCGTCCTGTACGCGTGGTGAAGAGACTTCGAACCGCCACGCGGTGTGCACCATCGAACGACTTTACGCCGATGGCGCCGTCTACGTCACCGCCGGCGATCCTCCTTCGGCATGGGGTTACCTGGGCAAGATCGATTCTCTTCGAGCCGCCCAAGTGGAGCAAACCCTGACCAACGCCTGTGCCATCGATGGGGCGCCGCCGACGAGCGCAAGCGATGGTGGGACGGTCTTGTATCGGTGGTCGAACGCCATGTGCGATCGACAGGTGACGGTTGGAGGGGCTGATTACGGCCCGTTTGAATCGCTGCGCGCCCTTTGGACCACGATCACCCAGTCCCTTCGACCGGTCACACCCCCGCTTCCGCCGGAGTCGCAGGGGATGGTGCGATTTGGCACGCTTCAGGCGCAGCCCATTCACGACAGCGGGGCGCTCTTGACCGCCCTTCAGCCCACGTTACCCGCCGTTCAGGCCTGTTATCGCGCGGCCCTCGGTGACCACCAGCCCTATCTTGCAGGCGAAATGACGCTGCATGTATCGGTGTCGAACGGGACGGTCGACGAGGTGACGGTCAGCACCCAACGTTTGTTTGGCGACCGCTCCGCCATGACAGGCCGTCAGGACGTACAGAGCCCCCATGAAAACATGAGACCCTGCGTGTTGGAAGCGATTCGAACCGGATCGTTCGACAAGTCGTTCACCGGCACCGTGGAAGTACCTCTGGTGTTTGAGTAGGCGCGACGCTGATCGGAGCTGCGATCAGCCCGCGACCAACGGCTCAGTCCGAAGGCAACCAGTCCGTATCCCCGACGCGACGCAAGCGTGCCACTCCGACGCGAGCCGCGACGTTCGTGCATTCCCCCTCGGAGATGCAGACCCGCTCGGCCGGCAGCCGCTCGAACTGCGCCTGCACTTGCAGGCCGAACCACTTGTCGATCACAGTGTTCTCGTTGCACACCGCGTAGCCGCTTCGGAAAGTGTACAATTCGCCGTCCTTGTCACACAGCGCGACGTAGCAGCCCAGGTCACCGTTCTCGATTTGCCCCAGCGTCCACTCTTGGCTTGGATCGGGCGGGTCGTCCGGTAGTTTCGCATTGGGGAGGCCCCAGGGCCGACAGTACTTGAACTGCGCGGGCTCCGAGGTGCCTACAGCGACCAACGGCGCCGGTGAAGGAGCGGGTGTGGGAACGGCCGGACGATCCGGGGTGCACGCGAGGAGGAGGGTCAAGATCATCCCTGCTTCATAACTGAAAAGAAGCGAACGGCCAACTGAAATTCCGACCGGCGGTCCTGATCTTGAACCGGTTTGACCAGCTGGTCCAATAGGTGACCCGAAAGGTCAGCCCCGTCGATGAGGATGAGCGGGACGTCGCCGCGCTCGCCGAGGAGATCCTAGGCGCCGAAGCGACCGAAGCGAGTCCCACACCCCTCGACGTGGCCGTCCACGTACGTCTGAAGTTCGCCTTCCGTAAGCTCGCGAAGGCGGGCGGGCACTCGCGCCGAGTTGGTGACCTCTGGATTCAGCCGATCGACCGGTTGTGCGCCCACATACCTTGATGCTATCTTCCATGAGCACGTGTTTCCACGTGGAAACACCCGGCCACCAACTCCGACGTCTGTGGCCAGCGATCACGGAGGTCGTCGGCTCATCGGACGTCCCATGCCAATAAAACCCTTTGGCAACGCCACTCGACACACCACGCGTCTAAAACTCGGCAACGGCGGCCGAGGCAGCCCCGACATATGGGGAGGAGACCTGACTCCCCTCCATCGGCTGTCGGCTCTCCGTTCCCTGGATATCTATAAAGCGACGTTTTCAAACGAGGATCTACAGGCGATTAGCCAGTTGGATCGACTCGTTTCCTTGCGTCTGCAGGGGTATGGCGAGGCGGCGCATTGGCCCCTCGATCTCGAGGCGTTAGCTCCCTTGGTCAAGCTTGAACACCTTGAACTGGACACCGTCGCATTTAGAGACCTGGCCCCGATGGCGGCACTTACGAGATTGACCGCCCTGAAGCTCGGCTTCATGTCGCATGCGCAACTCGATCGCGGCACGTTTGAACAACCGGGCACGATTGGCGCGCTGGAGGCGTTGCCGCAGTTGGAGGAACTTGACCTGCACGACCAATTGGGGCCCATCGACCTGGGGGAGCTTGCAAAACTGAAACGCCTGAGAGTTCTACGGCTTCGTTGCTCTGAAGCACAGTCGGTGACCGACCTCACGCCGCTGCGGCATCTCAGCCATTTGGAGGAACTCAACTTGAGCGGTACTCGCGTGAAGTACCTGAAGGCGCTGCGTGGGTTGCCGTTGAAGTACCTGGAAATACCCGAGACGGTTCCCGTCTCTGAGCTACGGTCGCTTAGGCTGGCGATCCCCGACCTCGCCATTGTACACCACGGCAACGGTTAGTAGCCGCCATGCACTACGCCGAACTCCTGCCGTCCATGCAGCTGTTCTATGAAAGCGCGACCGGCCGACGAGCCACCGCAGCGCAGGTGGAAGACATGGCCCTCCATATCATCGACACCGAGGTGGACGAGGCTCCTTTGTCGGCCTGGCTCGTGCACTTCTTTGCTGACGTTGCCGCCGGCGAGCCCAAGTGGCATCGATCGACCAACCGCCGGGAGGTTTGCAACGAGGGTGCGGGTGAATTCACCACATTGATCGGATGGCTCTCAGAACTCTCGGGGTGCACCTGGGACAATGACGGTGAGGTTGCGGTACTATCGCATCCAAAGGCCACGGCGTTGCTGTACTTTGTGGATGGAACCGGGTGGCAGTACCGCATCACTCCCGTTGGCGCCTAAACGGGCTGGCGGAAGCTGCCAAGGTACGGTTGTCGGTTCCTTGGATACTGCCAAAATCGATACACATCGAATCTTCCTGAAACGAGACGGGGCGCGGCCGACCGGTAGACTCACTGGGAATCGGGAATGCGACCTTCACCGGTGAGTGGTTGGCCAAGTAACCGACGGCGCTCCTGCATCCAGAGGGGCGTCGCACCGAAACCCTTCTTCCACCGCAGTATTCTGCGATGCCCCTTGCAAGAAACCTACTCGATCCACAATATGTTCCCGGAGCCCGGTTGCTCCGATGGGGAGTCCACAATGTTCTCATTTCTGGTGTGGTTGGCTGCCTGTGGTGAACCGTCCGTGCCGCACGTCGAGCCGTGGAGCACGATGCACCTCCCCGAAGGCGGTGTTGTTCACCTGTCCAGCGCCAAGGGGACCACCATCGAGCACTCGGTCGGTGACGCGGCGGCCCTTCAAACGGCGTACCAAAACGCGTTTGAGTCGTGGGGGTGCCATTCGGACGGGCCGCCCACCGTCGACGAAATGAATACCTCCTGGAGCTGCACCAAGGACACCCAGCAAATCCTCGCTCGGGTGGGAGGAACCGATCGCTGGTTCGTGAACCTCGAGTCAAGGGAAGCCCCGAAGAAGGCCGACCCCTTGGAGGAGTTTTCCACCTACCTGGAGTCCAATTTCCCGGGGACAGAAAAGACCGTGGGGGCCGCCACCTCGTCGTGCCAAATGCTCGATCGAAGCGCACAGGAAGACGGGTCGGTTCGCCTTTCCGCATCAGGAAATGTCGCCCTCCTCGAAAAGCAATTCGAATTCCAGTGGAACCTCGTGTTTGAGGGCGACGGATCCAATTGGAAGTGTGTGGACGATCGGAGCGAAGTCGCCCAGAAGGAAAACGGTGTGGCGCAGGATATCTCCGGTTCCAACATGCTCAAATGCGCGGCGTTCACCGGGTACTGTGGAAAGTAGGTCGTGGGAGAGGCTCCGGGACCATGATCCGGGACTATCGAAACCGTCCTTCGCTGACCGTCACAATCAGCTGATCGACTCCCACCCATGCAAGGGCCTCATCCTGTGGTGAGGCGTAATGATACTGCAACCGCCAGCGTGTGTACCTGCGATCCAATGGAATGAATCGGGTTTCGTCGGGCAACAATCGCGTGTCCGCCGTCTCGATTTTGATCAATCCCTCTGGGGTCTCTTTAGGTCCGAACTCTCGACCAAATCGGGCGATCGTGGTCCACTCTCCGTTGCCCTGAATCTGCAATTGCAGATTCCGAAACAAATCTCCCGTGGGCACGCGATGGCCAACACCGTGCACCGAAACTTCGAACCCTCCGCGAACCGGCTTCACTACCACTGCATCCTGCAATCGCTGCAGATCGTGGGCACCATGCCACAGATGGCGTCCCTCGGGCATATGGCAATCGAGGCAGTCTTTGGAGGAGGCTCCTTCCCAGGATTGCCATTCCGACCACGTAGATTGCATCATCGTTTCGGTGAATACCGTGTCGCCGTGCCGGAACACGGGCATCGGGAATTCGTGGCAACCTTTGCACAGTTGTGCGGTAGCCAATGCAGGCTCCACGCGGATCGGATGCGGGGCACCCGTAACGGGTTTTGAGCTTAGGATTTCCCCATCGCGCCAATGACACGTCGAACAATGAATGCCATGCTTTGCAGAGGGTTCGTCGTGGCGTTCGGGAATCGGCAGGGTGGAACCCGGCCCCAACGACTCATACCAATCCTGATTGCGCTGGATTTCCGCCCCCTGCTCCGGATGAGGCGCATGGCAGTTCACGCAGAATTTCCGAGGTTCAACGATATATCCCGCTTGGAAAACGTCATTGGTCCACGAAGCCGCATGACGAGATTCCGCCCAGTCTTTACCCTGGGGCTGATGGCAACTCGTGCACCGTTCCGGTCCCGGGGCGTCGTCGACCGGAAGCGACTCCCGGCCCTCACGAAAACCAAAATCGATACCTGGCGACCATGCGCACAGAAGGGCGACGAATATCCAGGACCAGCGGTGCATGATGGCCTACGGTTGAGCGGTGACCGCCGTATAAACCGCCTCGGCGGCATACGGTTCTTCGCATTCCCCATAGGTGGACCGGTAGCTGCCCGAGAGATCTTCCACATCCGATGCATCGAAACACGCGCGAAACGGAAGACTCAGCCTGCTTTCGGCAACCGAGGAAATCTGGTGGTCCTGGTACGTGAACGTCAGAAGGCTGTCCAGTGCCGTCGAGTGCACGGTGTGAATCCAGACCCGATCGAGGTCCCCGTTCGGGTGGTATTTCACCAATATCGTGTCATCAGTCGGCCAGTAGGATCGTCCCCATCCGACCTGGTGCGTTTCGAACAACACGGCTCGAGGTTGAGTATGCGCTGCGTCGTAAAACAGCACTTTAGCCGGTTCACGGTAGAACGGCGGTGCGGCGCCCTCGGTGTCGTCCACCGAACGTGTACCGGCCGTCACATCCGTCACCTGCGACCAAGTGACTTCGCTCGGCACCAACAGCCGTTGAACATCGGACAACATCCAAAGACCGTCCGGAAGCGGCGCTGGAGGACGCTGACGTTCATCGACCCACCAGGAATCCGATTTCTTCAGTTCTTCGATCAATGCGCGATTGGCATCCACGTGCGCGCTCCACTCCTCCAGCTCCAAGTCAAAGGGAATCTCCGTTCCTCGCACCTCACGAGGCCTGTAGTTCAGGTGCTGACCAGTGAACTTCGTGGACGCGAATACAAACCTCGCCTGCGATGTACCCTCCTTTGCCGCCGCTTTTCGCTCGCCCACCCACGCCTTCAGGCGGCTCTGCTTTGCGGTTTCGGCAACCGAGCTGTATCCCTCAGCCACATCCACCGAGACGGAAACATCAGAAATACACAAATCTTGGTAGGTTTTCCCCGGCGTCGACGAGACCACCGTGATGCGCACAGCATCAAAGGATCTCCGCTCCGGAACTGGCACATCCACTATCTGTTCGCCCATTTTTGGAACAAGCGTGGCATTCATCGTCTTTACGGTCTGCCCATTGAGCATCAGGTCGATCTTAACCTCCCTCGGTGAGGCGTTCGCCGCCAGCAACTTTGAAGTTTTCTGATACCCATTCCAAATTCGGAGCTCGACCCGATGGGCACCGCTCACCTTCGACAGCGGGATCGTCAGCGCTTGACCTTCCCCGAGGCCTTCGACACCTTCCGTCCAGGCTGTCGCCGGGTTTCCGTCGACCGCGTAGTTTGGGTGGTAATTTTCATCAAACTTGCTCCAGTTTGATTTGAGGTAAGAGGTGGCCTCCGCGTGGTCGGCATGCAATGGCAGCATCGCCACAGGAACCTCAGCCGAAAAAGCGGCAGCGAAAAGCAACAACATCGACGGACCTCGCACGAGAAAGGGGCGCGCCACTGTACCACAGTCGCACGCGGGGAGACGGTGCCCGCCCTCGAAACCATTACAAACGACAAAAGCCATCGATTTGAGATTTCGCGACAGCCTGATACAGCGCGCGACAACACCCCTTCGCTCCCGCAAGGTACATCACTATGCCAACTTGGCACTTGCTACGGAGTAAATATGAAACTTCAACGATATCTATTGGCGCTGTTCACGGGTGCCGTACCTTCCCTCGCCTATGCAGAAAAAGCGTCCGACCACATTCAAATGAGCATCGTGGAAGGAGGTCACTCAGTATCCGCGAGGGGCAGCTGCACACCAGGGTACCAGTACTCGCCGTCCGACTCCCAATCCATGTCCGCCACCTTTCGCGCGTACCTATCAGGGCAAAACTCCTGGGCATACATGGAGTGCACTGAAGAGAACGCCGAAGAGTGCGGCGGACATGTCGCTTACACAACCCTTCACTACGACTGGAAACCCACTCTGGCTGGGACCGGAACCCTGGCGGGGCGAGCCTCCACCTCCGTCAACGGTGGTGATAGCCCTGACATCGACTACCACATGGGCGAGCCCAAAGAGACGGCGAGCATTCTCGGTACCTTTTACCAACCTGGGTACGTCCAGACCAGAACCGTCTTTTCTACCGAGAATGACAACCCGGGTATCATTATTGACAACTCCGGCGGGATGCCATCCCAGATTTACAGAGCGCAGTCGATGAACTTTGGGCGGGCGTTTGATCCGGACAACTACAACTACCGCTCCCGAGCGCTCCCGGTGACCTTGTTCAACGCCGAAGACGGCATTGTGGAGGTCACTTTTGATCTCTCGGCCTCGTTTTCATGCGACTCCGCCCAATACGGCTACTACACTGTAACCGCAGGTATCACCAACGTTTGGTTGGAAGTGGTCTACAACGAACTGTAGTTCGCTGCAGGTTCCGCTTCCAATGAGAGGAAATAGCCGTCCGGCAATTGCCGGCGGCCGCAGAGAGTCAGGTATGAAAAAGAACCTTGGACAGGTTGGTCCAAGGTTCTTTTTTCGCAGAGCACGATCACGGCCAAGTCGCGCGGCGGAGCCAGGCATACTTGAGCCATCGAAGTACTCTATGGCGAATCTCAATGCAATCTGAAACACCTTGAATCCGTAGACGCGCCGCGGACCGGGTACGACGTTTGAGCACTCCGCAACCGACTTTTAGGAGATCCGATGAGCGCCTACGACCGCTTGCCGCACTACACCGGTCCGCAGTGCTCCACGGAAAATCCGAACGACCAGATTGCCACTCCGGCGTGGCTCTGGAATGAGCACGTGCAACCCAGTTTACAGTGGTTGTCAGACGCGCGGAACAGCCGATACGCAGCAGACAGCGGATCGAATTCCCTCCTGGCACAGGTGGTCGCTGCGGCCGCATTTCCGGACAACCCCATCGCGAACCGCTTGTGGGACCCGGTGTTCGAAACCGCGGAGGGGCTCATGAGCAAAGCGGAAACCATGGACAACCACCGGGTTCAACCGCTCGACGACTTGGACGGTGAGTCTTCATGGAATTTCGATTTCAAACCCGTGGACGAGGTGCAGACCCCGTACATGCGGCACGATCACGGCATGTTTGAAGGGTGCGAGGCGCCCGAAGAATGGCTCCGCGAAACCATGGGTGAAGTTACCACCATGGATCCCACGTTGTTGGAGGAGCCTGCCGTTGCCGACTTCGTAGAGTACGCCAAGTGGACGGCCAAATTGGAGGCGGCAAAAGAACTAAGGCCCGACCTGGAAGAGGGTACCGCGGCCTACCAACACTACCTGCAAGGTCAGGGAAAACCCATCGAATTCGACTAC
>SXGR01616626.1_pt1 | contig 12873 bp, 12 predicted proteins | sample 3174711 | NCBI WGS metagenome assembly SXGR01 (sample SAMN11356860, study PRJNA531348) | freshwater metagenome | isolation source: freshwater sample F1-60 | place: China: Fuxian Lake, Yuxi | collected 2017-12-25
TACGGGTTTCCCATGGACTTGATGACGGAGGCCTGCCGTGAACAGGGGATGACCGTCGATGAGCCGGGATTCGAAGCGGCGATCGAAGAACAGCGGACTCGGGCGCGCAAGACCGGCGGGTTCGAGCAGGAGACGGCGAGGCCGGCGGTGACTGAACTGGTCAAGCTGGTCGGGGCGACCACGTTTGTTGGGTATGATCGGTTGGAGAGCGAGAGTATCCTTCTTGCGATCCTCAAGGGCGAACAGATGGTCAAGGAAGCAGCAGAAGGCGATGAGGTCGAGGTGGTGCTGGATGTGACGCCGTTTTATGCTGAAGGCGGCGGGCAAGTCGGCGACCGCGGAACGTTGGCCGGCCCTGAAGGGCTGCTTGAAATCGACAATACAACCAGGCCGGCGCCGACGCTTGTGCTCCATAAGGGGACTGTCCGCAAGGGCTGTATTCGCGAAGGCGAACGGTTACGGATGACGGTCAACACGTCCACGCGCCTGGATGCCGCCCGCAACCATACGGCGACACATCTGGTCCATGCAGCTCTGCGCGATTTGCTCGGTCCGCATGTGAAACAGTATGGATCGCTGGTGGGACCGAACCGGCTCCGGTTCGACTTCGCCCACTTCAGGCCCTTGTCCTCCCGCGACATCGACGACATCGAGTCGACCGTGAACGGGGAGATCCGCAAGAACGAAGCGGTACGAACCGATGTGATGAGCATTCAGGATGCGGTGGCGAACGGCGCCTTGGCATTTTTCGGCGACAAGTACGGTGAGCAGGTGCGCGTGGTGAGCGTGGAGTCTTTCAGTAAAGAACTCTGCGGCGGCACGCACTGCCGGCAGACGGGCGACATCGGGCTGTTTCGTATCGTATCCGAGGGAGGCGTGGCTGCCGGGGTGCGCCGGATCGAGGCCCAGACAGGCACCGGGGCCTATGCGCTCATGAAGAAGCTCGAAGCCGAGGTCCGCGAGCTGTCCGATCTGTTGAAGGTGGGGCAATCCGATCTGGTCGCCAAAACCCGCAAGCTCATGGCCCAGCTTAAGGATAAGGAACGGGAACTGGAAGAGGTTAAGCTCAAGATGGTCGGGGGCTCGGCGGCGGAAGCAAATGTGAAGACCATCGCCGGAGTGTCGGTGCATATGCAGCGGACGGATGGCCTGGATGCGAATGGGATGCGGGCGCTGGCAGATCAGCTGCGGGACAAGTTGAAGAGCGGCGTGGTTGCATTGGGCGCGGTGACCGGAGACGGCAAAGTCTCGCTGCTGGTGGTGGTGACGAAAGACTTGACCGGCGCAATCAAAGCAGGCGAGCTGATCAAAGCGATGGCGATCGAAGTCGGTGGCACGGGCGGTGGTCGGCCTGAAATGGCACAAGCCGGCGGGAAGGATGCCGCTAAGCTCGACATGGCGTTAGAAAAAGTCTTTGGCTTGGTCGAACAAGCCCTCAGGCGGTAGAATCATGCCTGGCCGTATCCTCGCGCTCGATTATGGCACCAAGCGGATCGGTGTCGCCTTGAGCGACGAATTGGGATGGACGGCACAACCGCTCGAAACATTCGAACGGCGTACGCTGGATCGTGATATCGCTCACATTGCGGCGTTGGTCGGATCGCACAGCGTAGAGCGGGTGGTCTTAGGATTGCCTCTTCAGCTGGACGGTCGCGAAGGGCTTGCCGTTCAAGCCATGCGCGCGTTTGTGGTGAAACTGGAAGCAGGGTTGTCCGTGCCGGTCGTCCTGTGGGATGAACGGATGACCACGAAAGCGGCGGAAGATCTGCTCATCGCCGCAGATGTCAGCCGGAAGAAACGCAAAGGCGTGATCGATCGGATTGCTGCGGCCATATTGCTGCAAAGCTATCTGGCGGCGCAGGCCCCCGCAGCGGAGAATCCTGCAATCCCTTCGCAGGATGAGCATGATGAGGATGTGGAGTCTCTAGAGTGGCATTCCCATGAAGCTGCGAGTTCTGCTGATTCTGGCTCTCGTCGTCGTCGCGCTCAGCGGCCTGGCCGCGTATCTGACGATTCGATGGATTGAAGCTCCGGTTCTCTCCGAATCCGACCATCCTCCCGCCAAGATCGTGGTGATTCCGGAAGGGGTGGCGTTCTCACAAGTCGCGCAGATTCTTGAGCGGGAACAGTTGATCAAGAGCCGTTCTGCATTTATGTGGCTGGGGAAAAAGCAGGAGGCTGAACGAAAGATCCGCCCCGGCGAATACGAGCTACATGCCGCTCTGCTTCCGGCCGAGATCCTCTCCAAGCTGATGGCAGGCCGCGTCGTGCTCCATTCCGTGACGATTCCGGAGGGCTATACGATCAGCCAAATCGCCGATATCCTTGCGGAACATCGCATTACGGAGAGGGCCGAGTTCATCCGGCTGGCCCATGATAAATCCTTCGCCAAGTCCTTGGGGGTTCTCGCAGAGAGCCTGGAGGGGTACCTGTACCCGGACACCTATCGGTTCCCGCGCCACACAGCGGGAAAGGATGTGATAAAAGCCATGGTCGATCAGCTCGCGCATGTCTTGACCTCGGAGTGGCAGATGCGCGCAAAGGAGATGCAGTTCACGACGCATGAAGTATTGACCCTGGCGTCGGTCATCGAAAAAGAGACCGGTGCGGGAGATGAACGGCCCCATATCGCCTCGGTCTTTCATAATCGTCTCAAGAAAAAAATTCCCCTTCAAAGCGACCCCACCGTGATCTACGGTTTGCCGAACTTCGACGGCAATCTGCGGAAAAATGATCTGTCCCATCCCAGTCCCTATAATACCTATCGATGGGCGGGGCTGCCGCCTGGTCCGATCGCCAGCCCGGGAGCAGGCTCGATCAGGGCCGCGCTCTATCCGACTTCGACCTCGGATTTGTATTTTGTGTCGAAAAACGACGGGACCCACCAATTTTCCGCCACGCTGGTGGAGCATAATAAGGCGGTGGAGAAGTACCAGAAGCGGTCCCGGCCTGTCCGCTCTTCGCAGACATCTGTGGTCCCGGAGAAGGGTTTATCCATCCATCAAGAAGGAGTGTCGTGAACGATGTCTGAATGGAATCTGCCGAGTCTCATTGACCATACGGTGCTTCGGCCTGAGGCCACCAAGGCCGATGTGCTGCAGTTGTGCAGGGAGGCCAAGGAACATCAATTTACAGTCATTTTCGTGCCGCCTTGTTATGTAGACGAAGCCGTGGAGGCGGTAGCCGGTGCCGCTATTCGGGTCGGCATTCCCATCGGATTTCCCTTGGGGGGCCATACGACGAAGGCCAAAGTCGCAGAAGCGGTCGAAGCCATCGCGCGCGGAGCTTCGGTACTGGACATGGTCATCAATGTCAGTCGGCTGAAGTCCGGGGACTATGACGAGGTGCGGCGGGATATTGCCGAGGTCGTTATGGCAACGCCGAACGTCGAGCATAAGGTGATTCTTGAAACCTGCTATCTGACGCAACAAGACAAGCTCACGGCCTGTCGGCTCGTCGTCGAGGCGGGCGCCGACTATGTCAAAACTTCGACCGGATTCGGCGCAGCCGGCGCGACGGTCGAGGACGTCCGGCTGATGAAAGCAGCCGTTGCCGGACGGGCGAAGGTCAAGGCGTCGGGTGGCATCAGGGACTGGAAGACGGCGCAGGCCATGTTGGAAGCGGGAGCCGACCGGATCGGGGCCAGCGCGAGTCTGAAAATCATGGAAGAGTGGAGAGCCTCACGATAACCACCGCCGACCATCACCGACTGCGTACCGATACCATTACTATTCGTTACTGGATTGCTCTCTTATGATCAAACGTGTTCTGTTGTTTGTCATCGATGGATTTGGAATCGGACCGTTGCCGGATGTGGCAGATTATGGAGACGCTGAGGCCAATACCGTCGTTCATCTGGCGGATGCCGTCGGCGGTTTGAGTCTTCCCAATCTGGAAGCGCTGGGGCTGGGCCATCTTGCAAAGATTTCCGGCGTTGCCTCGATGGCGCAGCCGCATGGCTGTTTTGGGCGTCTGGGGTTCATCTCACGCGGCAAAGACTCGGTGTCCGGCTATTGGGAAACCAATGGGGTTGCGGTTCATGAAAGCGGCGCGGACTTTCAAACGGGGATTCCGGAAAATGTCGTTGCCGTGATCGAGCAGGCGTTGGGGCGGAAGGTGATCGGTCGTCACGTCGCCTCTATGGATTCGGTATTGCGTGAGTATGGAGCGGAGCATCTCTCAAGCGGGGCGCCCATCCTATGGACCGACGGCGGGAATACCTGTTATGTGGCAACGCATGAAGCAGCGATGCCCGTTGCTGCCCTGCATCAGCAATGTCGTGAAGCCTGGAAGGCAGTCAAGAAGATCGGCGCGTTGATCCGTATTGTCGCCCAACCGGTCACGGGGGAGCCCGGAGCCCTGCGCCCTCAGGCAGGGCGCAAAGATTTCGTCGCAGAGCCGCCTGGCCTCACCATGTTGGATACCCTGAGCTGGTCAGGCCAGATTACGATTGGGATCGGAAAGGTCTATGATTTGTTCAGCGGCCGCGGCTTCACAAAAGCGTTTCCCGCTGCGTCTGCCTTCGATGACACGGTGGGGATGCTGAACAAGGTGCCGCGTGGACTTCTCTATGTGAGTCTAGATCTCTTGTCGCAGGACAGCGCGCAGGCAGCTGAAGCCCTCCATGATTTTGATCGTCGATTGCCGAATCTATTCGAACAACTGCGAGTCGGAGATATGGTCATTCTGACCGGTGATCACGGCCGCGATTTGTCGAAGCCGGAAAAACTACCACTCGGGAATATGTCCCGGTGCTCATCACCGGTCCGAAGCTGGCACAAGGCGTGAATTTAGGAACCAGCCAGACTGCTGCAGACTTGGGACAAACAATCGTGGAAACGCTCGGTGCTGACCAGTTGTCGATCGGAGACAGCTTTTGGGAGGCGTTGAGACCTGGATAAGACGGTAAGGGGTAAGGGTAAAGGGTGAGGAGAGAGGAGAACCATGTCATTCGAATTACGATTGAAAGAGTTAGGGATTGCATTGCCGGCTGCTCCTCAGCCGGTGGCGAATTACGTCCCTGTGGTTAGGGTCGGAGATTTGCTGTTTTTGTCCGGTGTGTTACCGTCGGAAAATGGACAGCTCGTTATGACAGGCAAACTAGGAGTCGAGGTTTCTATCGAACAGGGGATGGCGGCAGCTAAGTTGGCGGTGCTGAATGCCTTGGCGATCATGAAAGCTGAGACCGGCTCGCTGGATCGAGTACAGCGGGTTGTGAAAATGGTCGGCCACATTGCCTCTGCCCCAGGTTTCACCGATCAATCACAGGTGTTGAACGGGGCCTCCGATCTCCTGGTCGCAGTATTTGGAGAAGCGGGCCGCCATGCTCGTGTGGCGGTTGGTGCCGCTGAACTCCCCCGCCGAGCCCCGATAGAAATCGAATTGATCGTGCAGGTGTCTTAGCTGTGGGCTGGGGGCGATTATGCGGCGAGCTCCGAATTGCGTTCGGAATGATCACCGGGACTCGATATGGCATCGTGGAGCCCATTGCGACGGAGTGAAGGCGCTGCCAAGGTTGTTTCCACCGAGCATAAGAAGGTCTCTGCATCCAAGGGCTTTTGAGAAAATGGCGCGGCTCCCAGATCGATGCCCTCTTTGAGGAGTTGTGCGCGTGACGTGCTGGAGATATAGAGGACGCGCAATTCCGGCACAGTGGCTTGCATGCGGCGGACCATCTCGTCGCCGTTTACCGGCGGATACACATTCTGAATTGGGCTCAGTCGCAGTTCTAGTGTGATCGGCAGGAATATATCGACTACCAGTAGGTTGAAGGGGTCTGCCGACGATGTCACCAACCACATTGCGTCGGAACTTCCTGATGCCGCCATCGTGCTATACCCTGCCTGATTCAAAATTTTCGTACAGAATGATCGGGTGGCAGGATCGTCGTCGACGACCAGAATGCGCGTCGTGCTGGGTCGGTGAATTTCTATCAGTGCCATGGCGTTTGCACCAGTTCCATTGTTGTTTACCACATAGCCGTTAGCCGTACTATTGCCTGTAGGGCTCTATCGGCGTATCGGCCTCCAGACTTGATTGCAAGGGACGACGCGGCTGGCGTCCTGCCTTGACTCTTGAAAAAATCGATTGTTATAGTCCGATGGCCTGTTGGAATAGATGTCTTCTCAATGGGACGCCATCTGTTGAGCCATCCTCGACTTGTATCGGTGGAAAGGGCGTTATGACGACAGTGAGAACAGTGGTTTCGTGCGTCATCCTCTTAGGTGGACTCGTGCCTGCAGTGTGGGCGGGAACGTCTCCAATTGAATTATCATCCCGGTCAGTTCAACCCGGTGCGACTCTGTCGCTCAGCGGAAAAGGATTCGGGACGTTCCGGTCGGTTCAAACCAACCAAGTCACGGTGAGTGGTGTTCCTGCGCTGGTTCAGCGATGGGAGCCGGATTTGATCGAGATCAAGGTGCCGTTCAAAGCCGCCAGTGGTCCGGTTGAGGTGCGTATCGGGAAAAAGAAGATAGAGGCGGGGGCCGTCGCCCTGGTCATGCCGCAGATCGACGCCGTCACGCCGGCGGAAGCTGAACGGGGCGCATTGGTTCAGATCACGGGGCGCAATTTCGGTATAACGGCGGGAGCCCGTGATCCAAACACCATGTTTGGTGTGAACGATGTTACTGTCGGCGGCGTGGTGGTGCGTCCTAGGAGGTGGAAGGATGATCGGATCGAACTGGAGATTCCCGCGAACGTAACGGGTGGAGAGATTGTGGTTCGTCTGGCTTCGTCGGATCCGCTGAGGGACGGGTCTTGCTGCGCGCCGGTGGAGTATGCGCGCAGTAATGCTGTGTCGTTCTCTTTAATCCCATCCGTGCGGGTCGATCCGGTCAGTGGGCCGGTCGGCACAAAAGTGGTGTTGTTTGGAGAGGGATTCGGCGCCGGTAAAGGACCACAGGATTCCGTTCTGATTGGGGAGCATCCTGTAACGATCGCTCAATGGAAAGATGATGTGATCGTTACGCATGTGTCGCTGGGCGCGACATCCGGCCCGATGATCCTTGTGAGGGAGGGGCGCAGGCGAACTCTGGCGCACTTTACCGTCCATGTTCCAAGAGTCACGGCCATTAGTCCAAGCAGCGCGCCTATAGGCACGCTGCTTCGGATCAATGGAGAGCATTTCGGGTTCTATTCTGAGAGCGGCGCGACGCCCTATAGTTTCATGGATTTCAATACCGGTGACAATCGTGTGGAGATCGGCGGCGTCCAGGCCGTGATCTATCGCTGGAACGACGATCGAATCGATGTGTGGGTGCCCTTCAGCGCAAAGAGCGGCGACGTAAAGATCTATCGAAGCGCGAACCGTCCGAACAGCGATGGGTCTTGCTGCGCCGAGCGGGGTGTCTTGTCGATTGAGGCCGGAGCGTTTACGGTGGTGACGCCGGTGATTGAATCCTATGACCCCCAATCAGCCGGCTTGGACGCTTCCGTTACGATCAAGGGGAAAGGATTCGGAGCGTTTCTTAAGACTGCCGAGCATGCGCAACTCGCGTTGAGTCAGAAAGCCTACAAGCGGCGTCTGGATGTGGAGATCAATGAACCGGATACGAGTTCCACCGTTGTCAGCAATGTCTCACGCACAGAGGTTTTGTTCAACGGTGCTGCAGCAATGGTGCAGTCCTGGACCGACTCAGAGATTGTTGTGAAGGTGCCGCATCGCAATCTCTATGGCATCGGGAAAAAAGGGGAGTTCTTCGACGATTTGGCGACCGGTCCGCTGGTCGTTCGGCGAGGATCCTGGGACGTGCTTCCAGACGGGACTTGCTGTACGCCAAAAAAATGGATCACGCTCGAGGCGGGACCCTTTACCATCGAAACCAAAGGGCTTCCCGACACCGGATATTGGGACAATAACCGGCCTGACGCGAGTACGAACCAATAATGTCTGGTCGGCGAACGGCACGGTTTCGCAGATTCCTGGCAGCGGCGCATTCATTTTTTCTCTTCTGCACAGTCCTCCTGCTCTGGGTCCCGGCCCGGAGCGAATCGCCAGAGTTGCTTGTGCAGGCTCAACGAAGCCACACAGAATCGACATTGATGAGCATCCAGTTCCGCGGGCTTCAGAACGGTTGGGCGGCTGGATCCGGCGGGGTCATGCTCACCACCCGCGACGGCGGCAAGACTTGGCGAAAGATATCCAGTGGGACGACTGCGCTGTTGACGTCTCTTTTCTTTGCCGATCAACAGAAAGGCTGGGTGGCCGGGTCTGGGGGGACCTTGCGCCGCACCATCGATGGAGGGGAGACCTGGCAGCGTATCCCGCTCGATACACAGCAACCCCTCTATCACGTCTCGTTCCTGTCGCCGACCGTTGGATGGGTGGTCGGAGGGGCCGGGGTCATTCTTCATACGGTCGATGGCGGTGAACGGTGGGTCGAGCAAGCCAGCGGCACGAATGCCGCGCTCTATGCGGCACAGTTTCTGGATGAGAGGCACGGTACGGTTGTCGGCGCGCTGGGAACAGTCTTGTCGACCGATGACGGCGGGTTGACGTGGGTACCCCAAGAAACTCAGGGTGCGGTGACGCTCTTCGACGTGTTTTTCACTGACTCGGTAAACGGGTGGACGGTAGGGAATGCTGGAGCGCTCTTTCAGACCAGTGATGGTGGAAGACACTGGGTCGATCGTACGTTTCCTTGCGGAAAGGGCTGTACCAAGCTCACGGATCTGTTGAAGGTTCGATTTATAGGTCACCAATCAGGCTGGATTATTGGCGAGCGAGGAATGCTGTATCGAACGACTGATGCAGGTTTTACCTGGAGTGAAGAAAAGTCAGTCGCCCCTGCCTCGTTATTCGGTCTCAGTTTTCCCGATGCGACGCATGGTTGGGCGGCGGGAGAGCGGGGGACGATCATCCATCTGCGGTCAAGCCATTGATCTCTTCTTCCATTGCTTGACCTTCCTTTTCGTCAGCTCCTATAATCCGGCTGCACTGTGCGTACAACGTACTGATTCAGCTTCACAAAATGGCAGAATTCACCCATTTCAACGAGTCTGGGCGAGCTCGGATGGTCAATATCTCGGCCAAGGATGTGACGGAGCGGGCTGCAACTGCGCAAGCCAGAATTTTTCTCTTGCCTGAAACCCTTGAAAAAATCCAGCGAGGCAAGATTGCCAAGGGCGATGTCTTAGCCGTCGCGCAAGTAGCCGGGGTCATGGGTGCGAAGAAAACGCCGGATCTGATCCCCATGTGCCATCCGATCCTCCTCACCAGTGTCGATATTTCCTTCAAGGAAGATCCTCGGCCGGATCAGGAGGGGCGCTGCTCGATCACGGTTCTAGCAACCGCCAAGACGACCGGGCCGACCGGGGTTGAAATGGAGGCGATGACGGCGGCATCTGTTGTGGCCTTAACCATTTATGACATGTGCAAAGCCGTGGACCGCGGCATGAGTTTTAGTGAGGTCTGTCTGCTTTCAAAATCAGGCGGGAAGTCGGGAACGTATACCAGGGAATAGTGAGGCTCAGGCTAAGGTTGAAGCGTGGAAATCATGGTGACGATCAAGCTATTTGGCATGACAAAGATGATGGCTGGAAATGCACCATCAATCTCATTATCAATGCCATATATGAAGACAGTGAAAGACTTAGTTGAACTTTTTGATGTCGAATATCCGCAGATCGGAGAGCTGATTCATAGGAAGAAGGTCCTTGTGTCGGTGAATCAGGATATTGCCCATGAAGAGACGATCATTCATGAAGGGGATGAGATTGCGTTGTTGCCGCCGTTTGCCGGAGGCTCTTCCCCGGTTTCTGTAGACGACGAGATGCTGGTGCGTGTGCAGCGGGAAGATTTTTCCATCGATGCAGAAATCAACCGGGTGCGGAGCCGTTCGAAACGGATCGGTGGGATTTCGATATTTCTGGGCGCGGCGCGTGATCGATCGAGGGGCCGTGATGTGGACAGCATCACCTTTGAGCATTACGAGGGGATGGCGCAGAAGAAGCTGCGGGAGATCCGTGAGCGGGCGCTCAAAGATTTCGACATTCTTGAGCTGCTGATCATCCATCGACACGGAGTAATCTCGATCGGTGAGAACATTGTGCTGATTGTCGCCGGGGCTGAACATCGTGCCGATGCGTTCCGCGCATGCCGATGGGCGATCGATGAGTTGAAACAAATTACGCCGATCTGGAAACTCGAACACACACCTGAAGGGGAGGTGTGGGTGGAAGAGCATCCGTAGGGACGTGAATCGTGAAAGGTATGAGCAAGGTCAAGGCTCAAGGTCCAAGTGCAATGGATGAATTCGTGGAAAGCATAGCTCCTGTGGCGGTACAGGACGCGTTCGGGAGGCCGTTGAAGAGTTTGCGGCTGTCCGTGACGGATCGCTGTAATCTGCGCTGCCGATACTGCATGCCGGAGATGGATTATGTATGGCTGCCGCGTGAGGATATTCTCAGCTTTGAAGAAATGGCGACGCTCGCCGGCTATTTTGCAGACGTGGGTGTGGATAAAATCAGACTGACCGGCGGCGAGCCATTATTGCGCCGGGATGTATCGAGGCTGGTCAGATTGCTGCTGCATGATAGACGGATCCGCGAGATCGCGCTGACGACCAATGGCGTGCTGCTGGCTGATCAGGCGCATGAACTCTACGATGCCGGGCTTCATCGGGTCACAGTCAGTCTCGATACCCTCAGGCCGGAACGGTTTCGCCGGTTGACCGCACGGGATGAGTTTGCCAGGGTGATCGAAGGGATTGAATCGGTCGGAAAAGCAGGATTTGCCGAACTCAAACTGGATACGGTTGCGATACGTGGATTCAACGATGATGAATTGGTTGCGTTGATTGAGTTTGCCAGGCATTATCAGGCCGAGGTGCGCTTCATCGAGTATATGGATGTGGGCGGGGCCAACGAATGGGCCATGGATAAAGTGCTCTCTCGCGAGGTGATCCTTGAGGAACTGAGTCGGCAGTATGGCGCGATCACGCCTATGCCGGAACGAGGCTCCGCACCGGCACAGCGGTTTCTTTTGCCGGACGGCACGAGCTTTGGCATTATTCCCTCCACAACGATGCCGTTTTGCGCGCAATGCGACCGCAGCCGTGTTACGGCCGATGGGCTGTGGTATCTGTGCCTCTATGCGGCATCGGGGACGGATTTACGTAAGCCGCTTCGTATGGGCGCAAGTCCTGAGCACATGAGGGAGATGATTCGGTCCGGTTGGACTGCCCGCCTGGATCGTGGCGCGGAAGAACGGAAGGCCTTAGAAAAGACCGGGCTGCGTGCCGGTGGATTGATTGATATCGAACGGCTGCGGGAAGATCCACATCTTGAAATGCACGCGCGGGGAGGGTAACAACAAACAACGATATGAGCGACCCTTCACACCTCACGATTTTAGGTTTTGGCTTTCTGCTCGGGTTGCGGCATGCGCTCGATGCCGATCATCTTGCCGCGGTTTCGACGGTACTGGCCCAACGACCGTCCCTTCGGGCCTCTAGCGCCGTTGGATTATGGTGGGGGGGCGGCCATACCTTGACGCTACTGATCGTAGGATCAGTCGTCCTGGCCTTAGGAATTCACATCCCACCGCAGTTCGAACTCATTGCCGAGTCCGGAGTTGGAGTGCTGCTGATCGTGCTGGGAGGAAGTCTAGCCGTGAAGCTGTGCCGTGAGTGCTGGCACCTGCATCGCCATCATCACAATGGCGATGCCCATGTCCATCTCCACAGTCATCAACGACAGGATGATCATCGGCATCGGCATTGGATGACCAACTTGGTTCGTCCTCTCTGTATCGGTATGGCGCACGGACTGGCTGGATCGGCGGCATTGATGCTGATCATTCTTGCGACAACTCAGGAGCTGGGCCCAGGGCTCCTGTCCATTGCTGTCTTCGGTGTGGGGTCGATTGCTGGTATGATGGCCATCGGTCTGACGATCAGTCTCCCGCTTGTCTGCTCTCTTTCGTTTAGCCGTCCCCTGTTTCTCGGGCTCCAAGGATTTGCCGGCGCGGCCAGTGTGGGGGTGGGTGTATGGATGTTGATGAAGCTGCTGTTCGCATCCATAGGAGAGTGAGCAGTACGTTGTATTCAGATTAGGGGATTTGCATGTGCGCCGCAGGGAATGCTGTGCTATTCTTCACCCTGTTACGGGCCTTCTGCGGCCGTACTGAAAACCGAACGAGGATATGATTATGGCCTGGTTCAAAAATGAAAAGACCTCTGAGCCGGCGGTACCTCCGCGATCCAAAGGCAGTGAGGGGATGTGGCTCAAGTGCAATCACTGCCGGGAAATCGTCTATCGCAAGGAAGTCGACCGTAACAACAAGGTCTGTCCGAAGTGCGACTACCACTTTCCCATTTCCGTCATGGAACGGATCGGGCTGCTCGTCGATTTGGGCACCTTCAAAGAATGGGATATCGATCTGGAGGCCCAAGACCCGTTGATGTTCCATGACACCAAGCCCTATCGGGAGCGTGTCAAAGCCCAACAGGAAAAAACTGGGCGCAAAGATGCGCTGGTGATCGGCGAAGGCATGATCAATGGGAACTGGGTGGTGTTGTGCATTTTTGATTTCAGCTTTATGGGTGGGAGTATGGGATCGGTCGTCGGAGAAAAGCTGTGCCGTGCCATCGACCGGGCCCTGGAGCGGAAACGGCCGGTCATCTTGGTGACAACCTCGGGCGGCGCGCGCATGCAGGAAGGTATCCTCTCCCTGATGCAGATGGCCAAGACCTCGACGTCGGTTGCCAAGTTGGGCGAGGCCAAACTGCCCTTCATTTCGATCCTGGCTGATCCCACGTTCGGCGGAGTCACGGCCAGTGTGGCGATGTTGGGCGACGTCATTATTGCGGAACCGAAGGCGCTGATCGGGTTTGCCGGTCCCCGCGTCATTGAACAGACGATCAAGCAGCA
>SXGR01104797.1_pt1 | contig 12872 bp, 7 predicted proteins | sample 3174711 | NCBI WGS metagenome assembly SXGR01 (sample SAMN11356860, study PRJNA531348) | freshwater metagenome | isolation source: freshwater sample F1-60 | place: China: Fuxian Lake, Yuxi | collected 2017-12-25
CGCCACTTCCGTTTTGCCGAAACCGACATCACCACAGATCAATCGATCGGTTGCTTGGGGTGACTTGAGATCGGCCAGTACCGCATCGATGGCAGCTGCCTGATCGACGGTGAGTTCAAAGGCGAACTGTCCGATGAAACGTTGATAGTCCTGCTCGGCGATGCCGAAACATCGGGATTGTCGGGTCAATCTGTGGGCATGGATGTCGAGGAGTTCCGCCGCCACATCTGCGGCTTTTTCAGCAGCACGCTTTTTCGCTTTCTCCCATTGATCGGAACCGAGGCGGTGGAGGGGCGCATGTTCGGAATCAGCGCCGCTGTACCGGGAGATGAGGTGCAACGACGCGACCGGCACGTAAAGTTTTGCGGCATCAGCGTATTCGAGCATGAGAAATTCATGAGCGGCGCCATCAATCTGGAGCGTCGACAATCCAAGGTACCGACCGACGCCATGTTCGAGATGAATCACCGGCGCACCGACGTGCAGTTCGGTGAGGTTGCGAATGATCTCGCCAGGATCGACGACACGACCGCCGCGTGTTTGCACTGCGGCCTGGGTGGCGGGGCGGCTGCCGAGGAGCTGGCTTTCGGCGAGGATGCACACGTCGCTGAAAACCGCACTGGTGGCGAGATCAGCGACACATACCGCGAAAGCATCTGCACTGCCCAGAAAGGTCTGCAGAGATCGTGTTTCGGCGGTGTGGATGCCCGCACGACGGAGGTGTTCCGCGAGGAGCTCGCGACGTCCTGTGGTCTCTGCGGTGAAGAGTGTGCGTTTGTTGCCTTGTTGGGAGAGAAAGGCGAGCAGATCCGCCGCCTGCCGTTCAGCGTGGATGTTGAAGGCGATGCCATCCACCGGGGTTGCGGCGAAGACAATCTCATGGCGTTGTCGCGCCGGTTCTTCGTGCAACCAGACCTGTGCGCCTCCAGCCATCTGTGCTCGCCAGGATTCACGATTCAGATAAAGCGCTTCCGGATGAAGGATGGGTCGTTCCACATCATGGCGAAGGTTCTCGAAGCGCATGTCGACATCATCGAGAAAGTGACTGGCGGCTTCATCCACAGAGCCCGCCAGCATGAAACGACTGCCTTGCGGCAGATACTGAAACAGGGAGTCAAGCTGGTCGAAAAAGAACGGCAGGTAGTACTCGATGCCTGCCGGCGGCAACTGGTTGCTGACATCCTGATAAACGCTGCAGCGGCGAACGTCGACGGAGAAGGTGTGATGCCAGTTGTTGCGAAAACGGGCGATGGCAGCGGCATCGAACGGAAACTCACGGGCTGGTAGATAGTCGATGCTCGGTACGGATTGAACCGTTCGCTGGGTGTCGGTGTCGAAGTAGCGGAGGCTTTCGATTTCATCATCGAAGAGGTCGATGCGCACCGGGCGGTCATGGCCGGTAGGGAAAAGATCGAGCAAGGCCCCGCGCACGGCGAATTGACCGAGCCCCGTGACAGTGTCGACGGCCTGATAACCCGCTGCTTCCAGCAGGCGTCGATAGGCGTGGATATCGAACTGCTCCCCGACTTTGAGCCGAAGGGCTGCGGTGGCGAGGTAATGGCGGGGTGGTAAACGCTGCAGCAGGGTCTGCACCGGAACCACCAGGATGCCCTGTTTCAGGTCAGGCAGAGCACGCAGCACCTGCAATCGTTCGGCAGCGATGTCTTCGTGTGGCGAGAAGGGGTCGTAAGGAAGGGTCTCCCAATCGGGCAACACGAACAAAGCCAATTCGTCGCCAATGAAAAAGCGTAATGCCGATGCGAGATCACGCGCTGCAGCCGAGGATGGCGCAACGACAACGAAGAAATCGTTACCTCTTTCTTTGCCTTGAGCGGATGCTGCAGCTGCAATGGCGCGCGCCTGCGAAAGCCCACCGAGCCCGCTCCAGTGACTGCGCTGTCCCGGGCCTGGTAGAAATTGGTATGCAGCGAGTGGGTCGGGACCCCCGAGGTGAGATGTGGCGTGAGGTGTGGCGTCCATGAGGACGACGATTCTAGTGCATCCGATTCGTCGATATGAGCTGGGCAACTGAATTATCCGGCCCGACGTTATGTTCACTCACCGCCATTAATCGGACCCAAGTCCTGATTTTGTCTGTGTTCAGGGTGGTCATGCCAAGGTTCAGCCGCTAAAGTAGTGCGGTTTGTCTGTTTTACCTGCCGAATCGCAAGGACTCCTTCCGGAAAGTTGATGAAGCCAACGAATATTTTCGATCCGAACTATTTTCACAAGGTCGTGGATTGCCAGTGGGCGTGTCCCGCCCATACGCCGGTTCCCGAGTACATCCGCCTGATCGCGCAGGAGCGTTACACAGAAGCTTACATGCTCAACTGGGACTCGAACGTCTTCCCGGGCGTTCTCGGCCGGACCTGCGACCGTCCCTGTGAGCCGGCTTGTCGACGTGTCCGCACGGAAGAAAAGCCGGTCGCGATTTGCCGACTCAAGCGGGTGGCCGCCGACAACAAGGGCGACATCTCTGCGTGGTTGCCCCGAATCCCAAAAATCAAGAACGGTAAGAAGGTCGCGCTGCTGGGCGCGGGCCCCGCATCGCTTGCGGTCGCCCGTGACCTCATGCCCATGGGTTATGAAGTACACATCTTCGACAAGGAGACGAAGGGTGGTGGCTTCATGCGCAGCCAGATTCCTGCGTTCCGTCTGCCCGAAGAAGTGCTCGACGATGAAGTCGACATCATTTTAAACCTGGGTGTCGAGCAGCACTTCGGTTTCGAAGTGAAGAGTATGAAGGCCATGCTCGACATGGGCTTCGATGCCTACTTCATCGGCACCGGTGCGCCGCGTGGTCGCGACCTTGATATTCCTGGTCGCAAAGAGGTCAGTGCGAACATATCCATCGGCATCGACTGGTTGGGTTCAGTGGCGTTCGGCCACACCACCTCGATCAAAGGCAAAGTCATCGTGATGGGTGGCGGCAATACTGCAATGGATTGTTGCCGCACTGCGGTTCGCCTGGGTGCAGAATCTGTGAAGGTGGTCGTGCGCAGTGCCCTCGACGTGATGAAGGCTTCACTCTGGGAAAAAGAAGATGCGATGTCTGAGGGCATCCCCATTCTCAACAACCGCCCGCCGAAAGAATTTGTTCATGAGAATGGCCTTCTGAAGGGCATCGTCTTTGAAGTCCTCAGACCCGTCACTGGTGCCGACGGCAAACTGCGTTATGAGCCGAGTGGTGAGCCCGATGAGTTCATCGAGTGCGACCACGTGCTCATGGCCATCGGTCAGGAAAACCACTGTCCGTGGATCGAGCGTGATCTCGGTATTCAATTCGACAAGTGGGATTGCCCGGTACTCAACGACACGACGCTGCAGTCGACACTGCCAAAGGTCTTCTTTGGTGGCGACTCTGCTTTCGGTCCTGAGAACATCATCTGGGCCTCCGCACACGCACATCGTGCGGCGATTTCCATCCACCTCTTCCTCACCGGTAAAGACTTGCTCAACGATCGCCCCCCGGAGCACATCAATCTGGTAAGTGCCAAGATGGGTACCCACGAGTGGGCCTATGACAGTGAACATGATGCGGCGCCGCGTTATCTCGTACCTCATGCCGACAAGAAAAAGGCGCTGGCCGACATCAAACTGGAAGTCGAGCTGGGCTTTGATCGGGAGCTGGGTGCAAAAGAAGCACAACGTTGCCTGAACTGCGACGTGCAGACAGTGTTCACCGACAAGTTATGTATCGAATGTGATGCCTGTGTCGACATCTGCCCGATGGACTGCATCACTTTTACGGAAAACGCCGAAGAGGACGAGCTGCGGCTGCAACTCACCGCCCCTGCGAACAACCGTCAGCAGGACCTTTACGTGTCCAAAGGTCTAAAAACGGGACGGATGATGGTGAAAGACGAGGATGTCTGTTTGCACTGCGGGCTGTGCGCTGAACGTTGCCCTACCAACGCGTGGGATATGCAACGTTCGGTCGTGCTCGTGCCACAACTCGGAAGCCAAGCGGGCTGCTGAGGCCTGGGTTTAAAAAAAGAGTTTGAAGAAGCGTACGCCTCAAGAGGAAACGATGGCCGTCAAGTACAACGATTTCGTCATCCGCTTCGCCAACGTGAATGGCTCAGGATCGGCCAGCGCCAATGGAATGTTTGCCAAGGCGCTGTTCCGTATGGGCATCCCCGTGGCGACGCGCAATATTTTTCCATCCAACATCCAGGGCCTTCCCACCTGGTTTGAAGTGCGTGTCAGCGATAAGGGTTATATGGGTCGCCGTGAAGGTGTCGACATCATGGTGGCCATGAACGCCGAGACATTTGCGGAAGATGTGGCGTCGATTTCACCCGGCGGGTATCTCTTCTACGACAACACCAAACCCTTGTCCAAAGAACTGCGACGCAGCGACATCAACGAGATCGGCGTGCCGATTTCGCAGCTACTACTACCGGAGTTTGCCGACCCGAAACAGCGTGGCCTCTTCAAGAACATCACCTACCTCGGCGTGCTCACAGCGCTCATCAATATTGAATTCGACGTCATCACCGGCATGGTGTCAAAACAGTACAAAGGCAAAGAAGACCTGATCGAACCCAACGTTCGGGCAATGGAACTTGGTCGACGTTATGCCTTTGACTACCTGGAGTGTCCGTTGCCACTCCAGGTCAAACGCATGGATGCACTCGGTGACAAGATCATGGTCGATGGCAACACCGCGGCAGGTCTCGGATCGGTCTACGGTGGTGCCACCGTGTGCGCCTGGTATCCCATCACGCCCTCAACATCAGTCGCTGAGGCGTTTGAGAAGTACACCGGCTCGATGCGACGCGACAAGGCGAGCGGCAAATCCAAATACGCTATCGTTCAGGCGGAAGATGAGCTCGCGGCCATTGGCATCGTCATTGGCGCAGCTTGGAATGGTGCCCGTTCGTTCACGGGGACGAGCGGGCCCGGCATATCCCTGATGAGCGAATTCCTTGGATTGGCCTACTTTGCAGAAATCCCCGCTGTGGTTTGGGACATTCAACGGTCGGGTCCCAGTACAGGCATGCCAACACGTACCCAGCAGTCGGATGTCATTTCGGCGGCATACGCTTCCCACGGCGATACCAAACACGTGGTGCTGTTCCCGGCGACACCCCGCGAGTGTTTCGATTTCGCAGCAGATGCGCTGGATTTAGCAGATCGCTTGCAAACACCGATCTTGGTTCTATCCGACCTCGAACTCGGTATGAACGACAACCTCTCGGAACCGTTCGTCTGGGACGATTCCCGCCGCTATGACCGAGGTAAGGTGCTGAATGCTGAGCAGCTAGAGAAGATCCAGCGCTTCGGTCGTTATCTTGACGTTGATGGCGATGGCATTGGTTATCGCACATTGCCCGGCACGCATCCCACCAAAGGAGCGTTCTTTACCCGGGGTACATCGCGAGATGAATACGCGGCGTATACCGAGAGCCCTGAAGCTTACGAGCGCAACATGCAGCGCCTGCTGAAGAAGTGGGAGACGGCCAAGACACTCGTCCCCAAAGCAGAAGTCAGTACCGGACCGCACCGTCATGGCGTCTTGTTCTTCGGAACTACCTCTTTGCCCATGCAAGAAGCGCTCGATCACCTCGCAGAAGAAGGCATTGGCCTGAACACCTGCCGTGTCCGCGGATTCCCGTTTGGTGCAGAAGTCGAAGCGTTCATCCGCGGGCACGACAAGGTGTTTGTGGTTGAACAAAATCGTGATGCACAGATGCGCCAGCTGCTCGTGAACGAGATCGGTGTTGATCCCGCGCGCTTGGTGCCCGTGTTGTACTACGCAGGGCTCTCGATCTCCGCTGATGAAATCCGTTTGCAAATCTCCGCGCACTTCAGCGCCAACAAGATGTCCCGTGTGACCGAGGTGAAGTCATGACATTCGTTGCCAAGCCTAAGGTCCATCATCCACGTCTGCCGCTGAACGATATCGGTCTGACCCGACGCGACTACGAAGGGTCTGTCTCGACGCTTTGCGCGGGGTGTGGTCACGACTCAGTGAGTGCCGCCATTGTGCAAGCCTGTGCTGAGTTATCGATCCCGCCCCATCGTTTCGCCAAAGTATCTGGCATCGGTTGTTCTTCGAAGACCCCGAGTTATTTCTTGAGCAAATCCCACGGATTCAACTCCGTGCATGGCCGTATGCCGTCCATCGCTACCGGTGCCAATCTTGCGAATCGCGAGCTCTACACCATCGGCATTTCTGGCGACGGTGACAGTGCGTCTATTGGCCTTGGCCAGTTTTCGCACATCGTTCGCCGCCGCATCAACATGGCCTACATCGTCGACAACAACGGTACCTATGGGCTGACCAAAGGCCAGTTCTCGGCGACCAATGACAAGGGGTCGACGTCGAAGCGAGGTGCCCCAAATCTCTACGAACCGATTGATTTGGTGAGCCTCGCCATCCAGATTGGTGCGAGTTTCGTAGCCCGCAGTTTTTCGGGTGACAAGAAACAGCTTGTGCCTTTGATTAAGGCGGCATTGATGCACAAAGGTATGGCGTTCATCGATGTCATCAGCCCGTGTGTAGCCTTTAACAACCACAACGGTTCCACGAAGAGTTACGACTACGTGCGGGAGCACCGAGAGACGGTGGTCGCGGCGGACTACGTGCCCCATGCGGAAGAAATCACCGCGGATTACGAACCAGGCACCACAGAACGCATCAATATGCCGGATGGCTCCATTCTGCAGCTGCACAAGCTTGCCCAGGACTACGATCCCCATGACCGCGTCGCAGCACTGCACTATGTCCAGAGCCGGCAGGCGGAAGGGGAGGTGGTTACGGGACTGCTATACCTGGATCCGAATCCCATGGATTGCCATGACATCCTGGGCACAGTGGATACACCACTGAATCAACTGAACGAAGCTGATCTTTGCCCGGGCAATGCTGCCCTTGGCTCAGTCAACGCCAGCTTCCGCTGACAAGGTATTTCCGCGGCCCGCAGGTGAAAGCAAAGCGGGCTCCGGTTGGCTCAAGCGGAGGGCAGGGGATCACACTTCACGGTATTGTGACAATCCCTGCCTTGCCCCCCTCCCGGCTCGCTTCGATAATGCGAAGTACCGGACAACAAGTACCAGGAAACCTGATCTGTCTTAACGACTGATCCCGCACCCAATCTCGAAAAGGAATGCACGGTGGCGCTACCTAGACTGGAAGATTACTTCCCCGACTGGAAAGAACGTGAAGCCCTGGCTGAGGCGATGATTCCGATCATCGGTCGGCTCTACCGGCAGAACGTAGTGACCTACTGTTTCGGGCGCGCGCTCTACAACCAGAGCGTGATGCAGATCATGAAAACGCATCGTTATGTGCGTCAGCTCGCCTTGAATGAACTATCCGAGTTCGAGAGCTACCCGATCCTCGATGCATTGTCCCAGTTGGATCTCGGTCCGTCCCACATCGATGTAGGCAAACTCGCTGCACAGTACATGCAGGAATCCAAAGCTGGTGGGCTTACCCCGATGCAATTCGTGCAGCGGGAGTGTGCCGAAGTCATTGGACGGCACGTACCGCCTGTTGAGAAACCCCAGGATGTGGTGCTGTATGGCTTCGGTCGGATCGGCCGGCTGCTTGCGCGACTTCTGATTGAAAAGACGGGTAGCGGACATCAACTCCGGCTGCGAGCGATCGTCGTTCGCAAAGGCAAGGCCGACGATCTTGTTAAGCGGGCGTCGCTTCTGCGGCGTGACAGCGTGCACGGCAGTTTCCAGGGCACGATCCGTATCGATGAAGAAAACCAGTGCATCATCGCCAACGGTAACGTCATCCGGGTGATTAACGCGTCGAGCCCCGATGCTGTGGACTACACGGCCTACGGCATTGATAACGCCATCATCATCGACAACACCGGTGTGGCGCGTGATGCCGAGAAACTAAGCCTGCACCTCAAGTCCAAGGGCGCTGCCAAGGTCATTCTGACGGCACCAGGTAAAGGCGCGATGAAAGACATCGTTGCCGGGGTGAACACCCATCTGGTTGAGCCCACAGATACCATTCTTGGGGCCGCGAGCTGCACCACCAATGCCATCGTGCCAGTCCTCAAGATCATGCACGATGAGTTTGAGGTGGTTTCAGGGCACATGGAGACGGTGCATTCCTACACTAACGACCAGAACCTCATCGACAACTATCACGACAAGCCCCGTCGTGGCCGCGCCGCGCCGCTCAACATGGTCATCACGGAGACCGGTGCATCCAAGGCCGTAGCGAAGCTCATGCCGGAAATGGCGGGCCGCCTTACCGGCAACGCCATTCGTGTCCCAACGCCAAACGTCTCGCTCGCGATTCTCAACATGCAGTTGGGTCGAAACGTCACGGTCGAGGAGGTCAACGACTTCCTGCGTAATGCATCATTGTTTTCACCAATGCAGCGACAGATCGATTTCACGATGTCACCCGAAGTGGTCTCTTCCGACTTCATCGGAAATCGGCACGCGTCCATCGTCGATGGTGGTGCCACGATCGCCAAGGACAATCGTTGTGTGCTGTACGTTTGGTATGACAACGAATTCGGTTATGCCTGTCAGGTGGTCCGCGTCGTGCAGAAGTGGGCGGGTATCAAGTATCCGCTCGTGCCGAAGGACGTTGCTGATCTCGGCTTCTGATTTTCCTACCGGTTTTCCAGCAAGGTGGCCGCGTTTCATGCGGCCTTCTCCTTACCCCCGTTGACTGACGCTGGCCGGCTGATGGTTCACTCGGGAATCATCGTTGTTCGAGTGGTTTGATTCATTGTCTTTGCGAAAGTGACGCCACTATAATGCGCCGCTCGCGAAGGCAGCTCCCCCACTAACCTATGGAATGGGGCGCATGGACTAATTGCGGCGAATGGCGGGAAGGGGGTGACCACGTTGTGGCGGGAGCCAGTGCGTTTCCCTTGAGAACAGCTGTGGTCGGAACTGGTGGTAGACCACATACCCCGCTCAACACAATTTCTATCGAAGTGTGTCGATATCCTTGATGCGCAAATCGCGAAACAGTGCGGGCGCGGTATCTGGTATAAACCGGAGCGGTCGGGCTGGCCTGTCGATGCACGATGCGATCAAGGCCGTGGCACGCGGAGTTGGCGCAACGGCAGAGGCCTCCGCATCCTCAAACAGATCGACTCAAGACTCATCGTCGACGCAGTCTGAGACGACTGCTGCGGCTACCGCTGTCAAAACAGCTGTGATGAAACCGGAAGGTACCCAGTCGACCCCGATGGCGAACGAACAATGATTCAACTCAAGAAGGGCCTAAATCTGCCGATTGCCGGCGCCCCACGCCAGGTCATCGAAGACGGTGCCGAGGTGAAACGGGTGGCGATTCTGGGCACCGATTACCCGGGCCTCAGACCAACGATGAAAGTTGCGGAAGGGGACGCGGTCCAGATCGGCGCGCCCATTTTCGAAGACAAGAAGAACCCCGGTGTCGTCGTCACCTCACCTGCCGCAGGGAAAGTGGAAAGCATCATCCGTGGTGAGAAGCGAACGCTTCTGGCAGTGACGATTCTGGTCGAAGGTGACCGCTCCAAGCTTTTCGAAACCCACGGGACTCAAGCCCTCGGTCGCCTCACACGTGAAGAGGTGACCGAAGCGCTGCGGCTGTCGGGGCTGTGGCCAGCACTGCGAACACGCCCGTACAGCAAAGTTCCAACACTCGGCTCCGTCCCTCACTCACTGTTCGTCACGGCGATGGATTCGAACCCGCTAGGCGTGGATGCGGCTCTTGTGATCACCGAGCGAGCGACGGAGTTTGCGCTCGGACTGGACGTCTTGGCCAAGCTCACCGACGGCCCCGTGCATGTCTGTCAGAAGCCCGGCAAGTTCCTGCCCAGCGGCCATGACAAGAACGTGAAAGTGCATGAATTCGATGGCCCCCATCCAGCAGGACTGCCGGGCACGCACATTCACTTCATCGATCCGGTCGGCCCAAGCAAGACCGTCTGGTACATCGGTTATCAGGACGTCATTGCCATCGGTAACCTCTTCCACAAAGGCAAGATCGATCCATCCCGTGTGGTCGCACTCGGTGGCCCAGGCGTAAAAAATCCGCGCCTCATTCGAACTCGCTTGGGTGCAGACCTCACGCAGTTGACTGCGGGGGAGTTGAACGACGGCGACCAGCGAGTGATCTCGGGGTCGGTGCTGGCAGGACATGCCGCTAAAGGTGCAGCCGCATACCTCGGTCGTTATCACAACCAGGTTTCGGTCATCCCCGAAGAGCGGGAACGTCGTCTCTTCGGTTACCTCGAGCCCGGTATGGACCGCCATTCAGTATTCCCCGCATTCCTGTCGAGCTGGCTCGGTAGCGGCAAAGTTAAATTCTCCACAACGGCCAATGGCAGTCCGCGAGCGATGGTGCCGATCGGGACCTACGAGACGGTTATGCCCCAGGACATTCTGGCGACACCATTGTTACGCAGTCTGCTCGTGGCCGATCTTGAAAGCGCCATGAACCTCGGTTGTCTTGAGCTCGATGAAGAAGACATCGCACTCTGCACCTACGCCTGTCCAGGCAAATACGAATATGGTCCGGTGCTGCGCAACATGCTGACCCTGATCGAGAAGGAGAGTGCGGCATGAGCCTTCGCACCTTACTGGATGGGCTTGAACATCATTTCGAAAAGGGCGGCAAGTTCGCCCGGGCCTATCCTGCCTTTGAAGCCATTGATACCGCGTTCTACACGCCGTCGACGGTAACGGGTGGTGCAGCCCATGTACGTGATGCGCTCAATCTCAAGCGCATCATGATGACAGTGTGGCTCGCGGCCTTTATTCCGGTGTTTGTCGGCAGCTGGGTGGTGGGTTATCAGGCCAATACTGCGTTGGCTGCAATGACGCCTGATCAGCTCGCCGCGGCGACGGATGGCATCCGCTATGTTTTTCTCTCTGCGGTGGCGTCCTACAACCCGGGTAGTTCCTGGGACAACCTGATTCATGGCTTGTCGTTCTTCGTACCGCTTTATGTGGTCGTGTTCGGCACCGGTATCGCCTTTGAAATCTGGTTCGCCTCCAAGCGTGGCCACGAGGTCAACGAAGGATTCTTCGTTACGTCGATCCTGTTCACGCTGACACTGCCCGCCGGCATTCCTTTGTGGATGGCGGCGATGGGGGTAGCTTTTGGCGTAGTCGTAGGCAAGGAAGTCTTTGGGGGTACTGGAAAGAACTTCCTCAACCCAGCCTTGACCGGGAGAGCATTCTTGTACTTTGCCTATCCCGTCGAAATGTCCGGTGACCGCATCTGGATTGCCGTTGACGGCGTGACTCAAGCGACGCCCCTGGGTAATGCAAAGATAGGAGATCCACTCGGTATCGATTGGATGTCGGCCTTCATCGGCAACATGCCGGGTTCTTTCGGCGAAACCTCAACGCTCGCCATCCTCATCGCCGCTTGCATTTTGCTCATCACCCGCATCGCTTCGTGGCGTGTGACGGCGGGTTGTGTGGTTGGCGCGGTGTTGACGACGTTGATGTTTAACTCCATCGAGTCCACCAACCCGATGTTCGCGATGCCGTTCTGGTGGCACTTCGTCCTCGGCGGTTTTGCATTTGGTGCGGTTTTCATGGCGACGGATCCGGTATCCGCAGCCATGACGGATACCGGACGATGGGCCTATGGCATCTTCATCGGCTTCATGTGCATCGTCATTCGAGTGGCCAACCCTGCTTTCCCTGAAGGCATGATGTTAGCGATCTTGTTCGGCAACTTGATGGCGCCACTGTTCGATTATTTCGTCATACAGAGCAACATCAAGCGGAGACTCGCCCGTGGCTAGTTTCAACAAAGACAGTCTTGGCTTCATCGTCTTCATTTCCATCGCCGTCTGTCTGGTGTGTTCGGTGTTTGTGTCCGCGGCAAACGTGATGCTCAAGCCGACACATGCGATCAATAAAGAACTCGATCAGAAGGCCAATATCCTTCGCGCTGCTGGCATGTTGCCGCCGGGTTCTGAGGTTTCTCCCGATGGCCGGGGTATTAACGACCTGTTTCAGGACTTTAAGGTCCAGGCAGTCAATCTCGATACCGGCGAGTATCTGCCGGACTTTGATGCCAGCGGCTATGACGCCGTGCGCATGTCCAAAGACCCCGCGAACTCACGTGCGCTGACCGAAGACGAAGATACCGTCACGATTCGAAGACGCGAGAACATCGGGCTTATCTACCTCAAGCTCAATGGGGATGAGCTCGAAAAACTGGTGATCCCGGTGCGAGGTTACGGGCTTTGGGGTACGTTGTTTGGGTACCTTGCGCTTGACGCCGACTTGAACACTGTGTCCGGTCTCGGTTTCTATGATCATAAGGAGACCCCAGGACTGGGTGGTGAAGTTGACAACCCCGTTTGGAAGAACAAATGGAAGGGCGTGCATGTGTTTAACGCTGAGGGCAAACCCGCCGTCAAACTCGTGAAAACACCCTCACCGCCAGACCACCCACAGAAGATTCACGAAGTAGACGCACTCTCGGGATCAACGTTTACGACGCGAGGGGTTCAGAATCTGGTTAATTTCTGGACGGGTGAGCTCGGCTACGGTCGTCTTATCCAGAACTTGAAAGCACAAAGCTGAGGAGTTGAGATGTCCGCTACGCCGACCGCCAAAGAAGTTCTCGTCGAGCCGCTGATCAACAACAATCCGATCACGTTGCAGGTGCTCGGTATTTGTTCGGCGTTAGCAGTGAGCATCAGCATGTCGAAGACGCTGGTGATGTGTGCTGCGGTGATCTTCGTGACCGCCATGTCGAGCTGGGCGGTGTCGTTGATCCGCAACTACATCCCGATGAGCATCCGCATCATCGTACAAATGACGGTGATCGCGTCTTTGGTCATCGTGGTAGATCAGGTGCTCAAGGCCGTGGCCTACGACATCTCCAAGTCGTTATCGGTTTTTGTCGGGCTGATCATCACCAA
>SXGR01181063.1_pt1 | contig 12872 bp, 8 predicted proteins | sample 3174711 | NCBI WGS metagenome assembly SXGR01 (sample SAMN11356860, study PRJNA531348) | freshwater metagenome | isolation source: freshwater sample F1-60 | place: China: Fuxian Lake, Yuxi | collected 2017-12-25
AAAACCTGACTCTTTATGCATTCTCATTGAGGTGTGGCGGGACTACAACCCGCGGGCCGGCTGTGAAAGGGCGATCAAGCAGCTCGACGCGGACTTTGCGTTGCCGGACCTGTGCGTGAAAAAATTCTGCGGCACGGAAGCGGCCATGAGCCTGGCGGTCTTGAGCTACAACCTCTGCGTGCTGTTCCAGCGCCATCTCGGCTGGATGGACCGGGTGACCGCTGCGACGCTGCGCTTCCGGCTGTTCAGCACCGGCGGAATCATCAGCGAATCCGGCGGTCGTACGACGATTCGCCTGAGTGTGCCACTCAAAGAAAGAGACTGGTGGCGCGCGATCTTCGAGAAGATCGTGAGTCTGTATCCAAACTGCAATGCAGTGAACGCCCGGGCGCCCTGACAGAGGAGAAAACGCACCGCCGTCGCCCCCTGCTACCATGCCCGAGCCACCGTCAGCGCGCCGCTAAAGCCTGCGGCGGTCTGCCTCGCCGCCGTCCCGGTAAAAAAAACGCCGCAACACGATTTGTGGCGCAGGGCGGGCTTTTTCTCGAAAAACGTCGCCGCTACTGAATTGATACGGCTAAGCGCGGCGCGGGTGAGGACGATGGCGGCGGAGTGCAGGCTGATTTCGTCGAGCCCCAGGCCGTCGAGCAGACGCAGCGCAAGAGGATCGGAACCCATTTCGCCGCAGAGGCCGACCCACTTGCCGTGCCGGTGCGCGGCCTCAACCGTGAACTTGATGGGGCCGATCCAACGGGGTCAGTCCGCTAGTTGTTAATTCTGCGCCCGTCGCGTTGCGGCGACGTTTCCGCTGGCGCCCTTCGGGCCTGCGGACGTTCGAGGCGCGGCGGCGAGGCCAAGGATCACCCCGGATTTGGGTATAGCGAAGGATGGCCCCGGCGGAATTCAGCGCCTCGATTGACGGCATGGCGCGACGCTTGCGAATCCAGTATCCCGCTGCCCGGTATCATGTCTTCAACGCACCAGAGGCGCGCAAGCCGCGGCAACTTGCGACATGCCATCACGCATTGGCGACCGAACTCAGGGCCTGCGGCAAGGGTCAGGCGGACCTCGAGAACGCACCCAAGGGAACTGCGTGGAAGGTAGCCATCGCACGAACACTGCGCTCCACGGTGGCACCGTCCTACCGCTGGCTTGCGAATCAACTGTACATGGGAAAACCGGCCTCGGTGCGCGTATACCTCTCGCGGGCAAATTAACAACTAGCGGACTGACCCCCTACTGTTACTCCTTGGACAACCCTGGTCCGGCGTGTCAGCTGCTGGGCGAGTGGAAGGTCACTTAACGTCTTCAGTTAGCTCCGCGTTGTGCCGTGCTTGCCCGGGGATTTGCTGGTGCCCGTGAGCCGCCCCGCCTCCCAGTCTCCTGCCATTCTGTCATTTGGGGAGATACTTTGGGACGTCATCGGCGACCGGGAAATGATTGGAGGCGCGCCGTTTAACGTGGCGGCCCACCTTGCCCGGCTTGGCACCCGCTCCTTCCTTTATTCGCGGGTGGGTGGCGATCTTCGTGGGACCCGGGCTCGACATCATGTGGTGCGGATGGGGGTCCATGACCGCTGGCTGCAAGAGGACAGCCGCCGCCCGACGGGGTGGGTGAACGTCACACTCGACCAATCCGGGCAGCCGACATTCCAAATCGGGTCGGACGCGGCGTGGGACGCAATCGGGGCGCCCACCGCGCCGACGGTTGAGGAACTTCGGGCGGAAAAATTTGGCGCTATCGTGTGTGGGACGCTGGCGCAGCGAGCCGCAGCGAGCCGCCAGGCGCTGACCTCCATCCGCAAGGCTTTGTCGGATGTGCCGGTTTTCTACGACGTCAACCTGCGAGGGAGTGAGACGCCGCTCCAGCGGGTGCGCGAAACAATGGCCGGGGTGACCATCCTGAAACTCAATCGGGAAGAGGTGGACGCCGTTTCGCATGGGCTGTTCGGGCGTGCGTGGGGGCCTCAGGAGCTTTTTGCGGAGCTACGCGACCGCTACGGGGTCCGGCTGCTGCTGAGCACACATGGGGCGGAGGGTTGTGAGGTCTTTGCCGACGGTGAGGGTTTCAGTCTCCGGGCCGAGCCGATCGCTGTCGCCAGCGCCGTGGGCGCCGGTGATGCGTTTTCGGCGGCCTTTCTGGCCAGCTGGGTGAAGGGCCTGACACTCGAGACGGCGGCAACCCATGCCAGCATCCTGGGAGCTTTTGTTGCAGCCAGCCCGGAAACCATCCCCGATTATTCCGAGGAATTGCTGGCGCGATTACCGGGCCTGCGGTAAGTTGCCGGGCCATAACCCTTGTCACAAGTTTCTCTTGAAGCAAACGATCACCCCGGCCACTCGAATATCACCGAGTGCGCATCACCGAAGGAAGCTATGAGCCCCACTGCCACCAATCGAATTCCCTGGAAGCAGCGCTTGAAACAGTATCGCTGGGTCATCGTCGGGTTGCTGTTCGCCACGGCGGTCATCAACAACCTCGATCGGCAGACGTTGTCCGTGCTGGCCCCGACCTTGCGGGAGACGCTCGGAATCGACTCGGTCCAATATTCTTACATCGTCTCATCGTTCCTCGCCGCCTATACGATCGGTTATCTTTTCGCCGGCACGGTGCTTGACCGGCTGGGCGTAAAGATCGGGTTGGGCTTCGCGATAGCATTTTGGTCGCTGGCTAATGGCTTGCATGTCCTGGCGACAGGTTGGATCGGACTCGTCGTGATGCGCTTTCTTCTCGGGCTGGGGGAATCATTCAACTCCCCGGCGGCGGTGAAAGCCATTGCGGAATGGGTGCCCTCGCGCGAGCGGGGACTGTGCATCGCCATCTATAACAACGGATTTGTCGTCGGTTCGATCCTCGCCCCGCCGCTGGTGTCTTTCACCGCCTTGCAGTTCGGGTGGCGCTGGAGCTTCGTGGTCACGACAATCCTCGGGGCGGTGCTGCTCTATTTTTGGTGGAAATACTACGACTCACCCGAGCGCAGCGTTCGTGTCAGCGAACCTGAGCGGGCTTACATTCTGGCGAATCGCCCGGCGGAGGCGGACGGGGAGGCGCCTTCCATCTGGCGGCTGATGCGCCATCCTATTTGCGCCGCTTTCATCGCTAGCCGGTTTCTCACGGATTGCTTCTCTTATTTCTTCAATTTCTGGCTGCCGGATTACTTTCAGACCGCGCGAGGCTTCTCGCTCGCGTTGCTTGGGCTCGTGGGCTGGATCCCCTACCTGCTGGCGGATATTGGCGGTCCGGTGGGCGGCGCCTTTTCCGATTGGCTAGTGCGGCGGGGGTGGGACCCGCTGCGGGCCCGGCTGAGGCTGATGTTTTTATCGGCGGCGCTCATGCCGCTCGGCATCGTCGCGGTGCGGACCGAAAACGCCTGGTTCTCGCTCGGACTGCTCTCGATCATGTATGCGGCGCAGATGTGCTGGATGGTCAACCAGCTCTCGATTCTCTCGGAAAGCTTCCCGCGCAAGGCTGTCGCCACGGTCATCGCGGCCACGGCGATTGGCGGCGGGATCGGCGGTATCCTGGCGACCGTGCTCACCGGTCGGGCGGTGGCGAGTTATGGTTATGTCCCCGTCTTTACAGCCATGAGCGTGCTGCATGTGATCGCCTACGCGGTGGTCTCTTGGACGATGCGCCCGGCGAGGGATCCGGTTTCCGGTCGGCGGTTGTGATCAGATGCGTAGCGCAATCGCTGCCGGCGGCTTGGGATGGTGTGACATTTGCGTTAACGCGGCCCGAGCTTAACGGATTCAGTTATGCGCAGATTGTTTTAGGACGCCGTGCTTCTAAATCCGATAGGCAGCATCGCTGAGCCTAACGAGCGATGTGCGGCGATTAAATCTTCGCCGCGTCACCCCTCAAACCCCTCAACGTTTATGCCTAAGTCTTCATCGTTCTTCCGGATGATTTCCGGTGTTACGTTTGCTCTGGCCGCTGTTCTCCCCGGTTTCGGGCAAACCGCCTCGCCGTCCACCCCTTTGTCTAATCCCGACGATGTGGTGAAGTTGGAGACGCTGCAGGTCACCGGGACTGCGTTGCGCAGCCAGGAAGAGGTGGAGAACCGCCGCGTGGCGGTGGGTATCATGGACACCCTGGCCATGGACGAACTCGGCAACCTGGCTGACGAAAACCTGGCCGACGCGCTGATCCGCCTGCCGGGCGTGAGTTCGATGCAGACGCTCTACGGCGAGCAGGAGGCTTCCTATGTCTCCGTGCGCGGCATCCCGGCCGACCTGAGCTACACCTCGTTCGACGGCATGACGATGTTCTCCACGGCCAACGACGGCGACGGCCTGCGCCGAGTGGACCTGAACCTGATCCCTACGCAGATCTCGCGCACCACCCGGGTCTTCAAGAGCTTCACTGCCGACCTGGATGCCGGCGCCATCGGCGGGGTCACCAACATCGAGCCCTATAGCGCGCTCAAGGACCGGCGCACCGCCAACATCCGGCTGCAGCTCACCGCCGAGACCGGCGAGGGCAAATACGTCCCCGTTTTCAACAGCCGCGGCGGCCACTACCGGAACCGGCCGGTGTCCGGGGGGCTGTCGGCCCTGTATGTGAATCGTTTTGGCCGCGATGGCCGGTTCGGCGTGGTGTTGAGCGGCATCTATCGCCAGCGGGATTACAGCTACACCAAGACCAATCCCAACGGGCGCATCTACTACACAGCCACCGGCGCGACGGCGGCGAACAACCTTTCGAATTGGGACGGGAAGCAGCCGTTTCCGACGCTCTACCGCCCGATGGATTACACCAAATACTCCCAGACCCAAGGCGGCTCGGCCAAGTTCGAATACAAGATTTCCCGCGACTGGTCGGTGTCGCTGCTGGGCTTCGCCTACAAACAGATCGAGGACCAGAACCTCAACCAGTTCTTCCTTGAGCAGTTCACCGCCCCGACCCGCCCGAGCGAGAGCGTCGGCCGCCTCAAGGTCGGCCGCAACCGCTCCGTCTACAGCTACGACCGCTTCCATCAGGAAACCCGCGGCTTCCTGTTCAAGGTGGAGGGTAAGCTCAGCACCGACTCCTCGCTCGAGTTCCGGGCCGGGAGCTACCAAAATGAATTCTACGACCGGGACGAGACCGCCACCTTCCTCTACAGCCCGCCCGCCTCCTTCATCACCTTCAACTACAGCGGCCTTTTCCCTAAGGTCACGGTCGAGAACGTGGATCCTATGATCACCGCTTCGAACTACCAGCTGAGCTTGGCGCCCATCAACATCGTCGAGTCCAATGTGGAATCCAAGCAGGTCAAGGTCGACTACAACAAGAACTACTTCGTTGACAGCACCGGCTTCGGCTTCACGACCGGCGCCGACTGGCGTGAAACGGAGGCCCGCCGCGACGGCACCACCACCCACTTCGTCAACAACAGCGCCCGGCTGAACGACATGGGGTTCGTGCCCAACTTCCAGTCGGTGAACTATGACTACCCGGTGCTGTGGGTCGACTACGCCAAGTTGCAGCAGACCGTGCTGCCGACCCTGGCGATCAACCAGACCACCACCAACAACGACTCCTGGTCGAGCGACTATTTCTACAAGGAGCAGCTGTTCGCCGCCTACGTCTCGGCGAAGTATGGCTGGGAGAGGACCAAGCTCATCGCGGGCGTGCGCTACGACAAGGTGGATTATCGCGCACGGTCACCGCTTGCCGTCGCCGGCACCTACAACGGGACCTTCACCCCGTCCGGCGGCACTTGGGAAAACGTGCTGCCATCCGCCATCCTGACCCACCACTTCACGCCCCGTTTCCGCGCCAAGGCCGCCGTCAGCCAGTCGCTTGGCCGCCCGCAATTTGGCGAAATCGCTCAGGCCGTGGTGCGCAATGACCAGAACCTGACCATCACCCGCGGCAACCCGGACCTGAAGCCGCGTCGCGCCGACAACTACGACCTCGCCTTGGAATACTTCTTCAACAATGACGGCATGGTGGCGGTCAGCTGGTTCGCCAAGGATATCAAGGACGACATCTACACGCAGGCCGTCGATGTGGACATCGACGGCCTCACCTACAGGGCGACCCAGCCGTTCAATTCATCGAGCTCGAAGATGCGCGGCGTGGAGGTCGCGCTGACGCACAACGCGATCCCCGGCCTGCCGGGGCCCCTCGAAAAGCGCCTCGGCGTCGCCCTCAACTATACCAAGCTGTGGGGTGAGATGGACTACCTCTCGGGCACCACCTTCGTGCATCTGAAATCGCTCCAATACCAGCCCGACTACATGGCCAACGCCACGGTCTTCTACACCTTCCTCCGTAAGAAGGGTGAATTCCGCATCTCCTACAACTGGAAGGGCCAGAGCCCGATCTCCCTGGGTCTCTATCCGTGGACGACCTACTGGCTGCGCGCCTCCGAGCGCCTCGACGCGGGCTTGCGCTACTCGATCACCAAGAACTTCATCGTGAAGCTGCAGGCGAGGAACCTGACCAACCAGGGCGTCAAACAAGGTTACCTCGCCCCCTACGCAATGAACCGCTACGAGATGAACCAAGACAAGACCTACGCCCTGGACCTTACCTATAAGTTTTAAACCACCCACGCCAACACGCGCACGCGGCATTATACCGGGGTCCGTGTCTGATGCCGGCGGCGGGCGCCCTCAAGCTCCCGACGTTTCCGATACCGGGCCGGAAAAACATTAGATAAAGACGAAATCCCGGCGCGGCCCGGCTCTCTCATCATTCATTATGAAGCATTCTTCAGGTTATAGGAAATCCGGGATATCTGTCTGGTCGCTCGGGCTGCTGGGCGCGGCTTGCCTGCTAGTATTTCCCGGGCTCGCGCAGGTGCCGGATACCGGGCCGGCCCAGCACCCGCGGCAGTTCATCGCGCATCGGGGAGTTCACCTGCGCTCCACCATTGCCGGTGAAAATTCACTGGAGGCTATCCGCTATGCCCGGCGGGCGGGCTTCACCACCATTGAGACCGACGTGCGGCTGACCGCGGACGGACATCTCGTCGTCATGCACGACGAAACGCTGAACCGGACCTGCCTGGCCGCCGACGGGACAAACCTGAAGGAAGCGGTTCCGGTGGCGGGCGTGACCCTTTCGGAGCTCCAGAAAAACTATGTCCTGAAAGCGCGCGAACTGGACGCGAGAACACGGGTTCCGACCCTCCGGGAATATCTTGCGGAGTGCCGGCGGCAGAAGCTGCTGCCTTTTATCGAGCCGAAATTATACGATGCCAGCGGCGCCCACTATCGAGATATCATCCGACTGGCCGAAGAAATCTTGGGGAGAGGTAACTACATCATCACCTCCAACAATCGGGCCAACCAGGTGATCCGGGGCTTGGGCCTCAAGGAAGTGCGCCTGATGGGTATCCTGTATCAAACCACGTTTGAGGAGATGGAGGGCTTGGGCAACACGATCATGGCGATCAGCACCGCGCGGTTTACCGAGGCCGAGTTCTCGGCTCATGCCGCACGTGCGATAGCGGCCGGCATTCCGATCGAGTCGCATGCCGACGACTATCCCCGCTATGCCATCATTGATGCCCATGCCGTGGATTATGTTTCCACCGACCTGCTGGCGCCTGACTTGGCGGAGAATGCAACGGTTCTCGTCCAACATCGCAGGTTTGAGGATTTCTCCACCGACGGGCGGGTCAGGGACGGTGTGTTGCAGCTGTCCGCACAGGGTGCCTTGGGACTTAACGCACCTCTCCCGGAGGTGCATTTTGGTGGCGTCTTTCTGGAGCTGGAGATGCAGGGAGAATGTAAGATACGCCTGGGGGACCAGCAGTTTTCCATCAGGAATCCGGAGATGCAGCGCCGTCGCTACCAACTGATGGTGCACAAGGCATCGCCCAGTTTTGCGATTCTCGCGAGCGGGCCATGTGAAATCAAAAACCTCAACCTGACGTTGGCGTCCTTCTGAGCCGGGCGTCCGACGGGGCGCTACCAAGATTCACGCCATACCCCGTCAAGGAGCACCGTGGTCGGAAGTGAGACGACGCCTCGTTCATTGCGGTGCAGCTGGGCGATCACGAGATCCACGGCATGAGCCGCGATGACTTCATTGCAAGGGTCGATTCCGGGCAGGACTCCATGGGGATGCCACTCGAGTGTCACGACACGACGGGCCTGCGGGGCCAGTTCACGCAGTTGCTCGAGGGTTGCCTGGTTCAGTTGCCAGCCCAGCACCACCGAATCGGGTTTGAATTTTTTCAACCAGCGGCCCAATCTGAGCAAATCGCCCGGTTCGCAGAATCGCACGGCGTCATGGGCGATTGAAGGCGTGGGATGATGGGTGATGAACGCGGCGTGTTGCATGCGGTGAATTCGGCCCTGCACGGTTTCGCTGAAGATGGCGGCCGGGCGCGCCAGATTTTCACTACGCAGCCGTTCCATGGTCTGCCAGACGCTGCGAAAGTGGTAGTGGGCGGCCCGGCTGACCACCGGCGCAATCTCGGTGCTGCCGATGATGACCGGCGCGAGGACATGCCAGTCCCAATTGATTGTAATACTCTGGTTGCTGGCGGCGGGCGAAATGAGGACGCCTGAGATTCCTCGCGCCCGCAGAATGGAATTAAGCCGGTGCGGCGCCAGGCCGCCCTCACCGAGCCAGAATTCCTCAATGCCGGATCCGAGCTGTTCCGCACGTTGGCGGGCGGCTTCAGAGACCACCTTCACGTAATGTTGTAGGTGGACCGGCAGGGCTTCCGTTCGTCGTGGCGTGTTCACCCAGACGAAGGCCAACGTCTCGCGCTGCGCGAGCGGACGGCTGCGGCGGATGGTCGCCATCAGTGAGCTGACGCGTAGGTCAGGCCGGTAATCCAGTTTAGCCGCAATCTGCCGGACCCGCTCCACCGTGGCGACCGGGATACTGGGATGGCCGCGTAGCGCGTAGGACGTGCCCCCGGTGCTCAACCCGGCCGCGCGGGCCACATCAGCGAGGGTCACACCTAGTAGCTTCGACATGGGAAGTGGGCGCGGCCGGCTAAAATTCAATCGGATTGATACGGACCAAACACTGCCTTGATGCGATAGCTTTCGTCCGTGTCATCGAGCACATACACGAAATATTCCGCTCCGCCCGGCATGACGCGGACGACAATGTGCCCCGTGGGCGTTTTGAGGCGGTTGATGTGCAGCGCGGCCAAAGTGGCCTCCATCATGTTGGTATAAAATACCTCCCGGGGGCCAGGATAGGTGGCGGTTGACAGAAAGCGCCGGTGCACAGCCATAGCGGGCTGGCTTGCGCCCCAGATGGAAGCCACGGTCACGCGCGGTCGCAGAACGCTCAGGAAGAAGGGGCTGTTCGCATCGTAATTTGCGTGATGATTGGCTTTGAACACCTCCACCGGCCCGGTCGCCATGGCGACCGGCCGCTCGATGTCCTTCCACTGGTCGGCGGGTCCGGCGAGTTCTACGTCCCGCACATCGAGGTCGCCACCCGTGAAATAATCGAATTTCCCGTAGGATACCCTGAAAGCAATGCAGCACTTGTTTTCCGATGGATAGTTCGTCGGGGGCAGGGAGGATAACTGCGGAAAGTGATTGCGCGCGACCGAGCCCACGCCGGTCCACACGTGTCCGTTCACCGCGATGTTGCGGATCTCGAATTCCGGATAGCGGGACTTGTGGTGCAACAACCCGAGCTGATCATTGCGCCCGGCCTGGAAGCGTTCGACGCTTAGGCCGTGGTTGGCCGTTTGCCAGGAGAGGAACTTCCGATAGTTCTTCATCTTGGCGTCCTCCAGCGGCAATGGCCAGTTGTAATCCGGCCAGTTGCGATCAAACATCCGGCGAATCGGAATGTGCTCGGCGACCTCCGTCAGGCCACCCAGTTGATAGGCGCCCGAAGCCGAAGTCGGGGAGGTCGCATTGATCGCACCCATGTGGTCGATGTGGAAGTGGGAGATGACAGCCTGATCGATCTGCTTTACCGGAAAACGCCCGAGCATGTGCGCGATATAGCGGGCGATCCATTCGCCGGGTTCCCGCGAGGCATTGGGTTTGGGGGGCGTGGTCCAGCCGGGCTCTACCGGCGCCGCGCCCGCATCCACGAGCAGGGACGTGCCGTCGGGTAGAATCAGGAAGGCGGTTTCTCCGCGGCCGGTGTTGATATGGTGAATGTCCAGGCATCCTTCGGACCATGCCGGGAGCGTGGAGCCGGCTGCGGCGGCAGGTGCGGGGTCATTGCTGGCGGCGACTGCGACGCTGAGCACACCGATAAAAGCGAACAGGGGGCGAATTGGATTATGAACGGGCATGACAGGCAGACATACGGGGTGGAGGGTAAGGAGCTGTCTCCTGCGGTCAGGTAGGTTCGCCGCGCCGGTAGTCTGGAAGTGGAGGAATCTATGCCAATTGGCACATTACTGAAAGCGTTAAGTAGAGGACGCGGGACCGGTAGTTTAACGCATTCAGTAACACCCGGTTGGTGGGCGGACTCGGAATTGCTCAAATGTCGCACAACCCTCTGCCGATGGCACCCCATCATCATCCTCTCCCGAAAAGCCGCGCCCATCTGGCTTCGGGTGTCGTTTTACCCGCCGGTCGTGCGGGGTGAGGTCTTCTTATTCCATGTCCAACGTATCCCGGCCGATTGACCAGATTCGATTAAAGTTTTCGTCCCTGAATCCTGGGGCCGCGCATGCCGTGGCCGATTCTAGCCTCCCCGTGCTCATGCTGTCTGCCGGGCTGGTGGTGGCTGGCGGTGGGATGTCGGGTGTGTGCGCGGCGATCGCTGCAGCGAGAAACGGGACAAAGGTCGTGCTGGTGCAAAACCGCTCCCGGCTCGGTGGTAATGCCTCCAGCGAGGTGCGGATGCACATTGTTGGTGCCAACTGGCACAAGAATCGCCCTGGCTGGCGTGAGGGAGGGCTCCTTGAGGAACTGCGCTTGGACGATGCCGTGAACAATCCCCGGCGCTGCCGCGAAATGTGGGATCTGTTGCTCTATGACAAGGCCATGGCGGAGCCCAACATCACCCTGCTGCTGGACAGCACGCTGGTCTCGGCGGCGATGAAGGGGGATCGTATCGAAGAGGTGACGGTGCGGTGTGACCCGACAGAACGGATTTATCGTATCCGGGCGGAAATGTTCTGCGATTGCACGGGGGATTCCCGCCTGGCGCTGGAGGCCGGTGCCGACATGCGACACGGCCGTGAATCCCGGGCCGAGTTTGGCGAATCGTTGGCCCCGGAGAAGGCCGACCAGGAAACACTGGGCAGCAGCATTCTTTTCACGTCGCGGAAGCACGACCAGCCGGTGCCGTTCACGCCTCCGACATGGGCCCGCAAGATGGATGCGGCGCAACTGCAGCACCGCACCATCAAGTCATGGGAGTATGGCTACTGGTGGATCGAATGGGGTGGGCATATGGACACCATTGCTGACAACGAGCGGATCCGCTTTGAACTCTTGGCGATCGTGATGGGGATATGGGATCACATCAAAAATAGCGGTCGGTTCCCCGACAGCGCCAACTGGGCGCTGGATTGGGTCGGCATGGTGCCTGGGAAGCGCGAAAGCCGCCGTATCGTGGGCGACCATGTCCTCACCCAGCAAGATCTCCTCAAGGGAGGTCAGTTTGACGATGCTGTGGCTATCGGCGGTTGGCCCTTGGATGATCACCCGCCGGGAGGTTTCGATAGCGTGTCCGACTCGCCGGGACGCCAGGTGGCGACAATGGAGGTCTACGACATTCCGCTCCGTTCCCTTTACAGCCGCAATGTGACCAATCTCTTGATGGCTGGACGGAACATCAGCGCCAGCCATGTGGCCTTTACCTCCACTCGGGTGATGGGCACGTGCAGCGTGATGGGACAGGCGGCGGGAACGGCTGCGGCCATTTGCCTCCGTCATGGAATCACCCCCCGGGAACTATATCAGCAGAAAAACCTGTTGCGTGAACTTCAGCAGCAGCTCGTGCGGGATGATCAGACCATCAAGGGCGTGCGCCACGAGTCCCATAACGATGTCGCCCGTGACGCAGTCATCACGGCGTCGGCGCAGGAAGGTGAGGCGGTCACTAGCAACATTGTGAACGGCTGGTCGCGTGATTTTCCCGGGAAAAGTGTCCGCTGTCTGCCGGAGCAGGATGTTCCCTTGGAGATGGGCGCCGGTGGCAAAGAAATCGAAAAAGCCATTAACCACTGGGCTGGCCGCTTGGGGCCGGAAGGGGCGTGGATAGAGCTCCGGTGGAAGGGGCCACAGCGGATTCGTGAGATCCAGCTGGTTTTCGACACCGGGTTCCAGCGCGAGCTCACGTTGACTTCCTCGGACACCATCAACGAAGGCATCATCCGCGGGCCGCAGCCCGAGACAACCCGTGATTACGAGCTGCTGGGATGCGGGCCGGGTGAAAGTGCTTGGCGCTCCTTGCTGCAGGTGGCCGGAAATCATCAGCGGTTGCGGCGGCATGCATTGCCCGCTTGCGAGCTGCAGTCATTGCGGATTCAAATTCACGCCACCCACGGCGATCCCTGCGCCAGGATCTTCGAAGTGCGGTGCCTGGTTTGATCCCGGCCTCAACCCACCAAGCAACCCGTCACCCATGCAAGCCCTCGTGCTCGAACAAAAACTCAAGCTGTCGTTGCGGGATTTTCCGACCGACGACCAACTCGGGGCACACGATGTGCGCATCGCGATGCACACAGTGGGAATCTGCGGCAGCGATCTGCATTATTACCAGTGGGGGGCGATTGGCCCTTATGTGGTGCGTGCCCCGATGATCCTCGGCCACGAGGGAGCGGGAACCATCACGGAGGTGGGCTCCGCGGTTAAACACCTTAAGGCTGGAGATCGCGTGTGCGTGGAACCGGGCATCCCCGATCCGAACAGCCGGGCGACGCGCCTCGGGCTCGATAATCTGGATCCAGCCGTGCAATTCTGGGCGACCCCACCCGTGCACGGATG
>SXGR01156850.1_pt1 | contig 12871 bp, 12 predicted proteins | sample 3174711 | NCBI WGS metagenome assembly SXGR01 (sample SAMN11356860, study PRJNA531348) | freshwater metagenome | isolation source: freshwater sample F1-60 | place: China: Fuxian Lake, Yuxi | collected 2017-12-25
GGAAGGTCAACCCCCGCGACTGGACCGAGGAGAACATCAAGGCAATGCGGGGCCAACTGCAGCGGCTCGGCCTGAGCTACGACTGGTCGCGTGAGATCGCCGCCCATCGGCCGGAGTATTACAAGTTCTGGCAAGCATTCTCTCCTCTTTGGCATTGCAGCGACCGCGATTTTTTGGATCGCATTAGTTGTCTTCGCCGCGATCCATCCCGACTACACGCATTCCCACAAAGCAATCAGTGAACTGGGTGCGTTTGCCGCGCCCAATGCGCTGGCCTGGAATTTAATAGGCTTCATTACTCCAGGAATACTGCTCGCCATTTGCGGAGCCGGCATTGCTCTGCGGGTTGATGGCAAAAAAACCGCCTTGTTCTGGCTCCTGGTAATTTCCAGTCTCGGCTTTGCCGGCACCGGCATCATTCCGGCGGAGATGGCGGACGGCTCGCCACTGATGGAGTCGCCGTGGACGACAGGTCATGTATTGATGACTTTTGTCTCGGGATTACCCTGGCTGGTGGCAAGTGTACTATTGGTAGCGCACGTCAGGCGCGATCCGCAGTGGCAGCATTTGGGAAGGGTCTGTCTGATCCTTGCTGTTTGCGCGATTGCGAGCCTGTCGCTGAACCCTGTTGCCGGTTCCCCGCCCTTTCTCGCAGACAACCCAGGTCTGGTGCAGCGCATTGCTTTTGCTATTTATTTTGGCTGGTTTGTGGTTGTAGCCTATATGCTTGCCTTTCAGGATAAATCAGCCTGACACACTAACCTGGTTCGGAGACAAAACCCATGCGCGGAAAGCGCCTTTGCGAAGCAGTCGAATTCGAAATCCTTGGAGAAGTTCCCGGACTCTACCAGTGCCACTGTTCCCTGTGCCGAAAACAAGGTGGCTCCACATCGAATACGGCCACCATCGTTGCGAACAACAAGTTTCGTTGGCTCAAGGGTGAGGAGAAATTTCAACCTTTACGTTGCCGACAGGATTCCGTTCGTACTTTTGCAGCACCTGTGGCTCCACCTTGCCGAATCCGCTGAGAAATACGCCCTGTTTCTGGGTGCCGTCGGGTTTGTTTGCGGGTACCGAAAAACTCAAAATCGTCATGCACCTGTATGTAGGTTCCAGAGCCGCCTGGGACACAGCCAGTCTGAGCGGAACACTATTCGAAACCGAACCTGAGATGGATGCATTCATTCGCGAGTTGCATGCTGCAATGCATTAAACGGAGTCTGTGCTGGCACTCGTGCCTGATTGGTTTTTCTCTGCTGGCGTCCAAAATACTATCAGCATTGGTTATAAAAAAATTTGGGACGCGTCGCTCTTGCCATAACCATCTCCACTGGGGGTTGGAATCGAAGAGTTTTTAACCAGGAGTTTCAAATCGAAGTCTTCATTCTCAGCGCGCGGAAATCCAGATGTATTATTTTAAACTGACTTTAGCTGCCTTAATTGCCGCAACTCTCTGGCTGGCATTCGTCATTATCAGCGCGTTTTATGGCCTCTGGATGACACCGGTTTCGCCACCCGGGGATACGGAAGACTTTTTTCGAAAAGCCAGGGCAATAGTGGAGGCAGAGAATTCGGGTAATGCAGCTCTCCTGCTGATCGAGAACGGCCAGTTAGCCGCAGAATATTACTCCTCCTCGAAAGACTCTATAAACCAGTACACAGTCTTCTCCACCGCATCGATGAGCAAATGGATTACTGCCACCGCGGTGATGCAACTGGTTCAAGATGGCAAGATAGATCTGGATGCACCTATATCAGACTACCTCACGCGATGGGATTTGCCTGTAGGCGAATTCGACAACAGAGAAGTCACGACCCGTCGATTACTCAGCCACACAGCGGGGCTTGCAGATGACCTGGGCTTCGCGGACTACAATGCCGAGGAAACACTGCCTGCTCTGGAGGAATCGCTAAGCAATCCGCGGGCATCATCTGGTGCGGAAGTTGAAATTGCGGTCCGAATCCAGCCCGGAACCGAATTCAGATATTCGGGCGGCAGTTACTTGATTCTCCAATTGCTTATTGAAGAAGTGACTGGCATGTCATTTAAGGACTATGTGCAGTCGGCGATTTTCGATCCATTGGCAATGACAAGATCGACCTATGACTATATTGGCGACATCGAAAACAACGCCGGGTCATATGACCGTAATGGCCAGGCAGCACCGCTCTACCAATACGCAGCAAGCGCCGCAACAGGATTTGCTACCTCGAGCGCTGATCTTGCCAGCTTTGTTTTGGCCCAAATATCTGGCGAAAATAGAATTAGTATCGTTACAGAAGCAACTGTGCAAAGCATGCGAGAACCCCATGGCCGACTATTCGGTTTCGATGCCTATGGATTAGGCACGATGTTTTATGCACCAATTGCGAACGATGATTATGTTTTCGGCCACGATGGCGCCAACGATCCGGCAATCAATAGCACCGCCCGCATCAATCCGGATAATGGAGATGCGATTATTGTATTGGTTACCGGACACCCATCGCTGGCGACGAATATTGGTGCGGAGTGGCTACTCTGGCAAACGGGCTACCCCGATTTCCTGATAATGGATGCCATCATTGCGAGCATGTATCTGCCAGCATTGCTTGGCGTGCTCCTGGTGTTACTTACATTTGTCTTTCTATGCTATAGGCGCTATCTTCATCAACGCACAATTGAGAGAAAGGAATGATCGGACGCTATTCCCGCAACAAGCGCGAATTACTGACAGAAGGGCTGGGAGAAAAGCTCGAATCAGCCAGCTAGTCAACCAGTCAGCACCCGAGGAATCTTTTATGTCGCCTGCCATCAGCCGCTTTCCCGTCCCCGAATTCACCAGCCTCCCTCAAGATGTGAAGGACCGCATGACAGCCGTGCAGGAAAAAGCCGGCTTTGTGCCCAATGTGTTTTTGGCGCTGGCACGCAGACCAGACGAGTTCCGAGCCTTCTTTGCCTATCACGATGCCTTGATGGAGAAGAACAGCGGACTCAGCAAGGCAGAGCGGGAGATGATAGTGGTTGTCACCAGCGCGGCGAACCAGTGCCATTACTGTGTGATTGCCCACGGCGCCATCCTGCGCATACGCGCGAAAAATCCGTTGATTGCAGATCAGGTGGCAGTGAATTATCGCAAGGCAGATATCACAGAGCGGCAGAAAGCTATGCTGGATTTTTCCATGAAAGTCTCGCGCTCGGCCGAACAGGTTTCTTCAGAAGACATCGCTGCCGTCATGACCCACGGTTTCACAGAGGAAGATGTGTGGGACATGATGAGCGTCGCCGCATTCTTCGCCCTATCCAATCGCATTGCCAACGTCAGCAATCTGCGCCCCAATGACGAATTTTATGCCATGGGTCGGTGATTATTAAGGTTTACCCTTTGAGCAACGAGACCGAATCATGCAAATGAATGGCATTGCCCACGTGGCGATCAATGTGTGCAAGTTTGATGAATGCAAAGAATTTTACCGGAAGCTGTTTGCGTTTCTGGAAATGCAACTGGTCTATGATGACGTCAACATCATCTACGGAGTCGGTAGTCGCACGGGAATCGTGGTGCACCGGGTTCCAGAGCAATACCAGAAGGATGTTTTCCAGCAAAATCGTGCGGGCCTGCACCATTTCTGCTTTCGCGCCAGATCAAGGGAAGACATCGATGCCCTGCATGAATTCCTGATCACTCTCAAGACCAGAATAATCCGGCAGCCCGAAGCAGGGCACTGGGCGCCTGGTTATTACTCTGTGCTGTTTGAGGACCCGGATGGCATTCGTATCGAAGCGAACTACGTGCCTGGCAAGGGCAATCTCGATCCGGCTGTGGACTTGCCGAGAAAGGTAATCAGCCGAGGGTCATCGCAATAATTGGTGTGCCGACTTCACATTCGAGACACTTTCGGCAGATTACTCTAACAGCCTTTATACGCCCTGATTAGAGGTTAAGCGACCTTATGGTCGGGCGCGTGAGTATTTCTCAAACCGCTGCCGGCCAACTTGTCCGGCGTAGATATTGCCGGCAGCGTCTGTAGCCAGAAACTCGATGCCACTGCCGTTTTCAACTTCATAATCTGGAATGAATTCGGTGACATAACCGCTTCTGGCATCGCCAATGCGAATGCCCCGTTCCCATCCGCGATTCCATTGCTCACCTGACATGCCATCAGCCACGAGAATGGTGTCGTCCGGTTCAATCCAGATGCCACTGGGTCTGCCGTATTGGGTCCAGATGTCCAGCAGTTCGCCTTCCTGGCTAAAAATCTGGATGCGATTGTTGCCCCGGTCGGCCACGAACAGGCGGCCCTGCGAATCCATCTTCAGGTCGTGAGGATCATTGAATCGCGATGCCTCCAGACTGATGTCATCTACCCCACCGCCGAGTTGCAGGAGCAAATTGCCATCGGGAGAAAATTTCATCACCCGGTTGTTGCCACCGCGATGACCATCGGCTATCCAGATTTCGCCATTCGGCGCCACCAGCACTGCGGCAGGACCATTGAAGTGAGTCGCATCGAATCCCGCCACACCCGCTTCACCAAGCCGCATCAATACTTCACCGTCCTGATTGATCTTGATTACCTGGTGACCCATACCGCGCTCGAAGCCGGGCTCACCGCGCGGATCACCTGCGGGCGCTCCCTCGGTAATCCAGAAATTGCCGTCCGCATCCATGTCGAAACCATGTGGCCATGCCAGCAACCCGGCACCGATGCTTTTCACCGTCTTGCCGTCCATGTCCAGCTTGTGCAGCGGAGGCAAGTCAGACCCGGCACACTGGTTTTCGCTGCAGCGCTCCAGCACCCAGATGTGCTTGCCATCAGGATCAGGCTGCACGCCTGACACCACGCCCATGGGGCGACCACCTGGCAACTCGCCCCAGTGATAGGTGACCTGATAGGGATTGGTTTGGGCACTAATCGCCATCGAAACCGCCAGCAATGTCAAAACGAGCGTAAAATTTTTCATAAAAGCTTCTCTTGAAAAGATGTCAGACTCAATTACTGCAGCAGCAATAAAGTAACAACCAAGGGACGAGTTTCTTGCTGATTTTCTGGCAATTACACAATGCGTGCCGCCCGCAACACATCCCACATCCTGCCTGTTGTCACCGGCATATCCACATGACGCACGTTATAGTCCCTGAGCGCATTGACGATGGCATTGATGATTGCCGGCGGTGCGCCGATCGCCCCCGCCTCACCCGCACCCTTGATCCCCAGAGGATTGGTTGTGCAGAGCACCTCATTGCGCATGAACTTGATCGGCGGAAAATTGAGTGCACGCGGCAGGTTGTAGTCCATGAACGTGGCCGACAACAATTGCCCGGATTCCGGGTCATAGCAGCAGTGCTCCAGCAGGGCCTGACCGAGACCCTGGCCAATCCCGCCGTGGACTTGCCCTTCCAGCAGCAGCGGATTGATCACCTTGCCGAAGTCATCCACCACGCAGTAATCCACCACCTCGATTGCCGCTGTGGCGATATCGATCTCCAGCTCACAGATGTGGGTGCCATTGGGATACGTGGAGGTCGCCGGGGCGAAACTGTCGCTCTCGTCGAAACTCGCGCTGCCATCGCTGGGCGCAGCTTGCAGCGCCACACTCTTGAATGTCACCGTGCGGTCAGTGCCGACGATGCGAAACAGGCCGTCGCTGAATTCAACATCCACCACTGCCGATTCCAGCACTTCGGCAGCTTTTTGTTTCGCCTTGTCAATTATTTTCGCCGCAGCGAGGCCGATGGCGGCGCCGCCCACGGGTACGGAGCGCGAACCCATCGTGCCGCCACCGGAGGCAATCCTGTCGGAATCCCCCTGCACAATTGTTATATCGCTGAATTCGATGCCGAGCCTTTCACACAGAATCTGCCGAAACGCGGTCTCGTGTCCCTGACCATTTGACAGCGTACCGATATAGAGCGTGACGTGACCATCGCCGACAACCTGCAACCGCGCCTGCTCCGGCGCGCCACCGGAACAGCGCTCGATATAACAGGCCAGACCAATGCCGCGCAGTTTGCCACGCGCTCTCGCGGCGGTGCGTCTTGCTTCAAAACCCTGCCACTGCGCGAGCTGCAGTGCGTCCTCCAGGTTCCTGCCGAATTCACCGGAGTCGTAGGTAGCACCCAAACAAGTGTCATAAGGCATCGCTTCTGGCGGAATGAAATTGCGCCGACGGATCTCGTCTGGCGTCAGGCCAAGATCAAGGGCAGCCACGTCCATCAATCTTTCTATGGCATAGATCGCTTCAGGTCGACCCGCACCGCGAGAGGCATCCACCGGCGTGGTATGGGTAAATACGCCCTGCACGGTCACATGAGCCGCTGGAATTCTATAGCAACCGACCAGCATCGCCGCGCCGGCGGCAGTGGCTACGAAGGGCGCGAAATTCGACAGGTAGGCGCCGAGGTTCGCAATGGTATCGACCTTGAGCCCAAGAATTCTCGCATCCTTGTCCAGGGCAAGCAGCATGCGCGTGACATTGTCGCGGCCGTGGCTGTCGCTGACGAAGGCTTCGTTGCGCTCGGAAATCCATTTCACTGGCCGTCCCAGCTTGCGTGCTGCGAACAGCGTGGCAACGTATTCCGGAAACAGGAATATCTTCATGCCAAAACCGCCACCCACATCGTCGCAGAGCACATGAATGTCTGCTTCGGGCACCTTGAAAATATTATTCGCCAGTATGCGGTGCATGAGATGCACACCCTGACAGGACACGGTCAACTGCAAGCGACCGGTGCCGGGTTCGATCGCAGCAATCGACCCGCGCGGTTCCATGGAAGTTGGAATGACCCGGTTATTGACTAATTCGAGTTCCACCACATGGGCCGCCTGCTTCAGCGCCGCGGCCACGCCGGGAGCATCGCCCGTGCTCCAGTCGAAGCAGCGATTGTGCGATGCCTGTTCCCACACCTGTGCCGCTCGGGCGTCCAGTGCGTCAGCGGTGCCCGCCACGGCTGGCAGAATCTCGTAATCCACCCACACCTGCTCGGCAGCATCCCGGGCTTCCAGCAAGGTTGCTGCCACCACTACCGCTACCGCGTCGCCGACATGGCGCACTCGCCCCTCGGCAAGGGCCGGTCGCGGCGGTGCAATAAAGGCCGAACCATCGCTGTTCTGCACAGAAGCAAGACAAGGCACATTGCCGATATTTTCCGCTTGCAAGTCAGCCACAGTGTAAATGCCCAGCACACCCGGCAAGGATCGGGCGGCTTCAGTATCAATTGATCGGATCAAGGCATGGGCGTGGGGCGAACGCACAAACACTGCCCAGGTTTGTGCGTCCAGATTTATGTCATCAATAAAACGACCCTTGCCAGTCGTGAGGCGGTTGTCTTCGATGCGGGTGACCGACTGGCCGATTCCGAATTTCTGCATTGGTTTTCTCTGCGCTGAATATACCCGGTGAAAATACATTCTCAGGTTATCACATCATTGCAAAAAATCACTGATTCAGCCCGCTGGCCTCATACCATGTGGGCAGACGCCAAGCGGCCTTAAACCATGTGGCGCTAAATCAAGTGGTGTTAAACCAAGTGGTGTTAAGCCAAGCGGCGAGCGGCCACGGTTGGCTCGCCGTTCGCGATCGGGAGCCAATGAGTACACTCTGGTCTGAAACCGCGGTTGAAAAAGCGGTTGAACCAGCAATAGCAACAGAAGCCGGAACCAAAACTCGCTGGATGCCGCAGCGACTGTCTGGCAACTATTATCTGCTCTGGGAAATATTCCTGATTATCGCGGCCAGTTGCGCCAGACCTTTTTCCGCATCAGCGGCACTTGCATGGCTGAAATTCAGACGCAGGTAGCTGTCAGTACTTTGCGCCACAGGAAAAAAATAATCGCCTGGCATAAACGCCACTTTTTCATCAATAGCGCGCTTCAGCAAGAGCGACGTGTCGATTCTGGTTTTCAGTTGCAGCCAGAAAAACAACCCACCAGAAGGGATTTGCCAGTCAGCAATTGCGGAAAAATACTGATCCAGCAATTTTGCGAAGTGATCGCGTTTTTGCAGATACACATCAACCAGCCTTGCCAGCCGTTGCTCCTGCTGCGAGTTTTGCAGTAGCTGCATCACCAGCCATTGACTCAGGCGATTACTGTGCAAGTCGGTCGCCTGCTTCAAACGGATCAGAGGTGTCAGCAAATTTTTTGAGCAAACCAGAAATCCCAGCCGCAACCCAGGCGCGAAGGTCTTGGAGAAGGATCCCTGATAAACCCATGACGCTTTGCCTAACAAGCTACAAATGGGAGTGCGATCACAGGGTGCATAGACCAGGTCGCGGTAAGGGTCATCCTCAAACAGCACGATATCGTTTTCATCGCAAAGCCGTGCCAGGCGCTGGCGCTCTTGGAGGCTGTAACATTTTCCTGTCGGATTCTGAAAACTGGGTATGGCGTAGACGAAGGCCGGGGTATCGCCCTGCTCAAGCATGGTGTGAGCCTGCTCCGGGTCGAACGCCAGAAACTTTGCTCCAAAAAAGCGGAACATCTGCAAGGCGGCCAGATACGTTGGTGATTCAACGGCAACTGGCGTGCCTGCATCAATGAACAGTTTGGCAACCAGATCAATGCCCTGCTGTGAACCGGACAGAATCAGTACCTGCTCTGCCGAACACTGCAATCCCAACTGCTGCATCTGCGCGGCAAGCAGTTGTCGCAGCGGCCATTCACCTTCCGAAGCGCCGTATTGCATGAATGATGCAGGAATACCTGTTGTGTCCGGTTGAATAAAGGTTTCTGGTGCCGGCAGACCGCCAGCAAATGAAATCATGCCCGGTTGCTCGATAACTGCGAGAATTTCCCGTATCGGTGAAGCCTGCAATTGGGCAACGCGCTGCGACAACCTGTTCATATTGATCTTCCTGCCTAGAGAGATTTTCGTTAGACTGCAAAGGTCAATGGCCTTGACCTTTTTCGAGTCTAGGCAGGTGAGGAAACTAAGTCAATATGGTTGACCTAAAAACCCGACAGGAGAAACAATTGCTGAAAGCGATCGAGCTGTTTTATTACGCCTATCGATCATTCACTTCTGGACCGGATCGCATTCTTGCAGAACACTCATTGAGTCGTGTGCATCACCGGCTGCTGTATTTCATCGCTCGCAATCCAGGCATCAACGTCAACGAACTGCTGAGCATTCTGGAAGTGAGCAAACAGGCCCTGAATGGGCCACTGCGCACGCTGGTTGAAATGGACCTTGTCATCAATGATTCAGCAGAACATGACCGCCGGGTACGCGAATTAAAATTGAGCAAACAAGGCACAGAGCTGGAACAGCTACTGACCAACACGCAGATGCAGCTCCTGAAAAAAGTTTTCCATGCTGCCGGCAGCCAATCCGAAAAAGGCTGGCGCGAGATTATGGATAAAATTCCGCAATAAACTACCAGAGATTCAGAGAAGGATTCGCTTTATGGAAATGAGCCTCGAACACCGCATCCCCGCCAGTCGCGAACAGGTATGGGCCGCACTGAACGACGTGGCCACGCTGAAAGCCGCCATCCCCGGCTGCGAGGAACTGGAGGCCACCACACCGACCAGCTTCAAGGCCCAGATCACCACAAAGGTCGGCCCGGTGAAGGCGCGCTTCAAGTTCGACGTCACGCTCACAGATATGAAGCCACCGAACAGCTACACGATCATCGCCGAAGGCCAGGGCGGCGCGGCTGGCTTCGCCAATGGCAGCGCAGCCGTCACGCTGCGCAGTGATGGCAACGAAACCATTCTGGCCTACCACGCCAAAGCCAACGTCGGTGGCAAGCTGGCGCAATTGGGCGGACGCCTGATCGACGGCACAGCCAAGAAACTGGCCGATGAATTCTTTGGCAAGTTCAGCGAACTGGCGGCGAACCCGGCGCTGCTGTCCGCTGACGCTGCCACTTCCACACAACCAGCAGCAACCGAGACTGCCGCCGCAAAGACTGCTGTACCAGTTTGGGTGTGGGTTGTGGCAGTTGCAGTTGCGGCCGGCCTAATTTACGCACTTATCTAGGCAAGGGCAGGAATCGCCCGGTGAACTTTTATGAGGGACACCCACTCAAAGCTTTTATGAGGGACACCCACTCATTTCGTCGACTCCTATCAGTCTTCTATGCGGGACACCCACTCAATTCGAATAGTTTTCGTGAAGCTTTTGTGGGGCTCTCGCTGCTATTCCTTTATCAGGCCATAGCAAAGCACCGCCCCCGTTCACTCTCGTATTACCCTCTCTTTACTACCCCTCAATTACCCCACAAATACTGCTGAAGCAGTCTTCAAATACCCCATTTTGGTGATTAATCGTTTCGCTGCCTCGTCATAGCATGGCCAAGCCTGCCCAAATTCATTCATCGCTTTGAATCAAGCTTGCCAGGCCAATAGCTTGCAGAATTACTGCCAGCGAATTCTGTTGCTCCATTAACACACCTGATCCAACAAATCATTCATCTTCAAGCAGGAGTTACGTCTGTGAAAAATATCAAGCTACTAATATTGGCATGCTCATTACTTGGTTTGGTTAATACTACCCACGCCCAGTCAAACAACTCCAAGAGTCAGGCGGGTGGACTTCCCGCGTTGGCAAATGAAGTGGCGATACTCAGTCTCAAGCTTGCAGAGCTTGAGGCGCAAATCAACGATACGGGTGACCCTTATACGGGTGTTTACTCGGTAAGCGTCTATACGTCTGAATTGTTTGGCGGTTGCCCTCCAAGCTCACCACCGAATCCACCCACAATAAGCTCCGGGGTGGCTTTATTTGATGTGGTTGCGGACGGTGTATCGGTGGAGGTTCCCGCTCATCAAAAAAGCATGCAACGCTTGCGCTTGAACAACACTTTAAGCACTTTCCTGGAAGATGAAGACAGTTTCTCCATCACCATTGCCGCTGATGGTTCCTTGCACGCAGAGACGGCACCGAATGAGCTGTTTCAGGGGCAAATGTCGGACGACGGCAGCACATTCATCGCGCAACTGTTTGGCAAGTCCATCAGTAGCCCAGGCAGCTGCTCGGATTCCTTCATTTCCACTGCGATCGGGGTGCGAAAATAAAGTAAGCAGCGACACCTGCAATTTATCAACTCCGCGTGGATTAAGTTGCACAGTTGCAGGTGTTCATTCCCCATCACTCAGTTAGGTACGCGTGGGTACGCTTGGACACCCACCATATCTTATATTCCCCTCTGTTATATTCCCCAATAAATGCCGGAAGTGGCAATGCAAAATGCATAAACTTCAAACTAGACACCAAGAGAATGCCTGATTATTCTTATTATGCTTCACAGGAGAACTGGGCTTGGCAATCATCAACGGTACAGCGAGCAACGACGTAATCAAGGGCACGTCCCAGGCTGATACGATTTATGGCCTTGGGGGCAACGATGTCATCGATGGTGGACTTGGCATCGACAGTTTGTACGGCGGTGAAGGCAACGACACGCTCTGGACGCTGCACAATATCGATAAGATCGACGGTGGCCCTGGCATCGACACTGCCGCATTCTACCGACTAAGGACAGAGCATAGCATTGTACGGACTAGCGCCGGATTCACGGTCATAGATTCAGACAGTGAAGCTGAATACACTGGCATTGAGCGCTTCCAGTTTCCTGACAAGAAGTTGGCTTTCGATCTTGGCCCGGGTGAATCAGCTGGGAATACTGTGCGTTTGATTGGCGCAGCTTTTGGTGCCAAAGCAATTCAGCAGCACCCTGACTGGGTGGGTGGCGGTCTGCAACTTTTCGATGGTGGACAGTCACTGGCACAGGTATGCGCGCTAGTCACTCAAATCATGAATCTGAACCACACCAGCTTTGCGACCACGGTGTACCAGAATGTCGTCGGCGTGGAACCGGACGCAGCGACAGTGACCAATATTGTGGGAATGCTTCAGGGCGGCATGAGCCAGGGTGAGTTGCTTGCGCTTGCGGCCGCGAGCGACCTTAACGCCGTCACGATCAATCTAGTGGGTTTGCACAATACCGGTGTGGAATTCCTGGGAGAGACTGCGTTGTCGCCGTGATACCGAATTAAACCGTCGGGTGCTAGAACAATACGGAACAGACTACGATTAATGCTGACTTAGAAAACGTGGTCTATCCCTGAGATATCCCCAGAAAATATTTAGTATAAATAGTGCGTTAGCCTTAGAAAAGTGCATACATTGACACGATAAAACTCTCCATTGGTCGCCAAACCAAAGGAGAAGTGTCATGTAAAAGGTAAGCGGGAATGGTAAGCGGGGACACCCACCCCTTCTGGTACACGGTGCGCGTGAACAACCACCGAATCTTATCCAGGCCAGTACCCCGGAATTCACCTCAATATCAAGGCACGGCCAGCCGGGATGGGGTGCAGCTGCAATCAAGGACCTGCGCTGAGCGGCGAAAAATGACCGTTTACGTGCATTTTTCAGAGCGAAGGCACCCGGGACGGGCGCGGTCCGCAGCTGCACCCCATCCCGGCTGGCTGCGCTGATCGAGGTAAGCGTGGACACCCACCCCTTCCCGATATCGAAAATATAAACCCTCCGTGACCTCTGCTCATACACTCGTCCAAACCGGGTACCCAACTAATCACCAATCCCGACCGCGCCGAGTGATCTGGTAAATAGCCTTACCTTTTTCTGCTCCTTTCTCATAACGCCCCTCCCATTATCCGCCCCGCTTGACCCGGCTTCCGCAATCTCTGACACTGTCGACCCTTAACCAAAAAAATACCTGACAAGAACAAGCCCCTGCCCGCCATAGCCGTCCATCGGTCCGGCAGCAGATGCGCATCAAAAGGAGGTTCCAAGTGCCCGCAGTGAAAATGAAAGTCAATGGCAAGGATGTTGCCGCCGAAGTAGAAGCCCGCACCTTGCTCGTGCAATTCCTCAGAGAAAATCTCCGCCTCACCGGCACCCACGTAGGCTGCGACA
>SXGR01065483.1_pt1 | contig 12866 bp, 14 predicted proteins | sample 3174711 | NCBI WGS metagenome assembly SXGR01 (sample SAMN11356860, study PRJNA531348) | freshwater metagenome | isolation source: freshwater sample F1-60 | place: China: Fuxian Lake, Yuxi | collected 2017-12-25
CAAGACGAGTATCTAGTATGTTTCCAATTCTTTCAATATCAGAATCACTTAAAAAATTTTTATTTGTTTGGTTTTTTTTCATTTGAAAACTTTAAAGATTTGACATTACTCTAAGCATAAAACCAAAATAATCTTTTGTCAAACAAAAAACCTTCGCCTACAAGAGGCGAAGGTTTAAACTTAACGTTTTGCCCACTGCGGAGCTCTTCTGGCTCGCTTGAGCCCAGGTTTTTTTCTTTCCTTTTTACGATCATCGCGGGTTAAGAAACCATTTTTCTTCAGTAAATTTTTGACCTCTTCAGAAACCCCAGACAAAGCTCTGGCAATACCATGTCTTACCGCTTCGGCTTGAGAATGAATACCTCCACCGTTTACATGAGCCACAAAATAATAGTTTTTACCCAAACCTGTAATTTGAAACGGCTGAAGCACTTTGTCATTATAAAAAGAAAAACTAAAATAAGTGTCAAATGGTTTTTTGTTAACCAAGTGTTTACCCGTGCCAGTAAACAACCGAATGTTTGCCACAGAAGTTTTTCTTCTGCCAGTGGCAAAAATATACTTACCCCCAGCTTCGTGCTTAGGCTTTTTTTCTTCTTCTGTAACTAACTTTTGGGCATGAGGAACAACCTCATGCACACTGGGCTTTGGTTCAACTTCAGGTTTTTTTACCACACGAGGTTTTCTTACTGGCTTTACCGCTGGTTTAGTTGTTATTGATTTAGTTACCATAGTCTTAGATGCGAATTAATTAAAACGAAGTTTTTGCGAATTCTGCTGTTTTTCGCTTGCAGTCCTCGCGCATTCCTTTGCTTCTACATTTTATCTACTTTATAATTGTGTTCAACGCCTCTTACTAACTTTAATCTAGCCATCATAGCTTTTCTAAATTTTACATCATCCAGCATACTAAAGACCGCACGTCTAAGAGGCTCTGTGGGATTTTTTTGAATCACAACTTTTAAAGTTTCAGATTTAATTCCACCCAAATACCCAGAGTGCCTAAAATAGGTTTTTTGTTCTGTTTTTCTTCCAGTAAATTTTGGCTTATCAGCATTAATTACTACCACAAAATCTCCCATATCCATATGGGGAGTAAAATCGCGCTTATGTTTACCCCTAAGCAGATTCGCTATTGCTGTCGCAACTCTACCCATATTTAATTTAGAAGCATCTATTAAATGCCATTTACGGACTATTGTTTTTGCCAATGTTGCTTTGGTAGATTTCATAGTAAATCGATTAACTTAGTTTCTTCATTACTCTACAAACTCAAGTAAAACTTTAGACAGACCAGATAAATGATGTTGTAATTTAACCATTCGGGTATAGCCACCTTTTCTTTCTTTATACTTAGGACCCAAAACTTCTAAAGTTTTTTTAGTAGCCATGGGGGTTAATTTAGACAGCAAAATTCTTCTATTAGCTAAAGTGTTGTCTTTGGCTCGGGTGATGAGTTTTTCCGTATAAGCTTTGGTGGCTTTGGCATTCTGTAAACCCGTAGTAATCTTTTCATACAAAATGAAAGACGAAGCTAAAGACTTTAGCAATTTTCTCCTGTGGTCATTTCCTCTGCCAATTTTTAATTTCTTACGATGTCTCATTTATTAGATATTAGATAGTAGATAATAGATAGTAGATAATAGATAGTAGAAGAAGGAAATTATCTGCCTAAATATTCTAAAATTTCATTAATAGTTTTCTTGCCCAGACCTTCAATATTTTCTATTTGCTCATTACTTAAGGCTTTTAAAGCTGTAAAGGAATTAATAGAATTTTTTACAAGTGCGTTCTTAGCTCTAGTAGAAAGCGCCGAAGTAGTAATTTCATTTTCGGTATTTTCTGCTAACACTTGAGCTTTGTCCACAACTACTTCTGCTGGCGTTGATACTTCCGAGCTTGATTGAACCACGCCTTGATCTTGAGAAAATAGCATGGAAAAATGATCCACTAAAATATTTGCGGAAATATTTATAGCATCAGCACCACTAATGCTTCCGTCGGTTTCCATAATCACTTCCAATTTGTCGTAGTTGGTAAATTGACCAACCCGCACATTGGAAATATCAAAATACACAGATTTAACTGGAGTAAAAACCGCGTCTAAAGCAATCATTCCAATTTCAGCTTTTTGATGCTCCCGAGATTCCACGGGTGAATATCCCCTACCCTGCTCCACAATTAACTCCATGTCAAAATCTGAAGCTTTGTTGTCAAGCGTGGCTATATGCAAATTCTTATTAATAACTTTCACTTGGTCAGTTTCTTGAATATCACCAGCTGTGACAACTTTCTCGCCTTTGACTTTTAAAAACAGCCTTACGGGTTCAGCACTAAAACTCTGAAAACGGAGTTGCTTTAATTGCAAAATTATTTGAATTACATCTTCCTTCACATTGGGAATGGTGGAAAACTCATGGTCAGCAAATTTAATTTTAGCTGAAGTAACTGCAGCGCCAGGCATAGAAGAAAGTAAAACTCTGCGCAAAGCATTACCCACTGTCACACCAAAACCCGGATACAATGGCTCTAAAATGAGTTTGTATTTATTGTCGCCAATATTTTCTATTTTGGCCCGATTGGGGAGTGGAATTGCTTCCATAGTTTTTAACCTCCATTTTGCGGATGCGCTATTGGGTAGCACTACTCCGCACTAATAAATTTAAAATTGATTAAATTCGACTATAGTGTTCTACAATCAGCTGAGTATTAATTGTGTTTTGCACAATCTCAGAAGTGGGTTCAGACAAAACTTTGCTGGAAAGATTATTCTTATCTAACTCTATCCATTCTGGTGCCACCGAAGCTTTTAGTTTTTCCTTCAACTGTTCCACATATTTGCTTTTTTGTTTAGTGGGCTTAAACTGAATGGCATTTCCCACTTTTACTTTAAAAGAAGGTATGTTAACGGGTTTACTATTGACTGTAAAAAAGCCATGCCCAACTAATTGCCTAGCTTGTTGCCTTGTTTCGGCAAAACCCGAACGAAAAACTAAATTATCCAAGCGCATTTCTAAAAGTTTCAACAAATTTTCACCAGTCACTCCGGTTTGCCCCAAAGCTTTTTTGAAATAATTTCTAAATTGCTTTTCCATTATGCCGTAATTGATTTTCATCTTTTGCTTTTCTCTAAGTTGCATGCCATATTCTGAAATCCGCACGCGATTTTGTCCGTGCTGACCCGGTGGGGTGGGGCGTTTTTGCAAAATTTTGGCATCTTTGGCTGTAAAAGCCATACCAAGTCTTCTTGCTTTTTTTACTTTTGGTCCTGTATATCTCATAGTTTACTAATAATGTATAATTGATAAGTGATAACGGTTATTAGTTATTACTTATCAGTTATAAGTTAAATTTATACTCTTCGTGGTTTTTTCTGCCTTACTCCACCGTGTGGAGTGGGAGTTTGATCTTTAATTGCCAAAATACTTAAACCACTACCTTGGAGCGCCCTAATAGCCGATTCTCTCCCAGAACCAATCCCTTTAATAAAAATATCAACTTCATTTAAACCGCGCTCTTTTAACCTAGCCAAAATATCTTCCATAGTTCTCTGACCAGCGTAAGGAGTAGATTTTTTAGAACCTTTGAATCCAATTTTGCCCGCACTGCTCCAAATTAAAACGTTGCCGGAAGTGTCTGTGGCGGAAATAATTGTGTTATTGTAAGTGGAATTAATAAAAATCTTGCCTTTAGTAACCTTAGTCTTAGCTTTTTTCTTCTTGGATTTGATTTTTGGGGTATCTGAAACTGCCACCTCAGCCACAGGGGTTGCAAGAGGAGCTTCTTCTTTTGAATGTGAGTTATTTGTCTCTTCCATAATATTGTTTTTAAAATGAATATGAAAAAATTTGCTATTGGCTAAAACTCCTAACTAACTGCTAATGATTAGGTTTTTTCTGAAGCTGATTTTCTGCCAGAACCAGCAGTTTTTCTAACATTGCCTCGTCGTGTTCTAGAATTAGTTTTTGTTCTTTGTCCTCTCACAGGTAAGCCCCGCATATGCCTAATGCCTCGATACGCACCAATTTCTTTAAGTCTTTTAATATTGAGCAACACCTGTTGTTTTAGTTCACCTTCAACTTTAAATGTCTTTTCTATATAATCACGAATTTTATTGAGCTCACCTTCGGTTAAGTCTTTAGTGCGTTTATGTTCACTTATATTGACAATTTTTAAAATTTTTCTGGACAACGGCCATCCCACGCCAAAAATATAAGGCAGAGAAGCCACTATGGTTTTTTCATTTGGGATATTTATACCAGCGATACGAGCCATTTTTAGGTACTTATAATTATTAATTTATAACTAATAACTCAGGCTTTTGTTACTCAAGTTATAAATTATTAGTTATCAGTTATTAGTTATTTTTTTATCCTTGTCTTTGCTTATGTTTAGGATTTTCACAAATTACAAAAATTCTGCCAAATCGTTTTACGACTTTACACTTCTTGCATATGGGTTTTACTGAGGCTCGGACTTTCATTTATACGCTGATCTGTCGCTGATTCATACGCTGATCTGTCGCTGAAACGCTCTTCAGCGTTCTCTTCAGCGTACCAATCTGCGTTCTCTTCAGCGACCTTATCTTAATCTTCTAGTAATTCTGCCTTTGGTTAAGTCATACGGTGTCATTTCTATAGTCACCTTATCACCGGGCAAAACTTTTATCATATTCACTCGCATTTTTCCAGACAGATGACCTAAAATTGTTTGTCCGGAAGTCAACTGCACACGAAAAAGAGCATTAGGCAAATTTTCTACGACTTTGCCCTCTAATTCAAAAGAATCTTTTTTTGATCCTTGCTGGCTTAAATCTTGAGTGCTTGACAAATCTATCTAGTTGAAATTTAATAACTGCTTTATTTTATACGAAAATAAATAATTTGTCAAAAAATAAAGCAGAAAATATTTTATTTGGCTTATTTATAAGGAATAATCATTGTTATTGCTAATAATTCCTTTCATTTACTTATTTAAGTCCCGTAAAACAATTTACATTTTAGGATAAAAACTAATCATTAACAATCTCTAAATTTATTTTACTTTTTAACCACGGGAAGGTTTTTTGCCAAGTAGGACTTACCGTAACCTCAACTTTTTCTATTTCCGGGAGGCTTTGAAGAATATCATTAGCTACATTTACTTTTTTACCTATTAATTTTTCTTTGATTTGATTTAAATTTAAATTTGGATAAGTCTTACTTTCCAAATGTATGGAGAGAGTAGCTGAATTTAACCCTAAATCTACATTTCTTAATTTGACATTTATCCCCTGACCTTTGTCTAAAGACAAAGTTCTTCCCTCACTCAAGGTTGAGGCAATCCGTTCTTTTACCATACTAAATAAATGCTCTTTGAAAAATACCAACCCTTCAAGCTTAAGATTTATTTTGGCATCAAAATTCGGTGACTCAGTACCAACCTTTTTATCAATCACAAATTCAATAACCTCTACACTATAAGCATTATCTAAAAGCATCATTCCTTGCTCATCATATTGCTTTTTTAATTCACTAATCAACTGTTTACCCATTTCCTCTCTAGCGTTATTAAAGTCAGCCTCGGTTACTACCGAAAGAAATCGGGTTGCCCCCCCAGTAATAGGGGTTTCGGTTTTAGCATAGAGCACCAAGGGCTTGCTCCCTAAAACCGAATTGGAAATTTCCAGCCTAAGCCCGCTCGGGAAATTATAATCATCACCTCCGCCCATGGCAACCACCTCCATTGGTTCTGCTAAAGTTTTTGGATCTATTTCCTTAGTTTGCTGATTTTTGTAACGGACTGGCTTAATTTGCATAGCATTCTCCGTTAGTTTAAAGTTTTTTCCAGCAACCGAGAGTGTGGTGGTTTCTGATTTTAGATTTAAAATCTGACCAGTAAAATTATAAATTCTAACCATTCCGCTAGATTTTGTGCCAACATCTTTTTTCCCCTGACTTTGAAACTTTAAACCCAATGATAAATTTTCGCTTATCTTTTTTGCAGGCAAAATTAGTTTGCCTGCATCTGGTTCTTTAATTTGCACATCAAGATTTGCATCAAAATCCCGAATAATCGCTTCGGTTTTGGGGAAAACTGTGATTAGCGCATTTGGTAGGACCACAAAAACTAAAGCAAAAACTAAACAAACAGCTAATACGCAAACCAAAGAAATAATTCTGGCTGTCCGATTTTTTGAAGACCCGGGCCCCCGATCATCTGCCACATTAATACTGGTTTTCTGAATATTTATTTTTTCTTTTTTATTTTCACTTGAATAGGTTTTTTTTAAATCTTCTTTTGGTTGCTGATTAGGGTTACGATAATCAAAATTTGTTGTAACGATTACTTTTTCCGGAGAGGCTTCCTTGCCTGTAAAGTCTTTATCTTCAGACTTTCCAACCAGCCCTGTAACAAAATTTGTTACATTTTTTACAGTTTTTAAAAGACTGCTGTCAGTTGCCACGTCTGGCAACTCTGAACTTGCCCGGTTTATTTGAATATCGGAAACCCCTGCTTGTTTAGGTTTGCCTTTAGGTAAAAATTTTAAATCAAATCCTACTTCTTTTGCAAACGCTTGTCCTCGTTCGTCCATTGTTAAAATGTCTATTTTTTTCCCGAGTAAATCACACTGCTTCTTTAAAAGCTTTAAATTAATACTGTCGGAGAATAATAAACATCTTTTTGGACAAACTAAAACCAGCTCATTACCCCTCACTTTCTTTATACGGGCAACAATTTTTGTTACATCATCCTCTAGATTTAAATAAACCGATGGGATCATAAGTAGATAATAGATAATAGATGAGAGATATTAGATGAGAGATGAGTTCAGAAAATAAATAAAATCACACTGGATACATTATAGATAATTTATCTATTAAAATGCAAACTACAAAAGCCCTTTAAATTGAAGCCTTTTAGTAAATGAAAGATTTTTACTATTTTCAACCTGAGGCTGGTTAAAGGGGTCAACCTGCCTTAAAACGGAAGAATACACGGCAAATAATTGCCAAAAGGCCATAAATTCTCCCACTGCCTCTGCGGTAATTTGGGAAATTTGTAAATGAATGCTTGGAATGTTATTTACCTGCGCATCTTGCAAGGTGCCTACCAACTCTGAGTGCATAGATTCCGACAGTGGGATTTTATTTATGTCAAACAGGCTCTGGCCCTTAATTTGCACACTGTGGGTTTGTGGGGGGTAAACTGCCAATAAATTATTGACAAAATACTCTTGGCTAATGAACAGCCCGCAAATATTTTTTCTTCCGCCAAAAAACCGCTGGTTTGTATGGTGTTGGCTTTCTGGAGCTTGGTGGGCAAAAAAGGTTTGACCCTTACCACTTTTACCAAAACTTTCGTGGCACAATTGAATAATGATTTTATTAAAGGCATACAGTGTCTCACTGTAAAATGGCATAAACACATCTACTATCCCCTGTTGTTCTAACAAATGCAAAACCGAAGCTAATTGCCAAGCTGAATTATTTTTAGAAAAATTTAAATAAAACTTACTGGCTCCAGTAAGGATTGGCTTTACATCTATACCACATAAAATGGCAGGCAAGAGCGCGACTTCAGTAAGGCCTGTAAACCTGCCCCCAATATTGGGGTGAGTAATAACTTTTAATTTAAGTTTTTCGGCTAAAGCTCTTAAGGGGCTACTTTTCTGAGTGATTACCACAATGGGAAAGTCTAAAAACTGCGAAAGCATTTCTAATTGGGTAATATTTTCTCCGGATTTTGAAATAGCCAGGACTAAAGTATCCTGGGGGAATAATGTTTGCTTTAAAAAATCTATATAATCTGGGTCTGTGGTGCTTAAAAAATATACTTGTTTTAATTCTGTAGTAAGTCTTATGGCATTATAAAAAGCATAAAAAGAAGTAATACTTCCACCATGACCAATCACTAATAGCTTTGAGTAGCTTGAATAAGCTAACTTAAAATCTTCCAGCAGTTTAAAATCTGGCACATAACTTAAAAACCCCACCTCTTTTGGTAAAGTTGAGGCGTCTAACTCTGCTGGCTTAGGACAATTGTAAAAATTCAGATTCATTTGTCTTCTTCCCCTCCTTACGAAGTGGCGTCTTTGTCTTCTCTACTCCCCCTCCTTACGAAGGAGGGGTTAGGGGAGGTTAATTTATGACTTTAATTTCAGTTGATCAATTACTTCAGTAATTTTATTAATACAACCTTCTATATTTTCCATAACATCTAAATTAGTAACCCGTAAAACTGATAAACCCAAACTTTTAAGATACTTATCGCGCTCTTTGTCTTTTAAAATAGCTTCGCTGTTTATATAATGAGAATCCCCGTCAATTTCTAACACCAAACCAATTTCAGGTGAGTAAAAATCAACAACAATATTTTCCACGCTCACTTGTCTTCTAAATTTAACCCCTCTGATTTGTCTACTTCGCAAAAAATTCCAAACCCTCAACTCAAATACCGATAATTCTTTTCTTAATTTTTGTCTTAACTTGGTTCTTCCTTTTTGATTAAATATTTGTGTCATAAACCCCTCCTAACCTCCCCTTCGTAAGGGGAGGGATTAGATACTAACCACCCCTTCGTAAGGAGAGGAATTAGATACTAACCTCCCATTCATAAAGGAAGGGATTAGATACTAATGAATAACCTTTTCTTTCCTTACAAAGTAGCAACTTTATCATCTCTACTTTTTTCTTTACGAAAGAGCGACTTTTTCTTCTCTGCTTCCCCTCCTTACGAAGGAGGGGTTAGGGGAGGTTAATTATTGGGAATATGACACCTATCCCTTTATAAACCTTAGCCCTCTATTACTCCCTTAATTCTTCTCACCCCAGCTGAAGTTGCTTCTTCTTTTTGAATTTTAAAATTTCCAATAACCCCAGTGTGTTCAACATGTGGTCCTCCACAAAATTCTCGGCTAATTACCTCACCGGTTGCTTCATCCAAAATAGTATAAATAGAAACCTCGCTCGCATACTTTTCACCAAACACACCAATAGCTCCCAGTTCACGGGCAGACTCTAAAGACATAATTTCTTTTCTGACTGTTAAATCTCTCGCTATCCAATCATTCACCAAAGCCTCTACTGCCTCTTTCTCTGCTTCGGATAATTTTTTATCATGAGTAAAATCAAACCTCGTCCTTTCCTCTGTAATATTACTCCCCTTTTGCCACACCTTATCTCCCAAAACTTGCCTAAGCCCTGCATTAAGTAGATGTGTAGCTGTATGCAAACGCACAATTTTGTCGCTATGAGAAGCTAAGCCCCCTTTAAACTGCCCCGCGCTCGCAGTCCTAGAAAGGTTCTGATGCTTTTTAAACTCAACTTCATACTCCCTTTCTTTTATTTCATCAAAGATCTGACCTGATTGCATTGCCAGCTCTTTTGTGAGCTCCTTTGGAAACCCATAGGTTTGATACAAATCAAAAGCAATTTTTCCAGTAATCCCTAATTCATAATTCTTAATTCCTAACTCTAGTTGCTTAAGTCCTTTTTCCAAAGTAATTTCAAATTTTTTTCTTTCTTCATCAATTACAGAAAAAATCTTTTCACTGCGTTCTACTAATTCCGGATAGCCTTGGGCGTAAATAATTACCACTTGCCCGACCAAGGCTTTTAGCCAATGTAATTTTAAATTTAATAATTTACCCATAACCATAGAACGCCTTAGGAGCCTCCGTAAAAAATAGCCCCTATCTTTGTTGGAAGGTTCAACACCATCACAGACAAAAAACACCGAAGCCTTTATATGGTCAAGCACAATTCGAGCCTTTCTAACTTCGTCATTGGTCATTATGGCTTGGTCAAGTGCCAAAACATTCCACATTGACTTAAAAAGGTCAGTGTCAAAAACCGACTGCTGGCCATTAGCCACGGCCAAAAGTCTTTCTAAACCCCCGCCAAAATCTACATTTTGATTTTTTAGTTTTTCAAACCCGGTTGCTGTTTTTATGTATTGCATAAAAACATTATTCCCAATCTCAATAAACCGCCCGCAATCACAATTCACATGACACGGAGCGTCTTTAAATACCGATTTCTCATGATGTTTATGCTCAATCCCATAATCCCAAAACATTTCGCTATCTGGTCCACCAGGTTCGCCCATTGGCATATTCTCTGGCACCCCAGCTCTGGACCACCAGTTCTTTTTTTCATCATAATAAAAAATTCGCCCGCCTTGCATGCCGTCAGTTTCCGGAAAATCTACCACTTTTGCCTCAAGGTTTTTTGACTCAAATAATGTTTGCCAAAGCTTTGCCGATTCCTCATCTTTGGGAATCATTAATTTTTCATTCCCTCTAAAACAGGTTATATATAAATGTTTTGGTTCTAAACCAATAATTTCGGTTAAAAATTCAAACATCCAAACAATTTGTTCGTTTTTAAAGTAGTCCCCAAGCGACCAATTCCCGAGCATTTCAAAAAAAGTTGTATGGCGATTATCCCCTACTTCTTCTATATCCTGCGAACGAAAACATTTTTGACTGTCTGTAATTCTCTTGCCCTTTGGGTGCTCGGCTCCCAGCAAATACGGCACCATGGGTTGCATCCCACTGCCGGTAAACAGAGTCGTGGCGTCATTTTCCGGCACTAAAGACGCTGAAGGGATTATTGTATGCCCTTTGCTTTGAAAAAATTCTAAATATTTATTTCTCAAGTCTTGTGCAGTAATTTTCATTAAACTAGTTAACCCATGCTTTAAGTTCTGAAACTTTTTTAGGTCGTTGACCTGATCGTTGATCTAAAAGTCTTTTAATTCTATATTTTTCCTTATCATAACTAACTAATTCATCTGGAGAAATTCGCATGACTTGATCAGTATATTTTCTTTTTCCGGTGCATTATCTATAGTTCCGGGTAATATCCGCCAGATAACTACCAGACTATCATCAAAATTGCATACCTCATAAACTTCATTTGATATGCCTCTAATATAAACTCTTTCGGTTACCTGAAAACCGAACTTATTGGCCAATAGTTCATGCTTAGGAATTACTCTTTCATTCATATAATCTTACAATAATTAATTATTAGTAATCATTTTAACCGCTTCTTCCATTTGCGGGTCTTTTTCCGCCTTCACATCTTCTTCCGTTATTTTAACTTCCAAATCCGGAGTCAATCCGTCCTTATTTAAATTTTTGCCATTGGGAGTTATCCATTTTGCCACTGTAACTTTTACCGCAGACCCACCAGAGATGTCTATTAACTGTTGGACACTGCCTTTGCCAAAAGACTTTTCACCCACTAATTTAGCAATTTTATAATCTTGCAAAGCGCCGGCTAAAATTTCCGAAGCCGATGCTGACCCGCCGTTTATTAATACCACAGTTGGAACTTTAGCTAAACGGTTATCACGATTTGCAAATAACTGTTCCGGCTCCCCTTGAGACCGAGCTTCAGATACGACAACCTTGCCCTGCTCAATCCAATGCGAAGCCAAACTCACAGCCGTATCCAAATACCCACCAGGATTATTTCTCATATCTAAAACAATGCCTTCCACGCCCTTAGTTAAAATTTCGTTTACTGCTTTATTCATTAACTCTTCTGTGTCATCGCCAAACCTGCTTAATTTAATGACGGCAAGAGTTTTTTCCCCAACTTGCTTAATCTCCATTTTCACGCTTTTAACTTCAATTTTTTGTCTGGTGATTTCAAAATCCAAAGGTGCGCTTTTACCCTCTCTGTATATTTTTAGCTTTACTTTTGTGCCCCTTACACCCCGAATTTTACCCACTGCTTGCTCCACTGTCCAATTAGTCACAGCCTCGCCATTGACTTCCAATAAAATATCCTTGGCTTTAATTCCTGCCTTTTCTGCCGGCATATCATCGAGTGGCGCCACAATTACTATATTGCCATCCTTTTTACCAATTTCTGCACCAATGCCATCAAAACTTCCAGCTAAATCGGTCTTAAAGGCCGTAAGCGCTTGAGGCTCAAAAAAACTGGTATAAGGGTCGCCATAACTTTCCACAGCACCCCGTATTGCCCCGTATAAAATTTTATCTTGTCCCGGGGTTTTTTCTATGTAATTTTTATCAACCACACTTAAAGCATCCCAAAGCAACTGATAATCCACCTCTTGAGTTTTATGATTTTGATTAATAACTTTAAAGGATTTTGGTTCAAACACATAACCTTTTTTTCCACTCGCATACCCAAATTTATAACTTAAAATAACTACCAAAACCAACAAAATAATTTTGCGTGAATTTGTTGGTTTTTTCTCGTAAATTGGCTGTATTGGTGTCGGTTCCATAATGTTTTAATTTCTGATTAGTTTATATAAATAATACCACAATTTACCGCTTACTCACAAATTTTTCTTTTCTAAAAAAATTAACTAGCACTAAAGCTAAAAATCGCAAACTTATACCTGTCCAGACTAACCAATTTACTACTAAATTATACTGGCTATAATAATGTTTTTTATAAAAAATCCACATAGCTTCGTGAAACCACTTTAGACCCTTAAAAGAAGCTTTTGATGATGATGAACCTTTATAGTGAACAACAGTAGTTTTAGGATAATACCAAACTTTCCAGCCTGCTTCCTTACACCTCCAGCACCAATCTAAATCTTCACCATACATAAAAAAATTCTCGTCAAGTAAACCAATTTTTTCTACAACAGATTTACGAATTAGTAAAAACGCACCGACTACGCTATCCACTTCCATTTCTTCGTCTTCACTTATATTTGAATAGTTGTAATTTTTGTTGTTACCTAAAAATAATCTGTAAAAAGAATTTATAAGGTTCGGAAACCGTCGCCTACAAGCTAAATCCAATTTGCCATTTGCCATAATAAGCTTACATCCGAAAATTCCAACATCCTTATGCGACTCCAAAAACTCCAGCATTACATTTATATTA
>SXGR01349973.1_pt1 | contig 12866 bp, 15 predicted proteins | sample 3174711 | NCBI WGS metagenome assembly SXGR01 (sample SAMN11356860, study PRJNA531348) | freshwater metagenome | isolation source: freshwater sample F1-60 | place: China: Fuxian Lake, Yuxi | collected 2017-12-25
GCTGAACTGACTGAGGAAATGGTGAGGGAGGTGTGTGGGAATCTGTGAGCACCTAAATATAGACATTTATAGTTTTTGACGTATAATAATAAAGGTCTTTGTTCATTGAATTGTTTTGGGTTTACGCGAACTTTCCGACCATTCGCTGGAGGTCGCGGGCTTGCTCGATCCGGAACGTGTGGAAGAGGAATTGTGGGCGGCGTTGAACAACCGGCAGAAGGTTAGCGTCAATCTGCTCACCCGAGATAGCGTCCAGACGCTGACGATCGGCGGGCGAAAGGTGCTTCGGATCGATGTTCCTCGAGCCTCTCGGCAGCAGCGCCCGGTGTATGTCAACGGCGACGTGTTGGGTGGGACCTATCTGCGTTTCAACGCGAGCGATCACCACGCGGATCCGGAGTGGGTTCGGCGAACGGTGGCCGATGCCGAGGTCGATGAGATCGAATGGTCGCGAAACGGCGAGTGAGACCCCGGGTTCGGAGCAACGGTCGGATCCCCGTTCGTTGGGTCGGATCAGTCAGCGCAACTGACCGTCTGCGTGTACACCTGCTCCAGAGGCTCGGCGCTCGGGATGGGCTCGGTCAAAACGGTCCATGACGTCGCCCAAGGCGTGTCGTCGGTGAACCTGAACTGGGTGGTGCGAACGTAATCGAGCCCGTTTTCGACGAGTTCCGTCACCCGATCCTGCTCATCCACCGTGCGGGTGTAGCGACTCGTTTCGTCCCAGACATTGTCCCCTTCCCAGTCGATTTTTCGTTCGGACACGAAGTCGCCGTCCCAGGTCACGCTTTCGACCTTCTGGATCATGGCTTCCTCGGTGTCCGGAAACACCTTGGACAAGGTCTGTTGGGTCATGCGTTGTTGGTCGTCGTAGATATACGCCCATTGAAAGTAGGTGATCGATTCGGGTTCGAAGTCCCAGTGAACGTTGACCTGGATGGGATCGCCCTGTTCGTTGCAGGCGAAAGTCGAAATCCTGGTGTCTTCGGCGTCGAACGTCTTGTCTTCGCGCACCCGGCAGCTGCCGTCCCAATCGTTGAGCGTGTCGACGCTGTAGGAGGTCTCCGACGTTCCTTCGGGGCCGGTTTCCACCGTTTCGGACAAGTAAAGTTCGGAGGCGACCTTTGCATCGGCGTTGTAGGTGGTGGTGGTGCGTTGGGACTCGACCACGGTCACGTCGTCGATCGAAGTCTCCCTTTCGGACGTTACTTCGGCGGTGCAGTTGGCGAGCGTGGGCGTTTCGGCTTCCAACTCGGAACCGTCGTACTGAACCGGGGATTCGCAACCCGCGGCAAAGGCCAACGAGGGAATGGCAACGCTCCAAAACCTGGTATTGAACATGGTAACTCCATACAACGACGGGAAAGCCCGGCGAGCGAAGAGTACATGAGTTTGGCGCGGGATGACGTTGCCGAGTGTTGCAATGGTGGGCGAATCGGAGGGGCGCACCAGTGGCGGCCGAAATGGTCAAGTGTCTTGACTACCCGGCGATTTTTGGGGGCTCCGGCCTTCGGCCGTCGGCCTCCTCCGGGGTCGGGCCTTCGCCCTCCGTTTTCGCCTTCGGCTCAAACCTGCTGCGCAGCCCTCCGTCCGCCTAGCCCGCCAATCCGTCGCACTTTTTTTGTTGGCACTGAACATCCGGTCAGTATCTGGCCTCGGTTCCCGCTACAGTGATCCACGGGAGGTCACCATGCGCGTACGCGAACTCATCCAACAATTGCATCGGTTTGAGCCAGACGCGGAGGTTGTCACGATCAGCATGCGTCGGAGGGTGACGCCGCGGTTGGGGGTTGCCTTGGACGAAAGAGATGAACCTTGCTTGGTGATCACCGACACTGACCCCTTTCCGGGTTCGTTGCCGGTGTGCTTATTGGAGCGAAGGCGGGCGTAGCCGTCTCAGCAGCTGGGTTTTTCGTTGCCGTGGATCTGCATTTGGTAAAGCGTCCGATGCACCACCGGTATGGGAATAAACTCGTTTTGGAGCGTTGGATCGAGGGCGGTGAAGTGCCGGTTGTCCGAAACATTCGGCGGTCGACCGGTGAAAGCCATGTGCCCAAACTGCAGGTTCGGTTCGGGGACCAAAGACCAGCCTGGCCATCTTCGCGCGACCTCACGGAGCCGGGCGGGGGCGAATCGAGCCGGTCCCCAGTGGCGAATCTGCCGCTGATCGCAATGGATCACCACACCGGCCTCGTAGGCGTCGTGGTCCACGGTCGCCGGCGGCGCCAACTGGAGTAACGTCGGAACCTGCTCCGGACTTCGCAGGACGGCAAACCAGTCGTCGTGGGAAAAGGCCAGATCGTGTACCTGATTTTCGAACACGATGCTGATCAAACACCGGGCGTCCCAGCTGGGACCCCAGGTTTCTTCCTCCGCATAGTGGGCGATCCGCGAGACGGGGTCCCACGTACTCTCGTCGCTTTGCGGCACTACCAGCGACAACAGCGGGTCGAGCTTTAATACCTCTTGGTCCGAGTCCGACAGGGGGTATTCCCGTCCGTGGATGATTTCGAGGAAGTGATCCACACCGTGCGCGTGATCGATGTTCCAACCCTGCCAATGAGGGGTGCGCCGGGCCCGGCGACCTTCGGCCTCCGCTTGGTACAGCCGTGAGGCGCATCCATAACAATGGTAGAACCGGAGGGTTTGGGTCCGTTCGTCCATTAAGATGCCGCGACAGCACCACGGGCCGAGTTCCGTGACCGGAAAGGCTCTGTGAAACTCCTCGAAGAAGTGGGTCGCTGAGGTGGGTAGAACAACGCCGTACTTGGCGGCCCGAAGCTCCCAGGGCCCGCTCAGCGAGCGGTAGGCATAGGCGGCGGTGCAGCTCATCTGCTGAATCTACCCTGTCCGGTCAGGGTGGGCACCGACCGGATCAGCGCGGGAACGCCGACATCGGTCCGACATCGTGAACGGTCCAACCGTGTTGGCGGAGCATGGCGGCGGCGGCGGCGCTGCGGCCTCCCGATCGGCAGAACACGACCACCTCTTTGCCTTTTGGCACTTCGGAAAGGCGTTGTGCCAACTCCTGCACGGGCAGGTTGAGGGCGCCGGGAACCGAGCCTCCGGCAAACTCCTCGGGCGTGCGAACATCGAGGATGGTCGCCCCCGATGCGACGATCGCGCGAATGTCGGCTTGCGGCGCACCGCCGGTCAAAAACGATAACAGTCCCATGGTGCTCTCCTGTGTTTATTGCTTTTCGAGGGTGATTTTCAACGGCAACTTGAGGTATCGGTGCCCGGCGGCGGTGGCTTCGGGGAGCCGACCGGCATCGATGTTGACTTGGATGCTGGGCAACAGCAGCTTCGGCGCCGACAGGGTGGCGTCGCGGGTGGTCCGAAACTTCACGAACTCCGCCGGTGAGGTATCCGCACGAAGTTGGAGGTTGTGCGCCTTGGATGCGCCGATGGTGGTCTCCCAGGCGACGGCCCGACCCCCAGGGGAGTAGTCGTGACCGACGAACACCCGCGTCGAATCGGGGAGTTCATACAGGGTGTCGTGCACCGAGTGGAACAGGGTCTCGGCGCTTCCTCCAGGGAAATCGCAGCGTCCGACACCGTAGTCCGGCATAAACAGGGCATCTCCGGTGAACACGGCGTCGCCGATCGCATAGCTCATGCACGCGGGAGTGTGGCCGGGCGTTGCAAGCGCTTTTACACCCAGCGAGCCGAACATCGCCGTTTCTCCATCGCGGAGCAGGCGATGGAACTGGCTGCCGTCGGTGGGGACGTCGAGTTCGAACACCGGCGCGAAAATCGCCTGAACCTCGCGAATGCGTTCGCCGATCGCGATCGGGGCGCCGGTTCGCCGGTGCAGTTCTTGGGCGCCGGTCAGGTGATCGGCGTGTGCGTGGGTTTCCAGGATCGCGCGAAGGTTTAGCCCGTTCTTTTGAAGGAAGGCATCAACCAGGTCGACCGATTCCGCGAACACTCTGCCGGAGGCGGGGTCGAGATCGAGCACCGGGTCGATCACCACGGCGTCCTTGGTGGTGGGATCAAACACCACATAGGTGAGGGTCCAGGTGCGTGGATCGAAGAAGGGCTCGATGTGCATGACGGCTCCAAACGGGGACTGCCCCATAGAGCCATCACCTCGGCAAAGTGTGACCGGTGTGCAGAAGATCGTTGCGCGGGTTAGGTCCCGTGCATGGAAACCCGCTGTGATCCGGACAAGCTCGCCACTCTCGCCCGAAGCGGCGATCTGGCGGCGCTGGATGTGCTCACGCGTTGCCAAGGTGATCGCCTGCTCGCGCTCGGGCGCCGCCACTGCCGCACCGAGGATGACGCTCGCGATGCGGTGCAGGATGCGTTGGTTTCGGCGGCTACCCAGCTGCCCGCCTTCCGCGGCGAAGGCGGGGTGGATGCGTGGGTGATCCGGATGGTCGCTCGAGCGTGCGGTCGGATGCGCCGCGGCCGCAAAAATGACTCCGCGCTTCACGGGGTGGATGTGGACGTGGCGTCGGAAGACGACTCTCCCGAAGTGCAGGCCGGCCGGGCCCGGATCGCCGAAGCCTTAGGCAAAGCCTTATTGGAGCTTGAACCGATGGACCGTGCGATCGTGCTGCTGGCGGAGGCGGAGGGGATGACCGGCCCCGAGATCGCCGAGCGAGTGGGGTTGGCGGCAACCGCGGTACGTGCAAGGCTTTCGAGGGCCCGCAAGCGGATGCGCGCGCATTTGGAGCCGTTCGCGACGGTTTCTTAGTCGTCGAGTCCAGTGACAACGACGGCTCGCCGCCTCCCAGAGTGCACAAGGGGGCCCGTTAGGGAATCGAAACGAATCCCTGGCGATCGTTTGCGCCGTTGACTCAGGGATAGTCAATAGATATAAACATCTACTGAGTTATCCTGTGGACGTAGACCTCCACCGAGGGAGAGGTGATGCTCGCGAAATCACAAGCAAGAATGTTCTTTTTAGTCGCAACGCTTGGGTTCTCAGGTATCTTCCTGGGCCTAACGATCGACACGATTCGGCAGACCCCGGCGCGGTCGCACGACGATCAACTTACCGAAGAGGTGGTTCGAGGCAAAGAGATCTGGGACAAGAACAACTGCATGGGCTGCCATACCCTCCTGGGGGAGGGCGCCTACTACGCCCCCGAACTCACCCAAGTGGTGGACCGGCGTGGCGCCGCCTGGATCGACCTTTTCTTGCAAGACCCCCAGAAAATGTTTCCTGGGAAGCGGAAAATGGTTCAGTACGACTTTTCCGAACGCGATCGAAAAGACGTGATCGCATTTCTCAGCTGGGTCGGCAAAATCGACACCAATGGCTTTCCGGCCAAACCCGACTTGGCGCTGACCTCAGCTGCCCCCGTTAGCGCATCGAATGCAGGGGCTGAACCTCCAAAAATCTTCAGCTCGCTTTGTGTGAGTTGTCATTCCCTTCACGGCCAGGGAGGCGTGGTGGGACCGGCATTGGACGGGGTGGGCCAGCGAAGGGACGCCGCTTGGTTGCGGACTTGGCTCGCCGACCCGCCAGCGGTCAAACCTGGAACCGCCATGCCAAAAATCCCCCTTACACCTACCGATATGGACGCCCTTGTGACGTTCTTGTCGACCCAATGAACCTGAGGCTCCAATGCACACCCTAAAATACCAATCTTGGAAAGTGGCCTGGGCGTTCTTCGCGACGTGCATGCTGCTGCTGTCGCTGCAAATCGTGTACGGGTTCATCATGGCGTTTGCCCATATGGGCTACGACGGATTGCACTCCTTCATTCCGTTCAATACCGCGCGAGCGACGCACACCAATCTCCTGGTCGTATGGATGCTTGCAGGCTTTATGGGCTCCGCCTACTACATCGTCCCTGACGAATGCGATCGCGAATTGTGGAGCCTTCCGCTCGCTTGGGTGCAATGGGCCTCCCTGGTGGTGGTCGGCGTCGTCGCGATCATCGGCTTTCATTTTAACTGGTGGGAGGGTCGAAAGTTCCTTGAAATTCCTCGTCCTCTCGACTATTTGGTGGTTGTCAATGTGCTGACGTTCCTCGCCAACATCGCCATGACCCTGTGGAAATCCGGCCGCCGAACCACCACGGCGCTGACGTTGTTCTTTGGTTTGCTGTCGGCCGCCTTGTTGTACTTGCCCGGCATGTACACCTTCGATTCTCAGGTTTACGACTCCTACTTTCGATGGTGGGTCGTGCATCTGTGGGTCGAGGGGGTCTGGGAATTGATCATGGGCGCCATTCTCTCGTACTTGCTGATCAAGCTCTCAGGGGTAGATCGCGAAGTGGTCGAAAAGTGGCTCTATATCATCGTCGGGCTCACCTTCTTGTCCGGAATTTTGGGTACGGGTCACCATTACTATTGGATTGGCGCCCCCAAATACTGGCTGATGGTTGGCGGGGTATTTAGCGCCCTTGAACCTCTCGCATTCCTGGGGATGGCCCTGTACACGGTCACCATGGCCCGTCGCGGCGAGCGGCAACACCCCAACCGCGTCGCGCTGTTCTGGTCGGTCGGATGCGGAATCATGAGCTTTGTGGGCGCCGGCGTGCTGGGTTTTGCCCACACGATCCCTCAAGTCAACATTTATACGCATGGCACCTTGGTTACCGCCATGCACGGCCACTTGGCTTTCTGGGGTGCGTACGCCATGCTCATCTTCGGCATGATCAGCTATGCACTCCCTGAAATCACAGGTCGAAAGCGGTATGAAGGTTGGATTCCAGAAGCGGCCTTCTGGGCCTCCAATGTGGGGATGGTGTGCATGACCTGCGCCTTCGCAGTGGCGGGGGTCACCCAGGTGTACCTAGAACGTCGAATGGGGATGGACTTTCTTCAGGTTCAAGATGCGGTGGCGGTGCACTTTGCAGCACTCGCCCTCGCGGCCTGCCTGTTTACCGTGGGGATCATTCTGTTCATTGTGCAGTTCGCCCGCCATGGGCATCCCTTTTCGTTGCCGGTCGCGCCCGTCTCTCCGGTGGTCCAACCCGTTACCGCGGGGCAATGACCATGCAGCCTATCCCTCGTGAATCAGCGAACGATACGGATATTCCATGGTATTGCCCGGTGGGGCACGAGTTGGAGGTGATCGAACACGCCTGGAAAAATCAATTGCCGTTGCTCATCAAAGGGCCCACCGGATGCGGTAAATCCCGCTTGGTGGCCCATGCAGCGGCCCGGTGGGGGCGTGACCTCGTATCGGTGGTCTGCCATGACGACACCTCCACCGGGGATTTGTTGGGAAGATGGCTGGTTCGGGGGGGGGACACCGTTTGGCAAGACGGCCCCGTTACCCGGGCCGTTCGCAGGGGTTCGGTGCTCTACGTCGACGAAATTGCGGAGGCGCGGCCCGACGTGATTGTGTCGTTGCATCCTCTGACCGATCACCGGCGGGAGCTGTACCTCGATCGCACCGACGAAGTGGTCAGAGCGCCCCCGGGGTTTCAGCTTGTCGTTTCTTACAATCCCGGGTACCAACGGGGTTTGAAGGAGCTTCGCCCTTCGACAAGGCAGCGGTTTGTCACGCTGGTGTTGACCTGGCCGCCTCCGAACGTGGAGGTGGAGGTCCTGATCGGGGAAACGGGCGTCGATAAGGGGATTGCGAAAAAGCTGGTGAGCCTAGGGGCCAAGCTTCGCGAGGCGGATGCGCTCGGACTGATTGAGGCGCCCTCCACCCGGTTGTTGGTGGATGCCGCCTGTCTGATCCGTACCGGCATGCACCCAAGATTGGCGTGTCAAGTGGGGATTTTGCAGGCGCTCACCGATGAACCGGACGTGGCGGCCGCGATGCAAGACATCGTGAACCTCGTGTTCTGATGGGCACCCTCGAAACCTGGCTGGACTGGGAACTCGGCCTGTGGACGGCGGTCCGGAAGCTCTGGGGCGCCACGGATCGGCCTCCGGTCCCGCCGGGGGCGGTGTCGTTCACGTCGTTGGATGGCCGTCTGTGCGCCTTTGCCGCGTTTATCGCAGGGGGGCCCATCGCCTTATCGGGCTCCGCCCATGCCGGTGGGATCCGCGTCGATGGCGTGTTGCTTCCCGAATACCTGGCGGTTTCCGACGATGAACAACTCAATGTTCGCGCTTGGATCGTGCGGACGGCGATCGATGCCACGACCTGGAAGCGGCTGCACCATCGGCGCGACGGATGGGATGAGGGAAATTCGCTGTCGGAAGCCCAACAATCGTTTCAGGCGCTGACGGAACACTTCCCCCAATTCCTTTCGCATTGGGAACAGGTTTGCGCTGGCGCGCCTGCGTTGCAACCGCCGTTTTTTGGTCGATTGCTTCGTTTTGAGTCGACGAATGCCGGAGTCGTTTCGCCTCAACCGGATCCAGCCGCGATTCAAACGGAAGCCAAGGCTCCGGCCCCCGAAGACGTCCATGTCCTTTCGGTCGACGAAGAGAATGTGAAAGAAGTCCCGATCCATGTGTTTGAAAAAGTAGAAACGGTGGAGGCTTTTTCGGGTTCGTTGCGGCAATTGGACGGTGAGGATGACCTTGATGACCACTTGGAGGGCCTAAGGGAAATCGACCTCTCGTCGCTGATTCGTGGAGGGCCTGCCGTACACAGTATGTTGCGTGCAGACATAGCGTTAGAAGCTAACATTCCCGATGTGGAGACCGTGGATTCGGACGAAAAGTACCTCACGTTTCCCGAATGGGATCGCACCCGTTACCGCCCGGACTGGTGCCGGGTCTACCCCACGCGTTTTGACGCTCGAGACCCTCAATGGTCCGCGGAAAGCCGGCTTCGGCTTCACCGGGTCATTCTGCCCCTTCGGCAACAACTGGAGCGCCTGTCGTTGCGGCGAACCTCGGTGCCGCGTCGGCTGGAGGGCGATCAATTGGATGTTGACGCTTGGGTGTCGGGTTTTGGCGACCGTCTTGCAGGCAAAAACCCGGATCCTCGGTTGTTCATTGGGCGGCTTCCGCGTGAGCCCGATGTGGCTTGGTTGGCGCTTTTCGACCTCAGCCTCTCTACGGACTCCTATGTCGATGGAGTCCGGGTCTTGGATGTGGCCCGCGATCTGGTGTTTGCCTTGGGTGAAGCGCTCGACCAGTGTGGTCATGTGCTCGAGATCTTTGGTTTTGCGAGCAAAACGCGGAACTGTATCCGAAGTTACGCGATTCGAACGCGCGACGAGCCGTGGTCGGTCGGGGCTGCCCGATTAGGGGCCGCAAGACCGGTGGGCTATACCCGCATTGGACCGGCCCTTCGGCACGCGACCGCCCACATCCTTCAGGCACCCAAGCGGCAGAGGGTGATTTTTTTGGTGAGCGACTGCAAACCCACCGACTATGACCGGTATGAAGGGAGCTATGGGTTGGCGGACGTACAGCGAGCGATTCAAGAGGCGCGCGCGAAAGGGGTTCATGTGCATGCCCTGACCGTGGACAGCGCGGCTCGAACGCACGTCGCTTCGAGGTTAGGAAGTGGATCCTGGGGAATGGTTTCCAAGGCGGACCACCTGCTGAAAGCCATGAATCCGTTACTTTCCGCGCTTCGCTGAGGGTGCAATTGGCATGATCCCAAAACTTCATCCGGGGTTCCTGCCGCTCACGGTCGAATACGCCCTTCGGGCCATGGTCTGCTTGGCGGCCGCACCGAAGGGAGAGTGGGTTACGCGGGATTCGGTCATGCAAAACGCATTTCTCCCGGAGGCGTACGCCTCCAAGATCCTGCGATGGTTGGTGGAGGGGGGACTGATCGAGGCCAAAAAGGGCTGGTATGGAGGCTTTCGGCTCGCGAAAACCCCCGAGTCGATCTTGTTTCTGGACATCCTGCGCGTGTTTGAAGACGCGGACCACCTCAAACATTGCGCGTTTGGCTACCCGGTATGCGACGATGAACGCCCTTGTCCTCTCCACGACGCTCGTAAGAACTTGCTCGCTCACATCCGGCAATGGGCGGCGACGTACACTCTCGCGGACGTTGGCCACGAGGGCTTCCGGTCGGTGGAGGGGCGAACGCCGCCGGACCCTTGAGGAACCCGCTCTCATCCCATTTTAATGTTCCCGTAGAACACTCCTTAACCCACCGGCTTAGGTTGGAATCATGGAGGAGGACGTCATGAAAACGGCAGCTAAGGTAGCACTCGCCATCGTTGGCCTTGTGGTGGGGTTACAGCTCGTTCCGTACGGCCGAAACCACAGCAATCCGCCGGTTCGCCAGGAGCCGCAGTGGGACAGCCCCGAGACTCGAAAACTCGCGGAGCGGGCGTGTTTTGATTGCCATAGCAATGAGGTAAAATGGCCGTGGTACAGCCATGTCGCGCCGGTCTCGTGGTTGGTGCAGCACGATGTCGACGAGGGCCGCGAATACCTTAACTTTTCCGAATTCGATCGCCCCCAAAAGGAGGCAAAAAAGGCCGCTGAGGAGCTCGAGGAAGGGGAAATGCCTCCCGGTATCTACACGCCGATGCATCCGGAAGCGGTGCTGACTCCGGAGGAAAAGGCACAGTTGATCCGTTCGTTCGAAGCGATGTTTGGAACTGAAGCCGAATGAAAGTCCTCGTCGTCGAAGACGAGCGAAAGATCGCCGGGTTTCTGCAGCGAGGCCTGGGCGACGAGGGGCACCAAGTCGAGATCGCCGGGGAACTCTCGCTCGCTCGCGCTGCATTGACGGATCACGGTTTCGATTTAATTCTCGTCGATCGGATGCTTCCCGACGGGGATGGACTGGACCTGATCCGGCAGTTGCGGCGTGCGGGGGATTCGACTCCGGCGATCTGTCTGACCGCCCGGGATCGCATCGAAGAAAAGGTCACCGGCCTCCAGGGAGGAGCGGATGATTACCTGGTTAAACCATTCTCTTTCGAAGAGTTGCTCGCTCGGATTGAGGCGGTGCTGCGGCGTTCGCGGACGGAGCCGGAGCTGAAAGTCGGCGATCTCCGCATCGATGTTCCCGCACGGCGGGTGTTCCGTGGGGCGGTCGAAATTCGTTTAACTGCGCGAGAGTTTGACCTCCTGCGGTTCCTGGTGGAACGCAAAGGCCAAGTGATCAGTCGCACCCGCCTGTTGGAAGCGGTGTGGGATACCTCCCATGATCCGGGCACGAACAGCGTCGACGTCTACATCAGTTACCTCCGGTCGAAAATCGACAAGGGATTTGATCCTCCGTTGGTGCATACGCTTCGGGGGGTTGGGTATGTGGTCGAGGATAAGAAGCGGTGAAAACGTCAGTAGAACGTACCATTGTGGTGCGGGGTACGTTCATTTTGGTGGCCAGCCTGGCGGTGATCGGCCTGGGCACGGGAACTTCACTTGTGGTGTCGGCTCGTCGATCGTTGGACGATGTGCTGACCGCCGCCGCACATGCCCAAGCGCACCCGGAAACGCCAAAGTGGGAGGTCGAGCACAGCGAAACCCGCGTTGAAACGTGGATCGCCCGCCGTCAGGATGCGCGGGTGCCGGATGCGGCCTTGGAACAGGTGTTAAGGGGCGAACGACCCCTGTTTCTCGACGTCGACGATCGGCGCATGGTGTTGCTTCCCGCAGAGCAGGAGATCGGGGATCGGGAAGCGCACATTGTGGTGGTGGCCGCGGCGCCCGCGGTGCGTCCGCTTCGCGTGTTGACTCCGTTCCTGCTCGCCTATGCAGGTTTTTCGACGGTGGTGGCGCTGACCGCATGGCAGATTTTGGCCCGGTCGGTGCGAAGGGCGTTCGTCCCTCTCGATCGCGCCCGCCACGAGGCGGAGGTTGTGCTCACACTGGGCCAAGGAAGCCGACTTACGGAGGATGCTCCGTTGGAGGTGCACCGGCTGTTGGTGTCGTTCAATGCGCTGCTGGATCGGCTCGATCAGGCATGGTCGGTGCAATCTCGGTTTACCTCGGAGGCGGCGCACGAATTGCGCACGCCGGTGGCGACGTTGATCGGCGAGTTGGATGTGGCGTTGCGACGGGAGCGCGATGCGGAGAGTTACCGTTCGACCCTGATCAGTGCTCGCGAGGAAGCGGGGCGCCTGCACCGGATCATCGAGGCACTGAGCGCGTTGTCTCGGCTGGATGCCGGAGAGGCTGAGGGCCTTCGGCAGATCACGCGCGCGAGCGAAATCGCGGAGCGGGCATTGCAGGCGGAACAAGCGGAGATCGTGGCCCGGGGGGGAACCGTCGAGCTGATCGTAGGGTCGGACACCGAATTGGTCGCGAATGTTCCCCTGTTGGAGTTGGCCCTCCAAAACCTCCTTAGAAACGCCGGTAGGCATGCACCGGGCGCTCGGGTTGAGGTGCGGCTGGCCGTGGACGGTCCGGACGTGGTTTGGGAGGTTCACGACGCGGGAAGTGGCGTTCCCAAGGACGAACAGGAAGCCGTGTTTACGCGATTCGTGAGGGGCAGTCGCGCGCGGGTGCAGGACGCCCACGGCCTGGGGTTGGGCCTGGCGTTCGCTCGGGAGGTTGCTCGGCGACACGGCGGGGATTGTACGCTGGAATCCTCGCCCTTGGGTGGAACGCTGGCACGGCTTCGAGTCTGTGTAAGCTCTAATGTGGATCCTAAGAAGCCCTAATCCGGGGGAGTGAGATTGTTTCCACAGAGGCCGCAAACCTAGCCTCTGCAAAGGAGCCAACTCATGGATCGCAACGTTGCTTTGGCCTATGGAATCGCGAGTCTCGGTGTCGCCCTCGCCGGCGTCGCTTTTTTTGCGACCCAGCGCGAAGACTACGAACAAAAGCCGAATCCCGTCGTGGTGTATGTGGATTCCCAGGGGCGGCCACTGCGTCCGCAAGACGACGCGGCCTTATTGGCCTCGGCCGAGGTCGAGAGTGTGGCCTATTCTGAGGAGGAGGAAGAGGAAGGCGAACGGGGTGAACACGAACGGGGTGAACACGAACGGGGTGAACACGAACGGGGTGAACACGAACGGGGTGAACACGAACGGGGTGAACACGAACGGGGTGAACACGAACGGGGTGAACAC
>SXGR01116127.1_pt1 | contig 12863 bp, 12 predicted proteins | sample 3174711 | NCBI WGS metagenome assembly SXGR01 (sample SAMN11356860, study PRJNA531348) | freshwater metagenome | isolation source: freshwater sample F1-60 | place: China: Fuxian Lake, Yuxi | collected 2017-12-25
CAGCTCGCACCACAAAGCCGGCAAGGGGGGCACCGGCGGGGGGCACCGGCGGGGGGCACCGGCGGGGGGCGGATCCGAGGTGGGATCGACTCGCTGCCACGGCTAACGTCGCAGACGGAGAGTTGCCAGAGCGGACGAATGGGACGGTCTCGAAAACCGTTGAGGTCGCAAGGCCTCCGAGGGTTCGAATCCCTCACTCTCCGCCACGTGGTCGGGGCCGTGATGGCCCCGACCCCGAGCGATGATCGGGCCCCTCCCTGAGGGGCCCGGTTCGCGTGCGTCCTCGGACACGCCAGGTGGCGACGTGTGTGTCACCACCACGACTCCCGGCTGCGGCAGTCCGCCCGTTGACACGGGAGGAAGGTGGAATCCAGATCAAGTCCCGTTCCAGCTGAACTCGAGCGAACCGGGCCGCATGCTTCGAGCGGCCTCATGCGTGCAACGACGCAGTTCGCCGACCACCGATGGCATCCCGCCACCTGCACGATCGCATCGGGAAGCGCATCGGCCCCCGAACTCAAGGGTCCGGGGGCCGATGTACTGGCCGTGCTCAACCGGCCGTGCGGGAGCCTTCCGTCGAGTCAGCAGGAAGCACGCGGTAGCACAACCAAGCTTGCTCTCCGTCAGTCCAGATGACGTCCGGCCAGCCCCGACCCGCCGGAATCTCCAGGAAGCACTCCCAGATCGAGCGCTGAGAGTTGGTGATGACCCTCCGGTTCTTCTCACGCTGAGAGACCCGGACCCCCGATCCGAACGGGGACCCCGAGTTGGGGATCGGACCGTTGACGATCGGGCGCCCTCCGGGCATCAGGTAGCAGGCGTACCGCGTGCCGGGCAGGCTCCAGTAGAACGACGGCGAGGAGTGGTCGTTGTGCCCGGGCGGGGGGACGTTGTAGACGCTGGTGCACAGCCACACTCGACCGTTGTGCACGACGAGGAACTTGTTCCTCGGCATGTCCCAAATGTCGGGATCACCTCCCGGGAACATCGTCGGGTGGGGCAGTGGCCCATCCAACGTGGGCGGCTTCGGCGCCGGAGTCGTTTGCGGCGGGGCAGGAGCGGGGTCGACCTGGGCAGGCGCCGACTGTGCAGGATCGCCCACGGGGGTCGGGCCCGTCAGGACCTCGACAGCGCCTGCAGGCGCCACGGCTGCAAGCATCGCACCTCCGAGGACCAAGCTGATCACGAGGATGTGTCGTCGCATTTCACTTCTCCAATCCGCCGGCATGCGGGTGTGGGCCAGCAGCGATGAACCTATTGCGCGGATCGAAGGGCCCCCGCGAGAACGCAGAGGTTTCAGCAGGAGTTGGGGCATTGGTCGGAATCTCGACACCAACTCGCATCGTTGATCGCACCGGTCACCCACGGTGTGCGGTGGGGTTGATACCAGGTCCTGTCCCACCTGGGATCGAGCGCACCGGGCCACCTGCTTCGAACAGGCTCGTCTGTGCAACGACGCCGTTCGCCGAATCCCTCACTCTCCGCTCCGTGGCCGCTGCCCCCGACGTCGTTCGGGGGCAGCGTCGCGTCGGGAGTCGGCCGCTCCGGCCGGGACCGCCTACAGCACGCCGGTCAGCAGCAGCACCACGGCGAGCCCGGCCACGGCGAACCGGTACCACGCGAACACCGTGAGGTCGTGCCGCTCCAGGTAGGTGACCAGCCACTTGATCGCGAGCACCGCCGACACGAACGCCGCGAACGCCCCGATGAGCGGGGTCACCACGCCGAACTGCTCGACGAGCGTGTCACCGCCGGTGAGGAGCTTGTAGCCGGATGCGGCCGTGAGCGTGGCGAAGCCGAGCAGGAAGCTGAACTCGACGGCGGCAGCCACCGACACGCCGACGAGCAGTGCGCCCAGGATCGTGGCCAGGCTTCGGCTCGTGCCCGGCCACAGCGCCAGGCACTGGGCCAGACCGACGATCGCGGCCTGCCGGTACGAGATCGACAGGAGCGGATCCCGGCCCACCTCCACCGGTTCCTCACCGGCACCGGCACCGGAACCGGCGCCGGCACCGGCCCGGTCGTCGCCCCGGCGACTCGGGATCCGTCCCGTGCGCTCCAGCACCAGGATCAGCACACCACCGACCACCCAGGCGACGACGATCGGCCAGGGGCCGAACAGCCGCTCCTCGATGGCGTCGTCGAAGAGGAACCCGAGCACCGCCGACGGCAGGAACGCGATGGCCAGGATCACCAGCAGGTGTCGGCCCGGCTCCGATCGGCCGACGAGCCCGAGCAGCATGTCCCGGAACCGTCGCCAGAAGAGTCCTGCGACCGCGACGATCGCACCGAACTGGATGGCGATGGCGTAGGTGTTCACGGCCTCCAGACCGGCGGAACCCTGCTCGTCGGGCAGGCCGAGCAGTCGGGAGGTGATCAACAGGTGGCCCGTCGAGGAGATGGGCAGGTACTCGGTGATGCCCTCGACCACGCCGAGCACGAACGCCTGCCACCACGACAGCGACACCGACGCCGCGTCCCCGGCCGACTGCAGGATGGCGGCCCCGGCCGGGGTGACGCCGAACACCAAGAACGCAACCCCGAACACCAACAGAGCCAGAGCCATGACCCGGCGAGCCGGTTGCGCCGCCAGGTCCGGCCGAGCGCCGGTGGATCGGCGGGAGGACACGCTCACCGGCCCACTCTCGCACCTGCGACCCCGGGGCGTGGGTACCCTGCGCCCCATGTCCATGGCCGCCATGCGCATGATGCACCAGGACCCGGACACCGTCGCCGGAGCGACGATCGACCGGGCCACCGTGCGACGGGTCGGCACCTTCGCGCGCCCGTACCGGAACCAGCTGCTCGGCTTCGTCGCCATGATCACCGTCGGTGCCGGGCTGGCGCTGGTGCCACCGCTGCTGTTCCGCACGATCATCGACGAGACCATCCCGTCGGGCGACCGGGCCCAGCTGGTCCGGATCGGGCTCCTCGTGGTGCTCGCGGCGGTCGTGGGGGCGATCGTCCAACTGCTCGAGCGGCGGTGGTCGGCCCGGATCGGTGAGGGGCTCATCTACGACCTGCGGCTCGCCCTGTTCGACCACGTCCAGCGCATGCCGCTGCAGTTCTTCACCCGCTCCCAGACCGGGGCGCTCGTGAGCCGGCTGAACAACGACGTCATCGGCGCCCAACGGGCGCTCACCGGGACGCTCGGCACGGTCGTCTCGAACGTCATCACGCTCGTGGCGGTCCTGGTGGCGATGATCGCCCTGGACTGGCGGGTGACCATCGTGGCGGTGCTGCTCCTCCCCCTGTTCCTGATCCCGTCCAAGCGGGTGGGTCGCCGCCTCCAGGGCATGACCCGGGACGCCATGCAGCTGAACGCCGACATGAACGCCCAGATGACGGAGCGCTTCGGCGTGTCGGGCGCACAGCTCGTGAAGCTGTTCGGCGACCACGACGTCGAGCGGGACGAGTTCGGCGCCCGGGCCGGCGGCGTCCGCGACATCGGCGTGCGCACCGCCATGTACTCGCGGTTCTTCCTGGTGATGATGGGCCTGGTCGGCGCGATCGGCACCGCGGCCGTGTACCTGCTCGGTGGCCTCCAGGTGATCGAGGGCACCATCACCATCGGCACGCTCGTCGCCCTGACGGCGTTGGTCGTGCGGATCTACGACCCGCTGACGAGCCTGACGAACGCCCGGGTCGACGTGATGAGCGCCTTCGTCAGCTTCGAACGGGTCTTCGAGGTGCTCGACTCCGACAACCCGATCAGCGACTCGGACGATGCCGTGGAGCTCACCGAACCCCGGGGCCTCGTCGAGTTCGACCACGTGTCGTTCCGCTACCCGGCCGGTGGCGTCGGTTCCATCGCGTCGCTCGAGGCCGGATCGCACGAGGGGGACGGCGACATGCCGCTCGTCCTCGACGACATCTCGCTCGTCGTCGAGCCCGGTCGGACCGTCGCGCTCGTCGGCCCGTCGGGCGCCGGCAAGGCGACGAGCGCCTCCCTCATCCCGCGGCTCTACGACGTCACCGGCGGTGCGGTCCGCGTCGACGGCCACGACGTCCGGGACCTGATGCAGCAGTCGCTCCGTTCTGCGATCGGCGTCGTGTCCCAGGACCCGCACCTGTTCCACGCCACGGTCGGCGACAACCTCCGCTACGCGCGGCCCGGGGCGACCGACGAGGAACTGCGCGACGCCTGTCGCCACGCCCGCGTCCTCGAGGTCGTCGAGGCGCTCCCCCAGGGGTTCGACACCATGGTCGGCGAGCGCGGCTACCGGCTGTCCGGCGGGGAGCAGCAGCGGTTGGCGATCGCCCGCATGATCCTGAAGGACCCGGCGGTCGTGATCCTGGACGAGGCGACCTCGTCGCTGGACACCGAGAACGAGGCGGCCGTGCAGGCGGCGCTCGCCGATGCGCTCGAGGGGCGGACCGCCGTGGTGATCGCCCACCGACTGTCGACCATCACCGGGGCCGACCTGATCGTCGTGCTCGACCACGGCCGAGTGGCCCAGCAGGGCCGGCACCACGAACTGCTGGAGCAGGGCGGGCTGTACGCCGACCTGTACCGGGTGCTGGTGGGCGCGGAGACGGTCTGACCAACCGGAGCGGCGCGACCGAGCAGAGCGGTCTGACGAACCGGAGCGGCCCGAGGTCCGGCCGGGTTCAGGCCATCAGTCCGCCGTCGACGGTGACGCAGGTCCCCGTGACGAACGACGACGCGTCCGAGGCCAGGAACAACGCGGCCCCGACGATCTCGGCGGGATCGGCGATCCGCTTCGCCAGCGTGGAGGCCACGATGCGCCGGTGGAACTCGGGCTGGGCGAGCGTCGGGCCCATCATGTCGGTGTCGAACGGGCCGGGGGCGATCGCGTTGACCCGCACGTGGGGCGCCCACTCCTTGGCCATCGTCCGGGTGAGGTTCCACATGGCCGCCTTGGTCGCCGTGTAGAGACCCAGGTACTCGGCGCCGGCAAACGCTCCGACGGTGATCACGTTGATGATGGACGGCGCCGGCGAGGACTGCAGGTGCGGGAGCGCAGCCGTCGCCAGCAGGACCGGACCCTGGACGTTGGCCCGGAACGCGGCGTCGAACGCCTCCGGCGTCAGGTCGCCGAGCGGTCCACCGAGCGGGTTGGCGGCGTTGTTGACCAGCACATCGATGCCGCCGAACCCGTCCACGGTGGCCTCGACGAGGGCCGTGAGCTGCTCGGGCCGGCCGACGTTCGTCGGCACCGCCAGCGCTGCACCCCCGGCCGCCGTGATCTCCTCGACGACGGCCTCGCAGGCGTCGGCCTTGCGGCTGGCGACCACGACCCGGGCCCCGGCGTCGGCGAAGCCGAGGGCGATCGCCCGGCCCAGCCCGCGGCTGCCCCCGGTCACGACGGCGACACGGCCGGTCAGGTCGAAGCTGGGACGGACAGGGTACGGCTGGTCGGTCATGGCGACATCCTGCCGTGCCCGGCCCCGCCTCGGGGTGGTCCCCGCAGTCCGCTGTCGTACCTGCGATCTAGGGTGGTCCCCGGCGGTCCGACAGCCGGTCGGAGCCACGCACCGGAGGTCACCGTGCACGCACTCATCGCCACCGACGGATCAGAGGTGTCCCTGGATGCCGCCCGCAAGGGCATCGAGCTCCTCTCACCGACCCACGTCACGCTGCTGACCGTGGCCGACACCTCCATCGCCGAGGACTCCGGCGCCGGCGGGTTCGCCAGCAACCTGTTGAGCCCCGAGGAGTCCGCCCAGGCCCGGGACTCCATCCTGGGCGAGGGCTCCGACGAGCTCGACGCCACCGTCGCCGCCCTCGGCCTGGACCCCGCCATCGTCGACCGCCGACTGGTCGAGGGGGCGTCGGGGCAGATGATCGTGCACGTGGCGGGTGAGGTCGGCGCCGACGTCGTCGTCGTCGGCTCCCACGGCAAGGGCTGGTTCAAGCGGGTCGTCATCGGTTCCGTCAGCGAGTACGTCGTGCACAACAGCCCCATCCCGGTGCTGGTCGCCCGGCACGACGAGTCGGCCGAACCGGCGGCGGGGTGAGCCCGCCGGCGACCAACGGGTCGACCGGGGCAACCGGGACGACGACCGTCGGCACCTGGACGATCGCCGCGCTCCACGAACGGATCACCGGACTGCTGTCGCAGACCTTCGGCGACGAGCTCTGGGTGGAGGGCGAGATCCTCGAGGCCTTCACCTCGGGTGCCGGCCACACCTACCTGACCCTTGCGGACCCGGACGCGCCTGCCGTGTACGGCCACCAGCCGCAGTTGTCGGTGACCCTCTGGAAGGGTCAGCGCAAGCTGGTCGAACGCCGACTGCGGGAGGCGGGCGGGAACGTGGAGCTGACCGAGGGGATCCGCGTCCGGATCGCCGGGTCGCTCCTGACCTACTCGCCACAGAGCCGAGTCCAGCTGCGGATGACCGACGTCGATCCCGAGTTCACGCTGGGCGTCCTGGGCCAGCAGCGGGCCGAGGTGCTGGCGGGGTTGCAGCGGGACGGCCTCATCGGGCGCAACGCCACCGTCCCCATGCCCACCCTGCCGCTGCGGATCGCACTCATCACCAGCCTCGGCAGCGCGGCCCACGCCGACGCGCGACACGAGCTGGAGCACAGCGGGGTCCCGTTCACCGTGCTGGAGATCGACGCCCGCACCCAGGGCGCCCAGGCCGTCGGCTCCATCATCTCGGCGCTCGAGCTGGCGGCCGGTCTGGCCGTGGACGCCGTGCTGTTGGTCCGCGGCGGCGGCTCGGCGACCGACCTGGCCGCCTTCGACGACGACCGACTGGCCCGGTCCGTGGCGCTGTACGGCCTGCCCGTGGTCGCAGGGATCGGCCACGAGATCGACCGGAGCATCGTCGACGAGGTGGCCCACCTGTCGGCCAAGACCCCGACCGCAGCTGCGGCCGCGCTCGTGGAGCAGGCCGCCCGGTCCATGGACCTGTTCGAGGAACTGGCCGAGGCCGTCGCCGTCACCGCCCGGCGTCGGCTGGAGCGGGCAGCCGCGAGCGTGGAGCTGTGTTCGCAGCGGATCGCCAACCGGAGCGGGCGTGCGCTCGTGCTGGCGGCCAGCCGGATCGGCGACTGCGAACGGCGTACGGAACGGTCGGCCCGGGCCCTGCTCGACCGGTCCGACACGATCCTGACGGCGCTCGACGCCCGGGCCCGGATCCACGATCAGGCACTGGCCCTCTCCCGGGGCTGGTCGATCACGCGCACCGCCGACGGAGCCATCGTCACCGACGCGTCGTCGATCGACGAGGGCCGGACGATCACCACCACGCTGGCCCGGGGCTCGATCGACTCGGTCGTCACCTCGACCGACCCGATGACACCGACCCGATGACACCGACCCGATGAGACCGACCCGATGACACCGAGAGGAACCACGTGAGCGAGGAGACCGATGACACCACGTCGACGATGGGCTTCGGCGCCGCCCTGCGGGAGTTGGAGGGCATCGTCGCCGAGCTCGAGTCGGACGAGCTCGACGTCGACCGGCTCGCCGACCGTGTGGCACGCGCCGGCGAGCTCGTGCGCACCTGTCGGGCCCGCCTCGATGCGGCCGAGTTCGCGGTCGACGAGGTGCTCCGACGTGACGGCGACGACTGAGCACACCGATATCCGGACCGGACCGGTGACGTGAACCGATCGGACGACCCTGCTCGACGCACCGTCCACGAGTCGCCGCGCAGGTAACTTCGGAGCCGTGCCCCGACGAGATGTCCTCACCCGCGAGTCGATCGTGTCGGCGGCGCGGGAGATGCTCCGGACCACAGACCTCGACCAGGTGTCCCTCCGGAAGCTCGCCGGTGCGCTCGGCGTGACGGCGCCGGCGTTGTACGCCCATGTCCGCGACAAGGGCGACCTGCTGCAGGCCGTCGCCGAGCTCGGGTTCGGTGAGCTCGTGGCCCGCATGGAGGACGTCGACGCCACGGATCCGCTCGACCGGCTCCGCGGCTACGGCCACGCCTACGTGGACCTGGCGCTGTCCGACCCCGAGGTCTTCCGGGTCATGTTCCGCTACCGCCCCGCCACCATCGAGGTGCCGGAGATCGACAACACGCTGCCCGAGGCCACCGCGGCGTTCACGCTCCCCGGCGACGCCGTCGCCCAGGCCATGCGGACGGGCGCGATCCACCCGGACCACGACCCCCTTCGGGTGGCCCTGCTGCTGTGGACCACGAACCACGGGGTCGCCAGCGTCCTGCTGCTCGGCGCCCGGGGTGGCGAGGTCTTCATCCCGGACGACTTCGCCCACCTGGTCGACGACGTGATCGACACCACCCTGGCCGGCCTGGCGGCGGCGCCGACCCGGTCGGCCCGGGAAGGTTCCGGTCAGTCGAGCTCGGCGTAGCGGGCCAGCGCATCCCGGAGCGGGCGTTCGACCACTCCGGGCTCGGCCGAGACCGCCTGCACCCAAGGCGGGCGGACCAGGGTGTCGACCACGATCGGCTCGTCCAGGTCGCTCTCCTCCAGCAGGAACCGGACGAAGGTCTGGGCGTACGACGACGGCCTCGGGTCCCGAGCCAGCTCGACGAGCGCGTACGGGTCCGGGGGCGCCTGGGCCCCGGGGAACGGGGCCACGATGCTCGGCGAACCCGGCTCCGTACCACCACCGGCCAGACCGGGGCCGTCGACCAGCACCACACCGCGCACCGTGTCCGGCCGGGCCGCGGCGGCGAGCAGGCCGATGTAGGCGCCCAGACCACGACCCACGACCGTGACCGGTCCGGTGTGCTCGAGCGCCGTGTCGACGTCGGCGACGAGGATCTCGGCGGTGTAGCCCCCGCCGGTCGGCACCGTCGAGCGGCCATGACCGGTGAAGTCGAGCCCGAGCACCGGCCCCGGCCAGTGGATGTGGGCCGGAACGGCCGCCGGCGTGGCCTCGCCCAGGCCGTGGAGGAGCAGGAGGGGCCGGAGGTCCGCACGGCCCGGGTCCAGGCGGTGCAGCGCCAGGCGGATCCGATGGTGCTGCAGCCAGGTCGGCTCGTCGCCGGTCACGACAGGAACTCCAGCACCAGGTCGGCCACCCGTCGGGGCTGTTCGATGTGGACGAAGTGACCGACGCCGTCGAGCGCGACGACGCGGGCATCGGGTGGCAGGTAGCGATCCAGGTCCTCGGGCCGGGTCCCCCAGCCCATCACCTCCGGCTCCAGGCCGAGCACACCCAGGAACGGTGCGGCCACACCGGGAAGCTGCCGCATCGACCAGTCCGGGTCCCACGGACCGAACCCCCCGAACCGCATGGTCGGGTCGATCTTCCAGCGCCAGCCGTCCTCGGACTCGACGGCCCCGACGGTCACCAGGAACCGCAACCACTCGGGCGACAGCCGTGGGTTCATCCGACCGCGCCGCGCCGCCAGTTCGTCGATCGTCCCGGGACGGCGCTCCTTGCCCACCAGCGACCGCCGGTGGCCGAGCCACGCCCCGAGCTCACCCCGGATCGACCGGATGCGCTCCCGCTCGCTCACATCGGACATGCCAGCCCCTGACGGCAGGCCGTCCAGGTTGACGAGCGCCCTGACCCGCTGGGGCATCGTGGCCGCCAGGTACATGACCATCGACCCACCCTTGGAGTGACCGATCAGCGGCAGTGGGTCCGAGGAGACCGAGGCGAGCACCTTGGCGGCGTCGCGGACGTCGGCGTCCCAGCTGTAGAGCTCGGACCGGTCCGAGTCGCCGTGCCCCCGCTGGTCCCAGCCGACGACGCGCCACCCCTCGTCGGCGAGCATCGGGGCGAACACGTCGAGCGTCTCGGCGAAGTCGAACCCGCCGTGCGCCACCACGACCGGCGGATCGTCCGGATCGCCCCACTCGACGACGGAGATGGACACGCCGTCGGAGTCGACCCGGCGGCGACGGTCCGGCCGTCGGGCTCCCGGGTACGTCCCGTGCTCCATCTGATCCACCCCCGGTCCGTCGTCCCCGCTGTCGGCGGCACGCCCACCCGCTCCCGGATGCTACGACCGTCGTGGCCCCAGCCGGAACGGTGTGACCGGAGACCACCGCTCCTCGGTAGGCTCGCACCCACGGAGCCGAGCACTGGACGGACTCCCGCCGGCCGGTCGGCGCCGAGCGGGCTCGCTGACCGAGGGGGCGCACCACCCGGGACGGGATGGGGCGCGGACCCCGGCGTGTCCGACGCGCTCGAAGCGATCCGGATCGGTGCCCTCCCGACCCCCGACCTCCCCCCGAACGAGCTCGGCATCGCGGCCGGGCTGCGAGCAGCCGTCAACCCGGCGATCAACGCGCTGCGCTGGGGTGCCCTGGGGTTCGGGCTCCTGTTCGCCGCCCCCGAGGCGTTCCGCGGGAGCTACGCAGCGGTCCTGGCCACGGCGGTCTGCCTCTTCGTCACGACGCTCCGCTCCCAGCTGCCGGTGCAGCTCGGGTCGACGGACCTGCGCCGGTCCACCACCCCGTTCATCGATGTGGCCGTGGTCGGGGCAGCCGTGGGGTACGGGGGCGGCGTCGAGAGCCCGTACTTCTTCTGTCTGCTGGCCTGCATCGTGGTGGTCGCCTTCGGCTGGGGAGCCGCTCGGGGCGGGCTCGCCACCGTGCTCGGGATCCTGGCCCTGCTCGCCACCACGCCGACCGGCCGGGCCGGACTCGATGGCCAGGTCGACGACCAGCGCGACCTGGCGGCGCTCATGGTCGTCGTGCTCGCCGTGGCCGGTGCCGCGTTCGTCCGGTCGCGACTCGTCGAGGCCGAGCAGCGCCGCACGACCCTGGACACCCGGGTCGCCCAGCTGTCCGACACCAACGACCTGTTGGTGCTGTTGACGCGTGCGGCCCGGACGATGCCGGGATCGCTCACCATGCGGGACGCCGTCGCCCAGGCCTCTGCGCAACTGCGACGCGAGCTCGACCCTCGGACCGTGCTGCTCCTCACCTGGGACGAGCAGGCCGACGAGTGGGTGCCACGCCTGGCCGAGGGCCTGGTCACCGCGGCCGCGTACCGCACCGACGAGCTCCCTCCGCCGCTCGCGGCCACCTTGGGCCGGGGTGAACCGGTCGTGGTCGAGCACCGCGCCCAGGCCGGGGCCCCGGCCCCGCTGACCGGCGACCGAGGCAGCGGCGCCTACATCGAGCTCGTGGCCCGGGACCGGGTGGTGGGACTGCTCGGACTCGAGCACCCCGACGCCGATCACTTCGACGACCGCTCCGTCCTGTTGCTCAGGGGACTCGCCGACGTCCTGGCGCTCAGCGTCGACAACGCCCGGTGGTTCGGTCGGCTCCGGACGCTCGGCGCCGACGAGGAACGGAGCCGCATCGCCCGTGAGCTGCACGACCGGCTCGGCCAGTGGCTCACCTACATCGCGCTCGAGCTCGAACAGATCTCGATGCGCAGCGAGCATCCCTCGCCCGAGCTCGAACGTCTCCGCGGTGACGTCCAGTCGGCGATCGACGACCTGCGCTCCACGCTCCAGGACCTGCGGACCGGCGTCGACGCCGAACACCCGCTGTCCGAACGCGGACCCGTCCTGGTCGCCCGCTTCGCCCAGCGGTCCGGTCTGTCGGCGACGTTCACCACCCGACCGCCCGGCGAACGGGTCCCGGTGCCGATCGAGAACGAGTTGCTCCGGATCCTCCAGGAGGCGCTCACCAACGTCGAGCGCCACGCCGACGCCTCGGCCGTCGAGGTGACGTGGACCATGGCGGCCGGCAGCTTCGAGCTGGCCATCCGTGACGACGGGACCGGATTCCGACCGGAGGCGAGCATCCGCGACTCCGCCTACGGTCTGGTCGGCATGCGGGAACGGGCCGATGTGATCGGCGCCCGGATCCGCATCGACAGCTCGCCCGGCAGCGGCACGTGCATCAGCGTGTCCGCCGGCGACACGGACCGGGGGGTCCGTGCGACAGGATCGGACCGGGGGGTCCGTGCGACAGGACCGGACCGGGGGGTCCGTGCGACAGGACCGGACCGGGTGCCCGACGCCCGGGCGGTCACCACCACGTCGAGCGGTCAGCCGCCCGACACCGACGATCACACAGAGGGGCGCAGCACATGAGGGTTCTACTCGCAGACGACCACGAGATCCTCCGGGACGGCGTCCGGCGCGGCCTGGAGGGGGCCGGGATCGACGTCGTCGGTGAGGCGGCCAACGGCGAGGAGGCCGTGGCGCTGGCCGCCGAGACATCCCCGGACATCGTCCTGATGGACCTGTCCATGCCGGTGCTGGACGGCGTCCAGGCCACCAACCGGATCCGGTCCGCCAACCCCGACATCCGGATCGTCGTGCTCACGATGCACGACGATCCCGAGCGGACGCGCGCGGCGCTGCAGGCCGGCGCGTCGGCGTACCTCACGAAGGGCACCTCGTTCGCCGAGGTGCTCGACACGCTCCAGCGGGTGGAGGCCGGCGAGGAAGCGCTCAGCCCCAAGCTGGCGGCCTCCATGCTGGAGCAACTCAACGCCATCCCGAAGAGCGAGCTGCTCTCGGACCGCCAGGTCGAGATCCTCCAGATGATCGCCGACGGCAACTCCACCAAGCAGGCGGCCCGGGCGCTCGGGATCACCCAGAAGACGGTGCACAACCACCTGAACGCCACCTACCGCCGGCTCGACACCCAGAGCCTGACCCACGCCGTCCTCTCGGCGGTGCGGCTGGGGATCATCGACCTCTACTCGGATCCGGACCCGGAGGTCGAGGACGCGTGATCCGGCTCGGCCACCACCGGGGAGCATCCGTGGGGCACGGCCGCGGGCCGCGGCATTTGCCCACGGGTCGGACCTGTCCCCGGACCCCGTTCGTCAGTCACCATGGTCGCCGTGGCTGAAGTTGGTGGGGGCGCACCGCGTCGCAGGAGCGGCATGCGGTCAGGGACGGGACGCGTCCTGTCGGCCGTGGCGATCGCCCTCGTCGTGACCGCTGCCGTGACGGTGCCGATGGCCTACCAGGCCCGGTCCGCCCGCGAC
>SXGR01638057.1_pt1 | contig 12863 bp, 14 predicted proteins | sample 3174711 | NCBI WGS metagenome assembly SXGR01 (sample SAMN11356860, study PRJNA531348) | freshwater metagenome | isolation source: freshwater sample F1-60 | place: China: Fuxian Lake, Yuxi | collected 2017-12-25
CCGCCAAGGGCACCATGCTGCTGGGCGTGAAGGTGGTGGTGGCGGAAAGCTACGAGCGCATTCACCGCAGCAACCTCGTCAACATGGGCGTGCTGCCGCTGCAGTTCACGGACGGCCAGAGCGCGGCCAGCGTTGGCCTGACCGGCCGCGAGACCTTCGCGTTCGCCGGCGCCGGCTCGGCGCTGAAGCCGCGCGCCGAGGTCAGCATCACGGCGACGGCCGAGGCTGGCTCGACCAAGACCTTCACGGCGGTGGCCCGCATTGACACGCCGGAAGAGATCGTGTCGTTCTCGAATGGCGGCATCCTGCCGTATGTGCTGCGTCAGTTGGTCCGAAGCTCGAAATAATGTGCTGACGTCCGCGTCGATCAAGAGCCGGGCGCTCACCCTCGGATTCGAGGTCTGCGGGGTGGCGCCTGCCACGGCGCTGCCGGAACTGTCGTTCCTGCCTGAATGGCTCGCTCGCGGCTATGCGGGCGACATGATCTATCTCCACCAGTCTGCCCACGCGCGGGCTGATATCCGGAATTTCCTCCCCTCCGCACGCGCGGTGATCGTCGCGGGAGCGATTTATAACACTGAGCAGCCGGGAGCCGGGAGCCGGGAGCCGGGAGCCGATCGAATACAGGTTGCGCGGTACGCGCGCGGGCAGGATTACCACCTCGTCCTGGCCGAGAGGCTCGAGCAGCTCGTGGCCTGGATGCGCGAGCAGCAAGCCGATCCGTTCGACACCGCGATCTTCGTCGACAAGCACCACGTGCAGGAGCGCGTCTATGCGCAGCACGCCGGCGTGGGGTGGATCGGCAAGAACAGTTGCGTTATCAATCTCGAGCTTGGCTCGTTCCTGTTTCTGTGCGGCATTGCCACGAGCCTGTCGCTCGAGCTGGATGCGCCGGCTACCGATCAGTGCGGTGCCTGCACCCTGTGCATCGACTCGTGTCCCACTGGCGCCATTGTTGATGCGCATGTCCTCGACGCCACCAAATGCATTTCGTATCTCACCATCGAAATCGACGGCGCCATGCCCGAAGCGCAGCGAGCGCAGATTGGCGATCACGCCTACGGTTGCGACATTTGCCAGGAGGTCTGCCCGTGGAACCTGGCCCCGGTTCTGACCGCCGACCCCGCCTGGGCGGCCACCCCAAGACATGGCGCTTCGGCCGCCGAGCTGTGGCAGCGAACCGATGATGAGTTGCACCAGTTCGTGAAGGGCAGCGCCATGACCCATCTGTCGCTGGCGGGCCTGCGCCGCAACCTGGCGACCGTGATCGGCAACAGCGGCGAGGGCTCACTCGGTCCAGTGCTCGATCGCCCCGGCCACGGCGTCAAGAATGCCGCCCACAGCGCGCACACGCCCGTTGTCGAGGGCGCCGTAGCGTGGGCCAAAGAGCAGCTTGAACGACAAGCCCCACGTCTAGGCTAGTATCGATTCATGGCGAATGCCTCTCTCGCCCCGGTCCTGCTGCTGTCGATGCCGCAGATGCTGGATCCGAATTTCTCGAAGACCGTGGTTCTGCTCGCGGAATACGGCGCGCATGGGGCGTTCGGGCTGGTGCTGAACCGGCGCATGCCTGAGCCGGCGCAGGCGATTGTCACCGCCGACGAGCCGCTATCGATTCATCCCAGGATGCACTTGTTCACAGGCGGACCCGTGGAGCCGACCCGGGCGTGGATTCTGACCGCGCAGCCCGAGCTCGACCCCGAGGCGCTCGAAGTCATGTCCGGAGTCTACCTGTCGGCGTCGCCGTCGCTCGTGCGCCGCACGCTCGAGACCGCACCTGATCCGCGTGTTCGAATGGTCGTCGGCTACGCCGGTTGGGGCGCCGGACAACTGGATGGCGAACTGGCCGAGTCGTCGTGGCTGCTCGCACCGGCCGAGTCGGATCTGATTTTTTCGATACCAGTGGATGAGATGTGGGAAACCGCGATTCGTCGTCTTGGCGCCAAACCGTCGATGTTGCAAGGCTCGTCGGGAGTGCACTGATCGTGAAGAGGAGTGAATCATGGGACGGGTCATCATGGCGGTAGCGGTGGCTGCTCTTGTTCTGGCGCTGACGGGGTGTCGCGCACAGGCACCCTCGTCACTTCCGGCAAATGTGGCTCCCGCGTCGACCGCCGACCAGGCGGTCGCCGACTTGCAGCAGAAGACCGCGCGGTTTGCGGTTACGGACCTGAGCGCCGATCTCTCGGCTCTGCCGGCTAACGAACGTGAGGCGCTGGCGCACATGGTGCGCGCCGCGCAGGTGATGGACGCGCTGTTTCTCGAGCAGGCCTGGGCCGGCAACGAGATCATGTTCCAGGCGCTGGTGAGGGACGAGACGCCGCTCGGCAAGGCGCGGCTCCATGCTTTCCTCGTCAACAAGGGGCCATGGTCCCGGCTTGATCACAACGAGGCCTTCGTGCCCGGCGCGCCGGAGAAGCCGGCCTCGGCCAATTTCTATCCCGTCGGTGCGACCAAGGCGGAAGTGGAGAAGTGGCTCGCCGGGCTGAGCGCAGTCGAGAAGACGGCGGCCACCGGATTCTTCACGACCATTCGCCGCGGACCTGACGGCAAGCTGACCGCCGTGCCCTACAGTACGGAGTACCAGGGCGAGTTGTCGGTCGCCGCGCAGCACCTGCGTGCGGCCGCAGCCGCGACCGCTCAGCCGACGCTGAAGGCCTATCTCGAAGCGCGGGCCGCCGCGTTCGGGTCGAACGACTACTACGACAGCGACGTGAAGTGGATGGAACTGGACGCCTCCATCGAGCCGACGATTGGACCGTACGAGGTCTACGAAGATGAGTGGTTCAATTACAAGGCGGCCTTCGAAGCGTTCATCACGGTGAAGGACCGCACGGAATCCGACAAGCTGCAGAAGTTCTCGGGTGCGCTGCAGGAGATCGAGAACAACCTGCCGATTGACCCGAAGTACCGCAACCCGAAGCTGGGAGCGCTCGCCCCGATCGCCGTGGTCAACACCGTGTTCTCGGCCGGCGACGGCAACCGCGGCGTCCAGACCGCGGCGTTCAACCTGCCAAACGACGAGCGCGTGATTCGCGAAAAGGGCAGCAAGCGGGTGATGCTGAAGAACAACCAGCAGGCCAAGTTTGACAAGGTGTTGACGCCGATCTCGAAGGTCGCCCTGGCTGCCGCGGACCAGGGCAACGTCGCGTTTGAAGCGTTCTTTACCCACATTCTGATGCACGAGTTGATGCACGGCCTCGGTCCCCACGACATTGTCGTCGGTGGCCGCACCACCACCGTACGGCAGGAGCTGAAGGAGACCTACAGCGCGATCGAAGAGGCGAAGGCCGACATCTCGGGCCTGTTCGCGTTGCAGTTCCTAATCGACCAGGGGCAGCTCGACAAGGGCCTCCAGCAGACGATGTACACGACGTTCTTGGCGTCAGCGTTCCGCTCGCTGCGCTTCGGCGTCAACGAGGCGCACGGCCGCGGTCAGGCGATCCAGTTGAACTACTTGCTGGACCAGGGCGGATTCAAGGTCAACAGCGACGGCACGTTTGCCGTGGACACCGCGAAGATTCGCGACGGCGTCACTGCGCTGACGCGGGAAATCATGACGTTGCAGGCCGAGGGCAGTTACGTCAAGGCCAGGCAACTGATCGAGACACTCGGTGTGATTCGCTCACAGACCAAGGCGTTGCTCGACCGGCTGACGTCGGTGCCGGTCGACATCGAGCCGAGATTTGTGACGGCGTTGGATCTGCTGAAGTAGGGACCCCATAACGGGGGGCCCGACGGAACGCCTGCTCGGAGGCAGACCCTAGCGAAGGTGCCGGTAGACGAGCTCCAGCACCTCGTCATACGTCGCATCGGCTTCTTTCGGTCCCTTCTTGATTGCCGCGGTGGCGCAGTGCTTCAAGTGATTGCGCAGCAACTGCCTGGCAACACCGCGCAGGGCCTGCTGCACCGACGCGATCTGCGTGATGATGTCGGGGCAGTAGCGATTCTCTTCCACCATCTTGTGGATGCCGCGGATCTGGCCCTCGATGGGGCGCAGCCGCTTCAGGTTGGCATCCTTGATTACTGGGTCCACGGCTGCCGCGTGCTCGTGTGCATGCTTCACGATAGTTTCACTCCTCGAAGACGAAGGCTATTGGAGACGACACTCACCGAGCTGAACGCCATGGCGGCGCTCGCCAGGATCGGGCTGAGCAGGATGCCGAACACCGGATACAGCACGCCCGCCGCCACCGGGATGCCGATCACGTTGTAGACAAACGCCCAGAACAGGTTCTGCTTCATCGTCCGCATGGTCTTGCGGGCCAGGACGATGGCTTCAGTGACGCTGGCCAGATCGCTGCGCATGAGCGTAACCGACGCGGCTTCGCTTGCGATGTCGGTGCCAGATGCCATGGCCATGCCGATGTCGGCCTGGGCCAGTGCCGGGGCGTCGTTGAGGCCGTCGCCGACCATGACCACGACCTGCCCGGCCGCCTGCAGGGCCTTGATCGCGGCCACCTTGCCGTCAGGCAGCACTTCGGCGATGACCTTGTTCACGCCGGCGTGCTTCGCCACGGCCTCGGCGGTGGCCCGGCGGTCCCCGGTCAGCATCACCGTGCGCAGGCCGTGGCCGCGCAGTGCCGCGACCACGGCCCTGGCGTTCGGGCGAACCGTGTCGGCAATCGCAAATGCGGCGACGGCTTGGCCGGCCCTGGCCACGAAGATCACGGTGTTGGCCTCTGCCGCCCACTCGCGGGCCCGCGACTCGAGCGGCGTCACATCGACGCCCGATGCGCGCAGCAGTGCCTCGGTGCCGGCAATCACGTGCGTGCCGTCGACAATGCCGAACACGCCCTTGCCGGGGAGGGCGATCACGTTGTCGACCGCCGGCTGCGGCTCCGCCAGTGGACCGGCCGCTGCGACCACCGCCTTGGCGAGTGGGTGCTCGGAGCGGCTCTCGAGCGCAGCTGCGACCCGCAGCACGGTCTGGCGTTGATGGCCCGGCGCAATCAGCATGTCGGCGACGCGCGGCCTACCTTCAGTGAGTGTGCCGGTCTTGTCGAAGACGACGGTGTCAACTGCTGCCAGCCGCTCGAGCGGCTCGCCGCCCTTGATCAGAATGCCGGCGGCCGCGCCCCGCCCGCTGGCCACCAGCACCGCCGTCGGCACGGCCAGTCCCATGGCGCACGGGCAGGCGATGATCAAGACCGAGACCGCGGCGGTAATCGCCGACGCGAACGACGGTGTCTCGGGCAGCACCATCCACGCCGCGAAGGTCGCGATCGCAATCAAGATCACGACCGGCACGAACACCGCCGAAATGCGATCGGCCAGCCGCTGGATCGGCGCCTGCGAGCCTTGCGCTGCTTTCATCAGTGTGACGATGCGGGCCAAGACGCTGGTGGCGCCGATGGCTGTGGCCCGCACCTCGAGCGCCGCCGTCTTGTTGACGGTGGCGCCGATCACCCAGTCGCCAACGACTTTCTCGACCGGCATCGACTCTCCGGTCAGCATTGATTCGTCCACGGCCCCGCTGCCGCTGGTGATTTCGCCGTCAACGGGGAAGCGCTCGCCCGGCTGCACCAGGACGATGTCACCGGCGCGGACCTCGGCGATCGGGATGTCCAGTTCCTGCCCGTCGCGCCGCACGCGCGCACTCGAGGCCTGCAGCTTCGCGAGTTGCCGCAACGCTCTCGTGGTCTGCGTCTTTGCGCGCGCCTCCATGGCGTTACCGAGCAAGACCAGCGCGATGATGATGATCACCGCTTCGTAGTAGACGTCGGGCCTGGCGCCATCGGTGACGAACCACTGGGGTGTCAGCGTGGCGGCCAGCGAGTAGAGAAACGCGGCGCCCGTGCCCACGGCGATCAGCGTGCTCATGTCCGCCGTGCCGTGCGTGAGGCCGGACCAGGCGCGAGTGTAAAAGTGCCGGCCGGCCCACGTCATGACCAGGACGGTTGCCGCCAGCAGCGCGTAGGTCAGGACCTGCGGAGCGAGGGCATATAGCCAGGGGAGCGCCGCCCTGACGGTCGGGTCGACCGCCGTCATCGCCCAGCGGAGCAGCGGGTCGCCGGCGTGCTCGGCATGAGGTGCCCTGCCACCCATCAACGGCATGGACGCCATCATCGCCACGGCGCCGATGGCCAGGCTCACCAGGGACTTGGCGCGAAGTGTTTCGTATTCGCGCCGGTGCTGCTGTTGCCGTTGGTCATCGGCACTGCTGGTGGCGTCGGCCGCGAGCGGAAGCCGCGACCCGTAGCCGATGTCGTTGATCGCAGCCACGAGTTGGCCGGGACTGGTGGCTGCCGGATCGAAATGCACCGTGGCCTCGTTCATCATGAGGTTCACGGCGGCCTTGGTCACTCCGGGCTGTGTGCTGAGCGCGCGCTGCACCGTAGCCTGGCACGCCGCGCAGGTCATGCCCTCCACGGGCAGCGTGACTGTCTCGGTTGGGACGGACTTGGCGGTCATGGCAGATACCCGCTGGTATATACCTATGGGGGGTATATGTAAATGGCTGACGTGAAGCGCTGGGGTGGTGGTTAGTGGCAGTGCTCGTCGGTCTTCCGCTTTTTCAGGCTGCCCAGCGGGATGAAGGTCTCCGCCATGGGGGACTTGCGGCCGATGCCGAAGAATTGCCGCGCCAGGAAGGCCAGGGCCGCGAGCACGACGATAGCGACGCCGATGTCCTGCACCATCAGCCCAGCCCCAGACCGAGACGGCTGCCAATCTGGTAGACGGCCAGCGAGGCCGCATAGGCGAGCACCGTCATGTACGCCAGCATGAACAGCGGCCAAGTCCAGGTGCCCGATTCGCGCCGGACGACGGCGATGGTGCTCATGCACTGGCAGGCCAGCACGAAGAACACCATCAGCGACACGCCGGCCAGCGGCGTCATCAGGCGGCGCCCATCAGGCCACGTCGCCGCGCGCAACGCGTTGCGTAGCGGCTCATCTTCGGCGCCGTCTGATTCGATATCGAAGACAATGGCCAGGGTTGACACGAAGACTTCGCGCGCGGCAAACGCGCCGATGATGCCGACGCCAATCCGCCAATCGAAGCCGAGTGGTTCAATCGCCGGCTCGATGGCATGGCCTAGCCGGCCCGCGAAACTCTGTCGCAGCTGCTCGCCGGCCGCGGCGTCGCCGGCCCTGGGATACGACAGCAGCGCCCACAGCACGATGGTCAGCGCGAGAATCACGGTGCCCGCGCTGATCAGGAACGCGCGGACGCGCTGCCACACGTTGAACAGCAGCACGCGGGGCGCCGGCAGCCGATACGGCGGCAACTCCAGGACCAGCGGCGTGCCCGGTCCCTTCAACACCGTTCGCCTCAACACCGCGGCCGCCGTGAGCGCCGCCACCACCGACAACATGTACATCGCGAACAGCAGAACCGCGCCCGCACTTAAGTAACCGAAACGCGTACCCGGTGCGAACACCGTCGCGGTCACCAGCACGTAAATCGGTAGCCGCGCGCTGCACGACATCAGCGGCAGCACCAGCATGGCCAGCAGTCGATCAGTCCGGCTCTCGATGGTACGCGTCGCCATCACCGCCGGCACCGCGCACGAGAACCCGGAGAGCATGGGCACAAAGGCGCGGCCATTCAGGCCGACGCTGCGCATCAGCCGGTCGATGACGAACGCGACCCGGGCGAGATAGCCGGAGTCTTCCAGCAGCCCGATGAACAGGAACAGCAAGCCGATCTGCGGCACGAACACCACGACGTTGCCAACGCCGGCGATGATGCCGTTGATGATCAGATCGGTCAGCGGTCCGGCCGGCAGCGCTGCCGCCGCCAGTGTCTGGACACCGGCCACGCCCGACTCGATCAACGCAATCGCCGGTTCTGACCAGGTAAAGAGGGCCTGGAACACCACCAGCATCACCACCGCGAATACGGCGCCGCCGTAGAGGCCGTGCGTCAGGACCGCATCGATGCGATCAGTCTGATGCCGGCGGGGTTCGGGCGGTCGCGTCACGACCGCTTCGACGATGGTGTCGACGCGGTGGTACGACGAGGAGATGATTTCGAGATCGACGTTGCGACCCGCGGCCGCGGCCCGACGGCGAATGTCCAAGGTCAGTGTGCGGAGAGCGGGGGGAACGCCGATCAGATCGTCGGCTCCATCGTCATCGAGCGACAACAGCAGCCACGTCGCCCACGCCCGCGCCGCGCCAGGCCGTTCGAGGACCTGCTCGGCGAGAATGGCGGCCTCGAGCGCGGCGAGGTCGAGCGCTACGGCGGCCGGCCGTTCAACCAGGGGCGCTTCGGATGGGGCGCTGGCGACGGCGCGGCTGATTGCCGCCTTGAGATTCGCAATGCCGCCGCCCTTGGTCGCCACGGTCCGCACGACCTCGGCGCCGGTCATCGCCCTGAGTTTGGCGAGGTCGATGACGATGCCGTCGCGAGCAGCTTCGTCCGACATGTTGACGGCAATCACGACGGGCACGCCGGTCGCGATCACTTCAAGCGCCATGAACAGCGCCCGGCCCAGCGCGGCCGCGTCGACGACGACGACCATGGCCGCTGGTGAGGGCAGGTTGCGGCCGAGCAGCGAATCCACCGCAATCTGCTCTTCACGAGACCGCGCGCTCAGACTGTAGGTGCCCGGCAGGTCCACCAGTTCGAGGTCGCGGCCGTCGATGGTGACCGGCGCTGAGACCCGATCGATGGTGACGCCAGGATAGTTGGCGACGTGCGCGCGGGAGCCCGAGAGCGCATTGAAGATCGTGGACTTGCCCGAGTTTGGATTGCCCGCAACCAGGACGATGGGCAGCGGCGTCACTCGAGGCAGCGTCACTCGATGTCGATGCCGAGCGCTTCAGACCGGCGGATCGACAGCGCGAAGTTCCGGACCTTCAGCTCGATGGGGTCGCCCATCGGCGCCACGCGCCGCAGGGTGACCTTCGTGCCGGGCACCAGGCCGATCTCCAGCAGACGACGGACGACGGCGCGCTCGCCACGAACGCGCGACACGATGGCAGTGCCACCGATAGGGAGGGCGGCGAGGGAACCGGGTTTGCTGGTCACAATGGCAGTGCTTCCGAAGTTGAGACTTGATCTCAATTATACGCTATTGTGACGAACGCTGGGTTATTCGGGCTTGGGGGGCTGGTGCCCGGCGTGGGGGTCGGCGGCGGGCGTGGGGACCGGCTCGGCGCCCTTCAGGAAGTCTTCGATCCGTTGTTCCTCTTCGATTTGGTCGCGCGATGTGGGGTTGAAGCGCGCCATGATCGCCAGGTCGTCCGGCGTCAGGGACGACAGGCGGCGGATGAAATGCACCAGCTCCCAGCTGGCTTGTTCGCCCTCAGGCGTGCCGGTGCTCCAGGCGGGCATGCCGGTCAGGCGGATGCCGTTCTCGATGAAGTAATAGAGCTCGCCGTCGCTCAGGTCCTGGGTGCGGGGCAGGCGCATGTCCGGCGCCTTGGGATAGAGAGACTCGCCCATCTGGATCTTGCCGCTGCCGTCGTTGGCATGGCAGCTCGCGCAGTGATCCGCGAAGTGCTGGCGGGCCCCGGCGAAGTTCTCTGGTGTCGCGGTGACCGGGTTCCGGAGGCCCTTGTAAGTGGGTGGCGTCAGCCAACTCCGAAGCAGCAACGCGACCCGCGCCTCGGCCCACGACGGGTCCGGGCGGGCGCTGACGCCGCGACCCTGGACGGCCAGCAGCGCGCCGGCGACGACCAGCATCAGCAGGAAGAGCAGCCAGGCCGCGAATCGAAAGGCGCGCTTCATCAGTGGATGTCGGTTCCTATTGCGGCAACGGTGCGGTGGCCGTCTTGACCTGCATGGCGCCGCCGGCGCCCGACTCGGTCCACGCAAACACCAACTCGCGGCCGTTGAGGGCCATACGCGGATAGCCGCTGGCCCTTCCGGCGGCGAGACCGGCAATGGTGACCGGCGCGGAACGGGCGCCCGAGCGGTCGATGCGGCGAACACGGAACTGCGAGCGCTGCTCCGCGAACTCAATCCAGGTCGCAATCGCGGCGCTGCCGTCGGCAACCAGCGCGACATCCACGCGCCCGAGCGAGCCGCCGTCATCCACGCGAATCGGTGCGCCGTAGGTGCGGCCGGCGTCGGACGAGAAGGCGAGGTAGGCCTGGCCCTGATCATCCTTGACTGTGAACCACGAGGCCGCGACGTGGCGGCCGCTGGCGCTGAGCGCCGGTCCGTTGACCGGGCACGCCGCGATGTTCCAGCCATCGGCGTGAACCGCCGCGGGATCAGACCACTTGCCGTTCACGAGACGCGAGGTGTAGATGTCGCGGATCTCATTGGCGCTGCGGTCGCGGAAGGCGGCAATGGCGCCTTCACTGGTGACGGTCGCTGCGGTCGGGCAGCATTCGCAAACGCGCGCGTCGACGGCTGATTCCTCGACCTGCTTCCAGTTCCGGTCGAAGCGCGCGTAGTGCACCGTCATCGCGCCGCCGCCACCGTGATCGTCGTGTCCGGCGGTGGGTTTCATGTTCCGGCCGTCCAGCCAGATCAAGCCGAGGCCGTCGCCGATCGGAAATAGCGACGCGAACCCGTGCTCGGTCCTGGTGCCATCGTGATGCGGAATGAACGACGGCGCCCAGGTCGTGCCCTCGTCTGTCGAGTACGACAAGCGCACGTCGTAGGCATAGGTGTCGGGACCGCTCTTCTGCAGCCAGTGCGCGACGATGGTGCCCGACGGCAGGCGCATGACCGACGGCACGTCGGCCCAGTTGACGAACCAATCGCGTCCGGACGCGACCGTGCGTGCCTCGCTCCAGCCCGTGGCCGTGCGCGCCGAGAATTTCAGGGTGGCGAGGTCGCCGGTGCGTTCAATCCAACTAAGGAACACACCGCGCGACGACACCGACAGTTGCGGCTGCGCCGAGTTGGCGCCGGTGGGTGAGCGAAGTGCCTGGGGAGTGACGACGACGGCCCGCTGCGAGGCGCTGGTGACCGTCCACGAGGTCGCGGCGACAAGCGCGACGGCGGCAAGGGTGGGACGAAAGAGAAGGCGCGCCATGGCTAGTTGCGGCAACTGCCGGCACCGCGCGGGTCGCCGCACGCGCCGCAGGCCGAGGGACCAGCGCCGAACGCCATGCCGCCGCCAGATGGCGCGCTGACCGCGAAGACCGAGAGCTGCTTGTCAAGTTTACGGCTGGTGCACTTGGGGCACTCGTAGCGGGTCGACTCGCGAACCAACAGCTCGAACTTGTGGTCGCACGACCGGCACTGATATTCGTACATCGGCATACACACATCTTACCGAAACCACGAGACCGCCGAGGCACAAGTTCGCGATCTCAGGGGCCCGTGGCTGCCACGGCGGCAATCGTGTGCAGCCGCCGTTCGAGCAACGGCCGCCTGGCCTGGCTGGCCCGGTCCCGGGGGAGAAACCCCGCGAGGCTGTTGAGAAACCGCCGGTTGGCCATGAGGTCGCTGATTTCGGCGGCGATGAACTGCCGCACCTGGCGGTCGGCTCGCTCGACCTCGGCCGCCAACTGCGGCCGGCCATCGACGACCATGACGATGTCTTCCAGATCGCTGCTGGCGAGCACGTCGGCCTGCCCGCGAGCGTGAAAGGCCTCGAGCTTCGCCGCGACAAAGTATGGTGGCGTGATGATGCGCGCGGGCAGGCCCGCGATGGCCACGCGTTGATCAGACGCCATGGCCGCCCGATACCAGGTATTGGAGAAGCCGAGCACGCTTTTGTCGGTGGGCACGATGTCGAGGACGGCCTCGCCGTGACGCCAGCGGCCCGCCGGTGCCCCTTCACTCGTGTCTGCTCGCAAGCCGCGCGCGCGCAGCTGCACGGCGAGGGCCGCATAGATCGCGTATGAGGACAGGTCGGCGATGGCATCGACGTCCTTCATCGGCCTGATGCCGGCGGCGGCCGGGTCCGTGATCATGAGGCCGGTCACGCAGCCGTCAACGAAGACGAGCCGGTCGAGCACCGGCTCGAGCAGCCGCACCATGCGCTCGAGACGGCCGCGGTTGGGATCAGCCATGCAGCAGCCGCCGTAGCCGCGTGGCGAGTTCCCGTTCCGCGAGTTGGCGTTCGCGCGCGCGACCATCCCGCAGGGTCTCGATCAGGGCGAGCAATTCGTACAACGCGGGATCCTTTCGGACTGCGACCGGGACCATTTTGTGCAGCGGATCGATGCTCGTCCCGCGCACGTCGCCGCTTGGGTCGGGCCAGACTGGCGGCAGATCATCGCCGGCGGGAAAGTGCCGATTCAAGGGCGGTGCCGCGTGGGCGGTGGGGATGCCCCGTGTCACTTCACCGCGCTGGGCCGGGAACACGTATTTGAGTCCGTAGATCAGGAACTCTTCGACGGCATGGACGATGGGCCGGCCGCCGTCGGCGTGGGCGGCGATGAGGCGTGACTTCTCGAGGCGTTTCAGTGAGCCATGAATCTGCGACGAGCTGAGACCCAGCTCCACCGCCAGTTGGGCCATGGTGGGCCGGCGTCCGTGGCCGGTGACGAGTTTGGCCAGAACCAACACGTCTTGAGGTTTCAGTGACGCCTGAAGCATTCTGTATTCTAGAATCATGAATACGGAATAGCAAGGCTGCTATAGTGGCAGGATGTCTTCTTCGCATAAATCCTTACCAATTGCCAATCAGCTTCGCCGCAACGTCGCCATCATCGCCCACGTCGACCTTGGCAAACCCACCCTCGTCGACGCCATGTTCCGCCAGGGCGGCGTGTTCAACTCCCACGAGCGCATTACTGAGCGGGCAATGGACAGCAACGAGCTCGAACGATAACCCCTGCAGCGCCCCATCCTCGCCAGAGGTTCCGTGCACCTATGGGAAGACCACGTCCAGCTCGGTCACTGGCGCCAGCCGCAACTCCCCCGGCGCCACGGCCGCACTTAGGCTCATCAAGTCGCCTTGGCGCGGCGCACCAAGCAGCGCTCTGCCGGGCGCGTCATAACCG
>SXGR01085994.1_pt1 | contig 12860 bp, 6 predicted proteins | sample 3174711 | NCBI WGS metagenome assembly SXGR01 (sample SAMN11356860, study PRJNA531348) | freshwater metagenome | isolation source: freshwater sample F1-60 | place: China: Fuxian Lake, Yuxi | collected 2017-12-25
GTCGCAGGTTCAAATCCTGCCCCCGCCACCAAGGTGTGAGTTGAAAAACTCTCGCCACGCATTGAAGTCCCAGTTTCTCCACAGAGACTGGGACTTTGTGCGTCGGACCTTACTCGGGTCGATCAGAACAACGGGTCAGTTGGTGACCTTGCTGTCAGGGGTGTCTAGTCCGTGTTTTCTGATCTTGGTACTGATTAATTTGCGATTACAAATCTAAAAGGTTGCGAAGTCTCGTTATCCCAACAACTCGATCATCGGGACCACTCGGCAACTCATCAATCAGCCACCATTGAGCGTTATGTGATGACGCCAACGGCGCATCTGTGGCGTGGAAGGTTGCGTATTTATTTGCGCACACTGAGCCCAGAATAACCATTGCAGGGGCTAACACGGCTGGGAATACGCCTGATTTGATCGATGGCATCAATGCGCAATAGATATTTCCTGTCCGAATGCATTTTTCTCGTAAAGCAATTACCTTGAGCATTTCTTCGAGTGAATTTTCAAGTCCAGGCCGATACTCATCAAACCCTATGTACTGCTTCATCTTTTTCTCAAGTGCATGTTGAGTGTTCCTAAACTTCACCAAAGGCCATTTTCCGGCAACTCCAAGTTTGTCGATGGCTGATTGCAAGATTTCGGACTTACTGGTGCATTCTCTTGATGAACCTTTCATACCTTCGGCATTCTTTTACTTTTTTGGAACAATTCTTTACCGCAATCGCGAGCTGACATTTCAACCTTATTTGATTCGTTCGTTTAGTCTCATGTGAAAAGGAAGCAACAGAGTATCTAAGTGCCTCCTTTGGTGCTAATTCATCCAAGTTTGTGGTGCAATACATTTAGAGTACTATTTGCTGGTTGTGACAACCGGTAATCGCAAGCAGGAAGGGAGTTGTTAATGTCAATTGATGTTGTTTCTGCGTTATCTGCGGACAAGCTTTTGCCCCTTCTTGCTGAGCGACTGAGTAAACCGCTAGACGATCCATTTGCACCAGACATTGTGGTCGTGCCGGTAATCGGCATAGCCGACTGGATTCAAGAGCAACTTTCGCTGCAATTTGGTTCTCGAGGTATTGTCGCGAACACCAAGTTTTGGTTACCTAATGAATTCAATGCAATTGTCAGCGCTTCTGCAGATCATGGCGTCAAAATACCGGACTCAAGTGTTCTGCAATGGATCATTTTTGAATATCTGTCAAAAAAGGCAGTCGATGGCGAAGAGCCTGCACCTGGCTTTATCTTGGCAAAGAGGAAGTTGTCGTTTGCGAAACGTGTGGCTGAATTATTTGACAGATATACGGTACATCGCCCAGAAATGATTGTTGGTTGGAGTGCGGCTAAAGATACAGACGGGGCAAATCTACTTTCTGACAATCAGAAATGGCAGCCAAGTCTGTGGCGCGAGCTCCAATTGATCATCGGAGATTCAGAATCTCAGTCTGAAGGTAAAAATTCCTCATCTCTCGAAATTGATTGGGAACGGGGGAGAGTCACATTCTTTGGGCTTGAATCTTTCTCGCGTTCAAAAGTCCAACTACTAAAAGCGGTGAGAGATCTTCGTGACTTACAAATTCTGCATCTGTCACCAATAGATGGAGTTATTCCGATAATTCGTTCTGCGGACTTTATTGTTGATGAAAGACGTCGCGGAAATGATCTCACCATACGGGTCCGCAACCCTCTGTTGCGCTCGTGGAGTCGGACGGCTCTTGAATGTGCTGCGTTGTTGTCAACAGTTGCAAATACTGCCAAAAGCGTCCCGTCGGATCATCCCAAAACGGTACTTGGCGCACTTCAGAGGTCGTTGGCAGAGGACAACAATCTCATTTCAGAAGACAAGCCAGATGACTTACTGAAACAGTCTGATGGATCGATTCAAATTCATCTTTGTCATGGTGCAACTAGGCAAGTCGAAGTGATGCGGGATGCTCTTCTCCACATCATGAAGTCAGACCCCACTATTCGGCCCCGAGATATCCTTGTGCTTTGCGCGAATTTGGAAAAGTATTCATCGCTAATTGAGCCTGTTATGGGAGCGGGGTTGGGGATAGATAAAAAAAAATTACCTGTGTCAATTGTCGAAAAATCAAATGTTACCGCAACACCAATAGCGGTTGCAGTGGATGCTGTTCTTTCGCTTGCCGCTGGTCGATGCAGTGTGATAGAAGTTCTTGAAGCAATTTCCTTGGAGCCAATACGACTGAAGTTTGGTTTTGATGAAGAAGAGTTGCAAGCAATTTCAGGTTGGGCAAACCAGTTGAATGTGAAGTGGGGCATCGATTCCCAGCATCGAACAGCATGGAAATACTCATCTGAATTTGAAGATGGCACATGGCAGCTAGCCATTGACCGACTTACTGCTGGAATGATGATTCAGTCTGAAAAAATTGAAGAGCACTTCCCAGGGGTAACAGCTTTTGACGATGTCAGTGGCAGCAGCCTTGTAGCAATTGGTAAGCTTTTCGTTTTTCATGATATATTAAAGAAGGTTCAGAAATCAGCTCAAGATGCTCATACCTCGCAGGAGTGGGCTGCAATTCTTCTTGATCTCATTGATGACTTCATTGCAGTCTCTCGCGAAGAGAAGCAGCATCTAATGGACGCCATTAGAATTGTAAGTCAATTGGAGGAGGCTTCTTTGTCAGCTCCAACGTCCTCTTATGGCCTCGCAGAATTTCGCCAATTTGTGTCAGAGAGTTTCCCCTCTGTGCGTGGTGGTGCTCTTAAGTGGGCAGATGTTGTCAGGGTTGCCTCGCCGAATAGATTGCGTGGGGTTTCTGCTCGCGTAGTTGCTTATCTGGGTTTCGACGAAGATGTATTCAAAGGCAGGAACTCCGTTGGTGACGATATTTTGGCCAGCGACCCAAGGATTGGTGAGCGTGATCTTCGTGCAGACGAACGACTTGGACTTCTAACGATGATCCAGTCTGCAAGTGATTATTTGGTTGTTACGTGTAATGGGCATGATATAAACAAAAACACGGAAATTCCGTTGGCAGTTCCAATGGAAGAATTTAAGGACGCAATTGCACTGGCAATTTCGACAATTCCCAAAGACCTTCGCCAAAGCAAGCCAGTTCTCGTCAATCACAGTCGTCAGCTGGCTGACCGAGCAAACGTCGCCCTAAATCCAGATTCTTCCGAGAAGAATGTGCAACTACTTATTGGTGAGGGTGAAGCGTGGACATTTGATCATGCCGCAGTCGGTGTGGTCGAACAGATTGCCAATCCTGCAGTGTCAGATGGACAAACTATTGATGGTTTCGAGGACCTGGTTTTGCCGTCGCCCATGGAGATGGAAATTCGAACTGAAGTTGCTATTAGTGAACTTTTCGAAGCTATTCGACGCCCTGTTGACCTATTTGTTAATCAGCGTCTAGGGGTGATGCTTCCGGGTGAAGAAAACGGAATAGATGATGAATTCCCACTCTGGCCAGACGGTTTGGCATATAGCCAGATTGGTCGGGAGCTTATCGATGCGACTCGTGCTGGCGAAACTGCTGAACAATGGAAGAGGCGAAAACATTTATCTGGTGGCCTCCCGTTAGGAGCCCTTGCAAAAGAGGTTTGGGTAAAGATTGAAAGTGAAGTTTCGGCGATGTTGGCAGCAGCGGCCGATGAAACACAGCAAAAGCCCGTCCAGGTGCAGGTTTCGTTAACAATTGAAGACAGAGAACTGGCTTCTGTTGGTCAAGGCGCACTGCGAATTCGTGACCTCGTAAGCACTCACGGCGACACAATCCTCGCTGTAAATTACGCGACATGGAGCAGGCGGATGCGAGTAATGCCGTGGCTGCAGTTGGCTGCGCTTACCCTGCAAAACCCAAAGGTCAATTGGAAGGTCGTGATCATTGCAAAAGCACCAAAGGTTGATAGCAAAGCCAAGGAACCACCATCTCAGGCATTGTTTGCACGTGAAGCATTTGTCTTGGTTGGAGAAACTTCTGAAGAGCGAATAGTTGCTGCGCAACGAGTTCTTGATTTTGGAAATACCATCCGAAATCGAGCACGAATTGTGCCTGTGCCTCTTTTTGAGCGCTCGTCGTGGATCATTGATAGGTCGCTATCTGAGCAGCAGACCGAGTTAAGATATGACATAGAGCGCCCTTCACATGCACTAATTTTTGGTGGCCGAGATTTGAATGACTTTAAATCTGAACCATTAATTGAAGGTATTGATACCAATCTTCCGGTGAGCACATCCCGGTATGAGGCCTATGCTAGGTTGCTTTCCACCGTGTGGGGCGAGACGGTCTGTGTAACAAAAGAAGCAGAGCCAACAAAAAAAAGAGTTGCTGGGTCTAGGGGCAAGACCAAGAAGAGTGGTGAAGATGTAGAATTAAAGGCTGACGACTGATTATGCGTATACGGGTATGGTGGCCCTTGTTAACCCAATTCTACAAGGCACGGTCATTTTTTCGCAGTCCTTTGAGATTCATTAAACGTCGACTTTTTCGATTCAGCCTAAGGATCGGTATTTTTGGTATTAGTTTTGGTTTGGGTGGCTTGCGCCTGTCCATCAGCCTTGGCATTTTTGGGCTCGTATTCGGTGGTAGCAAAAAGAAATCGCGTGGAGGCCGTAAAGGCAAATCAGACCGCGGAAGTCGCGCTGAAAGAGCAACCACAAAAATGGAGAGAGCTCTGGGGTTTTTGCGTGAGAAACTCGCGGAATCTTTTCGTAGCGAGCGTAAAGAACGAGACAAGACTGAACGAGACAAGGCTGAACGAGACAAGACTGAACGAGACAAGACTGAACGAGACAAGGCTGAACGAGACAAGGCTGAACGAGACAGGACTGAACGAGACAAGGCTGAACGAGACAAGGCTGAACGAGACAAGACTGAACGAGACAAGGCTGAACGAGACAAGGCTGAACGAGACAAGACTGAACGAGACAAGACTGAACGAGACAAGACTGAACGAGACAAGGCTGAACGAGACAAGACTGAACGAGACAAGGCTGAACGAGACAAGGCTGAACGAGACAAGGCTGAACGAGATAAGACTGAACGAGACAAGACTGAACGAGTAGCAAAGAAGAAACAAGATTCCGCTGAGCGCGAAGCTCGTGAACGTGTAGATCAAAAAGAGCGCGAAGGTAAAGGCACAATAAATCGACCAGATGATGCAGTGCTCACTGGAGTGCATCGAAGAGAATTCAATATCAATGGCCCTTTGCCGTTCCAAAAACGAGTGCTGCTAGAAGCAAGTGCAGGCACAGGGAAAACGTTTTCTCTGACTTCATTAGTTGCACGTTATGTAGCTGAAGAAGACTTAAAGATTGATCAATTGTTGATGGTCACGTTTACTAATGCTGCTGCAAGTGAAATGCGTGAACGCACAAGAGCGAAATTAAGCGATGCGCTTGCGGCACTGGAATCAAATGTTTCTCCAGAATTTGTGAAGCAAGAGGACATCTGGATGAAAAGCATTGTCGACTGCACTGGAGACATTCGAGAAGATCGTAAATCTCGCTTGCGTGATGCGATTTCGAGTGTCGACTCTGCAACGATTTCGACCATTCACGGGTTTTTCCAGCAGGCTCTTCGAGAAGTGGGGCTTCGTTCTGCCGATTCAGCAAGTTCGGAAGTTGCTCAAGGAAAGGACTCTCTGGGCAGGCAAATTCTAAGAGATGAGTTAGTGACAATGTTCTCCGCAGGTGAAGTGAACCTCATGGGTGCGCTGTCGAAAAAGACACCGAATGATCTTGAAAAGGCAATTCTTGAAATTATTAAGGGCTTGAATTCAAATATTTCTGCTACTGCAGCGCCAGATGGGGATGCAGATCAGAAAGCAAAAGAGTGGTCTTTGTTTGTAAATCAAATTCGTCAAAAGATAAATGACCAACGAGTTTCTTCTGGAATATTGAGTTTTGATGATTTGATCACCGGATTGCGAGATTTGTTGAAACCAGAAAACCCATTAAGCAACGATGTAATTAATGGTATGCGCGCTCGATATCGATTGGTTTTAATTGATGAATTCCAAGATACCGATGACACACAGTGGGACATCTTCTCCAAAATTTTTGACGTTGAATCTATGAAATCTTTGCAAGGAACTACTCGAACCAACGCAACCTTTCTTGCGATGATTATGGTCGGCGATCCAAAACAAGCAATTTATCGTTTCCGTGGTGCCGATATTGCGGCTTATCTCAAAGCTGTTGAAGATCCAAATCTCGAACGTTTTGAAATGAAGAGAAATTTCAGATCAGACCGCAATCTCATCACGGGCCTGAATCGTTGGTTTCAAGGCCGTACTTACACGAATGACGAGAGCTCGGGGTTTAAATTTGGCAATAAGAACATTGCGTTCATTCAGGTTGATGCGGCAAAAAAGGGTGCTGGAAGCGGTCTACTAATTCCAGGACATGAGAACGAAACAAAGGCGTTGCAATTTCGATGGATTTCAACAGATAAAAAGCCTCCTCCAAAAGTAGATGTGCTAAGACCTAGAATCGCAGAGGATCTCTGTAATCATGTGACGTTATTGCTGAACAAGGGCACCATTCCCGACAAGCGTGACGGTGTGCCGGGGAACCGACGAGTTCAGCCAGGTGACATCAGCATTTTGGTGCGTGCTCACGGTGATGCAGACCCGATTGTTGAAGCACTTCGTGCTCGTGGCATACCTGTGGTAAAGAGTAATGTTGGTTCAGTTTCAAAAAGTGAAGCTGTAGTTCAACTACGCAGACTGCTTTCAGCGATGGCTTCGCCTAATGACAGCCGCCGTGTAAAGGCTCTTGCTCTTACTTGGTTCGTTGGGTACTCATTCAAGGACCTTCTTGACGATAAAAAAATAATCGATCTGGGGCTTCGCTGTAATGAATGGGCAAAGCAACTTGTCGACCTTGGAATAGTCGGCTTTTATCAGACGCTCCGTGCCGAGGAGTCTGCGGTTGCATCAATTGCGCTTTCGACAGAGGCGGAGCGCCGCCTAACAGACTTAGAGCACCTGGCGGAGTTATTGCACAGTCGAACGTCTGGAAAGAAATTGTCTGCTGCAAGCGTATTGCGATACCTAGATGAGCTGACAGACGAAGATGACGAAAGTGATGAATTACTAAGGCGAATTGAGTCTGATGCAAAAGCGATTCAGATAACAACAATGCATGCATCAAAGGGGCTTGAATACCCAATTGTGCTCATTCCATATCCAAAGAAACCCAACACAATGGGAGCTCAGGTTTTTACGTATGAGAGTCGTCGGCTTGTCAATGCTGCTCCAAATATTCCTTGGGTTGAAGGAGATTTGAACGAAGAGACGAGAGAGGCCTTGACCCGCGAGGAAATTGAGGGCGATGATCTTCGTCTTATGTATGTGGCCTTCACGAGGGCAAAGCATCAATTAGTCGTGTGGTGGGCGAATTCGAGAGGCATGGCAACAAGCCCGCTAGCGCGTTTGCTATTTGGTGATCATGAGGACATCACGAGAAAAACTGAAATTCAAGATGGCGAAGTTGCTCGAAAACTATTTATCGATATGCAGGAAAAAGTCGGAATTGATGATGATGGCCAGAACATTATGCACGTGTCTGAATTATCCATTACCGATGCTTCTGTCATACCATTGGAATCACCAGAATCGGCAGATCACACCATTGGTAGAAGTTCAGAGTTTCCTGCTCAGGCAATTCGAAATTGGAACTGGAGAAGATGGTCCTTTACCTCATTATCTAGCTCACTTAAGAACGAAGATTCCGATAGCCACAGAGGTGGGCTTGATGAAGGTGAGTCCACCATTGAGTCCGAAAGCTCTAGTCCAATGGAAGGATCTAATTATTCAGGGCCTGGTCTCTTTGAGATGCCAGCAAGTGCAGAGTTTGGCACTCTTGTCCATCAGATTTTAGAGAAGGTGGATTTCACCTCTTTAGCTTTGAAGGAGGATCTAATTGAGATAATCAGCAAATATGGTCCAGAAACGCTGCGAGGTATAGATGTAAACAAACTGGCTCAAGGTTTGCTTGACTCACTTGGGACACCCCTAGAACCATTGGTGCCTGGTTTTAAGCTATTAAACCTAGATCCTAGCGATCGGCTTACTGAAATGGATTTCCATTTTACACTGGCTAAGCATGAGGTCTCTGCGGAACAAGTAGCACTTGCTGCTGCCGGCGAGGACACTTCAATGTTTGCCAAATATTTTGCTCAACTCGCTCAGAAATGGAGCGCTGATGGCGGTCGCAGCATTGCTGGGTTGATGACAGGTTCAATAGACCTATTGTTCAGGGTGCGGTGTGGAGATGGGTACAGGTACTTTGTCGTTGACTACAAATCCAATCGGCTTCATACACCTAGCGGAGTAGTCTCGCACGTTTCGTACGGGGTGGATTCCATGAAGAAGGCAATGGAGGAGCATCATTATCCACTCCAGGCACTGTTCTATTGTGTGGCTCTCCATCGCTTCCTTTCAATGAGAATAAGTGATTATGACATCGACCGAGACTTAGCTGGTGCAGGCTATTTGTTCGTCAGGGGAATGGTTGGTGGAGAAACTCCGTTGGTGAATGAAACGCGCAACGGTGTGTTGGCATGGCGTCCTAGCACTCAAACGATCCTAAGGGTTAATGCATTATTGGGCGGAGAAGAAAAATGAACGGGACAACTGCCATTCATCAATTCTTCAGCGATTGGGGGATTTTCGGCGCACCAGAAGCTGCAGTGATTGATTTGCTTCAACGACGTACTGGGGAATCCAATGACATAGTGCTCGTTGCCTCGGGGCTTGCGGTATGGGCCCACCGCAACGGCCATCCATGTGTTCATCTTCAAGATGTGGAAGGGCTGATAGCAAACGATTTATCAAAAGCCAATTTGGCTACATTTCGGGAAAAGCTTCCAACAGCTGCTGAATTCATTAATGCTTTGGGTGAGAGTCCTGGAATTGTTCGAAAGATTGAACAGGGGAAAGTTGGCACGTATCTCGAAGCGTCTTCCGATTTGCATCCGCTAGTTCTAGTAGGGGACCTTCTTTTTACTCAGCGTCAGTTTGCAGATGAATTATCTATCGCTGAGCAACTTAAGTCTCGGGCAAATCTGATGTCGGGAATGACGGTTGCCGAGGATTTAGTTATTCAGCTAGTTCCAAAACCACAGAATGATGCAGAAGCAGACAGGGTTGGTGACACAGGAATAGCGCACATGGTTGCAAAGTCGGTTTCCTCAAATTGTCTCACGGTGCTAACTGGTGGTCCTGGAACGGGAAAGACTCATGTTCTCACTCGCTGCCTGGCGCTGATGCTTTCGGCGAAAGAAAAAGATTTAGACGATTTATCAATTGCTCTCATCGCTCCTACAGGGAAAGCTGCAAGGCGGGCAAAAGAAATGCTTAATAATCTTGTCGAAGATGAGCGGAATTCGGAGAAGGTTCAAATTGGATTGTCGGAAAAGGTTCTTGATGCATTATCAAAAATCGAACCACGAACTATCCAGCGTGCACTTGGCAGTAAACGGCGTATGCAGACCCGATTCCAACATGATTATCGGACTTTACTTCCACATGACATTGTCATTGTTGACGAGATGTCGATGGTGCCGTCATACCTAATGGCTCGGCTTTTGGAAGCGATTCACCCAACTGCAACGATTCTTCTTGTTGGTGACCAAGCCCAGTTGGAAAGCGTCGAATCAGGATCAGTGTTACGCGACATCGTTGTTGCGTCGTCTGTTGAAGGAAGCCCTCTGGATTCCCGAGTTTTTGAACTTCTGCGCGTGTGGCGCCAATCAAGTGAGACTAAGATCGGAGATCTTGCCAGACATATTCGCGCCGGCCGGGCCGATGACGCCTTGGCTCTGGCAATCACTAATCCGTCCGGAATCAAATTTGTTGAGTCGAGAAAAAGAGGAGATGTTTCAGAAAGTATTGTTGAAGGCACAATTCAGAATCTTTGCAAGGCTTCAGAATTTGCTGCAAAATTATCTGAAGAAGATCATCTAAACGCCTATCAATTGATTGCGCAAAACAAGGTACTTTGTGGTCCGAGGAATGGTCCGCTTGGTGTTAGTACATGGAATACCTTACTCGGAAGAGCAGTTCGGGGTGCTTTAAGTGATGACTGGTTCTACCCTGGAACCCCGTTACTCGTAACTGTCAACTCTCCTCGTTCAAAGTTGGTGAACGGTGACATCGGCATAGTTGTAAATGCCCAGGAAACTGATGGCACCATCAACCGTCGTGTGTATTTCAAAACCGAAGACGGTGGGCGTTATCTCACTCCAGCAGAGCTACCACAATTTGATGTCTGTTATGCCATGACTGTGCACAAAAGCCAGGGCAGCGAATACGACAATCTTGTTGTCATATTGCCTGATGAAAATTCACCACTTCTGACCAGAGAGCTGGTCTATACAGCGGTTACGCGAACCAAGAAATCACTCACAATTGCTGGGACATCAGACGCATTTCTCCAGTCGATTAACAACGAGTCCACTCGATATTCAGGATTAAAAACGCTCCTAGCTCTCGTTTGAGTACTTAATAACCTTTGCGGCACTTAAGCATTGCCTCGGCGCTTTTGTGGCGCGTATTGCAGCCAGGATGTTCATACGTCATATGCGTTACCTCACGAATATCTCTCGCAACTGACCTTCCTGCTTTCTTGCTGGAGTAGTAAGCTGTTTTGGCTGCCCATTTGAATAGTCCCACAAGAAATATCTTATCATATTTTCCCATTTACAATTGTATAAGTTAGGGCCACAGTGATTCCTATTCAATGAGGATTGTTTCAATTCAGGGGGAGAAAGAGGGTTGTTTAATTTCTGTCGCAACATTTGGGATTATTTCGTTTTTAATAAGAAATTTTAGAACCATTTCTTTTTCTTAAAAAAGACAAATTGCACTGCAGATATAATCGTAAGAGTAAGAGCTGATATTAACCAAGAAGGTGCCGCTTCGGACCACGGATTTTCATCAAAGTTTTGCCCAAAGTATCCGACAATTAGTGCAGGCAAGAGCAGAATACTTGCGACTGCAGCAAATCGCATTTGAGCAGCAGTTTGTTTTCGATTTTCAAATGACTCTAAGCGTTCATAAAGAAGCCGCACTTCTTGCTCGATACGTTCCCGCTGAGCTTTAAGACTTCGAGTAAACATCAGAAGATTATTGATCCAAATTCGTTGTTCCGCAGTGAAAGGAGCATTACTGCTGTTGTCATTTGTAAAAGGTGGACGAATCATAACTTCGCGAGCAGAAATAGCTTTAAATACATTCTGTGTTTCATTAATTACTGGCGCAATGGACAGAATCTCAAGTTTCAACAGACGGATTCGCCCGTATGTTTCAGATGTATCGGTTGAAAGCGATTGGTATTTCTCGTCAAACAGTGCGCTTTCAATAGTATTCATTTCTGTAGAGGACTCGATTTCAAAGCGTGAAATCAGTATTTGTAGATCTTCGCATATCACTCGAGCAATACGAATGAATATATCTCCAGGCTCTGAATAAGCTTTGTTTGCGGAAACTTCACTCGTGTTCCCAGTTCCGCTTATTCGTCTGAAGAGTTCTCTCGCTCTATTCTCCACAGTTTTGTCTGACCCTCGTATAACCACAAGAGCTATTTTTTCATTTATGACGAATTGGATATTGAAGAATTTGCTCTGTCCATCGTCAATATCTGTTGGCGTAGAAAAAACTACATATAAGTAAGTGTCATGAGATTCAATTTTAGGAAATGGTGTGGTGAAAGCGAGACTGTTGCTTCCTATCAAACCTTGCCGTGCCGTGATATGCAATTTGCCCGCAGGTAGATGCGACTCAAACTCACGGACTGCAGCCTCTAGTGAAGCCGCATCTGGATGGTCAAGGAAAATAGATCGAAGGGTTTCACTGGACATATACTCAGATTAGCGTATGCAAAATGATCAAAATTCATGTACTTTTTCCTTTATGATTGTCGGAAACAGTAGTTTGCGAGAGACACTTCACCGCTTGAGTCCTTTCGAATTGACACCCTAAGGTCGATTTTGGTTTGGGTCAACCCGTCGTTTTACACATTGGATGGATCTATTTGATCATATTGTCATTCAAGAGCTACTGGAAGGGAAACTGCCTCGCCTGTTGGGATATTTGCTTAAGACTTCTCCGAGATGGGGGAGAAGTTGGCGTAGTTGGTAGAGGTCAATCGATTAATGAACCGAGGTGACAACTATTGAAAACATAGGTGTTTCAGGGTCGCGATTCCAGAGCAACTTGCAACTGACTTTGACGCCATTTCCTATTTTTTCCTTAGCTGATTGAGCCTTCTCGCGGGCAATATAGCCAACTACTTTGCCGTCGACGCGTAGCCTTACGGCATTTGGATCCTGCTTATTAGTCGGTTCAGGCTCAAGAAATCCTTCAATGTCTAATTCTTGAGCGAAACCATCGGACTTTTTCTTGAAAATAGAAATTATGTCTTTTTGGTAGTGATTCTGACCCTTGATCAAAAGTTCCCCAACGTTTATATCGTTATCTCCCATACCCATACTTTACCTTTAGTACGACCAAATTCGATGTAGCATGTTTCCGTGTCGTTGTCCTGGTACCTTGTTCGGAATCACGAAAAAGGAGTCTTGCGCCCGATAGAGGCGATTGGCAGCGAACTTGACCAAAAGCTTGGGGAATTTGAGGCGAAAACTGGAGCCAAGGTTGATGATCTCCTGAAAGAGGAAATAGGAGCAGGCCAATGGTTAGCAATTAGCGAAGCACCATCAAACTACTCTCACCCGGTTGTTCGACTTGAAGTACACGCTGATTTAATACTCGTAGTTCTGGCAGTTCCATCTTCCCTTCACAATGGAATCGCAGATTTCACGAATGTTTTAATCCTTGCTCATCCGAATGCTGTCCTAACTATTATGCGTGATCCAAAAAAGTCA
>SXGR01180870.1_pt1 | contig 12860 bp, 13 predicted proteins | sample 3174711 | NCBI WGS metagenome assembly SXGR01 (sample SAMN11356860, study PRJNA531348) | freshwater metagenome | isolation source: freshwater sample F1-60 | place: China: Fuxian Lake, Yuxi | collected 2017-12-25
CAAGAGCTGGCGCGTACGAAAACAACCCACCCAGCGACGAGATTTCACCACTGCGGGTTTTGCCCGAAACCGCAAGAATCACGGCGAACATACCCAAGTTTGTGGCTGCATACACAATGAGATACACCACCACTGCCCGTAACGCTGCTTCGCCGGCGGCACCGCCAGCCACGGCGAGTGGCATCAGAACGAAACCGCCCTGGCTCACCGACGAATAGGCGATCATGCGCACCAAGTTGGTCTGGCGTAGGGCGAATATGTTGCCAGCAGTCATGGTGAGTGCCGAAAGCCCCCAGATAAACGGCTGCCACACGTCGCGCCCCTCAGGAAACGCAGTGAGCACCAACACCACCAGTGCCACGAACCCAGCTGCTTTGCTCGCCACCGACAAAAACGCCGTTACTGGTGTCGGGGCACCTTCGTAGGTGTCGGGCGCCCAGGTGTGAAACGGCACTGCTGACACCTTGAACGCAAACCCAACTATCACGAAGACGACGGCGAGTGCCTGCACAGCGCCGAACGCACCGTCTAGGTCAATCGACTTGCCGATGTCAACGAGCAGTGTGGAGTTGGCGACGCCGTACAACAACGACATGCCATACAACATCACCGCCGAGGCGAATACACCGAGCAAGAAATACTTCACACCAGCTTCATTGCTCTTCAAGTCGCGCTTGCGCCAAGCCGCCAACATGTACGCCGGAATCGAGAGGAACTCCAGCGCTACGAACACCGACACCAAGTCGCGTGCCGAGGCCATCATCACCATGCCCAACAAACTGGAGAGCAAGAGGAACCAATATTCACCCCGCCAGTAGTCGCCTTCTTCGATGTGCGATGATGACAACAGAACGATTACATAGCCCGCCAACAAAAACAGTGCCTTTACTACCAGGCTGAATTCGTCGACCACATATCGGCCGTCGAACATGGAGCGCACCGAGTTGTCATGCACGGCCAACGTGAGCACGGGTACAACGGCACCGAGCAGTGAAAAGCCCGTGAGTACCGACAACAACCACTTGTTGCGCTCGGTGGTGAACAAATCCACCAGCAACACCACCGTCAAACCAACAGCCAACACGATCTCCGGCGCAAGCGCGTGATAATCGATTGTTGGCGCCGTCCATGGCGCGGCAACTGTGGTCAGAAGTGTCACGCGTCAGCCCCCGAACGCCCGCAAGGTCTCTTGCACTGCTGGGTCGATGACGCTGAACAGCAAGTTGGGAACCACACCCAGCACCACGATGGCAATCAGCATCGGCAGCCACGCCACCCACTCGTAAGTATTCACGTCGTGCATCTCGTGATGATCGTCGCCCTTGGGTGTGCCGAATGCAGTGCGTTGGTACAGCCACAAGAGATACGCAGCAGCCAGCACGGTGCCAAGTGCCGCAATCACCATGTAGGTGCGGTACACGGTCACATTCAAACCCGCAGCCGGGTTGTACGCCGAAAGGATTGCCGGGAACTCACCCCAAAATCCTGCGAGACCAGGCAAACCCAAAGATGCCATAGCGCATAGGCCAAGAATCCAACCAAGGCGTGGCACCTGAGTGAGCATGCCGCCCAGTTTGCTGATCTCCAGCGTGTGATAGCGCTCTTTGACGCTGCCCGCAATGAAGAACAACATGCCAGTGATCAAACCGTGGGCCACCATGCCAAACACCGCTGCATTCACACCGAAGGGTGTGAGTGTCGAGATTCCCAACATCACAAAACCCATGTGCGCAACTGACGAAAATGCAATCAGGCGCTTCATGTCGGTCTGTGCCAAGCAGCCGAACGCACCGTAGATGATGCCGATGACTGCCAGACCACCAATCCACGGTGCCCACTCGATGGCTGCGTCGGGCAACATCGGAATTGCAATGCGCACGAACCCGTAGGTACCGAGCTTCAGCAAAATCGCCGCCAAAATTACCGAGCCCTGGGTTGGTGCCTGTGTATGGGCATCGGGCAACCAGGTATGGAAGGGAAACATCGGCACTTTCACGGCGAAGCCCACGAACATTCCGGCGAAGATCCAAACTTGGGCGTTCTTGGCGATTCCGGCACCGTTTTCGACAAGGTATGGAATCGCAAAGCTCTCAGCGCCAGTTTTGAAGAACATCGCGAGGAAGGCAACGAGCATGAGTGCCGAGCCGAACATGGTGTACAAAAAGAACTTCAGCGAGGCGTACTGACGATTCTCGCCGCCCCAGACGCCAATCATGAAATACATCGGTAGCAACACAATTTCAAAGAACACAAAGAACAAGATGAGATCTTGGGCGATGAATGTGCCTGCCATACCCGTTTGCAAAATCAGCATCAACGAAAAGAAGGCTTTCGGGTTGCCTGGTGATGGGATGTGATCGAGGCTGTAGATCACCACGAGCAGCGTGACCACCATGCTCAACAAATACAACGGGAGGCTGATGCCATCCAAGCCGATGTAGTAGGTGCTCTTGATAACGGGAATCCACTCGGTTTGGGCAACGAACTGCATCGAGCCCGCCTGGCCAAAATCAAAACTGAACAACGTGAATGCACCGACGGCAACGGTGGCGATGGAAGTAACGAGTGCAACTATTTTGATGGCTGCTTCGTTGGCTTTTGGCGTGACAAGTAAGACGAGCACGCCAAGCATCGGCAGGAAAGTGCCGACGCTGAGCACCCAGTTGTCGTCGTTGATCATCTGCATGGTGTTATCTCCCGTTGTGTAATCAGGTATTGAGAATGACGAAGACGAGTGCGACTACTGCGGCGGTTGCAAACAACAACGCGCCGTAGTGACCGACTCGACCGGATTGGATTGGTTGCACGGTGGTGCCTGCCGACTGGGCAAGTTCTCCCGAAGCATTCACAGCACCGTCGACGACTCGCTGATCGATATCGCGGTACACCACGAGAGCCACGACGCGCGCTACGCGAGCGATGCCGTGCAAGATACCGTCAAGCACCTTTTGGTTGAACCAATACGCACCCTGCGCCATCGGCCCCACTACTGCGCGCACCACGCCACGCTCATACAAATCATCCAAATAATATTTGTTGGCCAACAGTCGATAGCCGGCGCGTGCCACACCGTTGCGCTGGGTGAGCCCTACCAATCGCGGGTCGCGTCGACCATAGAACGCAGCACTCAGCAGCCAGCTGATGGCGATGCCGGCAAACACGAGTGCGAGCGACAGCAACGCCTTTGACCACTTGAACTTGGCGTGATTCACCTGTGGTGCGTAACAGATGCCATCCACCGGAGTCTCTTTGCCACAAGGCGAGTCGCCATACCCGGACTCGGCTTCAGGCAGTGACAATACGAGTGCTGCCCCAGGGCCACCTGCGGACGGTTGGACAACGACCACTGCGCGGGGCTCGACCCACTTCTTCATGTATTCCCACGACTCGCCGAATGGCGTGGCGTTGAACAGCCCGGAAAAAATTGCCAGCACCGCAAGAATGGCGATTGGTGCGGTGATCAAAATGCCTGACTCATGCGGTGAGTCGTGTTTGGTGTCGTGCGTGTCGTGAGAACTATGTGCATCATGCGCACCGTGCATGTCGTGTGCATCGTGCGTGTCGTGCTCACCTGCCGATGCGCCACGGGCCTGGCCGAAAAATGTGAGGTACGTTGCTCGTGTCATGTATGCCGCGGTGAGGAATGCGCCACCAAGACCAACGACCATGAAGAACGTGTAGCCGTTGGCACCGACATTGTCGATGATTTCGTCTTTGGAGAAAAAGCCCGAGAACGGAAACACACCACACAGAGCCAGCGTCGACACCGTCCACGAAGCAAAGGTGATGGGCATGTGCTTGCGCAACCCGCCCATGTCTTTTTTCATGTCAAATGAATGGTGTGACGCACTATGGCTGATTGAGCCCGCACACAAGAACAAACACGCCTTGAAAAACGCGTGAGTGAAGATGTGAAACACCGCAGGCAACCACGCACCGGCGCCGAGACCCAACATCATGTAACCAAGTTGACTGACCGTGCTGTAGGCCAACACTCGTTTGATGTCGGTCTGCACAAATGCCAATGCTGCGGCAATCACGATCGTGATGGCGGCAATCACCATGATCACGTTGGATGACGGGCCGAGAATGTCAAGCCCGGTGAAAAACACCGGATACAAACGAGCAACAAGGAACACTCCGGCCACCACCATCGTGGAGGAATGCAACAGCGAGCTCACCGGTGTGGGGCCAGCCATTGCGTCAGGCAGCCAGGTGTGCAGCGGAAACTGGCCGCTCTTGCCGATCGCGGCGATGAACAAAGCGAACGCAGCCACCAAAATGACCGTCGAGTTTGGTTCACCCGATAGCGCCCAAGCAGAAATGCCGCGAATAGAGAACCCCGACAGACCAAGGTTCGTGGTGGTCCAGTCGTTGGCAGCGAAGAACAGCATGCTGATGCCCACCAGCAGGCCAACGTCTCCGGTGCGTACCGTGAAAAATGCCTTCAGTGCAGCGCGACTATTGGCGCCGTCTTCCCACCAGTGGCCAATGAGCATGAATGAACATAGGCCCATGATTTCCCAACCGAGCAAGAACAAAATCATGTCTTCGGCAATCACCATGGCCAACATGCCCGCTGAGAACAACGTGAGCGCAGCAAAAAAGTGGGTGTAGCGCCGATCGCCACGCAGGTATTCCAACGAATAGATCTGCACGAGGGTGGAAATGAACGCCACGACGAAGAGCACCACCACGGTGAGCCCATCAATGTGCTGGCCAATGGTGAACTGCATTCCGCCTGCCTGCCACCACGTCCAGGTGCGCACCACTGGGGCCACAAACTGCTCTTCATTGGCTGCACCAACCCGTTGAATCCACTGCCAAGCCGCGCCGCTTGCCAACACCAGACTGACGAGCATCGACAACACACCGATTTCGCTGCCCTTCTTCGGGAGGCGCTTGCCAATCAGCACGATGAGTGCAAACCCAATGGTGGGCACCACCGGTGCGAGCCAGGCGTTTTCGAGGAACCACCCACCGCGCAATGGGGCCAGCACTTCAGACGCAGCAAACATCATCAGCCCCGCATCTCGCTGAGTTCATCCAAACCGATACTGCGGCGATTGCGATAAATGAGGAGCACCATCGCCAGACCAACGCCGACTTCGGCAGCAGCAACTGCGATGATGTACAACGCAAAGGTGTGACCATCTGCAGAGCCATTACGCAATGCAAACGCCAGCAGGTTGATGTTCACCGAATTAAGAATGAGTTCGATTGACATAAGCACCAGCACTGCATTCTTGCGAGCAATGACGCCATAGACGCCGATGCAAAACAAGATTGCCCCGAGTATCAGGAACTGGCTGATCAACATGCGCTGCTTCCCATCGTCTAGTCCTTGCGGGCCAGCACGATGGCCCCGATGATTGCTGCGAGTAGGACAAACGACAACGCCCAGAAGGGCAGTAAATATGGCCCGAATATTTGATCCGATATCTCGGGCACACCGATGAGTCGGGGTTCGCCCGGCAACTCTTCGTCACCGAACGACGACACGATTGCAATCGCCATCGCAGCGAATAGCAGGCCTGCAACCGGGATCCCGAGCAAGCGATAGGAGTTGTTGAGGTCGCGTTCGGTGCCGATGCGCGCACGCGTGAGCATGGTGCCGAACAAAAACAACACCATGACTGCACCGATGTACACCAGCACCTGAGTGACGGCAACAAACTCGGCAGCAAGCAGCACATACTGCGCGGCGGCGCCGCTCAGCACCACTACAAGCCAGAGCGCCGCGTGCACCACGTTGCTGGTGGTCACCACGCGTAGGGCGGCCACGATCATCAGCAGCGAAATCACGGCGAACCCGATGTTTTGGGCGGTGAACAACTCCACGGCGATCACTGCGTTACTTCTTTTTCTCGGCGCCGGCTTCGAGTTCTGGTGCTTCGGGAACGGTCTCCATCCACTCCCCAAGTTTTGCTTTGTCGTGCAGCAAATCAGCAATGCGCGGCTCGCAATATTCGTATTCGGGGCTCCAAAAGAGGGCATCAAACGGGCAGACATCCACGCAGATGCCGCAGTACATGCATAAGGCGTAATCGATGTCGAAACGGTCCAGCATGTTGACTTGTCGTTCCTTGCCGCCTTCGCGACGTGGCGGGGCGAGTTCTTTGTGTCCTTCTATATAGATGCACCAGTCGGGGCACGACCGGGCACACAACATGCACGAGGTGCAGTTGTCTTCGTGCAGCGCAATGACCCCGCGCGCTCGTGTTGGCGGTGCTTCTTTCTCGTGCGGATACTGCACCGTGTTGGCGCCTTTGGTGACGGTTTCAAACAGCGTGCCGAGCGTGACACCGAGACCTTTGACTAGACCTGGAACCTTGGGCATTTACATCACCACCTTAAAGATCGACGTGATTGCGATGTTGCCAAGCGACACGGGAATAAGCACCTTCCACGCGAAGCGCTGCAACTGATCCTCACGAAAACGCGGCGAGCTAAAACGCACCCACATGATGATGAACACAATCAGCATCATCTTGGTGAACATGATGAGTGGCCCGACGAAATTCATCCAATTGGCAACCGAGTCGATGTCTGACCAGCCGAACCAGGCAAACGGCACTCCCCAACCACCCAAAAACAACACTGACGTAATCATCGCAAACACGCCGGCGGTGGCGAACTCACCAATGAAGAACATGAGGAAGCGAAACCCGGAATATTCGGTCATGTACCCGGACACCAATTCACTTTCGGCAATCGGCATGTCGAATGGGGCCTGGGTGAGTTCAGCCTGAATGGCGATCATGAAAATGATGAAGCCGACGAACTGGGTGAGCACGTAGGGGTTGCCCAAGCCACTGAAGCCAAAAATCTCACCCGAGTTTTGGGCAACCACGATTTTCTGCAAATTCATCGTTTCGGCCTGAATCACCACACCGATAACGGCAAGCACCATTGGCAGCTCGTAGGCAATCAATTGTCCGGCAGCGCGCAAACCACCGAGCAGTGAATACTTGTTGGCGCTTGCCCAACCTGCCATCAAAATGCCGAGCACGGACAGCGACGACACCGCGAGTGCATAGAAAATACCGACTTCAAAATTGGTGAACCAGGCATCGGGCCCGAACGGCACCACGGCCACCAACAAAAACGTGCTGGCCAAAACCACGATGGGGGCCATCCTGAAAATACGCGGGTCAGCACGCTGGGGGATGATGTCTTCTTTCTGCAACCACTTGCCAACTTCGGCAACCAACTGCAGCGAGCCGTACGGGCCTGCCTCCATTGGGCCGAGTCGGCTCTGCATGAACGACATCATCTTGAACAAAAACACATAGACAATCGTTCCCGCCGGCAACAACACCGCAACAATGCCGCCGAGCACGCGCAACAGCGACTGGCCCCAATACGGCACTTCAACTGCCAACAGACTCATCATCGGTCGATGTCGCCAAGAATGAAATAGAGCGAAGCAAGGATCGTGACGATGTCTGGCACGTACACGCCGCGCAGCGCCCACGGTGCAACCGACATGTTGTTGAAACTTGCCGAACGAATCTTCACTCGGAATGGCCCGAGCTCACCACGGGACACGACGTAGTAACCCATCTCGCCGAGTGGGTTTTCGGTTGATACCCATGCTTCACCTTCGGGCACTTTGATGATCTTGGGGACCTTGGCCATGATCGGGCCACTGGGGATGGTGTCGAGCAATTGGTCGACAATTTTGGTCGACTCGCGCGTTTCCTGCAGCCGTACCCAACAACGCGCGAAGCTGTCACCGTCGGGGTGTGTCCATACCTTCCAATCGGCTTTGTTCCAGGCCATCGGCAACGACTGATCGCGACGCAGGTCCCAATCCACACCGCTGGCCCGCAGGTTGGCACCCGACAAGCCGTACTGCAACGCGACATCTCGTGGAATCACACCGATGCCACGCATGCGGGCCTGGAAGATTTCGTTACCGAACAACAGGTCGTCGATTTGATCGCAGAACGTGCGCAACTTTTTCATCACTGCCTTGGTTTCGGCAATCCAACCCTTGGGCAGGTCGTCTTTTAATCCGCCGATGCGATCGAAGTTGGGATGGAATCGCCCACCAGTGGCACCCTCGATGAGGTTGAGCACGTATTCACGATCGCGGAAGGCAAAAAACACCGGCGTGATGGCGCCCATCTGCACACCAAGGTCGCCGAGAAACAGCGACACGTTGGCGATGCGCGACAACTCGAACAAGATGGTGCGAATGTGTTGCGAACGGGCTGGGGCCTCGACGCCCATCAACTTTTCGGCGGCCAGAATAAACGGCACCTCGTTGGCGAAACTGCCCAACCAGTCGATGCGGTTCACCAGCGAAGTCACCTGCGGATAGGTGCGAACCTCGGCAAGCTTTTCGTATCCGCGGTGCATGTAGCCACACGATGGCTCGGCCCACACCACTTGCTCGCCGTCGAGACGGGCGATGATCCGCAAGGTGCCGTGCGTGGCGGGGTGCTGTGGCCCAATGTTGAGCGTCATCCCCTCGGTTTCAAGTTCAACATTGAGGCGTGAGTCGGCAGCCTGACTGGCGATATACGCCAGACGTTGACGGTCTCCCAACAGGCGATCGGTGAGGCTCATGACTCGTCTGCACTTTCTTCAGCCCCACCACCGGGTAGCGGCTCGACATCCACGATGCCTGGCCAAGGTTTGATCATGCGCGCCAAGAGCGGGAAGTCTTTGCGCAACGGATGACCTTCAAAGTCCATCGGCAGATACATATTGCGCAAGTCGGGGTGGCCATCGAAGGTGATGCCAAACATTTCGTGGGTTTCACGCTCATGCCAATTTGCCCCGGCATACACATCGTGGAGCGACTCGAGCGATGGACGTGTGTCGTCAACATCAACCTTCACGATGACACCCACATGCGTCACCGGGTTCATGACGCGCGCGAAGACTTGCATCCGCGTGTCGCCGCCTGCGTAACCCGAACGTATCGTGGTGTCGCGCACCGGCGTGGGCTCGGTTGGGTCGTCTTCACCGCGACCGAATGGTGACGGCATCCAGTCGATCGCCGACAAGAAACAGAAGTAGTGAAACCCGAGCGTGTCGCGCAGTGTACGCATCGAGGACTTCCATGCATCCGTGCGAACACGTAGCCACAGATCTTCTTTGTGGAACGAGTCCACGAGACGGTCACCTAGTGCGGCAATCACCTCGGCGGCCGAGGTGATGCGCGGCTGCGTGCTTGTTGCGGATTGCTCAGGCGCCGACGACAACGGGTTTTCCTCTTCGTTCAGCGGTCGCACTGGCATCAAGCGAGCGCGTGCCTTCGCCGCGCCAACGCGCACCCATGTCTTCGTTCTTGATGCGCTCCTGCAATAGCACGATGCCTTCAAGTAACGCTTCGGGGCGCGGCGGGCAACCTGGCACATACACGTCGACGGGAATGATTTGATCGACGCCTTTGGTCACCGAGTATGAATCCCAATATGGGCCACCACAATTTGCGCAGCTGCCCATGCTGATTACATATTTGGGTTCGGGCATCTGTTCGTACAAACGTTTGATGGCGGGCGTCATCTTGTCGGTGACTGTTCCCGAGATAACCACAAGGTCGGCTTGACGAGGGCTGGCCGGCAGTGGAATCACACCAAGTCGCATCACGTCGTAGCGCGGTGAGCCGAACGCTGCACCCATTTCAATGGCGCAACACGCCAAACCCCATTGGTACACCCACATGCTGTACGAGCGACCCATGTTGAACAACGTCGACAACGCACGCGGCATGCGATCGCGCTCTACTAGACCCATCGCAAGACGCCTTTGCGCCACGCATAGACGAGGCCGAGCAGCAAGACAGAGACGAACACACCCATCTCCACCAACCCGAAAGTGCCGTAGCGCTCAAGTTGTGTTGCCCACGGAAAGATGAAGACTGCCTCGACATCGAATACCACGAAGAGCAAAGCAAAGATGTAGTAGCGCACCTGGCTTTGTGACCACCCTTCACCAACGGGGTCAACACCACTTTCGTAGGTGAGCAGTTTCTCGCGGCCCGGACGAGATGGGCGAACCAGCGACGAGACCCACAACAACAGCCCCGCCAGCAGCACTGCCGCCAGACCAAACCAGACAACGGTCAGGTACGACCGGAGAAACTCTGACACGCCAGACACACCCACAGACATCAGGAAAAAACTACTACGCGGCCACTTCCGCCAGAAACCAGTCGACGAGTTTGGCTGTGGCAGATGCCCTGCTGGCTACCTGATCCCCCGACATTTCACAAAGGTGCTTGGCGTCAATGCCGAGTTTGGCGAGCTCTGCCGTACCCACACCCGTGCCCCAGCGCATGATGATGTCGAGCGTTGCCTCGGGGTGGAATTGGGTCGCAAACAGGCGCTTGCCCAACATGGCCTGGGGACCAACATCGTTGATTGCCACGGCCTGCAGACCTTGCGGCACGGTGAACACGTCGTAGTGCCACTGCAGCCAGCGGCCAGCGAGCAACTCGGGATACGCCGTGCTCGACACATCATGCCAGCCAACTTCAGGTGTTTGGGATCGCCTCACGCTCCCACCAAGTGCATGCGAGATGAGTTGCGCACCAAAACAGATACCAAAAATCGGCACACCGCGCTTCATGGCGGTGTGCACCAAATCCACTTCGGCAGCAACTTCTTTTTCATTGCTCTCCCAATACACCGACCATTCCGAGCCGAGCAATACCACTACATCTATTCCGGCCAGCGACTTCCACTCGCGCGGATACTCGCGTTCATTGCGCTCGAATGTGAAGCCAACTTCGCTCAGGCGAGTTCCAACCAAGCCTGGGTCGGCGTCACCACGGTTGCCAACAATGAGTGCACGCACAGCGATACCGTAGTTGTTGCATGGGTCGCAACGGTGCTGTTGATATTTCATTGGAAGAAGTGCGTCTCATCGCCGAACGCGACCACCGCATCGTCACTCATACCCCTGTTGCCCCGTCTGCTCATCTGAGCGAGCGTTACGGGAGCTCGGTGCTTTTAAAGGCCGAAAATCTGCAGCGCACCGGCGCCTTCAAGATTCGTGGGGCAATGAACAAACTTGCCACTCTCGGCGAGTCAGCGCGCCGCGGTGTCGTCGCCGGTAGCGCAGGCAACCACGCCGGAGCACTTGCCTTCGCCGCCAGAGAGTTTGGTGTGCCGTGTGAAATCTATGTTCCGGCTGGCGCGTCGCTGTCAAAAATAGCTGCGTGCCGTGGTTATGGCGCCACGGTGCACGAGGGCGGCGAAAGCCTGGATGTTGCCGTCGCACTTGCCCAAGCGCGCGCGAATGAAACCGGCATGGTGTTTTGTCATCCGTACGATGACCCAGTCGTTGTCGCTGGTCAGGCCACACTCGGAGTCGAATTAATCGACGATATTCCCGATCTCACCCAAGTCATCGTCCCGCTCGGTGGCGGCGGCTTGTTGAGCGGTGTTGCACTCACCGTAAAACAATTTGACCCATCCATCAAAGTGATTGGTGTGCAAATCTCGTCATGTGCCCCTTATATATATGGCACGGCACCACTTGGGCCCGTGCCGACACTCGCCGATGGCATCGCAGTAAAAGTTCCTGGTGACGTGACAGCGCCATTGATTGAAAAATGGGTGGATGAAATAGTCGATGTTGACGAAGACAGCGTGGCAGATGCCATGATGTTGCTGTTGGAGCGCTCCAAGTTGTTTGTTGAGGGTGGCGGCGCAGTCGGAGTTTCAGCGCTGATTACGGGGCGAATCAAGCCGGCTGAGCGCGGCACCACCTGCGTGGTGCTGTCGGGTGGTAATGCTGACCTTGGGTTGTTGACCGGGCTCGTGCGACGCCACGAAACCAACAGCGGCCGCCGACTAATTGTGTTTGCCAGAATTAGCGATCGACCAGGTGGTTTGGCGCGACTGCTGACCATGTTTGCCCAACACGGCGCCAACTTGATCGAAGTTGAACACGTGCGTGAGGGCGTCGACCTGCACGTGCGCGAAACCGGCGTGCAAGTGGTGCTCGAAGTCCGCGGGCGCGACCACACCGAAACGCTGATTGCAGCCGCCAAAGCTGAGGGTTACGAAATATCTGAAGTCACAGGGCGCTAACCACAACGTGGCTCCCCGCATTCTGTTGCCTGGCAAACTGACTTCGGGTGCCACGGGCGTACGCGGCGACAGCTACTCCAACGGGTTGCGCTATGCGGAGGCGATCGCCCGCGCTCATGGGGTGGTGTTGACGGTGCCACCGCTTGCAGATTCGCTGCCAGATGTCGAGTCGCTCGTTGCTGCAGTTAATGGCGTGCTGATTCAGGGTGGCGGCGATATCGACCCTGCGCACTATGGCGAGGCAAAGCGCAGCGACACGGTCTATGGCATCGTGGCTGCTCACGACGATTTTGAGCTTGCAGTGGTACGCGAGGCAGTTCGGCAAGACAAACCACTTCTTGCCATTTGTCGGGGCATCCAGTTGCTCAATGTGGCGCTGGGCGGCACCCTATATCAAGACCTTGGTGATGTGCTCAGCGACCGCGAGAGTCACTGGGACACGTATCATCCAGTCACATTGACAGCGGGCTCTCGACTTGCACTAGCTATGGATACGACTTCGCCGCAACGGTGTCACTCGTATCACCACCAAGCGTTGCGTGACGTGGCGCCCGGACTCACTGTCGTGGCCCGTGCGCCAGACAACACCATCGAAGCCGTCGAGCATCGAGATGCCCGATGGATTGTTGGTGTGCAGTGGCACCCCGAAGACGACGCAGCAACAACTACCGACCAGCAAAAACTGTTCGACGGCTTCGTTGCTCAGTGCGAGCACAGTTAATTGAATTAGCGCGCGAGGCTGGTGAGTGAGTCGCCCAGGTTGAGCAACCAGGTGGGCAACACACCAAGCACCAGCGTGATGGC